>Ga0137372_10004338_pt1 | contig 13796 bp, 10 predicted proteins | sample SagtaG_6_FD_104911 | JGI IMG/M metagenome (GOLD analysis project Ga0137372, IMG submission 104911) | Vadose zone soil microbial communities from Sagehorn Ranch, Mendocino, California, USA - Sage1_R_60_16 metaG | ecosystem: Environmental > Terrestrial > Soil > Vadose zone | place: USA...
GCGGTGGTGCCGCAGGCGCTCTGGTCGGCTGCCCTGGTGGCCTATGCTCGCTGCTTCGGCAAGGGCAAGCGATTCGGGCTGGCGGCCGAGGACGTGCGGACCCTGCCGCTCCGGGGCGAGGTGATGAAATACCACCGATGGGTCATCGGGGAGCGCGACCGGCTTACTACGCATCCGGCCAATCCCTTTGACGCGGCCAAAGTGGGGGCAGCCCTGGTTCCGCCAGGCCAGCCCGAGCGGCGGGTGGAGGGAATCGCGATTCTTTCTACCAGCCATGTGCTCGTCGATGACACCGGCGTGCGGCAGCTGGGCGGCCTGGCCTCAGAACTGGCAAAGCAGACCGCGGAGAAGGCAAAGCTACAGCAGGACTCCGTGCTTGCGGACGTGCAGCAGCTCAACGTCGACAGCTTGTACACGCTGCCGCCGCTGCGCACCGGCCCGCCCGCCGCCGAAGCCGCGGAACCCGGCTAGGCTCCCCCGACCCGGGTCTGCCGGGTGGCCCAGTACGGATCGCGCAGGTCGCGTTTGAGAACCTTGCCGGCCGCTGACTTGGGCAGCGGCTCAGCCCGCAGCTCGATCCGCTTGGGCACCTTGAATCTGGCGATACGGGCGCGGCAGTGGGTGATCAGCTCATCGGCCGTGACACCCGCCCGGCAGACCACGACCGCGTGTACCGCCTCGCCCCACTGCTCATCGGGAACGCCGAACACCGCGACCTCGTCGACCGAAGGATGCGAGGAAAGCGCGTTCTCGACTTCTGTCGAGTAGATGCTCTCGCCGCCGCTGACGATCATGTCCTTGGCCCGGTCGACCAGGTAGAGGTATGACTCCTCGTCCTGGTAGCCAAGATCACCGGTGCGGTACCAGTCACCCGCCAGCACCGCGGCGGTCTCCTCCGGCTTCTGCCAGTAGCCGGTCATCACGCTGGGGCTGCGCACGATGATCTCGCCCACCACCGCGGGCGGCACCTCGGCGCCGGACGCATCGATGACCCGGACATCGACGCCCACTGCTGGCTGGCCGCAGGAGGCCGCCCGCCGCGTGTCCAGTATCCGTTCCTCGTGCGGCAGCAGCGTGGTGATCGGCGTCGTCTCGGTGGTGCCGTACACGTGCAGCAACTCCGCGCCCGGGAATGCCCGGCGGGTGCGCTTGAGCGTCTCGGCCGTGATGGGCGATGCGCCGTGGCTCAGGTAGCGGAGCGAACTGACGTCCCGCGGCCGGGAAAGCTGGGCGCTGGCGGCGGCAGCGAGCATGGTCGGCACGAGCAGCGTGTGCGTGACGCCCTCGCGCTCGATGAGATCGAGCGCGAGGTCAGGGTCGAAGCTGGGCATCATCACGTGCGTCCCGCCGGACCACACGGTCGCCATCATCGCGATCGTCCCGCCGGTGTGGAACATCGGCGAGGAAACAAGCCACCGGGTATCCCGGTCAAAGGGCCAGGTTGCCATGAAATGCAGTCCGCTCGAGACCAGGCCGCGGTGGCTGTGCATCGCACCCTTCGCCGCCCCGGTGGTCCCGGAGGTATAGAACAGCACGGCCAGGTCGTCCTCGGCCACCCCCTCGCCCAGTGGCACCTCATCAGCCGCGGAGATCAGGTCATCATACTCCCCGGGCATCGTCACGACCCGCTCGGCCACCGCGCCGGCGTAGCCGCCGTCGGTGAACAGCACGCGCACGCCGGCATCCTGGAGGATCGCGCGCATCTCCGCGGCGGCCAGCCGCGAGTTCACCGGCGCGAGTACGAAGCCCGCGGCCGGAACCCCAGGTACAGCTCCAGGTAGCGGTCGGAATTGAGGCCGATGACCCCGACCCGGTCGCCAGGCACGAGCCCGAGCCCGCGCAGCGCGCCGGCTAGCCGCCGGCATCGCGAGCCGAGCTCGGCATAGGTCCGGCGATGGTCGCCACTGACGACCGCGCACGAGTCAGCGGCGATGCGAAGCGCCCGGCCGAGCGGCGCGACGAAGGTATACATCCAGGTCCGCCTCCACACGAGGCCGCGATCGCTGGCCCTTGCCGCCCATTTTCGGCTCCGTGAACCGACGCTCAGAACCAAGCCTTGCTCGGCCTCATGATAACCGACCGTTCGGTTGGCTATCCTCGATGCAATCCGTGAATTTCGCAATACTATCTGTCATTTGCGTCATGCAGCCGGTGTCATCTAGATTTCGGCCGGCCGTTCGTTTGCGCATTGCATGCAGCGGCCCGGGTTCAGCCCGGCGCCTGCCGGGGTATATGTCCGGATATGCGCCCAGCGGGACGCGCCGAACGTGTCTGACGGGCCCTGTGCCGAACGGGCTCACCGAGGAGTGCCGATGGCAGTATCCGGGTCCGCCCCGCAGGTTACCAACGAGCAGCTACGCATCAGGGGACTCCAGGTGCACATCCAGATGCGCGGCGAGGGAGAGCCGCTGCTGCTCTATTCCGGCATCTGGGGAGAGGTCGGGCTCTGGGAGCGGCTGCTCCCGCACTTCGATGGTTTCCGCACGATCGCGTTCGACCCGCCGGGCATCGGTAGCACGCAGATGCCCCGCGTGCCGATGACCATGTGGGGGCTGGCGGATTTCGGCACCGCGGTGCTCGACGAGCTCGACGTGCCGAGCGCGCACGTGCTCGGCGCGTCGTTCGGCGGCGCGGTGGCGCAGCAGATGGCGGTCACGCACTCAGGCCGCGTCCGCCGCCTGGTGCTCGTCTCTACCTCCTTCGGCGGCTTCGCCATGCCGGGCAACGTTGCGGCGATGTGGCACTTCATCAATCCGGGGAGCTATTACCCGGTACGGCTGGAGAAGGTGGCGGGAACCATGTTCGGCGGGCGCCTGCGCACCGAGCCCGAGCTGGTGCGCTCGATGCACATCCAGCGGCCGAAGAATCCATGGCAGGCCGTGTACCGGATGGCTCCGCTGTTCGGCTGGACGAGCCTGCCGTGGCTGTGGGCCATCCGGCACCCGACGCTTATCGTCGCGGGCGACGATGACCCGGTCACCCCGCACCTGAACCACCGGCTGATGGCGGCGCTAATCCCCAGGGCGCAGCTGCACACCGTTCGCGGCGGCGGGCACTTGGCGCTGATCGACAGCGCAGCCGAGGTCGCGCCGGTCATCGCCAGTTTCCTGCATGCTGACAGCGGCGCGGCGCAAGATGCCAGTGATCCGCGCGCGGCGGCATTCCGCAGGGCCGATCGCGGCTTCCGGTGAGCTGACGGCCCGTTTCGTAGCTGGCTGCCGCTGCGTGACTCTGGCGGCGAGGGGATACTGGCCGCATGGGCTGTGAGGTCTCCTGGTTCGCGGCGCTGTGCGATGACGACTACGAGTTCCTCGGCGTGCCGGATCCCGCGCTGCAGTCCAGCTGGGAGCACTGCCGCGGCATCGCGCTCGGCGCGGAGGAAGCCGGTTACGACAGCCTGCTGCTGCCGTCCGGCTACGCGATGGGCATCGACTCCGTGGCCTTCGCGGCCGGGATCGCGCCGCTGCTGCGCCGGATGCAGCTGCTGGTGGCGGTGCGGATGGGCGAGATGTGGCCGCCGCAGCTCGCCCGGCAGCTCACCACCATCGACCAGATGCTCAACGGCCGCCTCACGATCAACATCATCTCGTCCGGCCTGCCCGGCCAGGAGCTGGACTCCGCTCCCCGGTACCGCCGCACCCTGGAGATCATGTGCGTCCTGCGTGACCTGCTGGACGGCAAGAGCATCGACTTTCACGGCGAGTTCGTCAGCCTCGCCCTGGATCCGCCGCGGCTGCGCCCGGCCGGCGGCCGCTGCCCGCCGTTCTACTTCGGCGGCCTGTCCGAGGCCGCGCGGGAGGTCGCCGCGCAGGCGGCGGATGTGTACCTGATGTGGCCGGACACGATGCCAGGAGTCGAGGCCGTCGTCCGCGACATGCGGGAACGCGCCGCCCGCCACGGCCGCGAACTCCGGTTCGGCTACCGGGCGCACGTCATCGTCCGCGCCACCGAACGCGAGGCCAGGGCCGCGGCGCGGCGGCTGATCTCCCGGCTGGACGACGCTACCGGGGAACGGATCCGCCGCCGGTCCCTGGACACCAGATCGGCGGGCACCATGCGGCAGAACGAGCTACGCGACATGGCCGACGAGGAGGGCTACGCCGAACCGAACCTGTGGACTGGCATCGGCCGCGCGCGCTCCGGGGCCGGCGCCGCCATCGTCGGCGATCCCGGCCAGGTGCTCGCTAAGCTGCGCGGCTACGCCAGCCTCGGCATGGAGGCGTTCATCCTGTCCGGTTACCCGCACGCCGCCGAGGGCGACCTGTTCGCCAGGCACGTCCTGCCCTACCTCGACCACGGCCCGCTGCTGCCGCGCTGAATTTCCGGGACCTCTAAAGCTCTCAGATGCGGCGGCAGCGGCAGCGCTATCTTGTGCGCCGCGGCCCAGTCGTGGGTAGCGCTCGGGCCGACCTCCGCCGCAAAGTATTGCTGCGCGGAAAGTCCAGCGATCACCTGCTCATCAGCCTCGGCGACCAGCCGCCCGGCCACCAGCGTCAGCTTGTTCTGCAGCGCAATACTCAGCCGGCGATGGCCATCGACAACATAAAAGCACTGGCCAGTGTAGGCAATCGAGATCGGCGCAAGTTCTCCGCGCCCTTCCTGGCGTACGCCTGAGGCAGATCCGGGGTCCCATGGCCCGGGACGGCCGCTAATGTCTTGGCTCGGATATATCCGCGCGGGGTCGAGCAGGAGCAAGGGGGGCGAGTGCGCCAGTATTTCCTGACCGAACGTACCATTGAAGGCTGCCACAATTCTGTCAACTATTTCATCCGGCCCAGCGCGCGTGGTGTCGCATACCATATCGTAATTTCGCAGCCGGGTTTTGTCGACGGCGTATTTCCTGATAAACCTGATCCGCTCGCTGTTGCTGCGGCTCCGCAGCCTGTCAACCGCCTCTTCGACGGACGAGTAAGCCTCGACGTCATTGGCGGGACGTGACATCACCCGACGGGCAGCGGTGACCGGATCCACGATCAGGTATACCTTGAAGGCATCGCTGAAGAAAAACCAGGAGAGACGGCTATCGATGACTAGCTGTTCATGGGATCTGGCTATTTCTGCCTGCAATTGATCTATGTAGCCATCCACCGCCTCGTCGCGTTCCGCATGCAGGTTGAGCTGCAATGCGGACATCCCGCGTTCCTGCGCCATGTTCCGGTAGAGGTCTCCCATGCTGAGCCGGCGGAGGCCGAGACGGCTTGCCACTTGCCGGGAAATAGTGCTCTTGCCGCTGCCGAGATCGCCGCTCATCACTATCGACCTGCGGTTAGTCATTCAGGAGGTCCTCACCCGGGGAGGGGTAACAGGCGTGCCTCACCTCAGGGTACCGAAACAGGAGGGCGCCGCCTCGAAGGCAGCGCCCTCCGTTGTCCTTTTCCTCAGCAGCGAGCTTTGTGCCAGGCGGTGTTCAGGCCGGGGGCAGGGCAGGGTGCTGAGGTTCCTGCGGAAGCCCGGATACCTGCCGCGATCGCCTCCGCGATCTTGTGGGGTATTGCCGGAAAGACTCTCGTACACGACAACCGCTCGCATCTCACTCACCTCCACAGCTAGCGTGATGCGTCGCCGCGGTGATCCGGCAGGGCCGTTGGTCCCGCTGCCGCCGGACGCTAGCCCCTCATGAGCTGCGCCTGCTGGCGGCCAGGCGGGCTGGCGTCCTCGTCGCCGAGCGAGAGGTAGCTTTCGTCCTCTTGCGCGGTGTGCAGCCGGAGAATGGCATGCAGGCCGTAGAGCAGACCACGCATGTCGGCCAGGTCAGCGTCGTCGGGCGGGCCGGGCTCGATGTCATCGATCAGCTGGCCAAGCCGCCTGATCTGGTGCGTGATCTCGGCGTGCGCCCTGCTCATGGTGGCCGTCGGCTGGTTCCCGCCAAGGAGGCGGTCCAGCGCCGGGTACAGCTCCTGCTCCTCGGCCTGCTCGTGCGGCTCGATCTCCTCCAGGAGCAGCCGGTGCACGCGCTGGGCCCGGGCCATCGCCTCGGCGGGCGGAACCACCCCTATCGAGTCCGCGGCCACGCGCAACTGGTCGATGCCCGCCCGGATGCTCTCGTGCTCGCCCTGAAAGCGCCTCGTCAGCGCCGCGTCGCCGGCGTCCAGGCGTATCGGGCCCGGGCCGGGCCGGAGCGCGCGCAGCGCGTTGAGTATCACCGCCACGTCGATCCCCTCCTGCACGAGCGCCCCCCACACCGCAGGCAGCAGGCCCGCCGCTGCCACGGCCATCGCCGCGAGGGACATTCCCATGCCCGCGAGCACGCTTTGCAGGGCAATTCGCCGCGTCCGGCGGGCGAGCGCGGCGACTTCCCCGATCCGGTCGAGCCGATCGACGGTCAGCACCGCGTCGGCAGCCTCCGACGAGGCCGTCGCCCCCCGCGCCCCCATGGCCATGCCCACGTCCGCCAGGGCTAGCGCGGGCGCGTCGTTGATCCCGTCGCCCACCATGATGGTGGGCGCCCGGCTGCGTTCCACCCGGACCGCGTCCAGCTTCTCCGCGGGCGTACGCTCGGCGAGCACCTCATCGACGCCGATGACCGCGCCTACGGTTCTGGCCACCTCGGCCCGGTCTCCGGTGACCAGGACGATCCGGCTGATGCCGCCCGCCCGCAACGCGCGGATTGTCCGTGCCGCATCGGGCCGAACCTGGTCGGCGAGCACCAGGATGCCGGCCGGCGATCCGTCCACGGCGACGAACACCGTCAACGCCCCGTCGAGTCGCGCCTGCCGGCGTGCGGTCTTCGCCCATCGCGGCGAGCCGGTCATCCCCACCCAGGCTGCCTTGCCCACCGCGACCCGGTGACCGGCGACAATCCCGCGAATGCCGTGGCCGGGTACCTCCTCGGCCCGCTCCGGCAGCGCCAGCTCGCAGCCGCGGCTGGCCGCGGCACGGATGATGGCACCGGCCAGCACGTGCTGGGACACCTGGTCCAGGGAAGCAGCCAGGCGCAGAACCTCGTCAGCGGGCAGCAGCCCGGCCGGCACGATGGCGGCCAGTGCCGGACGGCCGCTGGTCAGCGTCCCGGTCTTGTCGAGCAGCAGGGTCGTGCACCGGGCGAGACGCTCAAGCACGCCGCCGCCCTTGACCACTACGCCACGCCGGGCTGCCATGGACAACCCGGATACCAGGGCGACCGGCGCCGCCAGGATGAGCGGGCACGGCGTGGCCACGACCAGGACCGCTACGGCCCGCGGCGCCCCGGCGGCAACCCACGCGGCACCGGCCGCGGCCAGGCTCACGAGCAGGAACCACAGCGCGTAGCGGTCAGCCAGCCGCACGAACGGAGCCTGCGACTCCTCGGCCTCCGACACCAGGCGGACAATTCCGGCATAGGTGCTGTCGGCGGCCCTGGCCGTGGAGAGCAGGTCGAACGGGCGCCCGGCGTTCAGAACGCCGCTGCGGACCGGCTCCCCCCGGGCTCGGTCGACCGGAAGCGGCTCGCCGGTCAGCGCCGACTCGTCCAGGATCGCAGCGGCGCCGGCCACGGTCCCGTCGACCGGAACCGCCTCGCCCGACGCGACCAGCAGCACGTCGCCGGGAACGACCGCGTCCAGCGGCACCACCTCGATCGCGCCGCCCAGGTACCGCCGCGCGGTCCTTGGTGCCCGCTGCAGCAGGGCGTGCAGGTCGCGGCGGGCCCGCGCGGCCGCCCACGCTTCCAGGGCCCGGCCGCTGGCCACCATGACGCCGATAACCGCGGCGGCCAGGTATTCCCCGACCGCGAGCGCGCCGCCGAGAGCCAGCACCGCGATCACGTCGACGCCGAGCCGCCGCTGCCGGAGGCTATCCGCAACCGCCCAGCAGGCATACCCCGCTCCGAACGCACCCGCGGCAATCCATGCCACGTCCCCGGCCGCGGCGGCCTGGGCGAGATGCATCGCTCCCCCCGCGACCAGCCCGGAGCCGGTCACCACCAGCAACACCAGCGAGATGTGCCGGGTCAGCCAGCGCCGCCCGGCGCGAATGCCTGCTGTCGCCACATCCTCGATCTTCCAATCGCAGCTTGCCCGGCGTGCAGTGCCGGAAGTCCGTCTCCCGCGGGGCCTTCGGCCCTCACGGTGGCCGGGAGCCTGGAGTCCCGGTCCCGTCGCATCCGCGGCCGGCCCCGGCCAGCGCACCTGACCTGGCCCGGTCGCCTGAGGATTGCCTGGCGGAGATGGCCGGCGCGCCGCCCGCAGGCTGCTGGTCATCGGGGCCGGCCGCCGACGCGCGTTGACCCGGAAGGAATCATCTGCCGTCAGGGCGCAGCGGCTGGACCGAGATGCGCAGGGTGCCCCGGTCGGCAACCAGCAGGTGCCGGTTCGGCAGCGTCGCCCAGCCCGGCTGCGGCCAGCCCGAGCTTGCCACCACCACGGCATCGTCGGTAACCCGATACGACAGGTCGAAGTACCGGGTGATCTCGTCGGGCCGGCCCGTGAATCCCCGTCGCCGGAGCTCTGCCTCCGGCACCTTGGCGGGGTCATGCCAGCTGACCGCGTAGAGCTCCTGCGGCGAGAGCAGGATCGCGTTCAGGCTGTTGGGCCCGAACAGCCGGTCGATGTCGGCGGCCGTGCCGGCGATCGCGGCAGCCATGTCGCCGTCGTGCACCGCCAGCCGCGACATGATCCCCAGGAAGTAACGCTCGCTGTCGGTCGTGCTGACCAGCTGCCGCTCCCACTCCGGCGGCAGCAGTTCGTGCAGCCGGTCGTGCGGGTGGATGGCGCCGTTATGGGCCATCGCGTAGGGCCCGTAGCTGAACGGATGACAGTTCCGGTCATTGATGCCCAGGCCAGGGGTCGCCCACCGGAAATGCAGCAGGCCCAGGTCACCGAGCGGCTGCTGGGCGAGCTTGTCATATTCCGGCGTCTCGTCCGCGCGCAGCGGCGACTTCCTGATCTGCGGCTGGCCGGCCTCGTACCAGGCCATCCCCCAGCCGTCGCTGTGCATCGCCGACAGCGCGGTGAACTGATGAAATCCCTCATCTCCGATGAGGCTGGCGACCGGCACCTCGCCCGCAGCGCAGTAACCAAGCAATCGGCACATAACACCTCGGCCCCTACAGGAACTTTCCCATGCCGCCTGCCACGTCGATCGACGCGCCGGCGATGTAGCTTGCCCGGTCACTGGCCAGGAACGCGACCAGCCCGGCCACCTCATCAGGCTGGCCGAACCGGCCGAGCGGCACCTCGTCGCCGGCCAGCTGACCGAAGAACTCCGCGGCGGGAACGTCCGGCGCCCGGCGGCGGTGAATATTCTCCCACTGCGGAGTCTCGACAAGCCCGATGTTCACGCTGTTGACCAGGATCCGCTCGCTGCCCAGCTCCATCGACAGCGCCTTGGACAGGCTCAGGCAGGAGGCCCGGTTCACCGAGGACGCCAGGAACGCCGGGTCCGGGTAACGCGCGTACACCGCGTTGATGTTGATGACCCGCGCCGCGGCGCTGCGCCGGAGGTGCGGCAGGGCCGCACGGGTGCAGCGGATCTGGGAGAACAGCTTTACCTCGATGTCGGCGTGCCAGTCATCATCACTCAGCGCGGCAAACCGTCCAGGCCTGGCGCCCCCGGCGTTGTTGACCAGGATGTCGATCCCGCCCAGGGCGGACGCGACCGCCGTCACGAAGGCGTCCACCTGATCCGGGTCGGTGACGTCACACGGCATCGCCAGCACGGTGCCGGGTTGCGCCCCGGCGACCCCGAGGCCAGCGCCCGCCTGCTTCATCAGCTCGCCGGCCGTCGCCTCCAGCTCGGCGGCATGCCGCGAGCAGATGGCCACCGACGCGCCCTCGGCGATCAGCTCCGCGGCGATCGCCTTGCCCAGGCCTTTGGATCCGCCGGTGACGATCGCCCGGCGGCCGGCCAGCCCGAGATCCACCTAGGCCCCGCTGGCCGGCTCGCCTGGCGCCGGCTCCCCCGGCGACGCCTGGCCGGTTCCGCCGGCGTCGCCGGCCTGCGCCTCGGCCAGCTTCAGCAGGCTCTGCCGCGGCGGGCAGAACACGTCAACTTCCAGGCAGTGGCTATCGGTGGTCCACGCCCCGTGCGGGACCCAGGCCGGGACCACAGCGACGTCTCCCTTCCGCATCGTCCGCACGTCCCCGTCCAGGTCGAAGGTAAACTCCCCGTCCAGGACGATGACGATCTGTTCCTCCGCGTGCACGTGCCTGGGCGCCTCGGCACCGGGCTCGAAGCTGACGAAATTCGTCATCGCGCGCTGTCCGAGAACCGGCCGGAACCCGAGTCCCGGCAGGAACTCCACCGGCTTCAGCGAGTCCACGTTCACGTACCGCCCGGGTCCGGCGGGCTCGCCCTGCGCCTCGGTCGAGAAATGGCTGGCGGCGTCCCCGAGGGACTGGGTGCCGCCCGCGGGCGTGCTCTCGGTTTCGCTCACTTTTCCTCCTCTGCGGCCCGCAGGACCACGGCAATCCGGCGGATGCCCTCGTCGATGAGATCGTCGGCGACCCGGCTGTACGCCAGCCGGATCTGGGTCGCCCCGTCGTCGCGGGGATAGAACGGCCGGCCAGGCACGTATGCCACCTTCCGGTCCCGCGCCGCCGCCGACAGGGCCACCGTGTCAATCCCGGCGGGCGCGGTGACCCAGACGTAGAAGCCGCCCGCCGGGGTCGTCCAGGTCGTGCCCTCCGGCATGTGCGCGGCCAGCGCCGCGCCGGTCAGCGCGGCACGGCGGGCATACAGCGCCCGCGACTTGATGATCTGTCGGTCCAGGTGGCCGCCGCGGCCGTACTCCTCCAGCATCCGCTGGCCGAGCGCGCCGGAGCACTGGTCGGAGTTCTGCTTGGCCACGACGAGCCGACTGATGATCCCGGCGGGCCCGGCTGCCCAGCCCAGCCGTACCCCGGGGAAGAAGATCTTGGAGAACGTCCCGGCCTGCAGCACGACATCCGGCGCGAGCGACCACAGGCTCGGCGGCACCGGCGGGCCGAAGCCAAGTTCCCGGTAGGCGACGTCTTCGGTGATCAGGAAGCCATACCGCCGCGCCAGGCCGACCAGGTCCCGCCGGCGGTCCGCGGTCAGCGACAGCCCGGTCGGGTTCTGGAAGTCAGGGATCGTGTAGAGGATCTTCGGCCGCAGCCCGCCGGCCAGCAGGTCGGCCAGCACGTCGACGCGCATCCCGGCATCGTCGACGGGCACCCCCCTGACGTCAGCCTCGTAGCCGCGGAACGCCATGATCGCCCCGAGGTAGGTCGGCGCCTCCACCACGACGACATCACCGGGATCGACGAAGCTCTTGGCGACAAGCTCCATGCAGTCAATGCCGCCGCTGGTGATCATCAGCTCGCCGGCGCCGGGTGCACGGCCTTCCAGCGATGCCAGCCTCCCGGCGACGTAGTCGCGGACCCCGGCCAGGCCCTCGGTCGCCGAGTACTGCAGCGCGACGCCGGCATCCTCGGAGATCAGCCGCGCCGCGATCTCGGACAGCACGCCGGTCGGGAAAGTCGCCGGATCCGGGAACCCGCCGGAGAACGTGATGACGTCGGTCGCGCCTGCCAGTGCCAGGATGGCGGTGATCTCGCCACCGCCCAGGGAGCGCGTGCGCCGGGCAAGGCCGGCACTCCAGTCGTGCTGCTCCAGGGCTGCGGTCATCTGTCCGTCCCCCTCTCTTGACAGCAGATCTTACAAATGTAAGAATCCGGTCACGTCAGATTTACATTGATAACACTGCCTTTTCAGCATAGCCCACATCACTAGGTATCACGACGGGTTACCTGGCAAATGGCAACTGTCTCAGCACCGCTCGCCAAGCTGGCGGAGGTCTCCTCACCGTCCGCGCCCAGGGTCGAAGTGGACGACCTCGACCTGGCCCTGCTGCGCGCGCTCGCCACGGACGCGCGCCAGTCCCAGCGAGCCCTGGCCAGGAAGATCGAGATGTCACCGCCCGCAGTCGCTGACCGGCTCGCCCGGCTGGAGCGCAGCGGCGCCATCCGCGGCTACCGGGTGGACATCGACTGGGCAGCGCTCGGCTTCCCCGTCGTCGTCTACCTGGCGGTGACCGCCGGGCCCGGCATGGACCTGAGCGAGATCATCACCGCGATCAGGGCGCTGCCGGAGGCGGAGGACATGAGCGTGGTGACCGGCAGCCTCGACCTGCTGGTCCGGCTGCGGGTCCGGGACCACGCGCACCTGCGCGAGCTGCTGCTCGCCAAGATCTTCCAGATCAATGGCGTACAGCGGACCGAGACGTTCCTTTCGCTCACCGACGTGGAGCCCGACAATTTCGCAGCCGCCATGCTGGACCAGATGAGCCAGCGGCGGGGCGATGCCAGGAAGACCTGACCACCCCGGCGCCAGCACCGGAGCGCCCAGGCGCACGCCGGTACCGCGCACCGCATCTGATCGGAGGTTAGCCAGGTGGGAAGCACCATCCCGGATGGCGGCCGGCACGCAGTCGACGGCGTAGGCCAGCGCGGCTTCGTCGCCAGGCACAACCTGTACAGCAGCGAGCAGGCCGCGGCCGCGGAGGCCGTCGCCGCCCGGATCCGCGATCTTGACCTGCGGACGATCCGGCTCGTCGTGGTCGACCAGCACGGCATGCCGCGCAGCAAGTCGCTGTCCCCCGAAGTGGCGATCGCGGCCATGTCGAACGGCCTGGACTTCTCCGGCGCGATCTACAGCCTCGACAGCGGCAACCAGGTCTTCGTGCCTGCCTTCGCCGCGGGCGGCGGCTTCGGCATCGACGAGTTCACCGGTTTCCCCGACGTCGTGCTGGTACCGGACGCGGCCTCGTTCCAAATCCTGCCGTGGGCGGACCGGACCGGCTGGATGCTCTGTGACGTGTACTTCGCCAGCGGCAGGCCGATGCCGCTGGACGGGCGCGGCCTGATGCGCCGCGCGCTCGGCGAACTCGGCGCCTCCGGCTACGACTTCCTGGCCGGCATCGAGATCGAGTACTACATCGTCAAGCTCGACACCGACCGGATCCTGCCGGAGAACGCAGGTTTCACCCCGCCGCCGCCAGCGGTGAGCATTTTCGAGCGCGGCTACCAGTACCTTTCCGAAGTGCGGCTGGACAGCGTGACCGGCACGCTGGAGATGATCAGGGATGGCCTGGCCGCGGTCGGGCTGCCGCCCCGCTCGATGGAAGACGAGTGGGGCCCCGGGCAGATGGAGTTCAGCTTCAGCCCGATCGGCGGGCTGGCCGCCGCCGACGCCGTCGTGCTGTTCCGCTCCGCGGTCAAGCAGATGTGCCAGCGTCATGGCCTGCTCGCCACCTTCATGTGCCGCCCTGGCCTGCCGAACTTCTTCTCCTCCGGCTGGCACCTGCACGAGTCGCTGCTGTCGCGCCAGGACGGCCGCAACGTGTTCAGCAGCGCGGACGAGGCACTGTCCGGCGAAGGCAGGCAGTTCGTCGCCGGGCTGATCGAGCACGCGATGCCGATGACGGTGTTCGCCACGCCCACGGTCAACGGCTACAAGCGGTACCGGCCGTACTCGTTCGCCCCGGACCGGCTGTGCTGGGCGGAGGAGAACCGCGGCGCCCTGATCCGGGTCCAGGGCACGCCCGGCGACTCCAACAGCCACGTGGAGAACCGGATGGGCGAGCCCGCAGCGAACCCGTACTTCTACATGGCGGCGAACATCGCCGCCGGGCTTGATGGCATCCGCCGCGAGCTGGACCCGCCGCCGCCGGTCGAGGCAGATCCCTATGTAGCGGATTGCCCGATGCTGCCGGCCTCGCTGGCCGACGCGGTCGCCGCGCTGGACAAGGACGCCTTCTTCCGCACCGCGTTCGGCGACACGCTGGTCGACTACCTGCTCCAGATGAAGCGCGCGGAACTGGCCAGGTACGACGCGGCCATCGCCGGCAACCCGCCGCC
>Ga0137372_10004348_pt1 | contig 13785 bp, 9 predicted proteins | sample SagtaG_6_FD_104911 | JGI IMG/M metagenome (GOLD analysis project Ga0137372, IMG submission 104911) | Vadose zone soil microbial communities from Sagehorn Ranch, Mendocino, California, USA - Sage1_R_60_16 metaG | ecosystem: Environmental > Terrestrial > Soil > Vadose zone | place: USA: California...
GTGCTCAAACGCGACGGCACGAACGTCGTGGTCGGCAGCAACTGCTACCCGACGTCCGGCAGCTGGCGCAGCCCGTACGACGGCGCGACCTGGACCTCGCCCTCCGACGTCGACATCGATCACGTCGTCCCGCTGGCCGAGGCATGGCGCTCGGGGGCGAGCAGCTGGACGACGTCGAAGCGCCAGGCGTTCGCGAACGACCTCAGCGACCCGCAACTCATCGCGGTCACCGACAACGTCAACCAGTCAAAGGGCGATCAGGACCCCTCGACCTGGAAACCACCGCTGTCGTCCTACTACTGCACCTACGCCAAGATGTGGATCGCGTCCAAGTACCACTGGTTCCTCAAACTGCAGTCCAGCGAGAAGACCGCGCTGCAAAGCATGCTCAACACCTGCTGACGTCCCCTAAAAGCGATCGGATAGCCAGGCGTGCACTTCCGGTCCCCACGGCGCGACAATTGCGAAGCTGTCGTCCCACCACCCCTGGCCGCCAGGCGCGAGGCCCTCGTGCGTGGAGTAGGCGAGGTATTCGGTCAGCTCATCTGGCAGCACGGCGGCGTCGGTCGGCGACAGCAGCGACTTCAGTCCGTCCGCGACCTCGCCTGCGGACATGGCTAGGAATTCCTCGCGGTCCTTCTCCATCTTCACGCGCGCCGCGTCCTCGTCCGTGAGCATGAGGCGGGCGTCGTCGACATTGTCCTGGCCCATGTCCGCGAACCAGTCAAGCCCGTCAGCGCCGTACGGCGCCGGTGACGCCAATGCCGCAGCTGCGACGACCAGGTCCGGCACAGCGCGGCGCATGCGAGCACGTGCTGCCCGCCGCCGGAGATTCCCCACATCGCCAGCTGGTCGATCCCGAGTTCCGCGCAGATCGCCCTTATGTCGTCGGCACAATCGGCGACGTTACGTCCCGGCCGGGGTGTCGAGCCGCCGTAACCCGGCCGGTCGTAGCTGATCAGCCACAGGCCGCGCTCGGCGGCGTCGGCCACGCTCGGCCGGTACAGATGCCGGGAGTTCGGCGTGCCCATGTGCACCAGCACCGGGCGCCCGGCGAGGTCACCCGCTTCCTCGACCGCCAGCGTCCTTCCGTCGTTCGTCCGGACAAGCCGACCCATGCCGTTGCCTCCACGTCTCGCCAGCGATCATGCGGACCCGGAACGCTACTGGGCGATTACATCGAAGAGCCCGTTGGCCGGCACCGGATCACCGTGCCAGCCAACGGGCTCTGGTCAGGCCTGCCCCGCGGGGCTCAGGTCAGTCGTCGTCGTCGTCCTTGGCGGGCGGGGCGCCGGCGCCGGGAACCTCGTCCGGGAGCAGGATCTTCGTGTCGCCGGGGTACGGCGTGGTGAAGTTGTGCGTCGCGTACCAGATATCCCGCTCCCCCTGCGCCATGTTGAGCATGTCCTCGGTCTGCCAGTCCTGCTTCGCCGACCACTCGGCCCAGGCCGCCTGCACCGAACTGGTGGCTTGTGCAGGCGCCGGGTTCGTTTCGGTCAGCGAGATCTGGTTGGGCAGGTGGGTGTACGGCGTGAAGTCGGGCTGGTTGGTGAACGCGTCGAACATCGGCTCAGCTGCCAGGTCTTCCTGGTTCATCGGTGGCAGGCCGAGAATCTGCTCGATGGTGCGCATGAGGTTGAGCTGGCTGTAGTAGTCGTGCACGACCGCGCCCCGCTTGGCGTACGGGCTGATCACCAGGGTCGGGTTGCGGTGCCCGTCGACGTGGTCGACACCGTTCTGCGAGTCGTCCTCGATGACGAAGATCGCGCTGTCTTTCCAGTACTCGCTGTGCGAGATCGTGTCGACAATGCGGCCGAGTGCCAGGTCGTTGTCGGCCACGTATGCCCGGGGTGTGACCTGTCCGGCCGACGTCCCGTTCGTGTGATCGCTCATGACCCAGAGCAGGTTCAGCGCCGGCAGGTCGTGGTTCTTCACCAACTCCGCGAAGTCGTTCTGGAACATTGCGGCCCGGTACTGGTCCGGAATGTGCAGGTCGAAGTTCGGGAAGTCGGGCTTGGTGATCTCCTGCAGTGACGGGATATCGGTCTTCGCGGTGTAGGTGCCGAGGGGGTAGTTCAGCGGCCCGGTGGCCGTGCCGTCGAGCACCTGCGCGTCGTGCATCCAGCCCGCCCAGTTCGCCGGCGTGCCCTGGCCGAGGGAATTCGTGTAGTTGTCGATCTGCTCGCCCCAGTTGGTCACGGACTTGCCATGCGCCAACGCATCGTCCCAGATCCAACCGGTCTTGACGTTCGAGAGCGGATCGCCGGTCTGGTAGGAGCGGGTGTAGTTGCCGTACATCTGCTGCTGGTAGTTGTTGACGAACGCCTGGTCGAGCCAGTGGTGTCCCTCGGCGGAGTTGGTGCCGTCGGAGTACAGGTTGTCGATCAGCGGGAAGTCGGTCGCGAGTGCGTGACTGTTCGGCGTGACGCCCCCGCCGAACTGCGCCAGGCTCGGGTCGCCGTTGCCTCGCGGGTCATCGCCGAAGACCTGGTCGTAGGTGCGATTCTCCTTGACGATCAGGAAGACGTGCTTGATCGTCGACGGATCGCCGATGCGCACCGGGACGGCGACCGGCGCCGCCTTGCCGTTGCCCTTCTGGTTACGTGCCTGCAGGCCGATCCACTGGTTGTTCTTGAAGACCTGTTCGGTCCAGCTCTCCATCTGCTTCGGGCTCGGCGTCGCGACGGTCTGCACCGTGCCGACGAAGTTGTAGCCGAGGTGCCCGGTCGCCGGGTTGGTGCCGACGCCCTGGTTGTTCGTGGCGTTCGGGCCGAGCGAGCCGATGCCCTGCTCGCTGGCGATCACCAGGCGGTTCAGCGAGTCGTCCCATGCGAGGCCGCTCGGGAACGATCCAGCCGGGATCAGGCCCTCGAAACTCGGCTGGGTGTACGCATTCGCGTAGTCGTAGATCGCGACGGCGTTGTCGCGGCCGAGGCTGACCGCGAGATGGTTCTTGTCGAGCATCGCCAGCCCGTTGGGCGAGGCACCGAACGGCTCGCCAGGCGCCGGGTTCGTGCTGAACGTCCGCCCGAGTTGCTGCTTGGCCGTATCGATGCTGGTCACCGTGTCGTCACCGCTGTTGCCGACCACGACGGTGTCGCCTACCGCGAGCAGCGCGTTCGGCTGCAGACCGACCTTGAACGTCTTCACCTGCGTGCCGCTGGTCAGGTCGACTTCGGACACGGTGCCGGTGGACGAGGCCGCGCTGTTGTTCCCGTTGGTGACGATCGGGGTGCCGTAAGAGTTGTCGGTCTTGTCGCCCGACTGCGCGGGACGACCGCCCAGGTTGCTGACGTAGGCCTTGCCGCCGACCACGACGACGTTGCTCGGCACGTTGCCGACCGGGATCTGGCTGGTGAGCGTGTTGGTCGTCGTGTCGACGACACCCAGGGTGTTGTTGGCGTCCAGCGTCACCAGCAGCTTGCCGTCGGGTGCCCAGGCCAGTCCGGCCGGGACGGCGCTGCGACCGTTGACACCTGGCAGGGCCACGGCAACCTGGTTGGACAGCTTGCCGTCCGCGCCGACGTCGAAGCGCAGCAGCCGCGTCGGCTGCGCCGCCCACAGATGGGTGCCGTCCGCCGAATACAGCACGCCGCCGTCCGACTTGGTGCCGGTACCGGTCTGCTGCAGCAGCGTGTGGTTGACCAGATCGAAGACGCTCACGGAGCCGGTCGTGCCGCCGCCGTTGTTCAGCGCGGCCGCGGTCCTACCGTCGGGACTCAGGGCGAGCCCGAACGGGCGGCCGTTCTCCTTGATCACGTCACCGACCGGTGTGACGAACTGGTTCGTCTGGGTCAGGTAGGAGCCGTCGGCTTGCGGCCCGAGCAGCTTGTCGCCGAGCGGGGTGTTGTCGAACAGTCCTGCGGCGCTGGCCACGTTGACGCCGACGCCGATGACGGTGGCCGCGGCCACCATGGCGACGATGGGCCTGCGGAACATGCTGGTGAACATGACTTGGAAGACCGCCTCTCCGAGTACGCGCGGGGGCTGCGCCTGCCGTGCCAGCCCGCCATCGACCCCGCAACGCTAGAAAGCAGGCATAGCCGCTAGACGACGCGATAGTGGAGGCAGAGTGAACAGATCAGGTGATTCCGTTCAGCCAGCTCGTATCCCCACACTCCCCCACGCGACGCGCTGGCGGATTCTCTCGGCGATGCGGTAATTCATCCGAGGTATCACGGCGCCTAGCACGGAGGTCAGGGCGCGGCGATTCAGTCAAACCTGGTCGTGGCCCAGACGGGAAAAGGATTGCAGCACACTATGCGGACCGATCTCGCGAACGGGGGAGAGCCCGGCGAAAAGTCTTGACACATCGGATGTCTAGTGCTTATCTGGGTCGCGCCACGCTCCCGGTCGTGCCGCACGACATCAGCTACACCGCTGCTGCACCCGGCTTCGCCATGCCCACGTGCTCGGTTAGGACGTCCGATGCGGAAGCTTCTGGTCGCCGCAACCGCCATTGCGGCTGCTGTGCTCGGTGTGACTGCGGGGGCAAGTCCCGCGGAAGCGGGTCCCGCAGACGCGGCGACCGCCGCGCAGCTGTTCGACGTTCGCGACTTCGGTGCGGCGGGCGGCGGCGGCGCCAATGACGCGCCCCCGGTCAACGACGCCGTCGTCGCGGCCAACGCGGCCGGCGGCGGCATCCTCGAGTTCCCCGCCGGCATCTACCTGGCCGGTGGCTCCATCCACCTGCTCAGCAACGTCACCTTTCAGCTCGACGCGGGGTCGACGCTGCTCGGCGCGGCGAGCGGGTACGACGTGCCGGAGCCCAACCCGTACGACCAGTTCCAGGACTTCGGGCACAGCCACTTCCACGACGCGATGATCTGGGGCGACGGACTGTCCAACATCGGCTTCGTCGGATCCGGAACGATCGACGGCGGCGGGCACTTCATCACGGGCAACCCCAAGCCCGGGCAGGCCGACAAGCTCATCTCGCTGACCAGGTGCGATGGGTTGACCGTCAACGGGATCACCCTGGCTCGGGGCGGCCACTTCGCCATGCTGATCAACGGGTGCAACCACGTGACGTCCGACCACCTGACGATCGCGACGTCCGGTGACCGGGACGGCTGGAACGTCATCAACACGCAGAACGTCACCATCACCAACATCACCGACTCGTCCAACGACGACGCCCTGGCGTTCAAGAGCGACTACGCGCTGGGCCAGACGTTCCCGAACGGCAACGTCATCGTCGACCACGCCGCGCTCTCGGCAGGCTGCTGCAACGCGTTGATGTTCGGCTCGGAGACGTGCGGCAACTTCACCGGCTACCACTTCTCGCACATCGTCATAACCCACGCCGGCAAGTCCGGCCTCGGCATGGTCTCGATGGACGGCGCGAACATCTCCGACGTCCACTACAGCGACATCGTGATGTCGGGGACCCAGTCGCCGATCATGGAGAAGATAGGCACCCGACTGCGTTGTGGCGGCAGTCCGTCCGTCGGCAGCATCCGCGATGTCACCTACGACGACATCACCGGCACCGCGGCGGGCGCGTTCAGCCCGACGCTGTGGGGCCAGGCCGACCACCGCATCAGCGACGTCACGTTCGACAACGTGCACCTGACCCTGCCCGGCGGCCACGCGGCGATGGACCCCAACCAGCTGCCCAGCGACAACGGCGACTACAACCCGAACAGCCTGGGCACGCGACCGGCTTACGGGTTCTACCTGCACAACGTCAACGGGATCACCATCAACGACAGCTCGGTCGGCTTCGACGCCGACGACCAGCGGCCGGCCGTCATCGCGAACACTGGCAGCTCGGTGACGTTCCGCGACTTCACCGCCCAGCGGGGCACCGCGAGCCCGTTCGACGTCGGCTTCCAGCACGTCGCCGGCTACTGCCTCACCGACAGCGGGTCCCTGCGGATCAGCACCCCGGACTCGACGCCGCGATGCACGTCCGGCCTGGACAACTTCGAGCTCAGTGCCGAGCCGGCAAGCCAGACCGTGCAAGCAGGCACGCCGGCCACGTACACCGTGCACACCACCGTGACGTCCGGCCGTCCGGGCCCGGTGACGCTGGCCGCGACAGGCGAGCCGGCAGGCGCGGCCGTCGCGTTCAGCCCGAACCCGGTTCCTGCCGGCGGCGATGCGACGATGACCGTGAGCACCGACACCTCGACCACCAACGGCACCTACCCGCTGACCGTCACCGGCATGGACGCGACAGCTACCCAGTACGCGACGGCGAGCCTGACGGTCGCGGGCGGCACGGACCAGCTGGCCATCAGCAACCTGTCGGTGTTCGACACGGCGAGTGCGAGTGCGTGGTCGATCCAGTCCAACCTGCAGGCTGGCGATCTGCTCTACGGCGACCGCACGTTCACCGTCGCCAGCGTGCCGCCATCGCTGGCGGGCGCGGCGTGGGTCCGCACGGCCAATGCGTCGAAGACCGCGACCGTCGACCCGCTCGTGAGCTTCGCGATCAACAAGGACGCCACGGTCTCGGTTGCCGTCGACACGCGCATCGGCAGGCGCCCTTGGATGGACGCGAGTTGGGTCGACGCGGGCATCCAGCTGACCGACACCGAAGGCGGCAGTACGAGAACCTTCGAGATCTACCAGAAGGCATTCGCGGCCGGGCAGGTTGCGCTCGGTCCGGAAGCCGACATCGCCAACAGCGGCAGCATGTACTCGATCATCGTGCGCTGACCGCCATCCCCCCGCAGAAGGACGCTTCGATGACGCTACGAGCCACGCTTGCCGCAAGCCTCGTGATCGGGCTGCTCGCCGTACCCGGCCAGGCCAAGGCAGAGCACGCTACGGCGAATCAAGGCCCAGCGCCGAAGATGATCTACGCGACGCCGGGCGGTTCGGACCCGGACTGCTCGGCCGAGCAGCCCTGTTCGATCAGCCAGGCGCAGGCGATGGTCCGCGAGCTGGATCCGAACATGCAGCGCGACATCACCGTCCAGCTTTCGGCGAGCACGTTCCGCCTGTCCCAACCCCTGGTCCTGGACGCCCGCGACTCGGGCACGAACGGCTACCGGGTGCTGTGGCAGGGCTCGCCCGGCACCGTGTTCTCCGGCGGGTCGCAGGTCACGGGCTGGACGCCGGTGGACGGACGGCCGGGGCTGTGGTCGGCGCCCGCACCGGCCGGGCTCGACAACACCCGCCAGCTTTACGTGAACGGCGTCCGCGCGGCGCGCGCATCGGGATCCGTCCCGGTGCAGTTGACGCGCACCACGACCGGCTACACCGCGTCGTCCGATGTGCTGGCGCACTGGCGTAACCCGTCGGACATGGAGTTCGTCTACACCGCCGGCGAAGCGCTGTGGAACATCCAGCGCGACGGCCTCGGGCAGTGGACGCAGCCGCGCTGCCCGATTGCCGCAATCTCGGCGACTGCGATCACGATGACCCAGCCGTGCTGGGACAACTCCAGCAAGCGCGTCGAGTTCCCCGACATACCAGGGCGTACGGTCAGCATGGTCGGGCCGGGCAGCCTGACGAACAGCGGGCACGCGACGTACTTGGAAAACGCCTTCGAGCTGCTCGACCAGCCGGGCGAGTGGTACCTGGATCGTGCGGCGCACACCGTCTACTACGAGCCGCGCAGCGGTGAAGATCTGGCCAAGGCCGACGTCGAAGCACCGCGGCTCGAGAAGCTCGTGGACGAGCGCGGCACGCCGACCGCCCCGGTGCACGACGTCGCATTCGACGGCATCCAGTTCTCCTACGCCACGTGGCTCGGGCCTTCGTCCGCCGAGGGATTCTCCGAGATCCAGGCCGGCTACCAGATCACCGGCGCTGACGGCTGGGCCACCGAAGGCTTGTGCCACTACGTGTCCGGCGGCACCTGCCCGTTCGGCGCATGGACGCCGGAACCCGGAAACGTGTCAGGGACGTACGTGCACCGCGTCGGCTTCACCAACGACGTGTTCGCCCATCTCGGCGCGGCGGGGCTGGCTCTCGGCGACGGCACGCAGAACGCCACAGTGTCAGGGTCGATCTTCACCGACATCTCCGGGAACGGCCTGGAGATCGGCGGCGTCGACAAGGCGCAGACCACCAACGACGCCGACATCACCCGTCACGTCACCGTGGCAGACAACCATCTCTACAACCTGCCCCGCGAGTACCACGGCGGCGTCGCCATCCTCAACGGCTACTCGCAGAACAACCTGATCACGCACAACCAGATCAACCATGTGGCCTACAGCGCGATCTCGATGGGCTGGGGCGGCTGGCCCGACAAGATCGGTGATCCGCCGACCCCGAACTTCTCCCACGACAACATGATCAGCAACAACCTGATCTTCGACTACATGCTGATGCTCGACGACGGCGGCGGCATCTACACGCAGGGCATCACCGGATCGTCCATGGACAACGGCGAAAAGGTCGTCGGCAACGTCATCTACGACCAGAACGGCCTCGGCAAGAACGTCTACACCGACAACGGCTGCATGTACGAGACGATCAAGGGCAACGTCCTCTACAACGCGTCGTACGCCAACGTGGGCAGCCGGCACACCGACTATCGCGACGACCTCGGCAACAACGACCCCACCCTGATCGAGGGCAACTACTGGCAGACCGGCGACCCCGACTCGAACAACCTCGGCCTGGTGACGCAAGGCAATCACCTGCTGTCCGACCCGTCCGCTGCACCGGCAGGCATCGTCGACAGCGCGGGCCTGGAGGCCGCGTATCGCGGCCTACTCGGGCGGCAGATCGGCGGGACGTCAGCGCCCGAACCGCCGTCGCGGGTCGCATCCTTCGCCGCCGATGGGGCCGTCTACGTCAGCTGGGTCCCGACGATCGGCGACAACGGCGCCGCCGTGGACTCCTACACGGCCACGGTCACCGACGGGACGAACACGCGCAGCGCCACGATCGGCCAAGCCGATTTCAAGCGTCTCGGCTATGCCGTGGTGCAGGGCCTGACCAACGGCACCGCGTACACCGCGACCGTGACCGCGCACAACAGCGCGGGTGACAGCTTCGCGTCATTGCCCGCGCCGCCGGTCACACCCGGTCCGCTCGCCGGCAAGCTGGCCGCAGCTCCGACCAGCCTGCGGGCCCGCGCGAGCACCGACGCCGTTGGTTTGCAATGGACCGCGCCGTCCTCGACAGGCGACACTCCGGTGATCGGCTACCGGGTCACGGTTTCCGACGGCCGGACGTTCGACGAGACCGGCCGCGACGCCGTGATCGGCCAGCCCACCGCCAGGGTCATGATCCGCGTGATCAACGGCCTGCAACCCGGGACGCGGTACACGTTCACGATCGCCGCGATCACCGCGGACGGAGTGGGCGCGTCAGCGTCGGTGAGCGCGACGGTCAACTCGGCATGCGACGGCGCAGCCGTGAAAGCAGATCCGACCGCGGTGCTCGCCGAGCCGGGCGGCAGCGTGCACGTGACGACGACGCTGACCAACGGCTGCGACACGACCATGACCGGCGTGCAGTTCTTCCTGACGGCGCCGACCGGCTACCAGGTCTCCCCCGCCTCGCCGGTCAACCTGGTCGACCTCGCGCCCGGGAACTCGGAGTCGACGACCTGGACGGTGACCGTGCCGGCCGACGCGATCCCGTCCGCACAGCTGGTGCACCGAGCCGCATTCACTGCGGACAATGGCCAGAGCGAGGGCGTGACGACGACCTCGGCGGTCGACGTACCGGCCGAGTCACTGCCGGCACTGTTCAACAACGTCGGCGTCACCGATGACACGAACACCGCTGTCGGTGACTTCGACGGAAGCGGATCGAGCCTGTCGGCTCAGGCACTCGCGTCGGTGGGCGTCGTCCCGGGCGGCGCGGTCAGGCAGTTCACCTGGCCGGACGCGCCTGCCGGTCAGCTCGACAACATCGCCGCCGACGGGCAGGCGCTGCGGACCAGCGCCTCGGGAAGCACGCTCGGATTCCTCGCCACAACCACGTACGGCCCGGCGGGCGGCACCGGACAGATCATCTACGCCGACGGCACCAGCCAGGACTTCACCCTCAACGTCCCGGACTGGTATGCCACTCCACCTGCGGGAAGCGACATCGCGATCACCATGCCCTACCGCAACCGGCCGGGAAATAGCCAGCAGACACACGACATCCACGTGTTCGTCGTGACCGTTCCGCTGCAGCCCGGCAAGACGTTGTCGACGATCGTCCTGCCCAATGTGAGCCAGGGCGTCACGTCCGGCGTTCCGGCCATGCACGTGTTCGCCATCGCCGTCAGCTGACCGGCCGCACAGAGAGGATCCACGCATGACCGGGAAATCCGTACGGACATTGATCGCTCTGGCTGCGGTCGCTGTCGCATTGGTGCCGGGCGTCACGTCCGCCGCGGCGGAAACGACGTCCATCGTCGCCGCGACGCCGCCGATGGGCTGGAGCAGCTGGAGCGCGCTGCGCGGCAACATCACCGAAGACAAGATCAAGGCCGAGGCGCGCATCATGCACGACCAGCTTCGCAGCCACGGCTACCAGTACATCAACATCGACTCCGGCTGGACCGACCATCTGGACGCGTACGGGCGCGACGCCTGGAACACCACCAAGTTTCCGCACGGTATCCCGGCCCTCGCCGACTACGTGCACCACCTCGGGCTCAAGTTCGGCATTTACATGCTGCCCGGGATTCCGAAGGCAGCCGTTGCCGTCAATACGCCGATCCTCGGAACTCCTTACCACGCAGCAGATATCGCCGACACGACGACCGAAGGCAACACCTACACCGACTCGTGGCGCATCGACTACAGCAAGCCCGGCGCCGCGTCCTACGTGCAGTCCTACGCCGACTTGTTCGCGTCGTGGGGCGTCGACTACATCAAGATGGACTTCGTCGGACCGGGCGGTGGGCTGCATCCCGCCGACAACCGCGCCGACATCGAGCACTGGCATTACGCGCTGCAGAACAGCGGCCGCCCGATTCACCTCGAGCTGTCGAACTCGCTCAGCTTCGACTACGCCTCGACTTGGCAGGCGTTCAGCAACGGGTGGCGCATCGAGGGCGACGTCGAGTGCTACAGCAGCTGTCCGGGATTCCTGACCAACTGGAACTCTCGCGTGGTCAGGCGGTTCACGGACGTCCCGAAATGGATCCCGTACGCCGGGCCCGGTCACTGGAACGACCTGGATTCCCTGGAGCTCGGCAACGGCGACATCGACGGCCTGACTCCGGACGAGCGGATCAGCACGATGACGCTCTGGGCCATCGAGTCCTCCCCGTTGCTGCTGGGCACGGACCTGACCAAGCTCGATGCGGCCGACCTTGCGCTGATGACGAACGACGAGGTCATCGGCGTTGATCAGGAGGGCCGGCCGGCCACACCGATCTCGCAGGCCACGCCGCAGCAGGTCTGGGTCAGCGCCGAGCCGACAGGAAGCTACATCGTCGCACTGTTCAACTTGGACACGTCCCCCGCTACGGTGACGGCGAACTGGAGCGACCTGGGCTTCACGGGCCGCGCGAACGTCCGCGACCTCTGGACGCATACCCAGATCGCCAACCGGGCCGACGGCTTCTCGGCGACGCTTCCACCGCACGGTGCCCGATTGCTGCGGGTGAGCCCATAGCAGCCGGCGAGGCGCACTATGTACGGATGAGCGGAACGCACGAGGTAGGGACGCCGGCCGACCTGCCACCCGGCACAGTGACCGGAGCAGGACCGTACGCCGTGGGCAATGCGGGCGGGGATCTGTTCGCGGTGTCGCGCCGATGCCGTCACCTAGGGGCGGACCTCGCCAACGGCACGATCGACGAGCAAGGCCACCTGGTCTGCCCATGGCACCGAGCGGCGTACGACGTCCACAGTGGACAGATGGTGCGCGGGCCGCAGGGCTTCTTCGCAAAGGTTCCCGGACTCGGCACCGCGTACCGGGCGCTGACCCGTGTGCTGCCGTTGCGCCGCGGCGAGGTGACCGAGCACGACGGTCGCCTGTTCGTGGACTGACTACGCTGCCCGTCGGCCTACCGCCACGAAGCTGGGTGCGAAGATCTGGGGACGCGTCGCGGCGGCGTCCAGTCGCTGAAAGGCCGCGTCCCACCGCTCAACGTCCTCGGCGGTGGCGGCGCCCTCGGCCACCATCGCGGTACGGGCCGCCCACGAAGGCGGACGGATTCCCGGCGGGGCCTCCATGATGTTGTACGAGCCGGTGAAACTGCGTACTTCGAGCCCCGCGGCCCGAAGGAAGTTGCCCAGGCGCAGGCCCACGATCGGGTCGTTGCCGCGGGCGACGTGGAAGCGCACGTACCGCTCCGAAAGGTCGTCGAGCTCGGGATCGCCGTCCAGGAGCCGAACAGCCGTCAGATCCACGTCGACGAGATAGACGCTGCCGCCAGGGCGCGGCAGCGTCGCGAGGTGATCGACGATCGCTTGCTCATGGCCCCCGTTGTGCGCCAGCACATGCCGCATCATCGCGACGTCGACGCTCCCCGGCTCGATGCCTGTTGCCGTGGCATCGCCCGCGCACAACTCGATGTTCGTCGCTGCGCTCTTCGCGACCAGAGCGCGTGCGGTGTCCAGCGCTTGCGCGTCCCGCTCGACCGCGAGAACGCGGCCGGACGGCCCGACCTCGGCAGCCAGCGCCACGCTCATGGCTGCGGGGCCGCAGCCGACATCGGCGACAACGGCACCCTCGACGACGCCGGCCGCGCGCAGCTGTGCGGCTTCGAGGAGCAGCGCGTTCGCCGCCATCATGCGATACCGCGCCACCTCCGCGTCGCTGATGGCCAGCGCGTACTCACTCATGAACGTCCCCCCGTGCGCCTCGGTACCCGAGGAACAACCATCCCACGGCGCGGCACGGGCTCACCCATTATCTTTGCTGCTCATGGATGAGACGACGTCCCGGATGCGCGTTGCGGCGATGCCCGTCCGCGACCCGACGGTGGTCGCGATGCTGGAAGCGTTGACGGCGGAGCTGGCCGGCAGCGGCTACACGCCGGACCAAACGTTCGGCTACTCCGTCGAGCAGCTGGAGCGGGCGGATGTGCATCTGGTCGGGGCCTGCGTTGCTGGCCGGCTGGTCGGCCTGGGCGGAGTCGAGCTGCAAGGCCGCGGCGTGGCCGAGCTGAAGCGGTTCTACGTCGAGCCCGAGTACCGCGGCACCGGAGTCGCCGACGCTCTGATCGCCGCTCTGGTAGACCACGCCGCCGCACATGACGTGAACGTCGTGCGTCTGGAGACCGGCGACAAGCAGCAGGCGGCCCTGTCGTTCTATCGGCGGCATGGATTCGCCGAAGTTCCGCGCTTCGAGCCGTACCTGTCCAGCGAGACGTCGGTATGCATGCAGCGCGAGCTCGCGCCTGATCGGGGCTGACTCTGCCGACGGGCAACTCGCCCCAGGTGATCTCCTGTCCCGGATGGGTGATCATCGGGTAGCCCTCGACGGCGCTCCTAAGGTGGCTGGCAGTGTTTGGAGGGCGTGCATGTCGGCATCGTCTGAACCGTGCAGTCCCGACACGGTGCGGAGCCTGCAGGAGAAGGCGGCCAGGGCGCTTCCGGCCGAGCACGTCGAGCATGTCGGCGGATGGTGGCTGCGCCATTCCACGAGTAGCGCCTGGTGGGCGGGAACGGTGTTGCCACACGCCGACGCCGGGCCCGACGAACTGGTGCGACGGGTCGCCGGTGCGGAGCGGTTCTATGCCGTGCACGGCACGGCCGCGCGGTTTCAGATCACGCCGTGGGTTTGCCCCGCAGCTCTCGACACGCTGTTGGCAGAGCGCGGCTACGGTCATGAAAGCCCGGTGTCGTTGCGGGTTGCCGCGGCAAGGCAGGTGTTGGAACAAGCGTCGACGGACTCGCTGCTGGTGCGGCTGGACGACGA
>Ga0137372_10004351_pt1 | contig 13782 bp, 9 predicted proteins | sample SagtaG_6_FD_104911 | JGI IMG/M metagenome (GOLD analysis project Ga0137372, IMG submission 104911) | Vadose zone soil microbial communities from Sagehorn Ranch, Mendocino, California, USA - Sage1_R_60_16 metaG | ecosystem: Environmental > Terrestrial > Soil > Vadose zone | place: USA: California...
AGCCAGGAGACCCTGGCCCAGGGGGCGGCCCGGGTGCTCAATGAGATATTGCTTGAATTGCTCTTCACGTCACAGGGCGAGCCGGGGAAGGCGCGCCACTATTTCGACATCGGCATCTTCGGTTACGGCCTGCGCCCGGTGGCCGGCGGCGAGGGCGTCGAGCCCGCCTTCGGCGGAAAGCTGGCCGGCCAGCCGCTGGTCGCGCTGCCCGACCTGCGAGACAACCCGATCGCGGTGCGGGAGACTCCGTCGGTGGACATCGGCGCGCCGCCGAGCCGGGTGCCGGTCTGGGTCGAGCCGGTGCACGGCTACCGCACCCCGATGTGCCAGGCGGTGGCGGTGGCCGGCGCCCACGTCTACGAGTGGGCGAACGCGCACCCCGACTCGTTCCCGCCGATCATCATCAACATCACCGACGGCATGGTGACCGACAGCCCGTACGAGGGCGCCTCGCTGGAGGAGTGGGCGCAGCGGCTGGTCAACATCCAGACCAGCGACGGGCCCACGTTGTTCTTTAATATCTTCCTGTCCCCCGCGGCGTCCAACGGCGTGCTGTTCCCCGCGACGGACTACGGCCTGCCCGAGCCGGGCCCCCAGCTGTTCCGGATCAGCAGCATGCTGCCCCCGCCGATGATCGCCAACGCGCAGAGCACCGGCACGACGGTGGAGCCCGGGGCACGGGGGTTCGGCTTCAACGCCGACGCCACCATGCTGGTCCGGTTCCTCGAAGTCGGCACCAAGGTCGACGTGCGAGACTGAGCTGCCCGTCATGCAGATCCAGATGGTCACCTTCAGCGCGGCGAAGGACGGCAACGCGCCCGGCGAGTGGCAGGACGGCGCCTGCGGCGGCGTCGCCGCCGACGGGAGCTGGGCCCGCTTCCTCGTGCTCGACGGCGCCACCACGGCCTACGACCCGGTGCGCTGGGTGGATCAGCTGGTGCGGTCGTTCGCGCCGCCCGCGGGCGGGTCGGGCGGGCCGGGCGGATCGCGGCTGCCCCGGCTCGAGCCCGCCGCCATGCGGGCCTGGTTCGCCGAAATGCAGGACCAGTGGGCCGCGGAGGTCCGGGACTTCGACAGCATCATCGAGGAGCGCAAGTTCGCCGAGGTGGGCTCGTTCGCCACCCTGCTCGGCTTCGACATCTACGGGCTCGACGGCCCGGAACCCTACTGGCGGGGCGTGGCCCTCGGCGACACGGTGCTCTTCCACGTCCGGAAGGGGCACCTGATCGCCGCGTTCCCGCCGATGGGACCCGATGACTTCGGCACCCTGCCCGACGGCGTGCACACCTTGCCCGCCAGCCTGGAGCGGATGACCGAACGCCTGCTCACCGGCGGCGGGGCACTTGAGCCCGGCGACTTCCTTTTCGCCGCGACCGACGCGATGGCCCAGTGGATCTTGCGCACGATCGAGCGCGGCGAGGCCAAGGTCTGGGACGCGCTGACGACGCTGGCGCACCCCGACGTGTTCGCCCGGCTGATCGAGGACCAACGCAGAGAGCAGGACAGCGCTAAGAGGATGAAGAACGACGACGTGACGCTGATGCGCCTGCGGATGCTGGCCGGCCAGCCCGCCTACCTGCTGGCGTGCCGATGAACGCCTTCCCCGCCGCCGGCGACTACTACAAGGCGGTACAGGCGCCCGGCCGCTGCTTCACCGTGCCCAAGCTCCAGGCCGCCGAGTTCGTCTGGGACAGCCTCGGGCCGACGCTGGCCCGGGGCAGCAGCGCCGTGGTGTTCCAGGCCTCGGTGCAGGGCAGGACCCAGGCTCTGCGCTGCTACATCAGGGAAGATGCCTCCAGCCGGGACCGGTACAGCGCGCTGGACGCCTACCTGGCCGGTCACGACCTGAGCCCGTACGTGTCCGGCACCACCTGGCTCGACGGGGCGATCACCGTCAACCGGGCGCCCTGGCCGGTGCTGACCATGGACTGGATCGACGGCCGGACGCTCAACGAGTACGTGGACTTCCTGGTAGCCGGGTCCAACGCCGCCGCCCTGACCACGCTGGCGGGCCGGTGGCGCGAGCTGGTCGCGCTGCTCCAGCGGAGCGACTTCGCCCACGGCGACCTGCAGCACGGCAACGTCATGGTGGACCAGGACGGGCAGCTCCGGCTGGTCGACTTCGACGGGGTCTGGATTCCGCAGCTGGCCGGGCAGCCTCCGCCCACCGAGTACGGCCACCCGAACTACCAGCACCCCCTGCACCACAACTGGGACCGCTGGCTCGACACCTTCTCCGGCCTGGTCATCTACTTGTCGCTGGTCGCGCTGGCCAGGGATCCCGGGCTCTGGCTGGCCCTGTACAACTCCAAGAACCTGCTGTTCGCCAAGACCGACTTCTTTCCCCCGTTCACGTCCGAGACCTGGAAGCAGCTGGCCGCGCTGCGGGACCCGCAGGTCGACGAGCTGGCCAGGAAGCTGCAGGAGTGCTGCAGCCCGCTCTGGGTGTCCAACCGGAGCCTGGAGGCGACCCTGGAGCAGCCGGCCGCGGCCCCGGCCCCGCCGCCAGTACCGGCCGGCCAGCCCTGGTGGCAGCAGCAGCCCGCGCCCGGCGCGGGGACCCCGGCCCAGGGGATTCCCGGCTCGGGGATCCCCGCCCCGGCGTCGCCGTCCCGGCCCTGGCCGCAGGCGGCCCCGTCGCCAAGCCCCGCGGCCTCGCGGCCCGCCGCCTCGCGGCCCGCGGCAGGACCAGCACCCGCATCCGCCGCGGCGCCCCCCGCGGGTCCGCCGGGGGCCGCGCTGCCCGCCCCGCCCCCGCTGTCCGCGCCGCTCGGCATGGCCGGTACCGGACCCATGCCGCAGCTGAGCCAGACGATGATGCCGCCCAGCGAGACGATCTGGTGGACGCGGCCGCCAGCCGGCCAGGCCCAGGGTCCGCCCGGCCCCGGGTATCGCGGTTCCGGATATCAGGGCTCCGTGCCGTCCGCGCCCATGCCCCGCGGGTACGCCCCGCATGCCCCGGTCCCGGCCCCGCCGGGACCCCCGGTGCCAGGACCTGGCGCCCCGGCGACGCGGACGCAGACGGGTACGGCGGTCGGCGCGCTCGCGCTCGCCCTCGGCGTCCTGCTGCTGGTCATCGGCGCGGCCAGCCACATCTCCGTCGTCGTGATCGGCGGCCTGGTGGCCGGCGCGTGGGGCATATGGCGGCTCGTTACCGCGACCGGGAGGAGCGGCAAGCCGCCCGGCTAATCCTTGATCCAGGTCAGCTGCTTCCAGTACGACAGCAGCTCTCCGGGGTTGGTCCCGACCAGCACGGCCATGACGTTCTGCTGGTTGTCGCTGGTGACGATGATCGGGGCGTTGCTGGTGCTGCTGTACTCCGCGATGCTCCCCGTCATGAACGGCGTCTGGTTGTGGAACTCCGTCCGGCATTCGACGAGGAAGTCGGTGAAGTCGTTGCCGGTCGTGCACTCCCGGTTCTTGTGGAAGTGATTGTCGCTGAGCAGCCTGCTGACCCCGCTGGCCAGCGCGGCCGGACTGGGATAGAGGTAGTAGATGATCGTCCCGGCGGGCAGGTTCAGCCGGGAGCACTGGCTCACCGCGGTCGCGCGGAACTGGGTGCCGGCGAGGTGGCAGTTGTCCCGGCCCTGTATCGCGGCCGGGATCTTGCTCAGCAGGACATCGTAGTCCGAGGTCGGGCTGGCGTCCGGTGACGTGGCCGGGCTCGTGGCCGGGCTCGTGGCCGGGCTCGTGCTCGGCCCGGTGCTGGCCGACTGGGACGAGGTTGCCGCCACCGTCTTGGCCGGGAACGGGCTCAGGTGCGCCACCGCCGCGACCCCCAGGTAGCCCGCGACCAGCGCGATGGCCGCGGCTATCCCCACCGTGTTGCGGTTGAGCAGCTTGGACCCTGACGACCCCCGCCCCGCCGGACCGCCCCCCATCCCGGGCGGCGGTCCCCCCGCCATCCCCGGCTGCGGTCCCCCTGCTATCCCTGGCTGCGGTCCCCCCGCCATCCCCGGCGCCAGCTCAGGCCCGCCCGGCACTCCCGGTCCGGCCGGCACACCGGTTCCGCCACCGCTCCCCGCACCCGTGCCGCCCGGCGCGGGGCGCGGCATCGACTGGGTTCCGCCCGGCGCGATCAGGCCGAGGGCACGGGCGAACTCGCGCACCACCCACAGGCTCGCAGCGCCGTCCAGGTCGCTCGCCTGGGCCAGGGTGGTGGCGACGGACTGGATGGCGCCGTAGTTCCCGTACTGCGGGATCGCGTCCCTGAGCAGCGCGGGCACGTCGGACCGGGCTGCGCTGACGATCAGGATGCACTCGCCGGGCAGCGCGGTGAGCTGAGTCCGGCAGAGGTGATCCATCACGGTCGCGTCGGACAGCACCTCCGGCCCGTGCGAGGTCACGGCGTCCTGCAGGGCCCGGCGGGCATCGCCGGCCGGGTCGATGACGTGCCCAGTCCCCTCAGTCACGAAGGACCTCCCCAAGAGGTATCCGCAGCGCTGCTATCGGCCACCTTAGAGGACGATTGCGTCGCTGGCTCAGCGCAGGAAGTCCCTGAGGTGACGCAGCTGTCGTTCTACGTGCGCCGTGGGCACCTGGTGACCGGTGAACGGGTGCACCGCGATGTCCTTGCCCGCGGCGATCTCGTTGTAGGCGGCGAATACCGTGGACGGCGGGCAGATCGTGTCCATCAGGCCCACGCTGAGCAGGCAGCGCGCGGTGATCCGGCGGGCCAGCAGCGCGCAGTCCACGTACCGCAGGGTGTCGAGCGCGGCCGGTATCAGGTCCACGTTGTGCGCCAGGAACTCGGGTATCTCGTTGTACGGCGCCTCCGGCGCCAGCGTGATGCCGCGCTGGATGTCGCACAGGAATGGCACGTCCGCGTGGCATATCGCGACCGCCTGCGGGACCAGCGCGGCGGTGGCCAGCGCGAGCCCGCCGCCCTGGCTGACGCCGCTCACCGCGACCCGCGGCGCTCCGGTCAGCTCGCTGGCCGCCTCGACGGCGAGCACGGCGTCGGTGAACAGCCGGGTGTAGTAGTAGCCTTCCGGCCGGGCGATGCCCCTGGTCATCACCTGAGCGTTCTCCGGCCCCGCGCCCGGGTCGCCGTGGCGGTCGCCGGTCGCCCCGGTGGTCCACCGCCCGCCCTGGCCCCGGGTGTCCATCACGAACACGGCGTAGCCGAGCGCGGGCAGTAGCGCGTGCTCGGCGGGCATGCCCCGGCCGCCGCCGTAGCCGATGAACTTCACTACCACCTGCGTCTGCCCGTCCGCACCCGGAGGTCGCAGGTACCAGGCCCTGATCCGGTCGCCGCCCGCCCCGGAGAACTCGGTGTCGAACACCTCGACCGGCGCGTAGATCTCGGTTTCGTACCTGGCCAGCACCGGCGGGCGGACCGTCGCGCGGGCTTCGTCCAGGCGCCGCTGCCACCATAGGTCGAGGTCCGGCGGCTCTGCGGTGCCCGTGCGATAATCGCGCAACTGGTCCAATGACAGGTCAAACCAGGGCATTCGTCCCTCCGGCCAGTCAAGGCGCCTGAATCTAGGCCCTACCATTTTCCTTGTGACGGCGGATCCCGGGGCGCGCGGTAGCCAATGGCGCCGCGTGTCCGGGGTATACGTTAACCGGGGCCCTGCTAGCTCCGGGGGGAACGATCCCCCCCAGACCCCCCCTGCTTATGGGGGGGCCGGCCCCCCCATAGCCCCCCGGGGTCATGGCTACGGGATACGCGGTGACGGTATGTACGCCGACGGGACGGACGGCAGCCGCCGCGACCGCGGTGCGCCTGCGGGACGCGGCCGCCGCGCGGCTGCCGTCATCGCCCTGACCCTCGGCCTGGCCGGGTTCGCCGTCTCCGCGGTCGGAGTGGCCATCCAGCTGCTGCCCCGGCATTTCAGCGCCGGGGAGCAGAGCCAGATCAAGGCGTGGGAGGTCATGCGCCGCTGGCAGACCACACCCGCCGGGCAGATCTTCCCGGCCTCGGTCCCGTACCAGCTCCCCGCCAGTGTGCTCCACGATGTGGCCCCGCTGCACCTGGAAGCGCTCCGGATCAGCATCGCGCCCCAGGAATCTGACTGCGCCAAGGCGGTGACCAGCGCGACGGCCGGCGCGGCGCTGCGCAAGAACGGGTGCGAGGCGGTACTCAGGGCGACCTACGTCGACGCCACCAGGAGCTACGTGATGACCGTCGGCGTCGCGGTGCTGCCGAACGCCGCCGCGGCCACCAGTGCGGACAGCGGCCTCGCCCCGCCCAGGCTGACCGCGGCGGGTGTGGCCAGCGGCCGCGGCGGGCTGGCGGCCGGCGTCCAGGTGGTCAGGTTCGGCGGCGCGACGGCCGGTGTCTACGACTACCACAGGCAGATCTCCACGAGCTACACGGCGGGCCCGTACCTCATCATGTACGCCGCTGGGTACGCCGACAGCCGGCCGCGGGTGCCGTTGAAGGACGACCCGTACTCCGACGCAGAAATGACCAATATGGCCCAGGGGGTCGCCCGATCCGTCGCGCACACGCTCGCCGCTGCTCCGGCCCCGCCCCGCTGCCCGGGGACGCCGGGATGCTGACCCGGGGGTGGCGTCCCGGAACCGCCCTGCTCGCCGCGGCCGGCCTGGTCGGCCTGGCCGCGCTGGCCACCGTCTCGGCCCCGCCCGCGGCCGCCGCCCCCGCCGACAGCATCCAGGCCAAAGAGCAGTGGGTGCTAAGCATGCTCAGTGCCCAGGCGGCCTGGTCGGTGACGCGTGGCGCTGGGGTAACCGTCGCGGTCATCGACAGCGGCGTGAACCCGCACGTCAGCGACCTGTCCGGCTCGGTTATCACCGGCCCCAACTACACCGGCGTGACCACCCGCCCGTCCAGCAAGGACTGGGGCGTGCACGGCACCTGGATGGCGTCGCTGATCGCCGGGCACGGCCACGATGGCGGCCTCAGCGGGGTCACCGGCACCGCGCCGGCGGCGCGGATCTTGTCGATCCGGGTGATCCCCGATCGCGCTGACCCGCACTACGGCAAGTACGAGCGGGAAGATGAGACCCGCATCCAGCAGTCGCTGGCCAACGGCATCAAGTACGCGGTAACCCACGGCGCCAAGGTCATCAGCATGTCGATCGGCTACAGCGCGCCGAGCAACACGGTCCGGGCGGAGTTGCAGGACGCCTACGATCACGGCGTGGTGGTCATCGCCTCCGCCGGGAACTCGGGTGACCCGGGCCCGAACAAGCACGGCCACCCGGCTCCCGAGTCCTTCCCCGCGGACTATCCCGGCGTGATTAGCGTCAGCGCCGTCGCCGCCAGCGGCGCGGTGGCCCGTTTCTCCAGCGACAACCTCTCCGTCAAAGTGGCGGCGCCCGGCGTATCGGTGCCCGCCCAGGGCAGGGACGGGCAGTACTGGCTGGTCAGCGGCACCAGCCCGGCCTGCGCGCTGGTGGCCGGGGTGGCCGCCCTGATCAAGTCGAAGTATCCGCGACTCGCGCCTGACCTGGTGGCCAGCGCGCTGACCTCGACGACCACGGGCCGGCCGGCGGACGGCTACGACAGCCAGGTGGGGTTCGGCATCGTGGACGCGGCCGCCGCGCTGACCAAGGCCGGGCGGCTGGCGGGTGTCCGGCCCGTAGCGACCAGCATCAAGGCCACCGTCAGGTATCACGGCGTGCTCCCGCCCGCGCCGGTCCGCCCGCGTGGCTCCGGCCAGCTCGTCTTGTTCTCGCTTCTGGCCCTCACCTCGCTGGCGCTGATCGCCGCCGCCGGGACCCGGCTGGCCGTGCTCCGTCGCGCCCAGGGCCGGGCGAACCGGTGACGCGGCCCGGAGACGACGGCGGCCCACCGCCGGTCGACGACTTCGCCAGCAGCGTGCTCGACGTGGTCGACTCGATCCCGCCCGGGCGCGTGATGTCCTACGGCGACATCGCCGAGTACCTGGGTTCTGGGCCCGGGCCCCGCCAGGTGGGCCGGGTGATGGCCACCTACGGCGGCGCGGTGGCGTGGTGGCGGGTGATCCACTCCGACGGCACCCCCGCTCCCGGGCACGACAGCGTGGCCGTCCAGCACTACCTAGCCGAAGGCACCCCCCTCCGCTCCGCTCGCCCCCCGGTCCGCGTCGACATGCGCCGCGCCCGCTGGCCCGGCGGCCCCACCCCACCCCCGCGTCCCTAAAGATCGCGCTCCGCCCGGCCGCAGCCGCCTCTTCCATGAGTCCTGGCTGCACCCGACGCGAGGCGCGCCGCGGCGGCGCAATCTCGCCGTCAAGGCCTCAGCCTCCCCACGCGACACCACAATCGCTCTGCCGCATGGACACGAAACCCCGCCGCGAAACCTGCCCCGCAGCCGCTGCCAAACCCCGCCGCCGCAACGTCTCAGCCGCCCCACGCAGAACCCCAGGCGCACCGCACCTGGGGCACCCGAAACTCACCGCGCCGTGACACGCCGAACCTCCCCGGATGAGCCCCGAAATGTCACTGGCGTCTGCTGGAATGCTAGTAATGGACCAGTCCCGAGCCCCCGCGTACCGCCTCGTCCGCCGCCCCCCGCCCGGCGGCCAAGGCGGAGCCGCAGCCGGCGCCGGAGCGGGCGCGGGAGCGGGCGCGGCGGGCGGACCGCCCCGGCTGGACCAGGCGCAGCAGCAGGTCGTGGATCACGCGAGCGGCCCGCTGCTGGTGCTGGCCGGGCCGGGCACCGGCAAGACCACCACGATCGTGGCCGCGGTGGCCGACCGGATCGAGAACCGCGGCATCGCGCCCGAGCGGATCCTGGTCCTCACGTTCAGCCGCAAGGCCGCCGCCGAGCTGCGCGAGCGCATCACCGCCCGGCTCAAGCGCACCACCCGGGAGCCCCTCGCCGTCACCTTCCACAGCTACGCCTACGCGCTGGCCCGGCGCGAGTTCGTGCTGGCCGGCGACGAGCCGCCGCGGCTGCTCTCCGCGCCGGAGCAGCTGCTGGAAATCCGCCGGATGCTGAAGGGCGAGGCTAGCGACGGCGGCTCCCGCTGGCCGGAGCGGCTCAGGCCCGCGCTGGCCACCCGCGGCTTCGCCGAGGAGGTGCGCGACCTGCTGCTGCGCGCGGCCGAGCGCGGCCTGGACGGCCGCAGCCTGCGCCAGCTGGGCAAGCACAAAGACCGTGACGACTGGGCCGCCGCGGCCGGGTTCCTCGACCGGTACGCGGCCCGCTTCGACCTCGCCCCGGTCCCGGCCTACGACTACGCCGAGATCGTCCGCATCGCGGCTGCCCTGCTCGGCCGCGAGGAGACCAGGCAGCGCGAGCGCGGCGCCTACGACGTGGTGCTGGTCGACGAGTACCAGGACAGCGACCCGGCGCAGGAGTCGCTGCTGATGGCGCTGGCCGGGGACGGCAGGGAGCTGATCGCGGTCGGTGACCCGGACCAGTCCATCTACGCGTTCCGCGGCGCCGACGTGCGCGCGCTCACCGAGTTCCCGGACCGGTTCCGCACCGCGGACGGCCAGCCGGCCCCGGTAGTGGCGCTGCGCACCTGCCGCCGCAGCGGACATGACCTGCTGGCCGCGTCCCGCCGGGTGGCGCGCCGGCTCCCGGCCGCGCCAGGGGCAAGCGCCGCCCAGGCCCGGCACCGGCTGCTGGTGCCCACGCCGGAGAGCCCGCCCGGCGAGATCCGCATCCTGATCGCGGACAGCTCGACCCAGGAGGCCGCGCTGGTCGCCGACACCCTGCGCCGCGCCCACCTGGCCGACGGGGTGCCCTGGCCGGACATGGCCGTCCTGGTCCGCTCGGCCACCCGGCAGGTGCCGCTGCTGCGCCGGGCGCTGACCGCGGCCAACGTGCCGGTCGCGGTGGCCGGGGACGACCTGCCGCTGGCCGAGGAGCCCGGCACCCGCCCGCTGCTGATGCTGCTCCGCTGCGCCTTGAACCAGACCCACCTCGACGAGCCCACCGCGGCCGAGCTCCTCTGCGGCCCCCTGGGCGGCACCGACGCCCTCGGCCTGCGCCGCCTGCGCCGGTCCCTCCAGCTGCTGGCCGACGCCGACCCCGAGGGCCAGCACACCTCAGGCTCAGCCAGCAGCGACATGCTGGCCCACGCCCTGCTCGACCCCCGCGACCTGGCCATGGTGCCGGACCGGGTGGCGGCGCCGGCCCAGCGCCTCGCGAAGCTGCTCGCCACCGCGAAGGATGCCGTCAAGAAGGGCGGCAGCGCCGAGGACGTGCTCTGGGCCATCTGGGCCGCCTCCGGCCTGGCCGCGCAGTGGCAGCAGGCCAGCGCGGCGGGCGGCCCGGCGGGCGCGGCCGCCGACCGGGACCTGGACGCGGTGCTGGCGCTGTTCGACAAGGCCGCGCACTTCACCGACAGCATGCCGCCCGGCGCGCCCGCGCTGTTCGCCGACAGCCTGACCAGCCAGGAGATCGCCGGCGACACCCTGGCCGAGCGGGCCGTCAGGGACGACTGCGTCCGCATCCTGACCGCGCACCGGTCCAAGGGCCTGGAGTGGGACGTCGTGGTGGTGGCCGGCGTCCAGGAGGAGACCTGGCCCGACCTGCGGATGCGCGGGTCGCTACTCGGCGTCGACGAGCTCGCCGAGGCCGCGAGCGGCCCCGGGCAGGACGCCAGCGCGGACGTGGACGCGGCCCTGCTGGCGGCCAAGCTGCTGGCCGAGGAGCGCCGGCTGTTCTACGTGGCCGCCACCCGGGCGAAGAGAAAGCTCGTCGTCACCGCGGCCGGCGGCGAGGACACCGACCAGCGCCCGTCCCGGTTCCTGACCGAGCTGGCGGGTGACGACATCCGCATCGAGCGGGTCGCCGAGAGCCAGCACCGCTGGCTGTCCATGCCCGCGCTGGTCGCCGACCTGCGCCGGGCCGCGGCCGACGCGGCGCGGCAGGCCGCCGTCCGGCAGGCGGCAGCGGCCCAGCTGGCCCGGCTGGCCGCCGCCGGGGTCCGCGCGGCTCACCCGCGCGAGTGGTACGCGCTGACCGAGCTGTCCGACTCCGGCCCGATCGTGGCCGGCGGCGAGGCGGTCCGTCTGTCCCCGTCCCAGGTCGAGTCGTTCACCCGGTGCGGGCTCCGCTGGCTGCTCGAGGCGGCGGTCGGCGCGGGCCGCACGGACGTCCTGCGCCACCTGGGCACGGTGATCCACGCCGCCGCCGTACTGGCTGCCGAGGGAGCTACCGAACGGGCCGTGGCTGATCGCATCGATGAAATCTGGCACCATCTCGACTTCGGGAGCGCCTGGTACAGCGCGAAGCAGCGCGCGCTGGCCGAGCGCATGGTCCGGCGGTTCCTCGACTGGCACGCGGAGAACCCGCGCGAGCTCGTCGCGGTGGAGCAGGCGCTCAAGGTGCGCGTCGGCCAGGTGGAGATCACCGGCCGGGTGGACCGGCTCGAGTCGGACGAGGAGGGCCGCGCCGTCGTCGTCGACCTGAAGACCGGCGGCAGCGCGCCGCGCGAGGACGAGCTGGGCCGGCACCCGCAGCTCGGCGTCTACCAGCTGGCCGTGCTGCTCGGCGCGTTCGAGCGGTTCGGCCTGGCCGAGCCGGGCGGGGCGGAGCTGGTCCAGGTGGGCAAGGCGGCCGGCGTGACGCTGCGGGCCAAGGTGCAGCGGCAGGGCGCGCTGGCCGAGGACGACGAGCCCGGCTGGGCCAAGGACCTGGTGGAGACCGTCGCCGCCGGCATGGCCGGGCCCGTCTTCGAGGCCCGGGTGAACCCCGGCTGCCGCACCTGCCCGGTTGCCGCCTGCTGCCCGGTCAACCCCGAAGGGGAGCAGGTCGGGCCCTGAGCTTGCGCGATGACCCGGCTTCCGGCGTGCTGGTCCGCGCGTGGTTCATCTGCGGCGGGTGATACAACTGGATGAAGATATGCGCGCCGTTTCCTGGCGGCGCCGGGGATCCTGCCCCAGCGGCCGGCCGGGCCGACCGACCGGGATGCGCCGATGACCGGGTGGCCGGCCAAGCCGGTGATCTACGAGATCAACACCGCGATCTGGCTGGGCGACTTGTCGCGGGCCGCCGGGTGGCAGGTGACGCTGGCCGACGTGCCCGCCTCCGCCTGGGACGATGTCACACCAGCCGGCGCCGACGCGGTGTGGCTGATGGGCGTGTGGGAACGAAGCCCGGCCGGCCTTGAGCTGGCCAACGCGAACGCGGGGCTGCAGGCCTCGTTCCGGGACGCTCTGCCCGATGTACGGCGTGACGACGTGATCGGATCGCCGTATTGCGTACGCCGGTACGTCGTCGACGACTCGTTTGGCGGCCCCTGGGCCCTCGCCGAAGCGCGCGCCAAGCTGGCCGCCCGTGGCGTCCGGCTGCTCCTGGACCATGTGCCCAACCACGTCGCGCCCGACCATCCCTGGGTGACGACCCACCCGGAGTTGCTGGTCAATGGCGACGAGGCTGACATCGAGGCGGAGCCGGCGGCCTGGGTGCGGGCCGCCGGGCACATCCTGGCCCACGGCCGCGACCCGTACTTCCCGCCGTGGCCCGATGTGGTGCAGCTTGACGCGTTCTCGCCCGCCCTGCGCGCGGCGACCGTGCAGACCCTGTCGGACATCGCCGGGCAGTGCGACGGGATCCGCTGCGACATGGCCATGCTGATGACCAATCAGGTCTTCGCCAAGACCTGGGGCGGCCGTACTGGCCAGCAGCCCGGCGAGGAGTTCTGGCCGACCGTCATCGCGGGCCTGCGCAGCCAGCACCCGGAGACCGTGCTCATCGCCGAGGCCTACTGGGATATGGAATGGACACTTCAGCAGCAGGGCTTCGACTTCTGCTACGACAAGCGGCTCTATGACCGGATCGTCGGCCGGGACGTGGCCGGCGTCCGCGGTCACCTGCGCGCCGAGCTTGCCTACCAGTCGCGGCTCGTCCGCTTCCTGGAGAACCACGACGAGCCTCGCATTGCGGGTCTGCTCCCCGGCGACGCCGAACGGGCCGCGGCGGTGGCCATCGCGACCCTCCCGGGCGCCACGTTGTGGCACGAGGGACAGTTCGAGGGCCGGCGAGTGCGCCCGCCGGTCTTCCTGTCGCGCCGGCCCGGCGAACCGTCCGACCCCGCCCTGGCCAGCTGGTACCGGCGGTTGCTGGCCACCGTGGCCAGCTACCGGGTACGGGCGGGCGACTGGCAGCTGCTCGAGGTGGCCGGCTGGCCCGACAACGATTCCTGCCGTAACCTCCTCGCCTGGTCCTGGACCGCTGACGGCGCGGGTGGCGGCGTTGCTGACGACGTGGCTCGCGGCAATGGCCGGTACGTGGTGGTGGTCAACCTCTCCGCCGAGCCCGCCGATGGACGGGTCGGGCTCGGCTGGATCGACCTGCACGGCCGCAGCTGGAACCTCACCGACCTGCTCGATGACCGGGTATACGAGCGGAGCGGCGACGAGCTGGCTGACCAGGGACTGTTCGTCGCGCTGCCGCCCTGGGGCTGCCATCTGCTCGCCATTCCGTGACCCATGTCCCCGCGCCGCGTATCACCTGCTCCGAAGAGGTCCGGTCCGCACCGATATTCTGCGATTCCCGGCGCGCTTGAATTCGGGTTCATGTCGTCTTTTGCCACTATCGTTTACCCCTAATTGTTGGCAAGTTCATCTGAGGGTCGGAATCCCGGCCTGCGCGGCTTGTTTCCTGATTGTCAATCACCCGTGATGGGCGATGACGTGTCCTTGAGGGTTATTCAGGCGGTTACGTAGAAGTGCAGGGCGACTACGGCTGAGATGGTTTCGGGGAATGTTGCTAGGGGTCGGCGGTAGTCGGTGTGCATGATCCGCCAGGTTTTGAAGTTCGCAATGACCTGCTCTATGACGTAGCGGATCTTATTGATCTGCTTATTGAACTCCTTCTGCCAATCCAGTAGTTCGCCGCCTTCAGGCTTCCTGAAGGGCGTGAGCATGTTG
>Ga0137372_10004353_pt1 | contig 13779 bp, 5 predicted proteins | sample SagtaG_6_FD_104911 | JGI IMG/M metagenome (GOLD analysis project Ga0137372, IMG submission 104911) | Vadose zone soil microbial communities from Sagehorn Ranch, Mendocino, California, USA - Sage1_R_60_16 metaG | ecosystem: Environmental > Terrestrial > Soil > Vadose zone | place: USA: California...
AAGGCGCCGGCCAAGGCGCGTGCCGATGCCGATCGCGATTTCCAACCAGGCCGCAGCTACCTGATAAAGGAGGACCGACCCGCGGTGGCCTTTCGCCTCTTCGCTCGGTTCCTCGGTGGCGGGAGCCGCGGCCTGGTCATTACCCGGACGAACCCGAAGCGGCTGCGGGAGAACTTCGATCTGCCGGCAGGACGGGTCCTCTGGCTCACGGACCGGGAAGGGTCTGCGGAGGAGACGATCGCGCCCGCGCTGGAGCGAATCGTCTACGAGATCGAAGATTTCATGTCGAAGAACCCCCGCGGTGCCGTCCTGCTGGATGGGATCGAGTATCTCGTCTCAAACAATTCGTTCGACGCCGTCTTGAAGTTCATCCGAAGGCTCCTGGACAATGTTTCCGAGAGCCACTACGCCTTCGTGATTTCCCTCGGGCCCGCGACGCTGAGAGATCAGGAGCTGAAGACACTCGAGCGGGAAATGGAAGTCATCGAGGCGGCGTGACGAGCCCTGACTTTCCGCGGCGCTCGATCTCCTTGTAGAAGTCCCGGATGTACCCGAGGGCCTCGCCCCACGACTCCTGCTTGACGAGGGCGCTCGCCTCCTTCAGGATGCTGATCGGACTGCCGAGATCGTCGCCTCTCATCTTCAGGTCCAGAAGCGCGTTCCGGGCCTTCCGCATCTCCTCCTGCACGAACGCAGGCACATCCCGTTGGAGCCGTTCGCGGGCCGCCCTCCCGAGGCGCGATGCGCCGGCGACGTCACGCCGGTCCATCGCCTCCCGTCCTTGGCGGAGCAACCGTTCGGCTTCGCGGACCTCGATGCCCATCGTGCGCGCATCGCGCGCGAGCCGGTCGCCTTCCTCGATGATCGTGCGGGCGTCTGTATAGTCCTTCGCATCCGTCCGGAACGTCCCGCGCGAGCCTTCGTATTGGTCCCAGGCACCGTCGTAGTCGCCCGCTTCGAGTCGCCCGACGGCCGCCTGAAGCTTCGGCATCGCAAGCTGCATCCCGGCGTCCCCTTTCGCCACCTGGATTTCCTGCACGAACGAATCGATCCGGCCGCCGATGAATTCGACGAAGGCGAGATCCAACGCCATTCGGGCTTCCGAGATCAGGGTGACCGCGCGCTCGATGTCGCGGCCCTTCCCGGCCTGGATCGCCTCGTTGATGATCCGCTTGCCGTCGTCGATTTCGAGCCCGATCCGCTTGGCGGAAACGAGGAGGGGCTTCACCTCGTTCACGAGCTTCGGAAGTTCCCGGTACAGGAGTTTGCGATCGCCGGACGGGATCTTCCGATCCGTCTCCCGCTGCGCCTGCCGCAGTTTGTCGAGACGATTCTGCAGGGGGATGCGGGCCGGGCGGGCCGGGGCTCGACCGGCTGCCGCCACCGGAGCCGCGGGCGGGGGCCGAGCCGGCTCGACGGGCAAGGGCGGAGGTCGGGCGACCTCCACCTGCGGCTGCGGTTGTTCCGCCTCCGCCTCGGTTTCCGCGAAACGCACCCCGCAGCTCGGGCAGCGATCCGCGTCGGAGGGCACGCTGGCCCTGCACACAGGGCATTCGTATTCCGTCGCTTCCCCTTCGGTGAATTCCGCACCGCATCCGGGGCACGCGGTCGCATCTGCGGCGACGAGCGTCTCGCACACGGGGCACAGGAATTGCTCGCCGAGGTCCTTCCCCGCCTCCGACCCCGGGACGGCCTTCGTCTCCGTGACGACCTCGCCCGACTCGGGGCTCTCCCGGGCGACGTTCTTCAGCGTCTCGAAGATCTCCCGGTGATCCTCCTTGCCCTCCATGATCGAGGCCAGAATCTCGTCGATGCTCCGGCCGTCCTTCTCCGCCACGTTGACGGTCTCGTGGGACGTCTGGCCGCCGAGGTCGAACAGCGTGAGGTCGGTCTGGCACGAAGGACACACGCGCGCGTCCGCGTCGATGGGAGAGTCACAGACGGGACAGACTTTCGTTTCCTTGCGTGGCGTAAGCCGACACCTCGAATCGTCGACGCGTTTCCATCCTTGAGCGTCGTACTAAGACTTTCCGGACTCAGTTTAGAGAATGATAAGTGCTCAAGGTGGATAATCAGCGCAAAACGATTAAGTGAGCCCTCTCCCCGTGCGATGGAATATCGACGGCGGGCTCATGGGGTTTCGCAATTCAATCGATGGCCTGGACAAGGTGATCCGGTCCGAGATCACGCCACCGAAGGTCATTCTCGTCACCGGACCGCCGGGGTCGATGAAGACATCGTTCTGCTACACCCTCATGTCGCGGTACCTCAAGGACACCGGCGAGTTCGGGCTGTACACGACGCTCGAGGAGACCGTCCAGTCGCATCTCCGCAACATGGAATCGCTCGGCGTTGAGCTATCGATGAACATGCAGATCAGCGACTTCACGGATCTTCGGGAGATCGATGCGGTCGTCGGCCCGGAGGACCAGACGGACTACCTCGCGTTCATCGAGCGGATGATCGGACACTACCGCAAGGTCCATGGTCACAAGTTCAAGCTCTTCTCGCTCGATTCCCTGGGAGCGCTGTACTCGCTCATGGAGAACACGACGAACATGCGGAGACGGATGTTCTACTTCTTCAAGATGCTGCGCGACGCCGATCTGACGTCGCTCGTCGTGATGGAGCGGAGCGCGAACGGCGAGAGCCAGCTGCTCGGGAACGAGGGGTTCCTCGTCGATGGCATCGTGTTGCTCGGGCTCGACCGCTCGCGCGGGAAGCTCGTGCGGTACTTGCAAGTCGAGAAAATGCGATCCGCGGACCACTCCATGGAAAAGCACGCAATCGAAGTCCGCAAGGGCGGCCTGACCGTCCTCGGTCCGATTTTCGAGATAGGAGCATCCTGATGACTTCCATTCACCCGCCGATGCCTGGGAGGCTCGGCGCAACGAACCAACCTCTCCGGAGGGTGCCGTAGATGGCCGAGAATTCAATCCGAGACGCGCTGGACGCACTGCAAAAACTGGACGAGAGCCTGAAGTCCCGAGACACGGAGTTCAAGGAGCGCGAAGCCGCCCTCCAGGAACAGTCCGCGAAGCTCGAGGAGGATCGCCGTTCCCTCGAACAGGAGCGCTCGGCCCTCGCGGAGGAACGGGACGCAATCGTCGGACGGGAAAAAGGCCTCCGCGCGCGGGAGAAGGAGGTCGAACAGAAGGAGCGGACGATCGACCAGCGCGATCAGGAGTTCGAGGCGATGCGGCAGAACGTCCTCGCGAAGGAAAACCAGATTGTCTCGCGCGAGCAAGAGCTCGCGAAACGCCTGGAGTCGCACCTGAAGCGCGAGGAAGAGATCGCCCGGCGCGACGCGGACGCAACCGCCCAGGCTCGGGATGTCGCGGCCCGAAAGGCCGAGATCCTCTCGCGGCAGGAGCAGATTCTGAAACTCCTCGAAGAGCAGAAGGCGACCCTCGAGGCACAAATCGCCCGGAACCGGGAACTCATGGACCGGGAGAAGCGACTCGCGGCGGAAGAGGACAACATCGCATCCGCCCGGGGGAAGGTCGCGGAGGAAGCGAAGCGCCTCATCGAGAAAGAGAAGCAGCTGTTGGCGCACGAACAAGCGGTTGCCCGTGCCCCCGTGGCTGGACCGGCGGCCGTCGCGCCCAGTGCCGCTCCGAGGCCCCTCGCTGCGCAGCCCGCACCCGCCCCAGGGTTCCGGCCGCAACCCGTCGCGCAGACGCCTTCGGCGCCACCCGCCGCGAGGCCCGCGACACCCGTTGCCGCCGCGCCCGCCGCCAAGCCGGTCGCGAAGCCCGCGGTCGCCGTCGAGCCCGAGGGCGAGTCGGAACTCCCGTGTCCCGCATGCGGCACGATGATCTCGTCCGACGCCATCATGTGCTACGCGTGCGGCCATCGCCTGCAGGAGGAGTCCGCGGTCGAAGAGGCGACCGAGCCCGAGGGCGAGTCGGAACTCCCGTGTCCCGCATGCGGCACGATGATCTCGTCCGACGCCATCATGTGCTACGCGTGCGGCCACCGAATCGCATCGGACGACGACCGGGGCGCGAAGAAGACGGCGGTCAGCGTGAAGAAGGTCCTGAAGAAGAAGGTCATCTGACCTCGACCCGAGCCGGTCGCGGAGTCCATCCGCGGCCGGCGAACCCTCCTTTTTCCACGCGATTTTCGATCGTTTCGCGCGTTCTCAGGCTATTTCCATACTCACAATCGGATAATAGTAATCTCTCCATAGAAACCGCCTGTTCTCCGGCGTGAGAACAGTTGCGTATCGGGATAGATAATCGCGCGGTAACCTATTTATAAAGCGGCCCAGGATGGCCCGGACATCATGCCCACTGGTCGTAGCCTTCCGGGTATCGGAGCGCGCGATCCTCGGAGGTATTCCTATGTCTGACGAAGCCGGACGCGGTCGAATTTGTTTGAGCGTTTTGATCGTTTTCTCGCTCGCGCTCGGCGGGTTGCTCGCATCGGTGATCGTGCTGAGCCCCACTGCGCGCGCGGCGGCCTGCGACCAGGTCGCGGGCGTACCTACGGGGGACTGGGTTGTCTCCACGGTCCAGGTTTGCAGTGGTTTCTTCACCGTTGATGGGACGATCAACATTAATTCCGGTGGGAGCCTCACGGTTCGCGACGGCGGCCTGAACTTTTCGAAGGACGCGACCCCGCCCCACGCGAGCTACGCGCTCAATGTGAACGCGGGCGGCGAGCTCATCCTTGACCACTCGACCCTCACGACCGTGACGAAAGCAATCAATCCGTATCTGAAGCTCGCGGTCACCGTATCCGGCGCCGGCAGCCGTTTCGCGATGGAGGACGGGTCGATGATAAAGTTCCCCGGCTGGTTCAATGCGACCGCCGGCGCGACACTCAACATCTCCAAGTCGACGGTCACCGGCTTCGTGGACTCCGATCTCTCGGGGCTCGGGGTCGACACGGATGACAACAACGACGCGCCCTCGATTTCGTGGGCGTCCACGTCGGCGAGCGTCTTCGCCTCCCGGTTCGAGCGGCTGTACGAGTACACGAGCGGCCCGAACGGCACGGGCAGCATGGACTTCAGCCTGACGGCATCGACGAGTCTCTACGCGTACGACACGTACCTGGGTGTGGACTTCAAGAACGTCGCGGGCTGGCACAACACGCTGAGCGTCGACGGAACGTCGAACGCATACCTGTACAACGTCACGGTTGACCGGAGCCAGGATCCACCCTTGCTGTCGGACTTCCAGCCGGCATATGTCCCGACGGCCGCCGGCGGCAGCGTCTACCTGCTGCGGTGGGCACATGTCGTCGCACGCGACTCGACGAATTTCCCCATGAGCGGGACGACGATCGCATCGACCCTGAGTCCGAGCTCGGCTGCGGCCCAGTATCCGGACAACGGCGCCGGGGCGACGACGCCCACGACGCGTACGATCTGGTACCTCGGCCGAACGTCGAGCGGCACCAACGCGTGGGACCGGACGGATTCGAGCGGCACGGCTGCGATTCCGCTATTCACGGATCAGATCACGACGGCCAGCCTGCCGAACGCGGAGTCGTTCGGGAACTACGAGGAACTCGCGACGTACTCGGCATCGACGCAGACCGGCAGCGTATCCTTCCCGCCGTACCCGGCGATTGACGCTGCGGACAACAACGTGTGGCTCACGCTGTCCTTCAGCGGCGTCTCCGTGCGGACGGGTCCCGATCTCGTGCTCCAGGCTACCCCCAGCACGATGACCGTCATTCAGAACCAGCCCTTCACGGTTTACGCCTTGATCAGCAACAGCGGGCAAACGGACGCCACGAACGCTGCGGTCGCCGCCTACGCGAACGGAAACCCCGCCAACGAGGTGGCACGGGCTACCGGCGTCAATGTGGCGGCGGGAGCCGTAGTGAACCGGTCCTTGACGGTCGTCGCGGGCATGCCCATCGCGGGTCCTGCGACCCTGGAGCTCATCGTCGATCCCAACAACCTGATCAACGAAGGCGGCGCCGCGCAGGAGAGCAACAACTTCGCGAACATCACCCTGAACGTCGTGCTGCCGCCCTCGGGATCCGCCTCGATCCTGTCGCCGTCGAGCGGGCAGTCGTTCGAGCCGGGGAAACCCTTGGCCGTGACGGGATACCTGCGGGATACAAACTCGAACGGCATCGAGGGGGTGCCGGTCATCATCGAACTGCGCTCCGGAACCACGGTCCTCTCCACGAACACGACGACATCGGGAGGCCAAGGCTTCTTCATCGGGACGATCACCGTGCCGAGCGGCACGCAGGACGGATCCTACTCGATCGTCGCGACGCCCTCCGCGAGTTCGATTTCGTCGGGCAGCGTCACCATTGCCGTGAAGACGCCCGGATCAATCCTGAACCAGATCGTGCCGATCATCGGCATTCCCTTCTGGCTGCTGTTCATCATGATCGCGGCCGTGGTCGCGGTCGCGATCGGCGTGACCATGTACTGGAAGGTCTACGGCCTCGGCAAGATGGTCGAGTGCGGCGAGTGCGGCGCCTTCATCGCCGAGGACGCGACGACGTGCCCGAAGTGCGGCGTCGAGTTCGAGAAGGACATGGCGAAGTGCTCGAACTGCCAGGCGTGGATCCCCGTCGACGTGAAACAGTGTCCGGAGTGCGGCGTCGAGTTCGCCACGGGCGAGCTCGAGATGGCGGATTACCAGCAGAAGATGCGCCTTCAGTACGACGAGGTCGTCGGACGGTTCAAGGAAGAAGGCTCTCGGCAGCTGGGCCGCAGCCTCTCGGAGAGCGAGTTCCAGGAGTGGTGGCGCAAGCAGCCGACCTTCCTGACGTACGAGGACTGGCTCCGGGAGGAAGAGGAGATGCGCAAGATGGGCTCGCGGCCGTGCCCCACCTGCGGCACGCTCAACTCCGTCACGGCACGGGTGTGCCACAAGTGCGGCTCGCTCATGCGGGACCAGCGCCCGCCCAGCGGTGGCGGCGGGGCCGTCGTCGCGGCCGCGTCCCGGAGGCCCTCGGCTCCCGGACCCGGCACCTCGGAAGGGCAGGGACCGCAGGCCGCGCCCTACGGCGCCCCTCCCGGGACCCCGCCGGCCACAACCGGGCGGCGGTTGTTCCAGAAGTCCGCTGGGGCTCCGCCCGTCGTCCAGAAGCGTGTCGTCAAGAAGCCGCTGGGCGAAGGCCAAGAAGGCACCGAGGGCGCGGAAAGCCAATCGGGCAGCGAGAAATCGGAAGAGGATCTGTGAGATCCCCTTCCCCATTTTCTCGCCGCAACTTCCCGGGGATCGACACTCGACGGAGTTGCCGCGGAGCTTTGAGGCGCCAAGGCACGTAACCGCGCAGAGCGGTTCCCGATCCCGCGGGATCTCTGCCGGTCGATCCTGATGCCGTGACGCGCCGCATTTCTCCGGGCATGGGGTCGGACCGTGCCACCGGATGTCCAATCGTCCCGCTGGCGCGAATCCGAGTACCTCGCTAGCGGCGACGCTGGCTCCGGCTACGTCCGGGGAAACCGCGGACGCGAGCCGTCCTAGGACCGACCTCCCAGAGCATGCGGAAGGTGTGCACGGCGAGCCGAGAGCACCGCCAACCCGAGTCGCTGGCCGGACGCGTGGTGTGAGCCACGCAGGAGCGTCCTGGGGAGCCGTCGGCGGAAGGGGGCTGGGAAGCGCTTCGAGGACACATCATGCATTCTTTGCTGGCACAAGGCCCGACATTCCGGAGTCCGGGCTCGGCCGTGGAAGGCCGCGGGCACATCCCAAACGGCCCAGCCCGAGGCCCGTCTAGACCTGAGGACCCGGCCGAGCGATTGCGGCACTCGATGATAGCTCGTCTTGGGCCAGGGTCGGTGGCGCGTGAGTCCTCCCGAAGGTGCCAACCGTTCGACACGGGACGCCGAGCTGTTCGCCGGTCCCCGGTCGGATGGCGGGCCTTGGTTCGGCACACCTAGAGATGTCGAGACGCCCGAAGGCGCAGGGTGGCGCGGAGCCGTTCAACATGAAACCGATTCCGAACTCCCTCGGACATGCTTCCAAGGATCGGCTCCGACCCCGAGGAGGGCCTTCATGCCGAGGGGAACTGGAGGCGAGAAAGGGGCCACACGTGGCGCTGCGCGGCGGGGCAGAGCTCCACCTCCGATGGTGGACCGATTGCGGCCGAGCCCCCCCGCTTTCTATGTCGGCCCGAAGGCGAGGAACCGCTGCGCATGGCCGTTGAGCGCCTGCCCGCAGCCCGCCCGGATCGAGCATGCCCCTGGGGCCGCCTGCCAGGCTCTACGGGAACGATCGCCTAGATGACGGTCATCGCGATGAACGGGATGACCTGCGCGTACCACTGGGTCTTCATGGACAAGTCCACGTCGTTGAGGTGGTCGAAGGGATTGTAGTTGGCCCCCCACCGGCTGATGATCTGCTGGTACGTCATGTTCAGCGGCCCGGAGATCCCCGAGACGAGGATGCTCGGGAAGAAGGAATCGGACCCCCACGTGGTCGTCGTGCAGCAGGTGAACGCGGTCCTGGTGACTGCCAAGATTGCTACGGGGGTGCCCCCGGTTTCCTGGTTCAGGGGGTTGATGTCGAACACCTGCGCGTACTCGAAGTTGTTATAAACCCCCGTGCCCGGATACTTCGCGAGGCCGCCGGCGTTGGCTGGTTTGGTCGGGTCGACCGCGCATTTCGAGTTGCCGGCCGGGTCCTTCGCGACGCCGCAGACGACGTAAATCGTCTGCACGCTCGAGGCGCTTGCACTGCGGAAGGCAAGCGAGGTGAAGCCGTCGACGAAGATCGTGCGATTCCCGTGATTCGCCATCAGGAGGTGGAAGAGCGCGCCGCCGCCGGTGTTGAGGTCATTCCTCTGAACTCGGCCCAGCGAGAAGTGATTGCTCGTCCCAACGATCTCCCCCATATGCGAGAACCAAACCTCTTCGGCGCGGACCTGGATGAAGCCGATGTACTGCCACAGCTGGCTCGGGATCGAGCCGCCTCCGCCTCCTCCGCCGAAGGTCTGCGGGACCACGTGCAGTACGAAGCGGGTCGTCGTCTGATGGCCCTTCAGGTCGGTCGCGTTCAACAGGATAATCGATCCGTCCCACTCGAGGGGCGGCAGGGGGGAGCTCATGCACGAGGAGCCGAGGGTGAAGACGTGGTCCCCCGCGGCCCGGTCCGGTGCGACGCCGTCATCTTTCATCGGGAGGGGCACCGAACACGTGGGGTTGACTCCGTACCACATCGTGAGGGTTGCGTACACGGAATTCACGTTCAGGTCGTTGTCCGGGTCCGTGACCTTGACATACAGATTGAAGCCCAAGGTCGCCTGGACAGGGTCGACGATCTCGGTGGACGGGAAGCCGTCGGTCCACTTGTCGGTGAAGACGGGGGGCCGTGTGCCCGCGGGTGCGGTCACTTGGCTCGTCCAAACGATGAAGCTCTTCTGGATGTCGATGATCGTGACCGAGATTGTGTCGGACGATCGGAGCAGGTAGTTCTTGTACGCCCATCGCTCGCCGATATCCCAGACGCTGTCCTTTCCGTCCATCAGGCCGCTCGGAGTGGCAAGGAGCCCGTTGTAGAGATGGAGGATGACGACGTCCGTCTGCGGGGCGGCCGAGCCTCGCTGCGACACGACGTAGATGATCGTGGGCACCGGCAGAAGCGCCTCGCCGCCCTGATGGAACAGGGTGATGTTCACTCCGATTTCAACCCCGAGTCCGCTGTAGATCGGCTGCATCTCCGGGCGGATGTCCAGCCGAGTCTGTGCGGTGGGCGTTGGGATGTTCGAGACCCAGATGATGATCACGGAAAACAGGACGACCGTCATCGCGAGAATCAGGATCGTGCCGATGACTTCCGACACACCCGACTCGTCTTCGCGCAAGATGGTTTTCATGAATGTGGCCTCCCGGTGTGGCTGGGAAGATGAACTCACACCCGAGCCGACGATATATAAACTGTTCGTGGTAGTTACCATTCGCTGAAAGCGTGAGAATCAAAACCGGAGGCGCGCGGCCCCCGATTTGGCTCGCGGGAATCGGATCTCGAGCCCGCAATTGAATCGCTTCGAGGCTCGGCAGGGGGCCGCCAGGGTTGGTTCGGGCCGTTTCGTCCGAGGGTTTCAACATTTCTATCTGCCAAATTGAATGGAAGCCATCACTCCCGATAAGCCGATGTTCTGCCGCGTGAGAACACGTCCGTATCGGTGGGGATAATCGGCCGGTAAGATTCTTATGGAGCGGCCCGGGATGCGACCGCAACAATCCCATCGGTCCCGCCCTCCGGATGTGCCCGAAGGACTCGACCAGGGAGGTCATCGGGGATGCAGAATCGAGCAGGCCGGGACGCGAGGGCGTTCAGCCTCTGGATTGTCTGGACCCTCGCGTTGGGCGGATTCTTGGCCGTCCTCGCGGTCAGCCCGGCGTCCCAGGCCGGCACATGCGACCAAGCCGGCGGCGTCATCACGGGCGATTGGACAATCACGACGGTCCAAGTGTGCAGCGGGATCCTGTACACAGTCGACGGGACGATCAACATCAACTCGGGCGGGAGCCTGACCCTCATCGACGGCGGCCTGAGCTTCGCGAAGGACGAGTCCCACACCGGCTACTCGCTCAACGTGAACGCGGGCGGCGAGCTCGTGCTCGACAACTCGACCGTGACGACGCAGACGGACGCGATCTCACCCTATCTGAAACTCGCGTTCACGGTCTCCGGCGCCAACAGCCGGTTCACGATGAGGGACGGGGCGAGCCTCAAGTTCCCCGGTTGGTTCAACACGACGGGCGCCACGCTCAACATCACCGACTCGAAGGTCACGGGCTTCACGGACTCGGAGATTTCGGATCTCGGCCTCGATACGGACGACAACAACGACGCCCCGACGATGTCTTGGGCCTCGACGTCGACGAGCGCGTTCGCATCGCGGATCGAACGGGTGTACGAGTACACGAGCGGCGCGAATGCAACCGGCAACCCGGCCATCACCCTCACCGCAACGAGCAACGTCTACGCGTACGACACATACATTGGGGTGGACTTCTCGGACGTCGCCGGGCTGCACAACGAGCTGCGCGTCGACGGCAGCTCGAACGCATATCTGTACAATGTGACGATCGATCGCAGCCAAGATCCGCCTTCCAAGGCGGATTGGCAACCGGCCTTCCGGCCGACGGCCGCCGGCGGCACGGTGAACTTCCTGCGGTGGGCGCACGATACGGTCGTGGATTCGAGCGGCATCCCGATCGCCGGCGCGACGATCTGGTCGACCCTGAGCCCGAGCAGCACGACGGCCCAATACCCGGACAACGCCCTCACGACGACGCCATCATCTCGGACGCTCTGGTACCTCGGCCGCCAGGCGAGCGGCGCGAACGCGTGGAACCGCACGAACGCCGACGGGATCGCGACGATCCCGCTCTACACGGATCAGATCACGACCGCGACCCTGCCGAACGCGGAGTCGTTCGGGAACTACCATCAGGTGGCGGCGTATTCCGGCTCGACGAGCGCGGGCGACGTCTTCTTCAATCCCTATCCGGCCGTGAGCGACGCGGACAACAACCAAGCGCTCACGATCTCCTTCGCCAACCTCCAAGTGTGCCCGACCGGGGTGACGACGTGGTCGTTCGACCGACAGATCGTCGGCGATGTCTCCGTGGCGACGTGCCTCGAAGTCTCCGGCCATGTGACGATCTCGGCCGGTGGATTGTACGTCGACCAGGGGTCCGATGGGAAGGGCCGCGCGTACGTCAAGATCCTCTCCGGCGGCTCCCTGACCTTCGTCGACTCGACCGTCTGGAGCAACTTCCCGCTCCCGTTCTACGTCGCGAACGGCGGCTCGCTCGTGACAAGTGCGGGGAGCGCCCTCAACCTCTCCGCGCGCGACACGCCCGGCCTCCTTCGGGAGGACGGCACGACGTCGAGCGTCTCGATGACGGACACGTCGGTCGACGGCAACGTCACCCTGTTCGGCGGCAGCGCGACCTTGAACCGGGTGTCGCTCACGGGGCCCGGCCTGTGGATCGACACGGTCCAGCGGACGAACCTCTGGGATGCCACCTTGACCGGGGTCGCGAGCCTCGCGATCTCCACGGACGACGGCAATGTGAACACGGTCGACGTGGACATCCGGAACACGACCTTCGATTCGCTTCAGACGTCCCAGATGGTCTTCGGCGGCTCGCAGAACGTGCAGCTGACGTCCGTCGAGACGTACGATCCGAACGGCACCTGGTGGGAGACGATGATCACGGGCGGATCGCGCGTGGCCCGCTACTGGTGGCTCACCGTGGCCGCGGTCGACGGCACCGGCACCCTGCTCGCGGACGCGAATGTCGGCATCACGGTGCAGCGCATGGACCCGAACACCCTCACGAACATCACGGTCCCGAACCCGTCCCCGGGGGACATCTACTACACCTCCTCGACGACGTGGCCCGTGAGCGCGCCGCTCGGGTTCGTCGTCTACCGGGCGTTCTCGGAGATGCGTACCGTCTCGACGCGGACCGTGAACAACTCATATCTGGCGCAAGGCTCCGCGGTCATCGAGGGGACGACGTACACGCCGGATTCCCCGGGATCGTCGCTCGTCATGGAGGACACGGTCCTGAGCCTCACGTTCTCGAGCCTCACCCCGGACCTCAGCGTCGCGTCGATGAGCGTCTCGGGCGGCAACGGCGCGTCCCTGCTACAGCCGATCAACACGGACATCACCGTCACGGTGACGGTCCGGAACGTCGGGCAAATCAACGTGCGGAATGTCACGGTCAGCTTCTTCGAGGACAACGTGGACCGGAATCTTGACGGGATCATGGACTTCGCACCGCTCGACTATCGGGCGACGGGGCTCTGGATCGCCGACCTCGTGATCCCGCTCGTCCCGAAGAACGGGACCGCGACCGCCTCGATTGTCTGGCGCCCCCTCGGTGCGCTCGAATCGAGCCGCGCGATCTCCGCCGTGGTCGATCCGCCGGTCTTCGCCGTCACGGACGGCGGCCTCGTCCGCGAGACGGACGAGACGAACAACATCTTGCCGCGGACCTTCACCCTGTTCACCTGGCCCGACCTCGCGATCTCGTCCGCGGATGTGCAGTTCACCACGGACCCGGTCGTGAACAACGACGTCGCCGTGCGCGTGACGGTCCACAACCTCGGGACGAACCGCGCCACGGGAGCCACGCTCGAGATCTGGGATGCCGCGATCCGGGTCGGCGGTCCGGTGACGTTCGACATCACGCCGGGCGTGGACTCCGTGATCACGGTCACGTGGCGCCCGGCATCCGTCGGCGCACACCTCCTGACGTTCGCGACGAAACTCCCCAGCGGCCCCGACATCCGGAACAAGGACTACATCCCCGGCAACAACAACGCGACCTTGTCGGTCGGCGTGCTCACGCCCCCGGATCTCGTGCTGCGGCAGTCGGACTACGGGACCATTCAGAACGTGACGCAGAACCTAGGATTCACGATCACGGTCATCGTGTACAACGTCGGTCAGACGACGGCAGTGAACGTCTCCGTCGCGGCGTTCTTGGCCAACGTCGAGGTCGGCCGGGTGAGAGGGCTGACGATCGGCGCCTCGCTCACGACGCCGCTGAACGTCAGCGGCGTGTCTGCGACCGGCCAGCAGACGATCCAGCTCCGCGTCGACCCGGACAACCGCATCAATGAGGGCGGCGTCGCCAACGAGTCGAACAACGTGGCGATTGTGACCGTGAACGTGCAGCCGCCGCTGGGGGACGTCATCCTCGTCTCGCCGGCCCTCGGCCAGACGCTCGAGCCGGGGACGGACTTCGCCATAACGGGCTACGTGCGGGATCAGAACGGAAACGGGATCTCGGGCGTCGCCCTGACGATCACGCTGCGGTCCGGT
>Ga0137372_10004355_pt1 | contig 13777 bp, 14 predicted proteins | sample SagtaG_6_FD_104911 | JGI IMG/M metagenome (GOLD analysis project Ga0137372, IMG submission 104911) | Vadose zone soil microbial communities from Sagehorn Ranch, Mendocino, California, USA - Sage1_R_60_16 metaG | ecosystem: Environmental > Terrestrial > Soil > Vadose zone | place: USA...
CAAATTTTATCTCAGTATTTTTGCTCATCTTATAATTTGTTTATGGTAAAACAAAATTACAAGAGGAGCAGGGGAATTTTCCCCTGTTTTTATTACTTAAATTTTAGTCGGTTAGTAGTGATACTTTTTATCTCCTTTTCCAATTAATAAATCTGGATTATAGGTTTCAAACTCAGGATCATCCGGGGTTGGACTCCACGGGTTACGAATAAGGTTGCTTGCATAAACAATAAAAAAAGGATTTGCTGCATTGCTGTCAATAAAGTTTTGTATGTAATCAACATACATATCTTCTGAATACTTTCCGCGGGTTACTTCATCCGGCAAATACTGCCCATTTTCATACAGTCTTGGATTTTTATATTGATACTGGTAATCTTCAGTAGAAAAAGCAAAAGGCATAAAAACGCGGTATTTATCAAATCCGGCACTTCTTATTCTTTCATCTCCGCCATCACATTGCCATTTCCCTACAAAGCATGTTGCGTAACTGGCATCATGCAACATATTGCCGATTGTTTTTTCAGTAGCAGGAAGTTGGCCCCAATTGGTATAATTTCTAAAATTATATTTTCCCGTATATACAGCAAGCCTGGAAGGGTAACCATCAGGATGAGAATAACATTCGGTAAATTGAATGCCATTTGCAGCCATGAAATCCAAATTGGGCGTATTATAAGATTGCCCTCCCGTAAAAGTGGGTATCTCATAACCAAGATCGTCGGCGATGAATAAAATAATATTAGGTTTGGTGTTCTGCACAATATTATGAGATGCATTAGCATTGGCAGACATTTCATTTGCAATAAAATTCTTCCTGCAGGATGCAAATCCAATACAGACAAAAAGAGCTACTAACTGAATGAATTTAGGAACGCTCCAACATAACTTTGCCTGATTGGATTTGTGGATAAAAGTACAGGTAGAATTTTTTGAAAACATAAAAAAAGGGAATAACTTGTTTAAGAGGTTTAGTTTTGTTTGCATACTAAGGGGTTGAGGGTTAAATAAATAAGCCTAATTTTTTTGAGGGCGCAAACTACTTATTCTTTTTGAAAAGAAAAAATAAAGGACAATAGGAAAGATTACTAATTTTCGGAAACTGAATTATTAAAAGTATTTTGTCTTGCTAGGAAATATAAATCCTGAATATTACACAGGTTTAGTTTTTTAATTATGTTATTCTTGTGATTTTTTATCGTGTGAGGGCTTAAATATAATTTCTCCGCAATTTTTTGATTCCTTGTAATTCCCTCACCTATCAAAGCCATAATTTTTTGTTCTTGGGCAGTTATACTTGGAGACCCAGACCGATGAATAATTTTTTTGGGCTGAACACCCTTACCTAAAAATCTAAAGCCACTTAAAACCATTTTTAAACATTTTAAAAGCTCATTAGAATCTGCTTCTTCTGCAATGATGCCAGAGACATTCAAGTTTTCACACTGCAGAAATATCAAAACTTTCAGAGGCACCTGAATAATAATATGTGTACCGGGGCTAAATTCTCTGATAGCTCCGATTACATCAATTATTTTATCTTCATTTTGAATGAAAGAGAGTAAAGCAAATGCAGGTTTGATTTTTAAAATTTTATCAAACGCCTCGTGAAAATCATCATTAAAGTAATGTGTTTCCAACGAATTATTTATTAAACAGCTTATAAGTTTGTTGTAATATTCCGTATTGGAACCATATATAAGAATGTTTTTATTTTCAATGAGACTACTTGTAAAGTGGTATTTATTAAACGTACTCGTTCTTTCGATATAATTCATTTTACTATTGTGGTTGTTTTGAATATTAAACTTAAAATGTTTTTATGCTGGGCATAACAATACTCTTTGAAGCATGCCTTAAATTAATTTTAGAGAGGACATGTCAATCCCATTACAAGTTCACAAAGCAAAGAGTGAATTGTTATAATCTACAGATAACAACCTAGGGGATATTGTGAATCTTTAAAACTTTATAAACGGATTGTCGCTTTCGCTAATTACGTGGGGCTAAAGAAGTTCATCTGCTATGAAAACAGTTAATTGCTTGCCTTCTGAAAAAGTGGAAATATGATTTTATGTTTTTAGTTGCAGCAGAAAAGGAAAGCTAAATAAAGAAGAAAAGAGAGTAAAAACTTGGAGTTTCATGATATTGTTTTTTAAAAATTAAGAGTGGACAAATTTACAAAAGGTTATTAGAATTTACCATTAAAAAAGAATTATAACTATTTAAGTATCTCTTTTAATTGGATAAGATAAAAGATGAAAATTTGCTTTGATTCTACATGACAAAAATTATTGGGCAATCTGTTAGTACTACGGTGAAGATGAAAAATTAAGATGAAAAGAAAAATAGGAAAAGTTACTAATTCTCGAAAACTGTTTTCATGCATGTAGGGAGATTCAACGAAAGTTTAATATGCCTCTTTGTTGAATTTGTAGGTGGTATAATTACGATTAGAACAAGTTTTCGTACTTATCCTGTTAACAGTAACAGATATTATTTCTATTGCTTTACTAGCTTAAATACCAATTGTTGATCTTGGGTTTTAATTCTTACAAAATAATTACCACTGCTCAAAGATGATATATTTATTTTTTGCGTAGTACTGCCTGTTTGTATAATCATATCTTTACGTATTAGTATGCTTCCTTGTAGATTGAAAACGTCTATATGAGCATTCGCTAATTTTTCGGAGTTAAAAAACAAAGTTACATTATCTCTCGCAGGGTTTGGAAGCATCATCGCATCAAAATCATTTTCATTATTTGCGATCCTCTTTATACTGCTGTATTCATATCTGCCATCGTTGTCAACGATGCGCAAACGATAATAATTAATGCCTTTATACGGGTGCATATCAACAAATGAATAGTTTATGCGTATAGTACTGTTACCTTTTGCTTTTTGCGTTCCTATGCCTGTAAAATCTTTTCCATTAATGCTTCTCTCCATGTCAAAATGGTTGATATTAACTTCTTGCATTGTTTCCCACCTTAATTCATTAACTTTTCCATTTTGTTGAGCAGTAAAGGAAAGAAGTTTAAGAGGCAGAATTTCTGAACAGATGTCTGCATATTCTTTATAAGTGTTGGTTAATTCGCTGTAGGCATTATATATTTTTCCGCCGATTAAAAGACTGCTGGCTGGTGTAAAAAGATTACCTCCCGAATTTGTATGAACAGCAATAGTATTTCCATTACAAATATTGCCGAGCGAATCAAGTTTTGCAATATAAACATGTTTATCGCCTGTACCTGAATCGGCATAAGAGCCGGTAGCTAAATATGCATTATCTTTTACCTGAGTAATAGAAGATACATAATCATCTAATGGACCGCCAAAACCTTTCGCCCACTGAATGTTCACATTGACATCAACTTTTATTACAAATGCATCTGTATGGAAGGTGCTGGAATTTGATTCATATCCTGCCATTGCGTAACCTGCATCATTCGTTCGAATAATAGAATTGGGATAGATATCATCTGTACCACCAATAGTTTTTGTCCATTTTATACTGCCTGAAGTATCAAGAGCCGCAAGATATGCATCATAAGTTCCGCTATCGAAAGAATTAGAATATCCGCATAAAATATAATCACCATTTACCCCCTCAATCACTGAAGTGCCCACATCATTGCCGCTCCCGCCCAATGTCCTCGACCAAATGATATCGCCAGATTTATTTAGTTTTACGATATACACATCATTATTTCCTGCTCCAAAAGAATTTGTATATCCAACCAAAACGAGATTACTATCTTTTGTTTGTGTTAATGATAATGCATAATCATTCCCTGTTCCTCCAATAGTCCTTGTCCACAACAATTTTCCGTTTTCATCAACTTTACATACATACATATCATACGAACCCGCTCCGAAAGAATTTGTTTGCCCGGCAATTATGTACGAATTATCAAAAGTTTCAATTACGCTGTTCGCTATATCTGTACTATCGCCTCCGAAAGCTTTCTCCCAATGAATACCTAGCTGATTATCCAATTTCATCATAAGAAAGTCCGGTAATAACTCTTTATAATCAGCGGCTTCACGTTCCCCAGCTATTATGCAATAACGTCCATCTTTTGTTTGAATAACAGATTTGTATGATTGAGCAATAGAATCTATAGAAATATCTAAACCCCTATAAATTTGATTTATAGTATACCCAGTACTATCAATTTGTGAAAGAAAAGCACGCTCCATACCACTACTATCGGAGGCTAAGTAACCGGTGATAAAATATGACCCTTGTTTTGTATAAATACAAGACAATCCATGATCATTTTGTAAACTTCGGGGTCCTGTATATTCTTTTTGAAAAGTCGTTTGTGCAATGGAGTTAATTGCCATTAACAAACAAACGAAGGTGCAAAGAGGTTTATTCATAAGAGGATACAAGATAGGAAACAATATGTTTATAAAGAAAAGGAATAGAAGAATTATTTATTTTCAAAAGAGAACAGAAAATTTTATTTAATTTAAGCGCTTTAAATAATCACTACAACTGAATGTTTTTTTATTGTCCGATATAAAAGATATTCCTTTAGGATACGAAGAACTTTGCACAAATAATTACACTTATGGAGGTTGACTAGGCGGCTATCAACGGTGGTGTACTTTCTTGAATAAAGATTTAACCACCCAATTTTTCAAACACTTTATCTATGTGGTTATCCAAATAAGATTGCACCAGATTTACATACCTATAAAAAGCTTTGCTATTAGATGCGTGACCGGAAATTTTTTTTACAACGTGTTCGGGCATGCCCAGCATAAGCATTGTTGTTACTGCAGTTCTACGCATGGTATGCGATGACACTAAATCACAAAATCTATAAACATTATGACTCTTAGGCTTGCATATATTTATTTGTTTACCTCTCCTGCTTCTTGTTTTTCCTACTATATGTGTCCATCCTGCTTTTTCTGCAATTGCACGAACATTTTTATTAAACTGATTTTTAGAAATTGGTGATAAAATTGTTCTTTGTTTGCCTCTTTTCTCTTTAAACTTTTCAATAATCTTTATCGCATAATCTGGTAATTTAATTCTTGTAATCACTTCCATTTTAATGCTCTTTATGCTTAAATAGCGATACCCATTCACGCTTTCTATGTCAGTGAATTTTATATTAAAAAGATCTGAGTAACGCAAAGCTACTGTGCATCCCAAAACGAAAATGCCTTTTGATTTACGAAGAGCAGGTGTAAGCGATTGTTCAAAGTTTTGATCCTTGATGAGAAATTCTAATTGTTCAGGCAATAAGGTAACAATAGGTATTTCTTCCTTAAAAACATAAAACTCCTTATAGAACTCGCCTATAGGAATAAGTTTTTCAGTTTTCAAATAATTGAAAAAAATCCGGATGGTTTTTATTACTGTACCTACATAATTATCATAGCAGTCTTTTTGTTTGTATAAAAAATTTGTAAATCCATTGTAAAATTGTTTCCAGTATTTACGCTCCGAAATCATTTCTCTTTTATTCCTGCCGGTAATTGTTTTAATCCTTATATTTTTATTCTCTAATTTTTCAAATTCGGTAATAAGATTTAAAACAGCTTCATAATTCTGAATTGTTTGCGGCTTTATTTTTTTACCATCTTTTTTCAAACGTTTACCACTATAGCTTTCTTTAATAAACTGTTTGAATAAGTTGATTAACAAAAGTTCTTTTTGTACCATTTTAAAAAAATAATTTGTTTGAAGAAAATGTTGTTTTTAACCGAATATGGTTTATTTTTAAAAATACAAGTTCTTTGAAGATATAGCCGCAGCAAGCGGTTCAGAGAAAATGATTACTATCCCTTCGGGATGATAATGCCGGGCAGAAGTTATACGGCTGGAAATGGCTACAGGTATGGGTTTAATGGGAAGGAGATGGACAATGAAGTAAAAGGAACTGGCAACCAGCAGGATTATGGAATGAGGATTTATGATCCGAGGGTGGGACGATTCTTATCTGTTGACCCGATAAGTCAATCTTACCCGATGTTAACGCCCTACCAGTTTGCAAGTAACACACCTATTCAGGCAATAGATTTAGATGGATTGGAAAAGTATTATGTCACTTATCAACCTCATGATGGAAAGGATAATATAATAAAGATTGAGACAGACAATTCATTAAAATATTTCAGTGTTTCTGTGAATGGAATACCGATTAAACCAAAAGTTGTAGAATTCATAAAAATTGATGAATACGGAAAACAAATAAGTAGATCAGGAGATATTCCTTTGAAAAATTATGGAAGCACTCTTTATGTTGGCCCCTTTAATCCTAAATATGAAAGTGGGGCAAAAAAAGGGAAAGATAGATATGATTACCCGGCAATTAATTCACTAGATCAGGCCGGTAAAAATCACGATAGGGGATATGACGATGAAAGAGCAAGAGGCCCTCTGGACGCGGTTTACCTATTAAGAACATTGGCTCTAGATAAACAACTCGTAAAGGATGCGCAAAATGTTGTTGATATGTATAAAAACAATAAGATAGATCCTGTTACTAACGAACCGGTATCTGACGAAACGGTAGCGGCAGCAAAGGGGGTAGTTAGCATATTTTCGAAAATTGTAAAGGAGAAAACTATTCGTCTTGCGATAGTAAATGCAACAAATGCGGTAATTGATAAAACTAAGGAAGTAATTGATAAGACTAAAGATGCAGCAAATGATTTTTCAAGAGACCTAAATAATTCAGTTCCACTTCCACACCAATAAAAAAATACATAAATTTTAAACCCTTGATATGAAAATCTTGATTCTTATTTTATTCTTATTGATTTTTTTTATGTCTTGTGGTACCATAGGGCATGTGCAATTTTATAATTTTAGTGTATCTAAGTCCGAAGTTGAAAAAGAGCTGCGTTATATTATTAATAAAGATTCAGTGCATTCAGTTCCAGCTAAGTGGGCTGATATTTATGAAGATTCAAGTCCAATCGAACTAATATATTTATACTTTTCTAAATTTCCAGAAGAAATGTATCAAGTAGGCTTTACGAACAGTAATGAATGGAAAACCGCAGCAAATTGTAAGTTAAGTTTAGATGGCGTATTTAATGGAGACCATTGGGAGTTTAGAAAAGAATTAAGTTATAGTGAGATGAAACGTATAAGAGAGCGTTTTGAAAAGGAAATTTTATCAAAAATGAAGTATACTTATTTTAAAAGTAATTGATTTCATACCCATACTCGGCAATTTTTTCTGCCGTTGTTGGTCGCCTGACCAACAAAATGAAGCGTGATGATAAATTGAGTAAAAGGATTTTTATACAGCCGCGGTGTTGTTCATCAACGGCTTTTTTATTAGACGCCTTGCAATACATACATAGCAAATTGTCTTTTAATTTTTTTTGATAATACGTGAGTTTAATAAGTCACATTTTTTGATTAGAAGGTATATTTAGGTTAGTCAAAGTTCTTTAAAATTATTACCCCTTCGGGATGATAATGCCAGGGAGGAGTTACACGGCTGGAAGTGGCTACAGGTATGGGTTTAATGGGAAAGAGATGGATAATGAAACTTATGGGCAGGGTAATGAATATGATTATGGTTTTAGGATTTATAATCCGCGAATAGGAAGATTTTTGAGCGTTGACCCATTGACAAATAAATATCCTGAATTAACACCTTATCAGTTTGCTTCAAATATGCCTATTATAGCAGTTGATTTAGATGGCGAAGAAGCAAAAATTGTTACAATATATCATAGTTTTCGTGATGGAAAAGAATTCTTTCGAGCAGAACGAAATGATAATTCAGTAATGAATCAGATATTAAATACAACCACAACGATACACAAATATGCTTTTAGTACACCAAATGGAATTGAATATAGGCAGGTTGGGCCAGCTGAATTAAGCTATAATAGACCTGTAAATTTTCAAACAGGCAGGATTGACCTGACAAGTCAAACCTTAGGAAAGTTGTCTGAACAATATGAAAGCAGGGGCGTAGGTACTGTTTCTACTGGGAAGGGGGATGCAGGAGGCGTTTCTTATGGCAGTTGGCAATTGGCGACTACCAGAGAAAGACCGCAACAATTCCTTCAAAATGAAGGCGAACAATGGGCGGGGGAGTTTGGTGAAAATGCACCAGGAACAAAAGAGTTTTCTACTACATGGAAGGCTATTGCAAAACGAGAGCCCGGAGCTTTTAAAAATGCTCAGCATGCTTTTATAAAGAGAACGCATTATGACGTAATGGTAAATAATATTAAAAATAGTAGTGGTTTTGATGTGAATTCTCGGTCTTCAGTATTGCAAGATGTCATATGGTCTACTGCAGTACAACATGGGCCAGGCAACGATATTTTTCAAACTGCATTAGCGGGAAAAGATATAACAAGTTTGAGTGACGCGAACATCATTAAATTAATTTATGCGGAGAGAGGTCGGAAAGATTCCAATGGAAACCTTGTTCATTTTTCTAATAACAGCCAGGAAGTTCAGAATAGTGTGTCGAATAGATTTAAAAATGAGCAAGCTGACGCTTTAAAAAAATTGGGAAGTAATCAATAAAATTATGAATACAAGGTTAGTTATGATTTATGCTTCATTTGTTTTTATTTTCTGTACGTTTTTATGTTCGTGTAATATCACCACAGATAAGAGTATAAAAGAAGAATTAGGAGATAGTAATTTAAATCGAGATACTGTTGCTAATTTAAACAGAGATACTTTGGATATTCCAAATATCGCATCAGGGATTTATCAGGATATTTCATTAGCGTATGACAGTATTGGTAAAACAATAACGGGTGTTTATCAGTACTATGATAATTGGGATGAAAATTATAAAGAGTATTTGGATGTTAATGTTTTTTACTTTTTCGGCGTTGTTAATTACGATGTAATAATTAATGTAAAGGGGGCATGGCCAACAAATAATCAACAGATAAATGGCAAATTATTTTTTCATCAAAGGAAAGACTCCAACTACATAAAGTTATTTTTAGATAAGCAGCCCTTAGGTTATAATAATGTAGATTTTACAAAAAATGATGGAGTATTGATGAATATTGATAATCCTAAGAAATGGATTCAGGTGCGAATAATCAAATCACCTGTAGCAAGACTGTACAGTTTACCAGACTCTTCCACTGCAAGAAAGGGATATCTTGTAAAAAATGATATTGTAAAAATATTATCAAAAAATATAGGTGGGTGGGATAATATTGAGTACAATCCCAAGAATGATAATATGAAGTCCACTGTTCTATGGTTACGAGAAGAAGATCTTTATAATATTGACCCTAATAAATGGTAGTCATATTGAATTGATTACCGGTTTGTATAAAGAAAATAAAAGCCGTTGGCTCAAAGCCAGCGGTTTTTTTATGCATACGCTTGTTGATGAAAACCTTTTACTATGTAAAGCCGCAGGAAGCAGTTATTACGCAACAACAGATGGTACTACACAAAGTGTGGTTGCTAAAGATACATACAACATAATATTGAATTATTATAACAATGATTACAAAGGAACAGATTTTTCATCCCTTCGGGATGATAATGCTGGACAAGAGTTACGTGGCTGGAAGTGACTATCGGTATGGGTTTAATGGAAAGGAGATGGATAGTGAGGTAAAGCCGGGCTTGCAAGATTATGGGATGCGGGTATACGATGAATTGAGTGGAAGATTTTGGAGCGTTGACCCATTATTTAAAGATTTCCCATGGAATAGTCCTTACGCATATGCAGAAAATGATGTCATAAGAAGTATTGATTTAGATGGATTAGAAAAAGTAATTTACACTTTTACTTATTCTAGTAACAAATGGAGCGTAGCTAAATTGGAATTAACTAAAGCAGGCCCTTTAGGAAATGGAGTTATAGTTAAGTTTGGAAGTAGCCTTTTTTTCTATGGAAATGAAATGCTAAATGGTACAACTGGAGAAGATTACACAAAATCCTACGAGGATAAATCATTAGTAGGATATAAAATTAAAGGCGAAAAAGGCAGTAATGTCACAATAGGTTACGGTCATTTAGCGCGCTCAGCTGAAGACAAAGCAAAATATTTAGAAGGAACAAAAATAACGGATGAGGAAGCCAACACGTTATTTACAAAAGATTATAACGATAGAAAGGTAACTCTTCCCGGCTTAACTGAAGAACAAAACAATGCAGTTACTGATGCGAGATTTAAGTTTAGTGATACAAGAGCAAAAATTGAAAAATCATATAACTCCTTTACTGATACTGACAAAGCTGATTTTGTTTTGAAGGGCACTGCAACAAATTATACTGGTAATAAAGTAAGGGCAGCGTCTAATTATATATTATACAAATTTTCAAAATACATAAAATTAGAGTACTCGAAAAGTGCTCAAAGTAAATAGAATACGGTTTATAAACAACTAAATACTCAAACATCAAGAAAAGAGTCCTCACCGACAACAACACAATCACAAACAACACCCACACAAAAACAATAATATGAAAATATATTTTTATTTATTATTAACCATAACTAATCCTCTAACAAAGACGAACAGGATACTAGCAAAATTTTTGGAAGATGGTGCGTTCATAACATAATTTTCGTCTCTCCACCAAATAAAAAAGAATTAGATGAAATATGGAAAAGCTGTTATAAAGAAGAAGTAGTTATTACCGAATCAAAATTTGTTTTTAATTCACATTGTTTTCTTTATAAAAGTGTAGATAATTTTAAAATAACAAACCATTTTACTTTAACACTACAACAAGCAGTAGACAGCTTTGATTATTCTGATAAAACTATATTTTATCTTTTTGAAGATGGTAAAAGGAAAGCTTTAGAAGTGTATAAGACGAATTATAATTTTGATTCTTCCGAAGGAGAAGTGCCAGAACTAGAAATATTTATGATTGATAGAAACCATATAATTATAAACCAGGATAACAACATCGTGTACTTGGTTCGAAAATAACTATTAAAAAAAGATACATCACTATTCATTTCTTTCGCCGTTGTTGTTCACAACGGCTTTTTATTTTATACACCTTACAACACATCAGCAAGATTATCTTTTATTTTTTTCTTCGTAACAAGAGCATTAGGCACCGCAAAGAATGCGGTTTTCTTTTTATCGAATTGCTTTTTTACAAATACTTTTTGATTTGCTTTTTTTATATTACTTGGTAAATAGCACTTTGAAATTCCTATCCCTTCGGGATGATAATGCCGGGTAGAGGTTACGCGGCTGGAAATGGCTACAGGTATGGGTTTAATGGGAAGGAGAATGATAATGAAGTGAAGGGTGAAGGTAATCAACAGGATTACGGAATGAGGATTTATGATGCGAGAGTAGGGAGGTTTTTGAGTGTGGACCCGTTGTTTAAATCATATCCTTGGTATACGCCTTATCAGTTCGCAGGCAATAGCCCTATTAGCAATATTGATTTAGATGGGTTGGAACCAAAATCTGTCGTTCAGGGAAAAGTCTATAACAACTCAAACATTTGTTGATGAGGGAAATCCTGATGATCCCCCGTCTGCACCCATTAAAACTACTATTACAGTAGTAACTTATAAATTTACTCAGGCTGCTGCTCACTTATTAAGTATAACTACTGGAATATCAGAAGCAGATATTCAAAAGGTTGGTATACGAAAGACAGGAGGTAGTTTAATGCCTACATATGACCCAAATAAAGGAGGAGGAGCGATCACTTTCCCCGGTAATGATGCAAACTCTTACCGTATGAACCTCACAGATAATTTTTTTGATAATAGCTATGGTGCAAATGGGTATAAGGATGATGTTATGGAATGGCTTGATTTGACCTCGCATGAAGTTGGTCATATTAAAGACATACAAGAAATCGGGGGCGGTAAAGCAAAATATTTTAGAACTTTTATTAGTGAATATGCCAATGCAGGAAGCCATGATGGTAATCCAAGAGAACAAAGGGCTGATATAGGAAGGAATGAATTTCGCAGCTTTGTTAGTTTTGTTAACTCATATTATGGCAAAGACAAAGTAAAAGCACTGTTTGAAAATTCTAAGAATACTGACAAAGAAATAATAGGTAGAATTGACCAATGGTGGAAACAATATCAAAAACAAAAAGAAGCAGACAACAAAGCTGCTGAAGAAAAGAAAAAAGAATGAGATTAAGTATAATTACATATTTTCTTATAGTATCTATTTTTAGCTCATGTTATAGTAATGCAATTTACTTTGATGTTAATGCCCAATCAATATGTTCATGTAATGCAAAAGAGATTAGGCAGGTGTATATTAAAAATGATTCCTCATCAGAAGTATATTTAATTTCATGGACTGATACTATATTAGTTGCACCTAAAATTATTAATTTAAAGAATATTGAAACGGGGTATAGTCTTTATAAAGGTTGGAATAAAAAGCAGATATCAATAAACGAATTTAAGTTAGCAGTCCTATCCACCTATACTATTGAACGGGTTCAAGATGATGCAACTACATATAAAGTAAAAGTGTGGACAGATAAAACTGGTAATATAAATAAAACCTCACGTTCCACATGCAATGATTAATAAGAATATTAAAAAATAATAAAAAGTGGTTAATATACAGTAGACGTTTTTTAACCAGCGAACAGATAAGTAAAATGTAAATTGCCGTAAATCAAAAAACTTTTTAAGAGGCATATTAGCCCTTCGGGGTCTCACAAAAGCCTGTGTATTGGAGTTGAGGATCCATGTGCATTTAACAAAATATGTAGCAGAAATTACTTAATAGATTTAGTGCAAAACAATGTGCAATAAAATAATTCGCAATTTCAGTCTTGCCGGGTTTCACATTAAGCTTGTCTAGCATTGTGGATCCTGGATATCCAGAAGGGTATGCAGTTGGCGCAAAACAATATGTAATAAAATAATTGCAGCTGCTGCTAAAGATATACTAATAAAATTACTGCCTTCGCTTGCTGCTCAAGATATAGTCTACAAGAGGATGACACAACGAAGATGCTGTAAAATACAAAAGTCGGTAACATAAAAAATTTCCGCCGTCGCACTACTCACTTATTTTGAAAACAGACTTATATTTACAAAAAATCAGATTATGAAATCAACCCTTACCTCCTTTCTCTTTATTGTATTTGTCAATTTCTCCTTTACACAACAAATGAATGTTGCTGTTTCAAGTGAGCTTGAAACACAAGATTACAATGCAGCGACAGTTAAAGTCGGAAATCATTATATACGATACCGGCAAATGGGCAGCAGCGATCACCTGATGCATGGATTTGGATGGAACAAGACCAGATTAGGCCTTGAAGTAATGCTAATTGACAGCAATATGGTGGAACTGAAAAGAAAACCACTTTCAAACGGAGATCGTGTATATGGTCCCTTTATTACAGATATTAAAAAAATAAACGGCAAGATTTATATTATATATCATGAAGTGCAACCAAAAAATATAGTCGGCAATATAATGGCTGTAGAAGTGAATCCTGAAACACTTGAGGCCGGCTCTCCGAAAATTATAGGACAAATTGCTAACACTGATTATAAACTTAAACTCTCGGAGTCTCTTCAATATTCGCTGAAATATTTTTTCATGAGCTCACCTGATGGCAAGAAAAATCTTGTAATGCTTAGTACCGGAGATAAGAGGTGTTTTATATCAGTATTAGATGAGAACATGAACGTTTTGTGGAGCAGATGTATCGCACCGTCTAACCCCTTCTTGTCATTGGACTATTGTGGTAATAGCTTTACTGTAAAAACAATTTATGCGAAGCAATGAACAAGTAAAGCAACAAATGTTTTCCATGATTAATGAGTG
>Ga0137372_10004362_pt1 | contig 13769 bp, 9 predicted proteins | sample SagtaG_6_FD_104911 | JGI IMG/M metagenome (GOLD analysis project Ga0137372, IMG submission 104911) | Vadose zone soil microbial communities from Sagehorn Ranch, Mendocino, California, USA - Sage1_R_60_16 metaG | ecosystem: Environmental > Terrestrial > Soil > Vadose zone | place: USA: California...
CTGGGACGGCGCTGACTGCGAGGAGGCGGTGGACGCCGTTGGTGTGCATGGCGTGGAGGATTGCGTGGGTGGCGGTGGAGGCGACGGGGCCGTCGTTGCGGCCGCGTGGGCCGACGGCGGAGATGGCGGCGTGGCTGCCTTCCAGGGTGGGGGGGAGTACTTGGGGGTCGGTGAGGCCGGGGACGGTGATGATTGCCAGTGCGGGGTGGTGCAGGTTGAGGCGGGTGGGGTCGCGGACGACTGCGGTGACGTTGTGGCCGGTGTCCAGTGCTTGTCGGACGAGTTGTTCGACGATGCGGCCGGTGGCGCCGTAGACGGTGAGTTTCATGTGGTGTCTCCTTGTGGTGGGTGTGGCCGTGGTTGGTGTCCCGGGTGCCCTGTCTTCTGTATATGAGAAGATACGTGAATGGTACTCTATGACTCTCATACTATCAAGGGTGTCCAGCAGGGAATCCGGGCAGGGCGCCGGGGCGTTGGATGCACGCTGGAGCGAGGCGGCGCGAGGATCCTGTTGCTCAGACGTGAGCGGGAAGACCAGCGCCACCCGTGGCTCGCATCCGTTGCCTGGGGCACGCCACCACCTGGCCCGAACTCCCTGCGCCAGGACGAGCTCACGACGGCCGCCATGAGCAGCCTGGGGGTCGGCCTGCAGACCCAGGGGGCGGTCTCGGCCGCGGTTTACTTCTTCGTCATCGGGTTCGTTCTGCGCTGAACGCGCATCGGCCGTCAACGCCCCGGCGCTGCGATCCTCGCGCAGTTGTCCCACGCATGCTGACGTTTGAACTGCTGGACATGCAGGAAGGCCTCTCGGACCCGGTCCAGAGAGAGGCGACCGCCGCGCACGGCGTTCTCGAGGCGGTCGATAACTTGAGGTATCTGCTGATAGTCGCGCCAGACAATTACCTGGTCGACCCCGGCCTCGATGGCCAACTCGGCCGCGGTGGCCAGCGGCCACGATTGTGCGATCGCGTCCATCTCGAGAGCATCAGAGACGACCAGGCCGCCGAAGCTCAAGCGCTCTCGCAGCAAGCTCTGAACGACCATGGGCGAGAGGCTGGCGGGTCGTTGCGGGTCGAGTTGGCGGATCAGCAGGTGGCCCACCATCACCGCCGGGAGGCCGTCCTTGATGGCGGCTTTGTACGGCGCCAGGTCCCAGGCCTCCAGCCGGGACGTGGTCACGTCCACGACCGGCAGGGCGCGGTGCGAGTCGACGACACTCTCGCCATGTCCGGGGAAGTGCTTGCCGACGGTGGTCACGCCGCCTTGAGTGAGGCCGAGCATGAAGGCGATCGCCGTACGGCTGACACTGATCGGGTCACCACCGAATGATCGGTCGCCGATCACGCTGTTCGGGGCCGCATTGGTGATATCGAGGACTGGCGCCAGATCGGTCGTCACCCCGAGCGCCGCCAGGTCATGGCCGATCTGCAGGCCGTACCGGAAGATTCGCGCAGGGGATAGGCGGCCGAGTTGCCGTGCCGGGGGCGCGGCGGCAACCAGGCCGGCCAGCCGCGCGATCCGCCCTGGCTCCTCGTCGACCGCGATCTCCAGCGGGATGGCGGCGCTGGCCTGCAGGTGCCGGAGCAGCGAGCGGACTTGCCCGGTCGAGCTGATGTTGCGGCTGAACAGGACCAGCCCGCCGACGCCCTGCTCGACGACCCAGCGGTTGGCTGCGGTGAGCGCCGTCCCTGGGAAGCCGACGAGCAGGAGCTGGGCGATCTGCTGCCTGAGCGGGGGCAGGCGACACTCGCCGGACCCCCGTGAGGCGCCTGCCCGTGGATCCAGCGGCCGAGCGCCCACAGCGGTCGTGCTCGCGGGTGACGCACGGTCCGGCGGCGACGATCCACGGCCGGAGGTGCCGCGGTCGCAGCCGCCGAGCAGCAGGCAGACCGTGAGAAACAGGCAGCCCGCGATCGGTGTGACCGGCGCTGCCCGGCGAGTCTGTCGTGCGATCGGTGTGCGAGTAGCCATCGGCGAACTCCTGATAGGGCCGGCCAGGATTGTCTTGCTGGACGTCCATCTCCACGGCAGAATGGCCCGCCACCTGGCCAATCGTCACTTGGCAGCTCCCGTTCGTGGGCTCACGCCTGGTCGAGTTCGCGGACGAGCCGTTGGGGGGCGACGAGCCGCCACGCCTCGGTGAGCAGCTCCCGCAGCTGATCGGGCCGTACCGTGGCCAGCCGCACGATCACGCCCGGGTAGCTCTGGTAGTGGGGCGTGACGAAGAACGTCTCCGGATCCTCGGCCAGCAGCGCCGCACGCTCGCCGAAATCGGTCCTGACCACCAGGAACTCCTCGTCGTCGCCGGCGTGTGCCGGCCGGCTGCGGCGGTTGTCGGGCAGGTAGGCCACCAGCTTGCCGCGCACCCGCACCGCCGGGTTGTGGTGCAGGAAGCCCTGCTCGGTGCCAGGCAACGCGCTCAGCAGCTCGGACACCGTCTCCCAGGTCGCCATGCGCAGCTCCCCTCGTCGTGGCCACCAGCGAGTGTCCCACGCCCCTGGGTCATGGTGCTCGGCCGACGCACCCGGACTGGGCTCGAGCGCTGCGCGCCCAGTGCAGAGTGGCCAGTGCAGAATGGCCAGGGAGGTACGGATCCGCGGCGAACCTTAGGGGCTGGGCAAGTCATTCGCTGGACGCAGTGGACCAGTCGATGAGCGGTGGCCGCACGTGGGCGCACAAGGGGTGTCCTTTGGTGTCCGTGAGCCGCAGTCGTGCTGTGAGGCGCCCGGAGCGCCTCGCGGTGTCGATAGTGTCGGGCGCGATGGCGTCCAACATCAGCTTCGCCCGCCGGAACAGCGTGAATGCTCCATCGTCGTCGACGGTGACCCACGACAGGTAGACGAACCTGCCCCCCGGTCGGCCCTGGATGTAGGGCCCCTTGATGTCGACACCGGCAGAGCTTGGAACTGCGGTGCAGTCCAGCGTCCATGCGGATGTTCCCTGCTCCTCCGGCAACAGTGCCGGTCGTGCGCCCACAGTGCAGTCAACGGTGCAGTTCGGATCGCGCTGCCCAGCGATGAGCGCCTTGCAGGGCTGGTCGAGTTCGCGTCTGCCTGCTCGGTCATTGATTCGTGGCCTGCGCGAGCCGTGCGCGCACGGCGTCGCCGAGCGCGGTAAGTCCCGAGAGCGGGCGGATCATGACGGTGAACGTCTTGATGAGGCCATGCTCGTCGTCCTCCAGCAGGTCCACGCCTTGGACGAAGCGATCGCCGACCCAAGCCTCGAACACGAGCGCGGTGCGCGGCCCATCGCGGAACTCCTGCGTATAGCGGAAGGCGTGGAAGGTCACGACCACGGCCTCGAGGAGGGCGATCACATCGGCGCGGCCGACGATGGGCCGGTGGACCACCGGGCTGTGAAAGACCACGTCCGGGCTGAGCGTGGCCGCGATCGCCTCAATGTCCCTGGCCTCGAGGGTGCGGCGGAAGGGATGGGGCTGGGTCATGGCAGGCTCCCGTCCTGTTCGTGTGGAGGCAACGGCCTCGGCCGCCTCTTGGCGCGCGATCACCGGCGTGAGCTGGCGCGGCAGGAAGTCGAGAAGCGGGATTCGGGTCGGACACAGGGCGGCGGAATCCCGCTCTCTGGCGGCGTCAGGACCGAGCGTCCGGCCCGCTCATCCTATCGCTCCGCCGTTCGAGGTACTTCTCGACCTGGCGCCGCTCCCAGTCCGCTCCGAACAGCCCGCCCAGACCGAACATGCCAATGCCCGTCACGAGGACGACGAGCCCGGTGCCGAGCATCGGCCAGTAGAACCACAGGCTGGTCGAATCGTCCAGCATGTCGATCGCGAACCACATGAGGCTGAGCAACAGGTAGATGCCGACGATCGGGTAGAAGATCCGCTTGCGGCGAACCCAGCGGCGAGCCGCATCGCGCGCGCCGTCCCGATCGTCGGAGGGCACGTGCGCCGGATCGGAGTGTTGCTGGTGGCGGGTGTCGCTCGATTCGGACATCGTTCCTCCTGTGCTACCGGTTATCGGTCGAGGTCACCGTAACCGGCTGCCGGTGGCGCTGGCCTGGGTCGCCAGCGGGAATCTTGCCCTCCATCCCGGGGGGGAGGCCCCTCCCGCAATCCCTCCAACGGGGGAGGTCTCCATCCTGCCGCCGTGGTGTCGCAAGAGTCCCAAGGTCTGTGAGGTGCTGCCGTTGCTCGCCACTGGTCCCGCCACGCCCACCAGCTCCACCATGATCGGGCCATGCTGACAACGACACCCAACATCCTGATGGAGGACAATTGCCCACCCTCGTGCTGGTCACCGGCGCCCCCGGCAGCGGCAAGACCACCCTGGCCGTGCCCCTGGCCCGCCACCTGGGGTTGCCGCTGATCACCAAGGACACCATCAAAGAGGCCCTGTTCGACACCCTGGGCACCGGCGACCACACCTGGTCCCAGCGGCTCGGCACCGCCAGCTTCGCGATCATGTTCGCCCTGGCACGTCACAGGCGGCGGTCGTAGCCTGGCAGCCCTTCTGTCTCTTGACCGTGCTCTGCGCGTATGTGATCCTCCGCCCGAGTCGGTCCAAGTTGGCGAAAGGACGCGCGTGCAGGAGCATCCGGGTTCTGGCCTGACCCGCCGGTGGGGGCGGCGGCGGTGACCACGACCCGGATCGCCTGGCGGTTCTCCGACCGGTTCGACATCCACCTGCTGCGCGGCAAGAAACGGCGCCTGGACGGGCTGCTCCTGCTCCACCAGGCTGACGGGACCCAGCCGACCGGCCGCGACCGGCCGCTGCCAGGCGACGTGGCCAGCCTGACGTTCGTGCCGCGGATCAAGGGGGCGGTCGTCGGCGGGGTGATCACCGCCCGCGGCGTCAAGGTCGACACCGCCACCGGCGAGGTCGAGGCGGTCAGCCCGGCGCCCGCCCCGCCGCTGCTCAGCAACCTGGTGGTCGAGGCCAGGTGCCAGGTCAACGACGCCGCGGCGCCCGGCGGAGTGCGCAACCTGGTCGCCACCATGCGCATCCACGTCCACACCTCGGTGACGCGGGCGTGGTGCACGCCGACCCCGCTCAGCATCCACAAGGGCGCCGACGGGCAGCGCCTGTCGGTGCTCGCCCAGTTCGACGACAATACCGTCGGCGACATCACCCAGCATCCCGGCTTCGCCTGGGCCAGCGCCATCCCCGGCAAGGTGGCGGTGGCGGCGACAGGGGAGCTGTCCGCCCCGGGCGCCACCGGCGGCCCGGCCGTGCAGGTCACCGCGACGCTCTCCGCCGAACTGGGCGGGTCCGCGGCAACCGGGCAGGTCCGAGTGCTGGACGCCTGGAGCGCCCAGCCGGCCGCGGTGCGCAAGGCGACGCTGGTCGCCGGGCCCGGGCCGGAGCCGGCCGTCATGGCCCAGGTGCCCAACGTGCTGTTTGTCGCCGAGGGGTTCCCGGACACCGACGCCGACAGATTCGCCTTCGAGCAGTGCGCCGCCGAGGCGGTGCGCCAGCTCCGCACCTCCAAGGCGACCAGCCCGTTCAACCTCATCAAGGACCGGGTCAACTACTGGCGGGTGTTCCTGCCGTCCAACCAGAGCGGCGAGAGCACCCTGTACGAGCTGGACCTGGTCAACCGAGGCGCCAACATCGTGGGGCAGGAGATGCCCCGCCCGGTGGCGCCGAACCCGCTGACCGCCCTGCCGCCGATCGGGCCGCTCCCGCCTGCGCTGGAGTACCGCCTGGAGAACCTGGTCCACCTGGTCGGGCTGCCGGTCCCGGCCGACGCCGCCGTCGACCTGGCCACCAAGGGCGGGCAGTGGACGGCGATGTTCAACGACGTCGACCTGCGCCGGGTCACCCTCGGGCTCTACGACCGCTGGCGCGACCTCAACGACCGGCGGGTGGCCAACGAGCGCGACACCGCCCTCGGGCTGGCCCAGGGCGAGCGGCCCGCCTACGACCTGTTCTTCCCCGAGCGCGCGATCGGCCCCTTCTTCGCCATGCGCACCACCCGGGAGCACCTGGACCAGTTCCTGCGCACGATCACCCGCGCGGGGCCGGCCGTGATCGGAGCGACCTGGGATCAGCACCCCAGCGCCCCTACACCCCCCGGCAAGGACCAGGACCTCGTGATCGCGCTCGCGTTCGGGGCGCGCGACAGCGGCGCGACGACCCAGACCAACGACCGCCGCCACACCCAGCTCGTCGCCGTCGGGCTGGTCAGCACCTCCGAGACCCCGCTCAAGGCGGTGGCCGGCCGCCGCGAGGTGGACGTGCTGCCCAACCCGCTGCCCCGCAAGGGCGGCACGGTCGTGGTCGTGCGGGAGGTGCTGGCCAGGATCGCTCACGAGACCGCCCACATCGCCCGCGTCGGCGACGAGTACGGCGGCAAGGGCGGCATGCCCGACGACGAGCTGGACCGGCTGCGCGGGTTCGCCAACCTCCAGCCGCGCGACGACCTGCTCGCGGTGCCGTTCGCCGGGCTGCGCGGCGGGCAGGTGAAGTGGCGCTGGCCGAGGCTGCTGCGGGCGGGCAGGCTGAAGCTGGCCCTGGTCGACGAGACCGGCGGCGTCTTCCGGGCCGAGCTCGACCCGGGCCACGGCGCCTCGTTCGCCGCGCCGGACCTCGTGCGCCTGCGCCAGCCGCTGCCGGACGGCGGCGTCGCCGTGCCGAAGCTCAGCGACGAGCTCAGGGTGCTGAGCGTCGCCGCCGACAAGGTCCGCGTCCAGGACCTCCACGGGACGGTGGTCGTGGGCGACTTCCCGGCGGGCAGCGTGCTGTGCGACCCGGTGCCCGCACGGGCCAGCGCGGTCCTGGCCGGCGACATCTTCGCCGAGCTGCTGGACCAGGTCATCCGGGTGCACATCGACGCCACTGGCGGCCCGCTCAACGCCCGCCCGCCGCTGCGCGACTGCGTCAACGACCCGGTCAACGGGCTCCAGCTCGCCACCAACCTGCCCGCCGGGCTGCCGTTCGGCCGCCCGCGCTTCCGGTCCTGGATCGTGGGGTTGTACGAGGGCGGGATGGAGTACGACTGCCGCCCCTACCACCCGACCGGGGCGTGCATCATGCGCGTCCTCCAGGTGCCCGCCGCCAACCCGTTCACCCACACCCTGACCTCCAACCCGGGCGCGATCTACCGCTTCTGCCACGTCTGCCAGTACGTCATCGTCGACCGCCTGGACGCCTCCAGGCACGCCGACCTGGAGGCGCTGTTCAGCGGGCAGGACGCGCAGCCATGAGCGCCGGGGGCCGGCGGCGCCGGTGAGCGACCAGGAGAGCACCTTCGCGCTGCTCGCCAGGCACCTGGCCCTGGCCGTGGAGCCGCTGCGCCGCGCCGTGGACGACCTGGACAGCTTCCGGGCGTTCCTGTTCAGGCTCGGCTGGGAGCCGACCGAGCTGCCGGCCAGCTTCCGCCAGCTCGCGACCGCGGTGGACGAGGCGCTCGCGGCGGCCGAGGCGCTGGGCGACGACCCCGACCCGGACGACGTGCGCGCCGCGCTGGGCGCCGTCAGGGACCTGTACCAGGCGCTCGACGCGATCAGCCAGGCGCCGGCGGGGGTCGCCGGGGGTGACGCGGGGGCGTTCCTCGCCGAGCTGGCCGAGCGGCTGGTCGAGCTGCTGCTCACCGACTACCTGGCCGCCGCGCTCCCGACCGTGTCCACCGCGATGTCCATGCTCGGGATCGTCGAGACCGAATACCACGAGGCGACCGCCACCCGCCCGGCGTTCCTGCGCACCCGGCTGCGCTTCGACCAGGTGCCCGAGCTGTTCACCGACCCGGGCGTGCTGCCCCGCCGGGTGTACGGCTGGGGGACCCCGGAGTTCCGCTGGGAGCTGCTGCGCGACCACGTCCACGAGCTGCTGTGGGCGCTCGGGTTCGCCGCCAGCATCCAGCGCGTCCCCCCCGAGCTGGCCGCCGGCTGGCGGACCGCCCCGCCCGACCAGGTCGCCAAGCCGGTCGAGACCCGCGTGCGGCTGCACCTGTTCGAGTTCGCCGTCGCCGACCAGGTCGTCGAGATCGCCCTGGAGCTGGCCGAGCTGCCCGCCGAGCAGGCCGGGACCACCACCCTGCCACCCGGCGTGATCGTCCAGCCGGCCCTGCCCAGCCAGGCGGGCACCGAGGTCCACCTGGACCCGCACTGGACGCTGCGGGTGCGCGCCGGGACGAACCTGGCCAGCCTTTTCGGGGTGCTGATCCGGCCCGGGTCGGTGACCGTCCGCTTCCCGTTCGCCCCCGACACCCAGCTCCCGTCAGCCGGGTTCGGCGCCACGCTCTCCTACGACGCCGCCACGCCCGCCCAGCCGCAGGCGCGCACGCTGCTGCTCGGCCGGCCCGGCCGCAGCCGCGTCGAGCTGGGCGGCGCCGACCTGGCGCTCGCGATCGACCTGGACCAGGGCGTGCTGTCGGTCGGCGCCGTGGTCGCCGTGCGCGACCTGGCGGTGGTGCTGGCCGCCGGGGAGCTGGACGGGTTCCTGGCCCGCATGCTCGGCGGCGGCACCGTCACCGTGCCGGTGGGCCTCGGGGTGTCCTGGTCCAACCGGGGCGGGTTCGCGTTCGCCGGCAGCGCCGGGTTCGAGACCACCGTCGCGCCCAACCTGCACCTCGGTCCGGTCGAGCTCGACCGGGTCACCATCGCGCTGCGCTCCGGCACCACCACGGCCGGCAGCCCGAGGCTGTCCGCCCTGGCCGGCGCGACCATCGTCGGCGACCTCGGCCCCGTCGCGTTCGTGGTCGAAGGGCTCGGGATCGCCCTCGACCTGGTCCTGGCCCCGGGCAACGCCGGCCCGCTCGGCCTGGACGTCGGCCTCAAGCCGCCCACCGGCCTCGGCCTGGCGATCGACGCCGGCCCGGTCCAGGGCGGCGGGTTCATCGACCACGACCCGGCCACCGGCCGCTACTTCGGCGCCTTCGCGGTGCGGCTCGGCGAGGTCGCCGTCACCGCCATATGCCTGCTCGACACCAGGCTCCCTGGCGGCCAGCGCGGGTTCAGCCTGCTCATCATGCTGTCGGCCCGGTTCCCCGACATCGAGCTCGGCTTCGGGATCGCGCTCACCGGCGTCGGCGGGCTGGTCGCCGTCAACCGGCGCATCAACGTGGATGCGCTGCGCGAGCGGTTCGCCACCGGGACGGTGGGCCGGATCCTCGCCCCCGAGGACCCGGTGCGCGACGTGGCCGCGCTGCTGCCCGAGCTGGCCGCGATCTTCCCGCCGGCCGAGGGCGTCTTCGTGGTCGGACCGACCCTCCAGCTCACCTGGGCCGACCTGGTCGCCCTGGACATCGGGGTGTTCCTGGAGCTGCCCGGGCCGACCAAGGTCGTGCTGCTCGGCGTCGCCCGCGCCGTGGTCACCGCCCCCGGCGCGTCCGGCCCACTGCTCCAGCTGCGCTGCGACGTCATCGGCGTGCTCGACCTGGCCCGCCAGACCCTGACCATCGACGCCGTGCTGGTCGACTCCAAGCTGCTCGAGGTGTTCACCGTCGCCGGCGGGGTGGCCGTGCGGGCGAGCTGGGGCGCCGAGGCGTACTTCCTGTTCAGCGTCGGCGGGGTCCACCCCGACTTCGACCCCGCCCCGGCTGTGCTGCCGCCCACCCTGACCCGGCTGGCGATGGCCAGGGGCACCCCGGACGACCCGCTCTACCTGCGCTTCGAGGGTTATTTCGCGATCACCTCGAACAGCTTGCAGTTCGGCGCGGCGGTCGAGGTCGTCGCCAAGCTCGACCCGCTCACCGTGCGCGGGTTCCTCAGCTTGGACGTGCTCATCCGCTTCAAGCCGTTCTTCTTCCAGGTCGACTTCACCGCCAGCCTCAAGGTCCAGTTCAGAGGTCACACCCTGGCCGGGGTCAAGGTCACCGGCACCATCTCCGGTCCGGGCCCGGTCACCTTCAGCGGCAAGGCGTGCATCGAGATCCTGTTCTTCGACATCTGCGCCAGCGCCACCTTCACCATCGGCAGCGACGCCCCGGCGGTGGTCGCGGCGGTCGCCAGCGCGGTCGCCGAGCTGGCCGCCGCCCTGCGCGCCCCCGACAGCCTGCGTGCCGAGGGCACCGACGCCCAGGTCACCCTCGGCCAGCTCCCCGCCGCCGTGCTGCCCCCGGTCGGGCTGGTCTGGTCGCAGGGGCGCGCCCCCCTCGGGCTGCTGATCGAGCGCTTCGAGGGCAACCCGCTCGCCCGCCCCGAGACCGTGACCGCCAGCGCCGTCCCCGGCGGGCCGGCGGTCGGTGGCCCGGAGCTGGACTTCTTCGCCCCCGGCGGGTTCGCCGACCTGAGCGACGGCGAGGCGCTCAACCGGCGCGGGTTCGAGCGCCTCCAGGCCGGCGTGCGCCTCGGCGGCGCCGGCGGCGCCTCGGACCCGATCGTGCATCCCGTCACGGTCAAGGAGGTGCGCCTGCCCGCCCCGCCCCGCCCGCCGCCGCCGGTCCCCCGGCCGCCGCTGGCCGCCCCCGACTGGCTGCTGGCCGCCGCGGAGGTGCGCACCGGCACCCGCGGCGGCGATCGGCCCCCGCCCCGGGTGGCGGTGACCGAGGCGCACTGGCAGGTCCGCGGCGCCGACGGCCAGGTGCTCGCCGACGGGGTCAGCGCCGCCCAGGCCCACCAGCTCGCCCGCGCCACCCGCGCCGGCACCGGCTTTGCCACGGCGGCGGTGGCGGCCGTCGCGACCGGCGACGTCGTCCAGCTCACCCACGTCTGACCCACGCCCAACCAGCTCAACGCGACCGCGCGACGCGACCGGAGGGACCCGCACGATGGCCACACAGATCACCTTCCGCGGCTGGCGCCGGGCCGGCGCCGCGAGCACGGTGACCGGGGTGCAGGGCGGGCGACCCGGCGGGCAGGCGAGCCTGCGCCTGGACGGCAGGGACGCGGGCGGCGGCGCGACCGGCAGCCAGACCGCCACCCTGCCGCTGCTCCTGGCCGGGCCGGGGGACGTCACCGGCCTCCAGCCCGGGGCGGTCTCGCGCCGCTTCCCCAAGCCCGACGTGAACGACGCCGAGGTGACCAAATGCCCGTTCGCCGAGTTCGCCGCCCCCGACCTGCCCTGGCGCTACACCCCGGCCGCCGCCCAGGCCGCCGGCAACCGGCGGCTGCGGCCCTGGCTGGTCCTGGTCGTCGGCAGTGATGACGAGATGCAAGTGGCCGGCGACCAGGTCACCATCGCCGCGGCCGCGCTGGCCGCCCACCCGCTGGCCGGCTCGCCGTGCTGGGCGCACGTCCAGGAGGGCGCTGTGTCGCCGGGCGCGCGCGTGCTCTCGCCGCGCCCGCTCGACCCGGCCACCAGCTACGTCGCCGCGCTCGTGCCCGCCTTCACGGTCGGGACCGGCGGCGCGGTGGCCGACGCCTGGCCGACCCCGCCCGCCGGCACCGTGCTGCTGCCGCTATACGGCCACTGGCGTTTCCGGACCGGGGAGGGCGGCGACTTCCGCAGCCTGGCCGCCAAGCTGCGCCCCGGCGCCGCCGACCCCGGCACCGGGCGGGCGCCGGTCGCCTACCCGCGCGTGCCGGCGGCCGGGCCGCTCGGGGTGCGCGGCGCGCTCGCCCCGGTCGGCAGCGCCACCACCGACCCGCCCTTGCCGCCCGCGATCGCCACCGACCTCGGCCGGCTGCGCACCCCGCCCCCCGACCCCGCCGGCCGCCCGGTCGTCGGGCTGCCCCGCTACGGTGACGCCTGGACCGCCAAGCCCGACGACACCACCTGGGGCAAGGCGCTCAACGGCGACCCCCGCCGCCGCGGCGTGGCCGGGCTGGGGATGCGCGTGGGCGTCGAGGCCCAGGAGGAGCTGGCCGCCGAGGCCACCCGCCAGGCCGGCGCGCTCGACAACGCCGCCCAGCGCGTCCGCCACCTCACCCTCGGGCTGGCCGCGACCGTCACCCTCTGGCGCCGGCGGCTGCCCGCCGACCCGACCCGGCGGCTGTGGCTGCTCGGCCCGGCCCTCGGCCGGGTGGTCACTCCGCGCGGGCCGGCCGCGACCCTGGCCACCGCCGCCGACCGGCCCCTGCCGGCCGGGTTCTTCTCCACCGCGACCCGCCGGGCGCTGCGCCCCGGCCCGGCGCGTACCGCGCTCGCCGAGCGCGCCGCCACCGACCCGGCGCAGCTCGCCGCCGCCGCCAACCGCTGCCCGCCGCCCGCGCCGTTCGGCGAGCACGGCCTGCCCGCCTTCGACGACCTCGGCGCGGGCGACTTCGACCGGAACCGCAAGGCGATCGCGAGGGGCATCGCCCAGCCCAGCGCACGGACCCTCCAGGGGGCGGTGAGCGCGCTGAACCTCGACCGCTTCCCCGAGTTCCGCGAGCGGGTCGGCCGCCTCGGCGGGCTGCTCGGCCAGCACGTCACCGCCACCCGGCCGTTGCCCTGGGTGCACACCACGCTGCTGCTGGCCGCCCTGGCCGGCGGTCAGGGCGACCCCGACTTCAACCTGCCCGCCGCCCGCAAGCTCCTCGTGGACCTCACCGACCGGTTCGGGGACCTCACCGACGAGCCCGGCACCGTCGCGGAGCTGCTCGGCGACCTCGGCGACACCCCCGAGCCGCCCCCGGCGTGCGACCCGCTCGACCTGACTGGACTGTCCGGCGAGCTGGTCGCCGCGTTCGACCCGTCCAGGCCCGAGCTGGCCCCCGCCGCCGGGCAGGTGCTCGGCACCGTCACCGGCCTGGACCCGGCCCAGCCGCTCGCTCCGCCCGAGCCGTGCCAGGGCATCGACCTGCCCGTCTGGCGCCACGTCGCCGAGCTGGTCCCCGACTGGCTGCTCCCGGGCGTCGGGCAGCTCCCCGCCGACGCGGTCATCGGCGCCGAGACCAACCCCGCCTTCACCGACGCGTTCCTGGTCGGGCTCAACACCCGGGTGGTGGAGGAGCTGCGCTGGCGCAACATCCGCGTCGCCGCCGACTGCACCCCGATCCGCACCTTCTGGACCCGCACCGACGCGGCCACCGGCCAGCGCCTCCCGGACGTTGTCGGGATCGCCAACTGGGCACTGGGCAGCGCGCTGGGCGACGCGCAGCACCGCCCGCCCGGGCTGTCGGCCGGCGCCGACCTGGCCCTGGTGTTCCGCAGCCGGGTCTTCGACCGCTACCCGCACACCCTGGTCTACCTGGTCACGGCCAGGCACGGCGGGGTGGTCGACTTCACCGTGGCCCCAGCCGCCGCCGCCCCCCGCACCCTGCCTTCCTTCCAGGGCCACGTCGGCGGCGACGTGGTCTTCTTCGGCTTCCAGGGCGTCCCGCCGGCCAGCCTGCCCACCCTGTGGGTGGTGCTGGAGGAGCCCGAGAGCGGCTATCGCTTCCGCAACGACGTCCCAGCCGCCACCTCGGCCACCGATGGCGCCCAGTTCGCCAACCTCGCCTTCGACGACCCCTCCCGGGTCCTCATCCAGGGCGACCACCTGACGCCCGGAGGTGCCCCATGACCGCCCCGGCCACAAGCGAGCCGGACACGCGCTCCGGGTCGCGGGAGGCGGCCCAGGCGCCGGCCCCGACCGTCGGGATGCTGCTGCCGCTGCGCCTGGAGACGCGCTTTACCGGCAGCAAGCTACGGCTGCGGGTGATCCCGGACGAGCCGTGGTTCGACCGGCACGACCACCTCGCCTCCCCGGCCGAGCTGGATTCCCTCGAGCGGTATCGCACCGCGGCCGGCGACCATCCCGACAGCCCGGAGGGCCAGGCCGCCTGGCGCGCGTTCGCCCGCCAGCACGGCCCCGGCCGGGCCGCCTGGCTGCTGCGCACCTTCCCCGAGGCGCGCGACCCGGGGGTCGCGGGCGGCCTGGCCGAGCCGGGCGCGCGGCGGCGCGTGCTGCGCCCCGCCCAGGTGCGCGAGGAGGCCCGCTTCACCGAGCTGGCCGGGTTCCCCGAC
>Ga0137372_10004363_pt1 | contig 13768 bp, 10 predicted proteins | sample SagtaG_6_FD_104911 | JGI IMG/M metagenome (GOLD analysis project Ga0137372, IMG submission 104911) | Vadose zone soil microbial communities from Sagehorn Ranch, Mendocino, California, USA - Sage1_R_60_16 metaG | ecosystem: Environmental > Terrestrial > Soil > Vadose zone | place: USA...
AAAGAACTCGAAGGCCACGGCCGCGATTATCACAAGGATGGATTCGGATCGCCGATCGGCAATTGGAAACCAGTTGAAATCAAAGAGGGCAAAAAGACAAAACTCGAATTCGAAAGCGGCATCACCGTCGAAGGAAAGATCGACAAGTTGCTGGAGCGCGACGGCAAACTGCTTCTCGTCACGTTTTCAAATTGCACGGCGAAATATGGCGATCGCGTTTTGTTCGATCCGGATTGGGGCACATACGATATGGTGGTTGGCGAGCGCATCAGTTCCGTCTTCAACGGCGCAGCTGACAAGGACGCTTACAATCAGGTCGCGCTCATTCCGAAAGAGCGCACGATCAAAGTGCCGTCCGACGCGAAACGCAAAAAACTGGAAAATCTCTACGCGCAGGTGCGAAAGATTCGCGAAAGCAAGACCGGCTACGAGCGACTCGGGGAAATTTGGGAGACGCAGCAAGTGGAACATCCCGAGGACTGGCTGTTGTCGATGGAAATTTATGAGATCCTGGACACGACCGATCAGCAACCCGAGTTGAAAGCAAAGATCGAGAAGTTCCTGAACCAGAAAAAAGCAAGCACCAAAGATCTTTCGACGTTGATTGGATGGGGATTCCGGCTGGTGGAGTATCACAAAAAACCGGAATACCAGGCGACGATGCAGGCGTCGCCGAGATGACATAAGCGTTTCGCCCGTGTCATTCTGAGCGGACTAGGGATCTCTTGTTGTAGCCACGGCTCTGTGAGCCGTAATTGTTTATGAACCGGGCCATAGGCCGGTGGCTACAAACGCTCAGTCAATGAGAGATGTCTCGACTTCGCTCGGCATGGCAAAAAGGAGATCGCCTACTTCACATTGGGCGGCACGATTTGGTTGGCGAGCTTTTCGAAACGCGGATCGCCATGCAGCGGTTCGAGCAGCGGTTCAACTTTGATCAAGCTAATTTTCGCAGCCTCTTTGTTTTGGTAGCTTCGTTCGAGACGGTTGACTGCTTCGCTCTTATCACCAAGGCCAAGGTAAACCAAAGCAAAGCCGAAGCTCCAGACAATGCCCCGTTGCTCCAGTTCTCTCATTTGCGTGAACAGTTGCAACGCTTTTTCGCGCTCGCCTTTCAACGCATACGCATGCGCCAGATATGCTAACGCATGGTCATCATTGCTAAACTTGTAGCTTTTTTCGTATTCAGTGATGCCCTGGTCGAGCTGGCCGCTGAGTTCGAGGGCCTCACCCAAATTTCTATGGGTGGTCCAAAAGTTTGGATCAAGCTCCAGGGCCTTTTGAAGCTGGGCTATTGCTTCGGGATAGCGACGAGCGACAACGTAGCCGTACCCCAGGTTCGCGTTGATGATCACCGAAAACGGATCAAGATCGACCGCACGCCGCAGCTCAGCTATTGCAAGATCAAATTCACCGAGCGCCGGGAGAACGGTGTAGCCAAAGGAATAGTGCGCGAATGCATAATTGGGATTCAGTTCGATCGCGCGCTCAAATTCGCGCCTCGACTCACGCAGATTCAGCTCACTAAATAATGCCGCGGCAAACGACGTATGCGCCTCGGCCAAGCTGTCATCAAGCTGCAAAGCTTTGATCGCAGCCGACTTCGCCTTCGACACGTATTCGGCGCGACTCATTTGGGACCATTGGGGCAAAAGATCATAACAGTCAGATAGACCGGCGTAGGCCAGCGCGTAATTCGGATCCTTGGCGACCGATTGGTTGAAGTAGTCGACTGCTTTCGTGAGATTCTCCGCTCCGCGCTTGCCGACGAAGTAGCGACCTCTCAGATATAATTCATGCGCCTCAGTGTTTTCAGTCGGGCGCGCCGCAATCGCCTGCTTCGCAGAGCCGTTGAGCCGCACTTGCAATGTGTCGGCGATCTTCGAAGCAATTTCGCTCTCGACCGCAAAAATGTCCGTCAGTTTACGATCAAATTTGTCCGCCCAAAGATGTGAATCGGTTTGCGCGTTGATGAGTTGAACATTAACCCGCACCTGATCGGCTGCCTTCTGCACAGTCCCTTCCAGAATGTGCGCGACGCCGGGTTGCTGGGCGATTTCGGATAGGTTGGCTGGCGCACTCTTGTAGCGCTGCGTCGAAGTCCGGGAAATTACTTTGAGATCGGCAATCTTTGAAAGCCGCGTCAGGACTTCCTCCTGAATACCGTCGGCGAAATAGGCGTTGTCCGGATCGTGACTGAGATTTTCAAATGGTAAGACGGCAATCGACTTACTCTGAGTCTGAGCTAACGACTTGGCAGCGCTGAAAATCTTGTCGATCAGAGGCTGGAAACGCGGATCGCCGTGCAAAGAATCGAAGAGGGGGCTGACCTTGATTTCGAGCGCAAGCCGGTTGCGTTCTTTCACGGCTTTTGCCAGCCAGGCAAAGGCTTGTTCTTTATCGTCCAGCCGGGCATAGGCGATCACGAATTCAACTGCCGCGACGTACTCGCCGCGATTGGTTCTCTCATTCAACCGTTCAAGTTTCTTTTGCGCCAACGCACGGACAGCCGCCCCGAACCCCGAACTGGCGTAAGCATGGTCAAGGATTGATGCCTGTGCGTCTTCGCCACTTAAAGTCAGAGCTCTGCTCCATTCGGCAATCGCTTCCTTTTGCATCCCTTTTTTTTCGTAGGCGTAACCGAGCCACTCATGCGCAGCGGCATTATTCGGGTCCAGCTCCAGCGTTTTTCGGTACTGATCTATGGCGCGGTCGTACTGGCGGATAAAGAAAAGAAGCCTGGCCGAGTTCCAATTAAACCGCGGCGAGAGCGGATCAAGCTCGAGAGCGCGCTGCATTTCGGCGAGGGCTTCTTCGTTGCGGCCGAACAAAACCAAACAAAAGGCGTAGTGATGGTGCATTTCGGCAAAGTTTGGGCTCAACTCAAGACCGCGATGGAAGTAGCCTTCGGCGGCAGGCCAATCGCGGTGGTAATACAGCTTCGCCGCCGCCAGCGGATTGTAAGCTTCGCCCAGCGTCGGATCTAATTCTAAGGCTTTGCTCGCCGTATCCTCCTCCGCTTTTGCCCACTTCTCTTCGGGCGGCAAGATGCCATTGGCAAAGGCGAAGCCGTAATAATCGGCCAGGCCGGCATAAGCCAGCGCGTAGGTTGGATCCAGGTCAATCGCCTGCTGATAGTAGTCGCGGCTCTTTTCAAAGCCCGGCCCGAGCCACCTGTTCCAGTAATACCGTCCCTTTAGGTACAACTGATGGGCCTCGCTATTTTCGGTGGGGCGCGATGTGATGGCCCGTTCCTCTGCGCCGGTGAGCTTAGCTTGCAGAGTCTCGGCAATCTTGGCCGCGATCTCGCTTTCCACGGCAAAAACGTCGGTCAACTTGCGATCGTATTTATCCGCCCAGACGTGCGAATCGTTCTCCGTATTGATGAGCTGGACATTGACACGAACCTGATCGGCCGCTTTTTGCACCGTCCCCTCCAGAATATTTGCGACCCCGAGCTGTTTGGCGATCTCGGACAGGTTGGTCGGGGCACTCTTATAACGTTGCGTCGAAGTCCGCGAGATTACTTTCAAATCCCCAATCTTTGAGAGGCGAGTAAGGATTTCTTCCTGAATGCCGTCGGCGAAATAGGCGTTCTCAGGATCGTGGCTTAAGTTTTCGAACGGCAGGACCGCGATCGATTTGGTGTTTGGCTGCGACGCGGATGAGGTCATTGTTCCCGGCCTCAAAGTTGTTCGGCGCAAGAAAATTAAGCTGCCGATAACCAGCGCGAGAATCAAAAGGACCATCGCGCCGATCAACGCGCGTTGGCGCGGCAAAAGCGGTTTCGGTTTAGCTAGGGCGCATTTCTTTGGCGTTTGCGGATTACCAACCGTGTCCGTGTAAAAGTTAACGAGCGAAACTTTGCGCCCGTGTTTTACTTCGCACTCGCCGAGCTCGTGCAAACGCGGATTCCAGCGGGGGAATGGCGCGAGATCTTCGGCCACGCGTTTCGACAGGAGAATATGCCCGGCATCGCCGCAATCCATCACCCGCTGTGCCGTGTCGATTCCGGCGCCGGCGATATTAGCGCGCTCGTTGACATCGAGAACTCGGTTGACTGGTCCGCTATGGATCCCCATCCGCAACCGAATCTCTGGATGATTTCTTATGGCAGCGCTGATCTCCATTGCGCACTCAATCGGCGCTTCCGGATCGTCAAAAAACACGAGCAACATTCCGTCCCCGGTGGGAACGCAAACGAGTTTGCCCTCGGCATCAACCTGCTGAAATCGAGCCGTGCTTCGGACGATCCGCTTGACCTCGCTCATAATCCTACTCTGCTCGGTGATGAGCAGCGTCGAGTACGCCACCACATCCAGCATCAGAACATGGCCGATCTCAACCTTCGGACCGGATTCACCTTCGGGGGTCATGGAGGTCGGAGAGCCATCCTTACCCCTCAGAACGCCTCGTCCTTGAAGTGACGTTTGCCCTTCTGCGCTTTGGCGAACTCGTCTTTGCTTAAGATATTTTCATCGAGCTGCATGTCCGTGCGGCAAAGGTTCTTAAAAAACGCCTCGATCCGCTCTTTGTTCTGCATCACGTCACCGGTGAGATAATTCGTATCGACATTGATGCAGATCGCGCCGACGACGCCGAATTCCTTTCGAAGGATTGGGATCGTCGTGCATTTGAATTTCCGTGCGCCGATGTTGAGCTCGTAATTCAGTTTATCCTCATGTTGCATCTGCCGCTTTTTCAAATCGATGAGCAGGCTCGTCGTGCCGTCGCGCAGATGCCGCCCGGTCACGTCGTTCTCGAGGGCGATAAGCGAATGGGACGGATCGGCCAGGTTGTGCAGTAAAATCTCGATTCCGGTATTCGGGAATGATTTGCCGATGAGCCGAACGATGCGCACATAATTTTCCAAATATTCTGTCGTATCGTCAGCGATCTTCCCGCCTTCGTATTTGTCGAATAGTTTTGCGTAAACTTTTTGCTCCGCCGGCTCAAGCTGCGCGCGCACGTTGTTTTGTTCGCCGATGAAAATCAATTGTCGCGCGGCGGTGTAATCGTTGTTCTTCAAAAAGTAATGCATGCCGAGCCGGAAATCTTTCAGGTTAAACTCCGGCACATTGTCGCGATTGATCGTGTACGGATAAAAATCGTACTCCTCCAGATTGCGGCCAAACTTGCGCCGCTCCTTGTATTTTCCCCAAAGAAAACCGAGTGCGAGCAGAATGAGCGACGCAATGATCGACGCGATCAGATTGACGGTAATGTCGCTGCCTTTGATCATGTGTGCTGGTTGACGCGAACTTTACAAATCGCCGCCTAGATTGCCGAGCGTGATATTTTCGACGAGAACATCCGGCGGCTGGGCCAGGGAGAACGCAACTGCGTCTGCCACTTGCCTCCGACTTATCATTTTGTCGCGCGGCCAGTTTCCTTCCACGTTGTTCCAGATCTCAGTGTCGGTGGCAGCAGGATAAATGTTGATGACGCGAATTTTGCGATCGCGCAGCTCCTCGCGGACTGATTGGGAAAAACCTTCCATCGCGAACTTGCTCATGCAATAAGCACTCCAGTTTGCAAACCCCGTCTTCGCCGCGATGGAAAGAACATTGACGATGCTGGCGCCCGGGGGCATTTGCGGCGCGAAATGCTGGATGAGCTGAAACGGCGCGGTCACATTTACGCCGAGTGTTTGCTCCCATTCGACTGAGGTGATTTCGCCGAAAGGCTTTACCACTGCGATGCCGGCGTTGTTTACGAAAAGATCAAGAGGTTCGTCTCCTACGGCGGCAATCAAATCGGAAACTCCTTTTGGAAGAGCGAGATCATGAATGAGTGGAATGACGCGCGCACAACCGGACTTCACCGATTTACAGGTCTCAGCCAGCGCAACCGTATCGCGACCGTGCAAGAGCAGTGCGACGTCTGGCGCGGCCAGCTTTTCCGCAATGGCGCGACCGATCCCGCGACTCGCGCCGGTGATCAAGTAGCGTTTCATGTTTTATACTGTAGCGGCGGTCTGCGACCGCCGACCTTTCCAATTTCGGCGCTTATAGAGCGCCGCTACAGTCTTCGCAACGTAAACCGATTGTTCGCTGTTTCCCACAAGCGCAGCCGCACCAATTGATGATTGAGGCGATCGTCGATCTTCGGCCAGAGCGCACGCACAATATTTTCACCGGTCGAAGGCATTTCCCGAAAATCGGCGACGTCGAGGTCGAGATGTCGATCTTGCCAGGGCCGTAGCGATTCTTCGATGGCGCTTTTGAGCGCCGAAAAATCGTAGAGCGTGCCGCTTTGCATATCGTATTCTCCGCCAATCGTTGTCTCGGTGAGATAGCCGTGGCCATGGCCAAGCGGGTTATTGCACCGGCCATACAACTCCGCGTTCTCCGAATCAGAAAGCGAAGCAGTCTGGAGGCGATGTGCGGCGCTAAACGGAATCTGCATTCCAAGAAAAATGCTTTCGTCACCCCAAACCTCGGCAAAAAAATCGTCGCGCTCATGCAAGCGGACGCGATGCAACGGCACGAGCGCGTTGACGCGCTCGTAAATGTAACCGGCGAGACTTTCGGTCGTGATGGGTCGGCCTTTCAACCCGGCAACCTCCTTGTTCAGATACCGGTGATCGAGTTCCGACCGCAGAGATTGAATGCAATTATCGACCTTGTCGAAACGAACAAGCGGGCTTTCGCCAGGTCCTGTTTCCGCGGGGAAAGTGAGGCGGACACGATAATTGTGCCCATGAATTGATGCCGCTTTACCGAAGAGTCGCCGATTTTCCTCCTCGCTAAGACGCGGCGACATGGTTTGACGCGCCGCTGAAAATTCGAACCAATAATTTCCTTCACACGCGCCATCGGAATAAAATGTCGCGCTCCGCTGAGGCGATTCGGTGAGGTGGCAAGCGGCGAGCTTTGCATCGACGCCGGAAAACAGCGGCGCAACATCGAGGTAGAGTTGTTGTGAAATATTTTCCGACGTCGGCGGCCGCTCGCGGAACGCGGGATTGTCCTCATTCAAAAACTTGTGATCGAAATGATCGTGGACAATTTTGCCTGCCCGCTCCTTGATTTCGCTGATATTAATAAGCATTCCGTTGTCTGGGTTCACCGGGCCGGTAAAGACAAAATACGCGGTGTAGTTACGGCCGGTGCCGTGAAGCGCCTCTGTCTCAGGACCAAAAGCGACCGCATTTTCGGTGTCGGTCCAGCGCGGAACAAACAAGCGGCGCGAAGCGGAAAATTCGAGGCGTTTGCTGACCGTCAGAAGCATGACGCAGCGCGGGCTATTCTTTCAAGAGCGAGAGAAATTCCGAGCGCGTGCGCGCGTCGTCCTTGAACGAGCCGAGGAGGCAGGACGTTTTCATGATCGAGTTCTGTTTCTCCACCCCGCGCATCATCATGCAAAGATGCTTTGCTTCCACCACCACGGCCACGCCCGACGGGTCCAGGCAGCGCATGAGCGACTCGGCGATTTGAGTGGTGAGATTTTCCTGGATCTGCAGGCGGCGCGCGAAAACATCGACAATGCGCGCGACTTTGGAAAGGCCGATCACTTTTCCGTTCGGAATGTAGGCGACGTGTGCGCGGCCGATGAACGGCAGCAAATGATGCTCACACAATGAGTAAAGCTCGATGTCTTTGACCAAAATGATCTCGCTCGCCTCGGAATCGAAGATAGCGTTGTTAACGATCTCCTCCACGCTTTGGCGGTAACCTTGCGTGAGAAATTCCAATGCGCGCGCGGCGCGTGCCGGTGTCCTTACCAGTCCTTGTCGCGAGGAATCTTCGCCGATCGCATCGAGCAAATCGCCATAGATTTTCGTTAGCCTGCCGATCTGACCCGGCGGCAACGGCTCGGCATGGCGCGCCAGCCGATCCTCAGTTTCAATTTCAGAATTTGATGTGCGCAAGATCGACAATTGCTAATCGAGCCAACTCTGCGGATATTTCGGATCGTCGAGGGCGAGCGATTCCTCGGTCAGTTCGAGCGTGTGTTGGGTATCGAACATGACCGCGAGTTCTTCTGTGCGCGTGGCATTTTTGCTCGCCATGATCGTGCCCGGGTGCGGGCCATGTGGAATGCCGCGCGGGTGCAAGGTGATGGAACCACTTTCGATCCCGCGGCGCGATCCAAAATTTCCGCGGACGTAAAATAAAACCTCGTCCGCTTCCACGTTATCGTGCACCCACGGGATTTTGACTGCTTCAGGATGGGTATCGAGAAAACGCGGCGCGAAGGTGCAAACAACGTAGCCGCGAATTTCGAACGTCTGATGAATTGGCGGCGGCTGATGAACCGTCCCCGTGATCGGTTCAAAATCCTGCGCGTTGAACGTGAACGGATAAAGATAGCCGTCCCAACCGACGGCATCGAACGGATGATGCGCGAGGGTGACGCGCGTGAATCGCGGGCCGTCCTTCACCAGAATATCGACATCCTCCTCTTTATCGATCGTCATCAATTCGGTCGGTGCATGCAGATCGCGCTCGGAATAAGGCGCGCCCATCTTAATTTGTCCTTCGTGATTCAAGTAGCGTTGCGGAATTCGCACCGGGCCAACTGATTCGAGAATGAGATAATCTTCTTCTTCGACTTTATCGGGAACGATTCGGTAAGTGATGCCGCGGGGAATGACGATGTAATCTTCTGCGCGATAACCCAGTTTGCCGAAAACAGTTTCAACCACGCCGCCACCGTGAAAGACGAAGATGATTTCGTCCGCGCCGCCGTTCTTGTAATACTGAAACTTGTCGTACGCTTTCGCCGGCCGCGCGCGGTATGCGGTCATGTCTTGATTGAACAACATCGGAATACGGCTGGCATACAGATCGCCGCGACGCGGAATGCCCGCCGTTTTTAGATGATGATGGCGCAGCGGACTGTCGGCGACTTTTTTCGGCTCCCAATGCTTGATCAACTCGACATTGCGCACACGCGTGGGCGGGCGCAGGTGATACATGATCGAGTAGGCTTCGTCGAATCCTTGCGTGGTGAAGACATGTTCGTAGGCAATGCCTTCGTTTTTGTAGGTTGGGGCGGCGCCGTTACGATGAAACCAGATGTGATGTTTCCGCGGAATCTGTCCGAGTTTTTGATAATACGGCATGTCGATCTTTCCTCTCTTTACAAATTGCCTCGTGCTTCCTGTTCCTTCTCCAGCGCTTCAAACAACGCTTTGAAATTACCTTTGCCGAAGCTTTTCGCGCCTTTGCGCTGGATGATTTCGAAAAAGAGCGTCGGCCGGTCTTCCACTGGCTTGGTAAATATCTGAAGTAAGTAACCTTCGTCGTCTCGGTCGACCAAAATGCCGAGTCGCTTCAACGGTTCGAAGTCCTCATCGATATGTCCCACGCGATCGGGCAGCGTGTCGTAATAAGTCGAGGGGATGTTGAGAAATTCGACGCCGCGTTTCTGCAGATCGGTTACCGTTTTAACGATATCCTTGGTCGCGACGGCCACATGCTGCACACCTTCGCCGTTGTAAAATTCGAGATACTCCTCCACCTGTGATTTCTTTTTGCCTTCGGCCGGCTCGTTGATCGGAAATTTCACGAAGCCGTTTCCATTGCTCATCACTTTGCTCATCAAGGCCGAGTATTCAGTCGAAATGTCTTTATCATCGAAAGAGAGGATGTTGCGAAAGCCCATCACATCCTCATAAAACTTCACCCACGGATTCATCTGGTTCCATCCGACGTTGCCAACGCAGTGATCGCAATAGAGCAATCCGGCTTCCGGCGGATTGTAGACCGACTCCCATTTGCGGAAGCCCGGCATGAAGACGCCGTTGTAATTTTCGCGCTCGATAAACAAATGCACCACCTCGCCGTAAGTATGGATGCCGCTCATAACCAGCTCGCCGTCGTCGTCCGTGAGCGTCGTCGGTTTCAAAAAACTCTCTCCGCCGCGCTTGGTTGTCTCGTTCCAAGCCGATGTCGCATCCTCGACCTTCAACGCGATCGCTTTCACGCCATCGCCGTGTTTGGCAATGTGATCAGCGATTGGATTATTCGGGCGGATCGGTGTCGTTAGGACAAACGTAAGCTTGTTCTGACAAATCGCGTAGCTCGCGCGGTCTTTCGTTCCCGTTTCCGGTCCGGAATAGGCGAGGCTTTGAAATCCGAACGCGGTTTTATAAAAATGCGCGGCCTGTCTCGCGTTTCCGACATAAAACTCGATGTAATCAGTTCCCTGAAGCGGGAGAAAATCTGCTTCGGCCGCTGGAGCTTTTTTCGGAGCGGCAATTGTTGTTTGCATAGACGTCGTTCCTTTTCTTTGGGCGTGCCCTCAAATATAAGATCGACAATCGCACCTCGCAAGGCTGGCTCTTGTTGTAGAGGCGCTTGTGGCAAGCGCCTTTTTTGGTTTCGGCGCTTGGCATAAGCACCGCTACATTATGGCTTCGTCTTCGGCGCGAGCGAGGCGACAAGTTTTTCGAAGCGCGGGTCGCCGCGCAGCGAGTCCCAGACTTCGTCGAGCTTGAGTGATCCGTAAGTTACGCCAAAAGGAATCTTAGCCACCTTTTCCAGTAAGATGAAAGCGCGATCGACCTCGCCCGCTTGGGCATAGATGCCAGCGAGCCTGCTGAGCAATGCGTCGCCGATAAGGGCGTCTTTCGCAACCGGAAGCAGTTCAGTCGCACGTTGACCTTCCCGGAGTGCTTCGTCCTTGCGGCCAAGAGCAGCATCGATCTGAGCGAGGACGATCAACGACTTTCCGTCTTCTGGCAACGTTCAAAACAACCTTTGAAGACGGCCAGCCTCATCTGACGACGCGACGAGTTAATTAGCGGCGCAAAACCTTTGATCCTGTGATTTTTCCTAATACTTCGAATCCACTTTTGCGAACAGCGACCCTAAACTTTTGAGGAAAAGATTTCTCACACCCCTTGTATGGATCGAGGCGGCCGCATTTTGGGCTCGCAATTTGTTCATAAGTATCATATTTACCATAATAACGATTCAATATGCGGGCGTCGCGCAGTGCGCCGCCGCCAGGGGAGATCTAAATTATGCCTAACGAAACGAGCGAGCCTGAGCCTACGAAAAAGAAGAAAAGAGAAGTCGAAGTTCGCGACCTGACACCGAAGAGCGACGCGAAAGGCGGCGCGAAAGAAGCGAACAAAGATGAGAAGCAAACAGGCGAGATAGATTTCATGAAGGGCGTGAACTAACGCCCGACGGCCCTATGCGTGGGGAGGACTAGATCATCGCGCGCGTAAGAATTCCTTGAGCGCCCGGCTGATCTCCAGCGCGCATTCCACAGGCGTTTCCTGACTATCATAGAAGACCAATGCCATCCCGTCGCCCGTCGGGATCTTGATCAATTTCCCGGGTTGTTCCGCCCTCTGAAATTCCTCCGTGCCGCGAACGATTTGATTAAGCGTGTCGAGCAACGCACGCTGCTCGTTAATCACCAACTTGGAGTAACCGACGATGTCGATGAACAAGACATGCGCGATCTCCACCTGAATTTCTTGCTTGATCTCGGTGGACATCTCAGAGTTCGACTTGGAATCGCACGGAACTGATCATCCCATTTTTGTTTCGCGCGTCGAGTAAGATTCGGGCGATTTGGAGCCTGCCCTGAGCGAAGTCGAATGGGTCACTCGCCCCGCCCCGGCGTCGATTCGTCCGCTCGCGAGGATTTCAGCGCGGCGCGCACTTTCAAGCGCAGCGCGTTGAGTCGAATGAATCCGGTCGCGTCGTCTTGGTCGTAGGTCGAGGCGTCGCCTTCCATCGTCGCGATCTGCGGGTCGTACAAGCTTTTCGGACTCTTGCGACCGGCGACGATGATGTTGCCCTTGTAGAGTTTTAGTCGCACCACGCCGGTGGCGTCGCGTTGCGTTTCGGTGACGAGCGCTTGCAATGCTTCGCGTTCGGGCGAAAACCAAAAGCCGTTGTAAACGAGAGAAGAGTATTTCGGAATCAAGCTATCGCGCAAGTGCATCACTTCCCGGTCCATCGTGAGTGTTTCCATTTGTCGATGAGCAAAATGAAGAATCGCGCCACCGGGCGTCTCGTACACGCCGCGGCTTTTCATTCCAACGAAACGATTCTCGACAATATCGACACGACCGACGCCGTGTTTTCCACCGAGTTTGTTGAGCGCTTGCATCACGCCGAGCGGCGCGACCGATTTGCCGTTCACCGCAACGCAGTTCCCGGCTTCGAACTCAAGATCGACATATTCCGCCTCGTCAGGCGCGTCTTCGGGAGCGACGCTTAATTTGTACATGCCGCGCATTGCTTTTGAGCTCGCGTCAAACCACGGATCTTCCAGCACGCCACTCTCGTAGCTGATGTGGAGGAGATTGCGATCCATCGAGTATGGCTTTTCCGCGCTTACCTCCACCGCAATTCCATTCGCTTTGGCAAACGCAATCATCTCGGCGCGACCGTGAAATTGTTTGCGAAAACGTTCTTCCCGCCATGGCGCAATCACGCGGAGTTCCGGCGCGAGCGCGGCGGCGGCGAGTTCGAAGCGAACTTGATCGTTCCCCTTCCCTGTTGCCCCATGCGCAATCACATCAGCTTTTTCGAAGCGCGCAATGTCCACCATTCGTTTCGCGATGAGCGGACGGGCAATGCTGGTGCCGAGGAAATATTGGCCTTCGTAAATCGCGCCGGCCTGGATCATTGGAAAAATGAAATCGCGCGCAAACTCTTTCTGGAGATTGTCGATGTAACATTTGGAAGCGCCGGTGCGCAGCGCTTTCTCTTCCAAACCCTCGAGTTCTTCCTCCTGACCGATGTCCGCGCAGAACGCGATGATCTCGGCCTGATAATTTTCTTTAAGCCAGCGGAGAATAACCGACGTGTCGAGCCCGCCGGAATATGCGAGGACGATTTTCATGGGAAACTGTAGCGGCGGTCTATGACCGCCGGAATGCACAATCGGCGCTCATAGAGCGCCGCTACAGAAATTTTTTTCAATCGCCGAAGGAAATTTCGACGTCGCGCGCGGTTTGCACCATTTCGCCATTGGGCGGGACGAGCCGCAGGCGGTTAACCGCATCGGCGATCGGGACATGCCGCACCTGATAGTTTTGATAGCTGACCATCGATCCGAAGTGCCCTTCATTTGCCAACTGCACCGCCTTCACGCCGAAGCGCGTGCCAAGAATTCGATCGAGCGTGGTGGGCGCACCGCCGCGCTGCAAATGCCCGAGGACGCAGCTGCGGGTTTGTTTGCCAGTACGTTTGGCAATCTCCTGCGCAACGATCTCGCCGATGCCGCCAAGACGAAATTCTCCGCCTTCCATCTCGCGCTTGACCTGCTGACCGTCTTTGGGCTTCGCGCCTTCGGCTACGACCACGAGCGAGCCGAGATTGCCCCTGACCTCCCGTTCTTTTATCGCGGCCGCGATCTTGTCGTAGTCAAACGGGATTTCCGGAATCAAAACAATATCGGCGCCACCGGCAATGCCGCCGTGCAATGCGATCCAGCCGGCGTGACGGCCCATCACTTCGACGACCATGACGCGTTTGTGGCTTGTGGCCGTGGTGTGCAGCCGGTCGAGCGCATCCATCACAACATCGACAGCGGAATCAAATCCGAATGTCATCGCCGTCGCTTCGAGATCGTTGTCGATCGTCTTGGGAACGCCGATGCAATTGATGCCTGTTTCCTGCAACTGAAGCGCTGTGGTCATCGAGCCGTCCCCGCCGATAATGATGAGCGATTGAATTCCAAGTTTGTTCAAGATCTCGCGAGCTTGTGCGATGACTTCTCCGGGAACGACCGCGCGGTCGCCGGCCCCGACCTTGGCGATGAAATGCCCGCGATTGGTTGTGCCGATGAT
>Ga0137372_10004368_pt1 | contig 13756 bp, 14 predicted proteins | sample SagtaG_6_FD_104911 | JGI IMG/M metagenome (GOLD analysis project Ga0137372, IMG submission 104911) | Vadose zone soil microbial communities from Sagehorn Ranch, Mendocino, California, USA - Sage1_R_60_16 metaG | ecosystem: Environmental > Terrestrial > Soil > Vadose zone | place: USA...
GTCGGGAAACGCAAGTGTTGCCGGGCGAAGGCACTGACCACGGCGAGGGCCGAGGTCGATTGCTCAAAAAGCGAAAAGACCAGACGAACCGCTTCCTGCACGGCCTCATCCGGGTCCAGCACAATCCTGCCTACTGGATCGTAGACCAGGCCGATAGGCAAGCGGAAGCGCAATTGTCCTTGCTCAGCCTTGGTCATCTTCCCGCCCTGCAAACGGCTCTTCAGCCAATGAAGCTCAGCCTCCGACATGCTGCCCTTGAATCCGAGCAAAAGCCGGTCGTTATGGGCTCCGGGATCATAGACCCCTTCGTCATCAATGACCAGCGTATCGGTCAGCGCGCAAATTTCCAGCAACCGATACCAATCGCTGCAGGATCTCGCCAGGCGAGAAACCTCCAGGCTGAGCACGGCCCCAACGTGCCCCAGGCCGACCTCGGCCACCAGCCATTGGAAGCCATCACGGCCAATGGTCGAGGAACCCGATTGCCCTTGATCCTGGTCCACCACCTGGATAGAAGCTTGTGTCCATCCCAGGTCGGCTGCGCGCTTGACTAGATCATACTGTCTGGTCGTACTACCCGTGTTTTCTCGAACCTGGAAAAGCGTGGATTGCCGCACATAGATAACCGCGAGCCGATCAAGATGATCAGGACGGATTTTTTGAGACGCTGCTCGGTTCAGCATCGGCTTCCTCTTTTCTGGCACATGAGCCTTGGTGGGTCACCATATTCAACGCTAATTGAGCTAGTAAACCAATCACACGAGTACGCAGATCGAGGGAGAGCGCAGGCCACACCTGGATGGGAGTCACCTGCTTATCAGGAGAAGACGGGTGCAAGACCATGCGCAAACCTCCTTGCAGGGCACAAACCGCACAAAACACGACTCTCTGTATCATATCTCATCTCCCTGTGGAAGCGGGTGGAGGTGTCGTTGCTGCTCGATGAATTGAGCCATCTGCCACAATCCTTCAAGCGAGAGCAAGGGTGGTTCTGTGGAGCTGGGATCGGCTTCAGGCGTCCCTGCATAGTCAGTCAAGCTGGCGGCAATGGCTCCGTGATAGCCATCAGGCATGCGGATGATCAGGTCGGGATCTGGCCCACGTCGAACACGAATGAGCTGTACGCGTTGGCCATGCAGCGGATGATGCGGATGGGTCACCGTCACCCATTCCAAAGGTGGCTTGTCAAAGGAGGTAGTGTGCTGTGATGATGCCTACCGTGAAAGACCGAACGGTTCAAATGTTACTCAAAATGGTGTTGGAGCCGATTTGGGAAGCAGACTTTTACTACTACTCCAATGGCTTTCGACCCGGACGCTGTACGATGGACTGCATCCAACCGCTCTATCAACTTTGTGGAACTAAAGCAGGGTACCGATGGGTGATCGAAGGCGACATACGAGCGTGCTTCGATAAAATTCCGCACGAACACCTCCTCAGTGCAGTGGCACGGCGGATAGCAGATACAGGGATGCTCGCACTCATACGGCGCTTTCTCAAAAGTGGCATTATGATTGAGAGAACACTTGTACCCAGCGAAGAAGGCACGCCCCAGGGCGGGATTGCATCACCGTTGTTGGCGAATATCTACCTTCATCGCTTTGATGAATGGTACAGCCAACACTACGGCATTCCTGACAAGAAAATGGACAAGCGAGCCTATGAAACTTGGCAACGACGCCGCTTCAAAGGCAAAGACCAAGCCGCAGTGCAGATGTTTCGCTATGCCGATGATTGGATACTCGTCATTCGTGGCACATCTGCACAGGCCCAATGCATCAAGGAGGCGTGCAAGACATTCCTCCGAGACGAAATGGGATTAGAGTTGTCCGAAGAGAAAACCAAGATCACTCATATCGAGGATGGTTTTGAATTCTTGGGGTTTCGCATTTTTCGCTGTAACAGACCCTCAGATGGTCGAAAGGTAGGCGTATTTATGCGTCCCACCGACAAAGGCTTGAAGCGGGTTCAAGCGAAAATCAAAGCGATGACCACAAGGAGCACGACCAACGACGATTATGTACGCAAGATACAGGCCATCAATGCGGTTATTCGAGGATGGGCTACCTACTACCGAGCAGTGAACCCGACAGAAACCTTCCACAAGCTTGATTGTTACGTCTGGCTTCGGCTGAGAAAATGGCTGGAGAAGAAGTACCGTATCGGGCCAAAGGAAGTGAGAAGACGGTTTATGCCACACCAACCTGGGCCGAAAGGAGGCAGAGATGAATTTGCAGCCCAGGAAGCAGATGGGAAATGGGTCTGGCGCTATCGAGCAACACAAACCAAACTCATCTATCATCGACCGAGGATCAAGAGATACTGGCCTAATCCGTATCTGGAGAAGGTGAAGGTAGAACACTACATCCTGCCAACACTGAAAGATATGTGGCAGGGAAACAAAGCCGCCCCGGAATACGAAGCCAACCGGCGAGAAGTACTCAGGAGGGCAAGCGGTGCGTGTGAACGATGTGGACGAGCAACGAAGCTCGTCGTTCATCATCATCATCGGGTCCAATGGAGGAAAAACCCGAAACAGGCCGATCACCGACCAGAGGCAATGGAAGCTCTGTGTCAATCATGCCATGACAAAGAACACAGAGCCGAAATGATTTACCGCTTGAAACAAAACACCAGGAAGCAAGAGCAGGCGAGTGAGGGGTGATGGAAAGCCCGGTGCCGCGACGAGTGGCACGCCGGGTTTGGGAGGGAGGGTGCAGGCTACGTACCTTTCGCAAGGGAGGATAACGCGCTGTGCCCTTACCTCACCGATCCTGGCTTCCGCAGTCACCCGTCGGCAGGACCTGGAAGCTTACGTCGCCGTCTTGTATGCGGCCGTCCGCAAACATGGCTGCCCAGAAGTGCTCGTGAGCGACAGTGGGAGCGTGTTTCTCGATCACAAGGCCAGGCAGATTTACAAGGCGCTGGGCATCGAGAAGCAGGAAATCGAGAAACGGCAGAGTTGGCAAAACTACATCGAAACCTGCTTTAACGTTCAGCGCCGTATGGCCGATTGGTATTTCGAGACAGCTCAGACCTGGGAAGACCTGATCGCAACGCATGAAAAATGGGTGCGCGATTACAATTACCAGAAACACTTCGCCCATGAGAAGCGCGAAGACGGACGCCACAGTCCAGCAGAGGTGCTCGGATGGGTCACTGGCCGACAGCACGAGCCAGAGTTAGTCTACCGGGCCTTCTCGGCGATTTGTGAGACACGAGTGCTCAACAAGGCGGGATACGCACGCTTCCGCGACTATTTACTCTATGGCGAACGACATCTGGCCGGAAAGCACACCTTGATCAATATCTTCCAGGATATCCTCGCCCTCGAATATGATGAACATGCGCTCGCGAAGTACTCCGTCGAGTGGCAGCCCGATGACAAGCACTTGCTGCGTGTCGGCAATCCACGCCTTTACGATCATCCCTATCAAAGCCCTCAATTGTCCCTTTGGGAGCCCCACGAGGTGGAATGGCATGTGATCATTCACCTTGATCCCTGCGGTCCACGGCGTAAACGGCCTCGAAATGTTCTGGTACAGCTGGTATTGTCCTTTGAAGAGGTGGCAGATGGCACGCATGACTAACGTTAAGGAGGAAAACATCTATGTCGCAAAGCACAACAGGGCAGCAGCTGGGTCCTGCTCCCACCGGTTTGACGATCATCAAGATTGCTACTGATCTGCCCGTGTCTGGGAAAGATATCCGCCTTGGCAAACCCGCCGAGAATGGGGCACGCCTGGCAGTCGATCAGGCTAACGCCAATCACACCCTTGCTGGCTATACGCTGGTCTTTGAACCCAAAGACGATGTTGGTCCCAGGGGAGACAATGATCCTGCGGTTGGGGCACGTAACGTGACTGCGTTCGTGGCAGAGGCGCTTGTGGCTGGTATTGTGGGGCCGTTGAACAGTCGGGTGGCTATGGCTGAGCTGCCCATCATCAACCAAGCCCCCCTGGCCCAAATTAGCCCGGCCAGCACCAATCCGTGCCTGAGCAAGGAGATAGCAGAGTGGGAATGCAGTGGCTTCACCAGCCTGTTACCACTACTGCGTCCGACGGGCAAGGTCACCTCTTTCCGCATTGCCACCACCGATGACCAGCAAGGACCAGCCGGGGCGGACTTTGTCTTGAAGACGTTACAGTTGAAGAAGGTCTATGTCATCGATGACGCAGACCCCTATGGAATGGGCCTTGCCCATGGCTTTATCAAGCAATTCCTGGCAAATGGAGGAACCGTTCTTGGCTACAGCCGCCAGCCAGGACCCATCACCTCCTATCTGGAGTTGCTCACGCAGATCGCGACTCTGCATCCCGACGCCATCTACTTTGGGGGCATCGATGCGACGGGGGGAACGGTGATTCGCCAGCAGATGCAGCACGTTGCTGGACTCGAACAGCTCCCCTTCATCGGTGCTGATGGCATTATGACTCCTGGCTTTGCCTCAACCATTGGCCTGGCGGGAGGACCCGTCTATGCGACCGTTGCGGTGGTGGATACGATGTCAAGTGCTTCGGCGGCCAGCTTCAATCGCCAGTACGATGCCGTCTATGGCTCTGCCAATCGCAACATCTACAGCGCGTTGGCCTATGACTGTGCCAACATCTTGATCCAGGCCATCAAGACGGCCCTGGCCAATGGGGCTCACCCCCCACAGCATTCCGAGGATACGACTCTTGCCTCGGCCTTCCGCCAGGCCGTCATCACCGCCATCCAAGACCTTTCCTTTCATGGCGTAACGGGCCATCACTCCTTTGACTCCAACGGCGATACCACCAACAAGCTCCTCTCGGTCTATCAGCTGGCGGCCAACAGCCATGGGCGACCGGACTGGAGGTTGGCCACGCAGGTGACAGTCCAGGTAGCGGAGGGTGCCATGACGATGCGTCCAACCGGCAGTGTTCTTGAGGAGAGCACACGCGCCGAAGTGATTGAGGGCGTGCTCAGCAAGTTACATGCGTCTTATGTCTTCCCCGAGGTGGCACAAGCGATGGAGCAGGCCATCCGCCGACGTGGAAGCCTCGGCGAGTACGACACCATCACCAGTGGTCCGCAGCTCGCTCGCCTGCTCACAGCACACCTGCAGGAGGTCAGCCACGATAAGCACCTGCACGTGGTCTATTTCGCTGAGCCACGACCAATGCGTGAAGCCGGAGAGCCGAGCCCGGAGGAACGGGAGGAGTTTCGCCAGTTCGCTGCCTTGCACAACTTCGGCTTTGAGAAGGTGGAGCGCTTGGCTGGCAACATCGGCTATCTGGATGTCCGTGGCTTCTTCCCGCCCGAATTTGCCAGCGAGACGGCGATCGCGGCGATGAATTTCCTGGCCAACGCCAGTGCGCTCATCATCGACCTGCGTCAGAATGGGGGTGGGCATCCCGCCATGGTTGCCTTTCTCTCGAGCTACCTCTTCACGCAGCCGACCCATCTCAACGATCTGTACTGGCGTGAGGGTGACCGCACGGAGCAGTACTGGACCCTGCCCTATGTTCCAGGTCGAGGGGACCAGACCAGGCCGGTGTACATCCTCACCAGCGCGCATACCGTCTCGGGAGCCGAGGAGTTTTGCTACAACCTCAAGAATCTCAAGCGTGCGACGCTGATCGGCGAGACTACAGGCGGCGCGGCCCACCCAGGAAGGGGCTACCCGGTCACCGAGCATTTCGGGGTGGGGATACCGACGGGCCGACCCATCAACCCGATTACGGGCACCAATTGGGAGGGGATCGGAGTGCTTCCCGATGTGGAGGTGCCGCCAGAGGAGGCGTTCAAGGTCGCCCATATCGCCGCCCTCAAGAAGGTGCTCTCGGCGGCAGGGGAGAACGTGACTGGGCCACTCCAAGCCGTGGTGGAGGAAGCGCGGACCACGCTGGCGGAGTTAGAAGCTGTGTCAGAGACCCAGTGAGGTGCATTCAGCAATCTCCTTTACCGGGTGGTCTTTAACCAGAAGAGATATGGCCATTGGTTTCTCCTTTGCACTCCTTGCTTTTTTGCTCATCTCGATTTTGGCCGGTTGGAAAAAACTGTTTGATTGGCTAGAGAAGTATGGCTGAAGGCCCTACGTGTCATCCTAAGAGGTGTTAAATGACAGGGGAATTTTTCCCGCCAAGAAAGTTACCTCGGGCAAGGAGTTTAGTGCAAAAGATACGATAGGTATATGTCAAGCAACCCTTGGCGAGGTATCCTCCTCCCCAGGAGAGGGTTTCTTGCTTATACTCTCTTGAGTATCATAACGGCTGGATGCGCTCCTGCCTCGCAAGCACCTGTGCCTACAAGAACGCCTGTGACCACGTCATCCCTTCAACGTGGCGCACTCGAGCCTATTCGCGCCGACAATGCTCGGCGCGTCAAATCACTGACGACGCTCGAGCCTGGGAGCTCCTGGGCATTGGCAGTGGCCTGGTCCCCGTCCAGCACCATCCTGGCTGTTGGGGGTACACTCAATACCGTCCAGCTGTGGGATAGACAGACTCTCAAGAAACAGACGGCCCTGCAAGGACATCATGATCAGGTGAACCGCATTGCCTGGTCGCCGGACGGTCGCTTGATCGCCTCAGCGAGCAGTGATGGTACCGTGCGGCTCTGGGATGGACAGCGATACACGTCAGAGGCGGTCCTGCAAGGACCCATCGCGGGGACGGCTGCGTTGAGCATTGCCTGGTCGCCTGATAGCAAGCGCCTGGTGGCTGGGTACGGTGATGGTGCGGTCGAAACCTGGGATGTGGCGAGCCACAAAGGGCATATCCTCTTGGGACAGCAGGCACCTGATGAACGTACCAGGGCTGTCTGGGGCATTGCGTGGTCGCCCGATAGCAGGTGGATCATCTCGCCGCAGTACGATGGCGTTCTGCATGTCTGGGAGGTCGAGAGTGGGAAACTGGTGCAAACACTGCAGTCCGATGACTTGCCCAACGATACCCAGTGGAGACCTGATGGGCAATTGCTTGCCTCGTCAAGTGACAAGGGGACAGTGCAGCTCTGGCAACCTGGAACTTTTCAGCATGTAGCAACGCTCACAGGAGGCGGTGCAAGCGGCTGGGTCTATCCGCTTGCCTGGTCGCCAGATGGCCAACTGCTGGTAGGAGGCTACGAGATGGGGCAGGTACAACTCTGGGACGTTGGCACGAAACACACGCTGGGCAGCTGGCAAGATCACACTGCCCAGGTGTGGGACGTGGCCTGGTCGTCAGATGGACGGCTGATAGCCTCCGCAAGCAAGGATGGAACGGTGCGCCTCTGGGGAACCACATAGCGTCTGTGAATGCTCCTGCAACGTGTTGCTAGCTCCATCTTTCTGCACACCGCTGTAGCGCTAGTTTGTGGACTGGGGAAATCGCGTCTGATTGCGGATACATATCCTGAGCAATTTGTGCTTAAATTGTCACCATTTGTTGGGCTAAAAACGAGACAAAATCCCCAGTCCACAAACTACCGGTAGTGCTGCGTTCCTCATTGGGACTGAAGAAAAGGAATGGGCTTATAGAGCCGTGCCAACTTGCTTTGAGCTTCACTTTTACATTAGCGCCAATGAGGAACGCAGCACTAGGAGAACACACCGACAGCAGCCCAGTTGAGGGGAAGCAGTTGGTACGTCGTCATTTTGAACTACACACAGGAGGAACAACGATCATGACTCTCTCTTCTCCCCTGGACGCGGCAAGCGTCGAGGAATTCCGGGTACAATTCGCAGGTGAGATCCTCACCCCTGCAGATGAGGGCTATGACATCCACCGCAAAGTGTGGAACGCGATGATCGACAAACATCCCGCGCTCATCGCGCGCTGTCATGGGGTCGCCGATGTCATCACCGCGGTCCAGTTTGCTCGTCAGCATTCCCTTCTCACCGCTGTTCGCGGTGGCGGTCACAATGTGGCTGGCAATGGCGTCTGCGATGGTGGCCTGGTCATTGACCTCTCGCTCATGAAGGGTATACGAGTCGATCCCGTGTCTCGCACGGTTCGTGCTCAGGGCGGCGTGACCTGGGGCGAGTTCGATCGTGAGACACAGGCGTTTGGATTAGCGACCACCGGCGGACTCGTCTCAAGCACCGGGATGGCAGGATTTACGCTGGGCGGGGGCATCGGGTGGCTCACCCGCAAATACGGCCTGGCCTGTGATAATCTGCGTTTGGTTGATGTGGTGACAGCCGAGGGAGGCTTCCTCACGGCCAGCCTGAGCGAAAACGCCGATCTGTTCTGGGGGGTGCGCGGCGGCGGGGGCAACTTCGGCATAGTGACCGCCGTTGAATTTGACCTCCATCCCCTCAGCACGGTCCTGGGAGGGTGGGTCCTCTATCCGATCGAGCAGGCACGAGAGATCCTACGCGGCCTGCGCACCTCTCTCGCTACCGCACCTGATGAGTTGACAACGGTGGCACGGTGCTCGCCGACTTGATTGCTCCCATACCGTATCGCGTGCTCCAGACCATGACGGATGCCTTCAATGTACCAGGGTTGCATCACTACTGGCGATCCGACTACCTGCGCGCTCGACGAGCAGATCATCGAGACCATCCTGGAGCAGATAGCGAGGAAGACATCACCCCTCTCAGCGATCGATATCCATCAGATGGGAGGGGAGGCTTCCCGCATCAGCGCCGAGGCCACGGCCTTTGGCCATCGCGATGCTCCTTTCCTGGTCAATGAGACGGCCACGTGGACCGATCACGAGGAAGCAGCGCACCATATTGCCTGGGCCCGCGGGCTGTCGGCAGCGCTCCAACCCTTCTCAGCAGGCAGCTACGTCAACTTCCTGGCGCAGGAGGGGGCTGAGGCCACCAAAGCGGCCTACACGCCAGCCAGCTATGAGCGACTCGTCGCTCTCAAAACCACATATGATCCAACCAACCTCTTCCGCCTGAATCAGAATCTCCTCCCCAAAGAGCAGGGGAGCCGCTAGAGGAAGGAAGGACAGGTGTTCCGTTCAGGAGAGGCTTCAAGGTAGGGTTTATGCGTTCTAAAAAAGATAAAGGGAAAGAAGACAAATCCCCCCTTCTCTGGTAGGATTGCGTTCTAAGCAAAGACCGATCCATCCAGAAAGAAGAGACAAATGCAGTATACAGAATCCGTCGTAGATTGTCTAAAGGGAATAGCCCGGCAACATCCAGAGTCACTAGATTGGCAGAGCGCATGTGAGCACGTGAAAGATCCACGAAGAAAACAAGGGCAACGCTTCAGTCTCACATCCATCTTGTTATTAGCGCTGGCCGCGATCCTTTCCAATCATCTCTCGGAATTGGCAATAGCCCAGTGGGGGGCAGGACAAAGCGAAGAGATCAAAAAGGCGTTAGGATTTGAGAAAGGGGTGACCCCGCATCAAACCACGATACAACGTCTTTTTCGGAGATTGAGCGCAGAAGAAATAGAAACAGCCTTTCGCGGTATTTTTCTGCACATCTTGAACAACGACCAGGAGAAACGAGGAGGATGTGCCGTCGCTATTGATGGAAAAGCGCAAAGAGGGAGATTGAAGTTTGAAGAAGAGAATGGCTATCCGGTGCATGCAGTCAGTCTAGTAGACCATCAGACGGGGATCGTGCTGACCCAAGGACATGTGGAAAAAACAGACGTCGAAACCAAGGGGAAGCAAAAAACCAAGAGCAAGCTCACCGGAGAACAAGAGCAAGAGGAGCACGAAGCAAAGAAACAGAAGAGTGAACTTGCGGTGGCTTCCCGCCTCATCCAACACATCGACTGGAAAGGCAAAGTCCTGACAGGAGATGCCTTGTATTGCCAGAGATGCTTGTGCTCTGCGCTTCGTCAGGCTGGAGGGGATTATCTGTTTCTGGTGAAGGGAAATCAGCCTCAACTGTTTGAAGATCTGCGCTTACTATTTGCACCACTCGCACCTGCAAAACGAGCAGGTGAGGGGGTCTTGCGATTACCTGAACAACAAGCTCACACGACTGAGAAGGCGCATGGGCGTTTGGACATGCGAAGTATTCGGGTTTCTTCAGAACTCAAGGGCTACTCCGATTGGCCTGGTTTAGAGCAAGTCTTTGAGATCCGTCGATGCTGGCAATCCAAGGGTGTCTGGAAAGAAGCGGTACGCTATGGGGTGACAAGCCTGCCTGCTCTCATTGCCATACCTGAGCGCGTGCTCAAGCTGAAACGAGGACATTGGACCCTTGAAAACTGCTTACATTACGTCAAAGATGTGACATTGGGCGAGGACAAAAGCACGGTCCATGCTGACAATGGGCCCAAAATCATGGCGGCTTTACGCAATACCGTTGTCAGTTTGCTCCGTCGTGCTGGATTTTCCACCATTGCTGCTCGGATGCGCTACCACAGCACTCATCCTCAAGCTGCTTTGGAGGTCTTGTCTCTCTCTCTTTGTTAGAACGCATAAACCCTAGGCTTCAAGGTGCCACCTCTTGACATCGCTCTGATTTTCTGTTATCCTAATATTGTTAGGCGAGTAATATAGTATTAGGTAAACCGAACATTATTAGGATAAAGTGAGGAGTCGCATGTCTGAGACAGAAACGAACAGCAAGCGCGTGCTTTCTCCCAAGGAGCGCCGCCAGCGCAATCGCGAGGAGATGGTGGCGGCAATTCTGGAGGCGGCCCGTGCCGTCATGCGCGAGGAGGGCGTGGCGGCGCTGAATCTGCATGAGGTGGCGCGCCGGGTCGGCCTGCGTACCCCGTCGCTCTATGAGTACTTCCCCGGCAAGATGGCGCTCTATGATGCCTTGTACCGCTTTGGCATCCGCCGGTATGCGGCAGGACGAGAGCAGCTGCCTCCCATTACACCTCTGCCCGCTTCCTTCTGGGAACATGCACGTGCGGAGTTGGAGTACTATATGACCTTTGCGCAGGAGAATCCCGAACTCTATCAACTGGTCTTTGAGCGACCGGTTCCTGGCTTCGTCCCACAGCCGGAGAGTCTGGAAGAAGGCGCTCGGATCCTTGCGCACAGTGATCAGCTCCTCAAGCAGGCGCTGGAGCAAGGCAACCTGGCTGTAGGTCTCCCTCCAGAGCAGGCGCGTGACCTCTTTATTGCCATGATGCATGGCCTCACCGCCTTGCACATGGCCAATGAGCCGGAACAGCCGATGGGAAAGGGGCGGTTCGGAAGTCTGCTCCACGCAGCTCTGACGCTGTTTCAAATGGCCTGGAGCCCTTCTGCTCACATGAAACAGGGCTGATGCAGACAAGGGAGCCTCCACAGGAGGCAGGACCTAAGAGGTCCAGACACCCGATAGACACACGAAAGGAGTCGATCGATGATGATGCACACGATGAACGAGATGATGAACGGAGGCATGGGGCTCATGATGTCGGGCATGTTCCTGAGCATGGCGCTGTGGATTCTTCTGCTGGCGGTCCTCACCTGGGGACTCTTGACCTGGCTCAATCGAGGATGGGGCAGGCTGCAACCCATGCCAGACACAGCACAATCACCCTACTCATATCACAGCTATGAGCAAGGCTATCACCCCGCTCAACCAATGCCAAGAAGCTCTCGGGAAGGTGAGCGATATGACCGCTCTGCGCAGCCAAAGCAGGAGTTTGACCAACCATCTGTGCTGTATTTACAAGAGCAGGAGATGCCACCGCAGTCCTGACGCTCTTCGCGTCGAACAGAGGACGTTAGAAACACCGGCGATGGGTGATAAGTGAGCACGGGCGCGCGCTCACCCACCCTCACCATCAGGAACACCTGGTCGAGCCTTACGGAAAGAGGAGACAGTATATGAATAGCATTAGTCGTGAGGAGTTAAAAACCAGGCTGGATCGCGGGGATCCGCTCAAGCTCGTCATGGTTATGCCGGACTGGGCTTACCGCGCCAAGCATATCCCCGGCTCGTTTGCTTGCATTACCCCGGAAGAGGCATACGCTCTGCTCGAAGTTCATGACGAGATTGTTGTCTACTGTTCTGATCCGGCCTGTATGAATAGCTACTACGCCTATGAGGTGCTTGATCAGCACGGTTATCGCCACCTGAGCCACTATGCAGGAGGACTGGTTGACTGGGAGGCTGCCGGCTATCCCCTGGAAGGAGAGAGCACGTGATCAGGCAGAAAGAACCAGGTGGCAGCCGCGCGTCTCGCCTGGTGAGTACGACTCTCGCTCCGCTGCGGGTGCGCAACTTTCGCCTGCTCTTCAGTGGCCAGATGCTCTCCACCATCGGGGACATGTTTTATGCCGTGGCGCTGCCCTGGCTGATGTTGAGTAACGGAAAGAGCCCCCAGGAATTGGGGATCGTGCTGGCTGCCTATGGAGTCACACGCGTCGCCACCGTTCTGCTGGGCGGCCTGCTCAGTGATCGCCTGGGTCCGCGCTGGGTGATGCTGCTCTCAGATGTCATGCGCGCCATTCTCCTGGGGCTACTGGTGGTGCTGGTAGCCTCTGGAGAGTTCGCTGTCTTGCCGCTCGCGGCGGTCTCGGCACCCCTGGGAGCCTTCACCGGGCTCTTTCTCCCCGCCTATTACACGATCCTGCCAGAAGTGCTCTCCGCGGATGACTTGCCAGCGGGCAATGCGCTCAATACCGCGTCCTACCAATTCGCGGTGCTGGTCGGTGCAGCCATCGCGGGGGTGGTAGTCAGTAGCTTGAAGCCTGTGGCTGCGCTCGCTGTGGATGGCGTGACCTTCGCTATCTCTTCCCTGTCCCTGTTTGCTCTGCGAGGGCTACACGCCCGGCGCGGCAGGCAGCAAGCCCAGGGGGATGCGGCACTTCCTGAATCCAGGGCACCGGCTGCGGGAGAAGCCTGGTGCTTCGATGCGTCCACGACCTTCTGGCAACTCCTTCGGCGGTGGCGATTGCTGCATGTGGGACTGGTCATCATCGTCACCATCAATCTGACGACGTGGGGGCTGTTTGAAATCGCCCTGCCTGTGCTGGCGCGGGAGCAGTTCGCCGCAGGGGCGACAGGCTATGGCCTGCTGCTCGCAGCCTTTGGGGTGGGTGCGTTTACGGGGGGACTGGCGGCAGCAAGCGTTGGGCGTCTGCCTCGGCGTGGGCTGATCATGCTGGCGATGATTCTGGCACTGGCGCTTTGCTACCCCCTTGTTCCCTTCGTCGGGTTGCCCGGTGCTCTGGCAGGAAGCGCCAACGGCCTGCTGAATGTGGTCTTTTTCATTGTGGCCCAACAACTCACCCCACCCCACCTGCTTGGACGAGTCTTGTCGGTCTTGCTGCTAGCGAATGTGAGCGTCTATCCTCTCTCCGTCGCGCTGGCTGGGCTGGTCACGACCCGCTTCGGCCCCATCGTGCTCTTTCTCGCCACCGGCGGCCTGATGGCGCTGGCCGGTCTGTTTGGGTGCCTCCAACCCGAGATGCGGAAGTTACAGTAAGGGTCCAGCGAAAGGAGAAGATACCATGCACGATCAGCCAGATCCATCTGAGAGGAGAAACAGCAAGCAGCAGCCGTCGAGAGCGGTTTTCCATCCCCGCTTTGCCGCGTTCTATGAGTGGTTTGCGCGATCCGGGCAGCAACGTCGGCTCCTCGATCCACTGCGCCAGGCGACAGCGGGAGAGGCTTCTGGCGTCGTTCTAGAAGTGGGAGCGGGGACGGGGTTGAACTTTGCCTGGTATCAGGCAACCCGTGTCGAGCGGGTCGAAGCCGTTGAACCAGATAGCGCGATGCTCACCCATGCACGGCTGCGCGCTGAAGGAGCACCCGTGACCATTGTGCTGACCCAGGCATCGGTTGACGCGTTGCCATTTGCCGAGAGCACCTTTGATAGTGCGGTGGTGACCCTGGTGTTGTGCTCAGTCCATGATCCCCGAGAGGCACTTGCCGAGATCA
>Ga0137372_10004369_pt1 | contig 13756 bp, 13 predicted proteins | sample SagtaG_6_FD_104911 | JGI IMG/M metagenome (GOLD analysis project Ga0137372, IMG submission 104911) | Vadose zone soil microbial communities from Sagehorn Ranch, Mendocino, California, USA - Sage1_R_60_16 metaG | ecosystem: Environmental > Terrestrial > Soil > Vadose zone | place: USA...
GATTCTGACCGCGCGTATGATCGACCGCCCGATCCGGCCGCTCTGGCCGAAGGGCTTCAAGAACGAGGTGCAGGTGATCTGCACGGTGCTGTCCGCCGACATGGTCATCGGGCACGACATCCTGTGCATCAACGGCGCCTCGGCGGCGCTGATGCTCTCGCCGCTGCCGTTCCTCGGTCCGATCGGCGCAGTGCGCATCGGCCGGATCGAGGGGCGCCTGGTCGTCAACCCGACGCTGCAGGAGGCTGAGGAGGAATCGTCTCTCGACCTGATCGTCGTGGGCACGAAGGAAGGCCTGACCATGGTCGAGGCCGGAGCCGACGAGGTGCCGGAGGAGATCCTGCTCGAGGCGCTCGACCTCGCGCAGGGCGAGATCCGCCAGATCTGCGAGGCGCAGGAGGAGCTCCGCGAGAAGGCCGGCAAGCCGAAGTGGCTCGAGCCCGAGCTCACGAGCGAGCTCGAGTCGTCACACGGCGACGAGATCCGCGAGCGGATCGGGTCGCAAGGTCTTCGCGAGGCGGGTGCGATCGTCGACGAGCTGCTCGATCAGCTCGCGCCGTCGCTCTCGATGGACTCGACCGACGACGACATCACGAAGCAGCTCCAGGTGCGCTCCAGCCTGAACGTGCTCCTCGAGAGGCTGCGGCTTGCCGCGGTCGAGGGCCCCGTGCGCGAGCAGTTCGAAAACGACCTGCGCGGCCTCACCGAGGCCGAGCAGGATTCGAAGGAGCTGAAGTCGGCGAAGAGGCACCTCCTCTTCGAGCGGATCATCGACACGGTCGAGCTCCCGTTCCCGGTTGGGCCCGCGACGACCGAGGGCGAGCCTCCGGTCGTGAAGGACTCGCTCACGAAACAGTTCGTGAAGCGCGCGGCCGAGGCGATCTACAAGGACCTCGTCCGCAAGAAGATCGCGATCGAGAAGCGCCGCCCGGACGGCCGCGGGACAGAGGACATCCGGCCGATCGAGTGCGAGGTCGGCGTCAGCCCACGGACGCACGGCTCGGCGCTGTTCACGCGCGGCCAGACGCAGATCATGACGCTGCTCACGCGCGGCACCGCGAAGGAAGGCCAGCGGATCGACGACCTGTCGCTCGAGTCCGACCGCCGGTTCATGCACCACTACAACTTCCCGCCCTACTCGGTCGGGGAGACCGGCTTCATGCGCGGCCCGAAGCGGCGCGACATCGGCCACGGCGCGCTCGCACAGCGCGCACTCGAGCCGATGATCCCGCCGGCGTCGGAGTTCCCATACACGATCCGCCTCGTCTCGGAGACGCTCGAGTCGAACGGCTCCTCGTCGATGGGATCGGTGTGCGGCTCGACGCTCGCGCTCATGGATGCGGGCGTGCCGATCAAGGCACCGGTGTCCGGCATCGCGATGGGTCTCGTGAAGGAGGGCGACGACTACGTCATCCTCACCGACATCCAGGGTGCGGAGGACCATCTCGGCGACATGGACTTCAAGGTGGCCGGAACACGCGACGGCATCACCGCGCTGCAGATGGACATCAAGATCACCGGCGTCACGCAGGAGATCATGGAGAACGCGCTCGAGCAGGCGAAGCGGGCGCGCGAGTTCATCCTCGACAAGATGCTCGCGGCGATCCCGGAAGTGCGCGGCGAGCTCGCGGCGCATGCACCGCGGATCACGTCGATCAAGATCGATCCCGAGCAGATCGGCCTCGTCATCGGCAAGGGCGGCGAGACGATCCGCGGGCTCGAGGCCGACTACGAGGTCCAGATCGACATCGAGGAGGACGGCACGATCCTCATCTACGCGACCGAGGGCACGAAGGCCCAGGCCGCGATCGACGCGATCCAGGGCCTGACGAAGAGCCCGGAGGTCGGCGACGAGTACCACAACGCGAAGGTCGTCAAGACGACCCAGTTCGGCGCCTTCGTCGAGCTGAAGAAGGGGACGGACGGCCTGCTGCACGTGTCGAATGTCGGGCCGGGCCGCGTCGGTCACATCGAGGACGTGATCAGCCGCGGCGACGTGCTGGACGTCGTGGTGCAGGAGGTCGACAAGGAGCGCGGCCGCATCGGGCTGAAGCTCCTCGCGAAGCACGAGAACGGCGCCGTCGTCACGCCCGAGGAGCTGATCGAGCGTGCGAAGGACGCGCCGCCGCGGGAGCGCGAGGAGCGCCCGCGCGGTGATCGCGATCGCGGACGGGGCGGCGGCGGTCGAGGCGGCGGCGGCCGCGGTCGCGACCGCGGCTGACACTCGGAGGGGCGGCGCGAGCCGCCCCTCTCTGCTCCTGCTCGCGCTGGCACTCGTGGCCCTCGCGGCGATGAGTTGCGGCTCGAAAAAGAGCACTCCGAAAGGAGTGCAGACGGTGCTCGCCGTCGAGCCGGTCGAGGGGCAAAACGGCGATCCGCAGTCCGGCGCCGACGCGCTCGTGCGCCGGCTCGAGCTGCTCGGCGTTCCGCGGGACCAGGTGAACGTGCACGAGGAGTCGTCACGTCTCGTCGTCGAGTTTCCTCGACGCCTCGTCCCCGAGCGCGTTCTGCGTCTCGTGACGAAGACCCCGAAGCTCGAGTTCTACGATCTCGAGGCGGACCTCGCCGGTCCCTCGAGGACGGCCGAGGGGCAGCCGAATCCGGCGGCGGGCTTCTATTCGCTGCTCGCGCCGCAGCAACCTCGAGTCGAGTTCGAAGGCTCGGACGCATGGGACCTCTTCGACACCAGGACGAAGCGGCTGATTGCCGGTCCTGCGGCAACTCCCGAAGGGCTCTTTCGAACACGCGTGGCGAAGAAGCGCCACATCAAGCCGGGGAAGCCGCCCTACGTCGTGTTCGGCGTCCCGAAGAAGACGGTCGTCGTCTCATGCGGGACCGGCGCGGTCGTCTGCCCGGGCGTCGGCGTGCCGGCCCGGCGGAGCTGGTACTTGTTCAAGTACGACACGGAGAACAAGGAAAAGCAGGTTCCCGAGCTGACCGGCGCCGATCTGAACCTCTCCGGGACGCGAGCCGACGTCGATCCGAGTCGGGGGCCCGTCGTCCTGATGCAGTTCACGGCCGGCGGCAGCAGGAAGTTCCAGAAGATCACGCAGAGCCTCTATCAGCGAGGCAGCCTCCTCAACACGCCGCAGCATTTTGCGATCGTGCTCGACCGCGAGATCAGGTCGTTCCCGCAGATCGACTACACCGACAGCTCACTGGCCAACGGGATCAGCGGCAACGCGCAGATCACCGGGCTGACCTCGCTGCGGGAGGCGAAGGCGATCGCGATCGGCCTTCAAGCGGGCGCGCTTCCGTTTCGGTTCGTCCGTCTTCGCTGAGCGGACAGCGACGTGACGGCTTGGTCCGACGACCCCGCCCGGACGGGCGGGGTCGTCGGCGGTCTATCAGCTACCGGTCGGGCCGTAGTAGCTGCCGAGCTTCTCGCGGTAGGCCGGATCCTCGCGCTTGCTCTCGTCGTACTCCGGCGAATTCTTGATCTCGTCCTTCGTGCGATCGACGAAGATGGTCTGCGTATCGGGATCGACGTCCCGCACGATGCCGGCCGGGATCATCACCTTCCTGCCGAAGATCCATGGTCCGATATCGACGACGATGAAGGCGCTGCCGACCTCGTTGCTCGCCTCGTCGACCTTGCCGATGTCGCCGTCTCGGGCTTCGACCTTGTAGCCCGTCAGATCGCCCTGCAGCCACGTAGTCTCGCGGTAGGCCCAAACCCCCGTTGTGGGCGTGGTCATGCGACCTCCCTTCCTCGGATTCACCTCTTTCCATCACCGGCCTGCCAGGTCCCAAACGGTCCGGGGTGAACTAGGCCGGAACGAGCAGGCCCAGCTCGACGAGCCGCCGCACGAGCCCTGCGCCGGCCTCGAGCACCGCGGTCTCGTCGGCGCCGATGTCGCCGGCGATGCCGGTCAAGACCTCACGCAGAGGCCGATCCGGTCGCAGCGCCGTGACGATCCGCGCGGTGTTCGTGTCGAGCCCGATGCGGAAGCGGAGGCCTTCCGACGCGACGAGTGTCGTGTCGTGCACGAGCCAGGCGGCGTCACGCCGCTCGAGCTCCTGCTCCAGGCGGACACCCGGAGCGAAATCGAACCGCTGTTCGAGCACCTCGGGGGCGGCGACCAGGTAGTCCTGCGCCGCAAAGAGACGCGCGACGTGCTCTGCAGCAGGCGACAGCCGGCCGGCGGGAAGCTCCAGCGACCGCACCCAGTTCGCTCCCGGCCGGCGGCGCATGACGATCGCCCCGTAGTCGAGCGCGTCGATGTGCTCGTCGCGGTAGTAGTCGGCCCAGCGGTTCAGCCGTTCGCGATAGTCGTCCGGGCCGGCCGCATCCCGATTCCAGGCGGCGGCGCTCGCGAGCGCCTCCTCGGTGCCGCTGTGCAGGAGGAAGGCGTCGCAGCCCGAGCCGGCGAGCCAGGTGGCCGGGCGCGGAGGGTCTTCGCCGCCGTCGATCCAGCTGACCATCACGGTTGCGAACGCGCAGTCGGCGAGCACGCCGGGGAGCGCGCGCACGAGCTCCTCGGAGACGCGGTCGCGGCCGAGGCCGCTGTCGCGGAAGACGTACTCGTTCTCCGGGGACACGACGTACGGCGGATTGGCCACGACGAGGTCGAAGCGCTCGCCGTGCACCGGTTCGAGGAAGCTTCCGGCGCGAAACTCGACGTTGTCGACGCCGTTCAGCGCCGCGTTGAACGCGGCGAATGCGAGCGCGCGCTCGTTCACGTCCGTTGCCACGACGTGCTGCGCATGGGCGGCGAGCAGCAGGGCCTGAATGCCGTTCCCGGTGCCCATGTCGAGGGCGCGCTCGACAGGTCGGCGGACGGTCAGGTGCGCGAGCGTCGCGGACGGCCGGTGCACGCCTGCCACGTGGTCCGGCTGCCGGTCGGTCGATGGGTCGGACGCGATCAGCAGCTCGTCGTGAGGGACGAGACGGACGAGCGCCTTCACGTCATGCCCGACCTCGAGCAGTCCGAGCTCGGCGAAGACGTCGAGTCGCAGGGGCGTGAGGTGCTCGTCCGCGCGTGTTCGCGGAACCGCCGAGCCGAGGACGAAGAGCTCCACGAGCGTCGCCAGGCGCGTGGGGTCAGCCGCGAGCCGCCGCGCGTGCACCGGAAGGTCGACCGAGCTCGCAAGGAGCTCGTCGCCAGAGCGTAGGAGCGCGCGGACTCCGTCTGCGTCGAACCCACTGTCCTCGAGAAAGGCGCGCAGCCGGCGAACGTTGTGAGCGCCGGCGACGGGGGTAGCGGCCACGGTGCTCATGGTCAGCGTGCGGAGGCGCCGAGGCGCCCCCGCCCGACCGTGGTCTTAACCCTTGTCAAACGCCGCGCCGTTGTACTCGATCTTGTTGAAGTTGAGCGAGAACTGGTCGGTCGGAACCGCTTCTCCCGAGCCACCCGTCTGGTACGACGAGACCAGGACGTCCGTGAACGTCACCTTGTAGAACTCCCCGTTCAGGCGTTCGCTGCGGCCGGTAAGCACGCCTTGCCTGATGTGCCGGCCGGTCGCGCACGTCAGGAACAGCGCAGGCGAGGCCTTGCTGAAGTTGGCCGTGAAGTGGAAGTCCTGGACGATCGCCTTGCCACCGGCGCCTCCGCCTCCTGCGGGGTCGGTTTCCTGCAATACACCCCAGCTGAACGACAAGATCTCGATCGCGTCCTTGTGGTCGCGATCGGTGCTCTCACCGTCGATCCCATCGAGTTTCAGGAAGTAGTCGACTAGTGCCATCACCCTCCTCCTACGCGGTCAGGGTCAGCGTGAACTCAGCAGTGCCGTCGCCTCCAAGCTCGCGTGGAGACTGCTTGGCGACGTAGGTCCCGCTCACGCCGACGTAGCGGCCGGTGCCGCCGACGATCGCGAACGGGTCTTTGTGGATGCCGGCCGCGCCGACCCCGAGGATCGTGCCGTCGACCAGGTCGAACGTCTGGAGCTGAAGCGGACTGCCGCTTCCGAGCAGGTTGGCGGCCCGGAACGTTCCCAGCTCGCGGCCTCTGCGGTCGACGATGCGGCCGCCCGGCGTGCGCACGGCGGCGGGGGCCGGCAAGCTGCCGGGCTCCGCATCGTGCACGGTGTGCCGCCAGTCGCGGCCGTGGAGGACGACGGTCTTCGTCTTCCGTCCGCTTGCTGCAGGAACAGCAGCCGGCACCGCCGCCCCTCGGGCAACCGCCCGGCTGCCGACCGCGCCGAGGCCGGCTGCGCCACCCGCGAGCAGCAGCATTCGCTTCAGCGCGCCGCCTCGGGTGGTCCTCCCGACCTCCTCGTTGGAGCTCATATTCACCTCCGTGATCTGCGCCGGAGGGCAGGCGACCCGGCCGCGCCGCAGCGGCGCGTCCCCCTTCCGCCGGTCCCGTACAGAACAACCTAAACCCAATACCGCATTCATTGCAAGCGAGCTCTTGGCCTAGGATTCCCCGGTGCAGAAGTACGAGATCAGCGAGCTCGATTCGGGCGAGCGCGTCATCACCGAGCGCGTGCCGAGCGTTCGCTCTGTCGCTCTCGGCTACTGGATCGGCGCGGGATCGCGGGACGAGAAGGACGAACGCGCGGGCGTCTCGCACTTCATCGAGCACCTGCTCTTCAAGGGCTCCTCGTCGTACAGCGCGCAGGAGATCGCCGAGACCTTCGACGGGCTCGGCGGCGAGCTGAACGCGGCGACGTCACGCGAGCACACGGTCGTGTACAGCCGCGTGACCGACGCGCACCTCGAGACAGCGGTCGACGTCATGACCGACATGGTCTTCGCGCCCACGTTCGCCGAGCTCGACTCCGAGCGCGAGGTCGTGCTCGAGGAGATCGCGATGTACGAGGACACGCCGCAGGAGCTCGTCCACGATCTCTTCTCGCAGGCGGTGTTCGGCGACCAGCCGCTCGGTCGCCCGGTGATCGGCCAGCGCGAGGTGATTGCGAACGTCAGCCGTCGCGCTCTCTCCGGCTACCACCACTCGATGTACGTCGGGGGCAACATCGTCGTCGCCGCGGCCGGGAACCTCGAGCACGGCGACCTCGTGCGCCTCGTCGAGCGCGCGCAGCGGCGGCCCGAGGACACCCCGCCGAAGGGCGTGCGCGTGCGCCGGCCGCTCGTCAAGCCGCCGCCGCCCAGCGTCCGCTTTCAGCAGAAGGACACCGAGCAGTACCACGTCTGCGTCGGCGCTCCGGGTATCTCGCGCTCCGACCGGCGCCGCTTCGCCGCGTCCCTGCTCGACTCGATCCTCGGCGGCTCCGCCTCCTCGCGGCTGTTCCAGGAGATCCGCGAGAAGCGCGGGATGGCGTACGCCGTCTACAGCTTCACCTCGCAGTACACGGACACAGGTCTCGTCGGCTTCTACGTGGGCACGCGCGGGGAGAACGTCGCCGAATGCCTGGAGATCGCGTCGCACGAGCTCGCGGACATCGCCGCGGGCCGTCTCCGGCCGAACGAGCTCGAGCGGGCGAAGGAGAACCTGAAGGGCCGGATCGTCCTCTCGATGGAGTCGACGTCGAACCGCATGAGCCGGCTGGGCAAGTCGCTGATCACGGACACGGAGCTGCTCTCGCTCGACCGTCTGATCGCAGAGATCGATGCCGTCGGGGAGGACGAGGTCGCAGAGCTCGCGACGGTTCTGCTCGCGCCGGAGCTGCTCTCGGCCTCCGGGATCGGCCCCGACGAATCGACCTTCACGGCTGCCGTCGAACGGATCAATCCCGCGCTCGTGCACGCCGCAGCGGCGTGAAGATCTGCCTGTACGGCCGCAGCGGCAAGGTCGGGCGCGTGCTCGAGCCGGCGCTCGTGGCTCAGGGCCACGAGATCGTCGAGCTGGCGCAGGCCGAGGCCGCGGTCGACTTCACAGCGCCGGACGCCGTCGTCGACAACGTCCTGCAGGCGCTCGATGCCGGCGTGCCGTGCGTGATCGGCACCAGCGGCGCCGACCTGGGCACCGTCGACGCGCGCGCCCGCGAGCGCGGGCTGCCCGTCTTCTTCGCGCCGAATTTCGCCGTCGGCGCCGTGCTGATGATGCGGCTCGCCGCCGAGGCGGCGGCGTTCCTGCCGCGCGCCGAGATCGTCGAGCTGCACAACGAGGCCAAGCAGGACGCGCCGTCTGGGACAGCGCGTGCGACGGCGGCGCTGTTCCCCGGCGACGTGCCGATCCACAGCGTGCGCCTGCCGGGGCTCGTCGCGCACCAGGAGGTGCTCCTCGGCGGGGAGGGGCAGCTGCTGACGATCCGCCACGACGCCTTCTCGCGCGAGGCCTACGTGCCCGGCGTGTTGCTCGCGCTCGAGCGGCTGCGTACGCTTCCACCGGGGTTGACGGTGGGACTCGACGCACTGCTTTGACGACGACGCGGCTGGAGACGTTCGCCGACGGCGTCTTCGCGATCGCCGCGACGCTGCTCGTCCTCAACGTGGAGGTTCCGGAGCTCGGGGCGCACAGCCTCGGCCACGAGCTCGTGCGGCTCTGGCCCGCGTACGTCGGCTACGCGGTCAGCTTCGCGACGATCGGGATCATCTGGGTCAACCACCACACAGTGCTCCGCCTGATGCGCGGGGCGGACCGGATCTTCCTGTTCATCAACGTCTTCTTCCTGCTCTGCATCGCCTTCATCCCGTTCCCGACGCGGCTGCTCGCGACGTACGTGCGCACCGACGACGGGCGCGCGGCGGCGGTTGCCTACGGCATCACGCTCACGGCGACGGCGGTGGTCTTCTACCTGATGTGGCGCTATGCGATCGGCGGCGGCGGGCGGCTGCTGCGGGCCGACGCGGACCCGCGCGAGGTGGACGGGATCACGCGCAGCTACAGGCCCGGCGTGCCGATGTATGCAACCGCGATGATCGTGGGAATCTTCCAGGCCGAGGTGAGTGCCGCGCTCTACGCTGCAATCGCGTTGTTCTACGTGCTCTCGAGCTCGCTGTTCGGCCGCGAGGAGGTCGCGGCGTGACGCTCGACACGCGCGTCGGGATCCGTCAGATCGCGGGCAAGGACGTCCTCTCGCTGAGGCGCGAGCTCGCCGAGATCTGGCCGGACGCCTCGCGGGCGCGAATCGACGAGATCGTGCCTCGCCACGTCGTCCGTGAAGGCTTTCGTTTCCTCGGCGCCTTCGCGGACGGACGCCTGGTCGGCTTCGTCTACGGCTACCGCGGAGGCGCCGGGCAATGGTGGCACGACCGCGTCGCCGCCGCGCTCGGCCCGCACGGGACGGAGCGGTGGCTCGCGCCCGGCCACTTCGAATTCACCGAGCTGCACGTGCGCGCGGAGTACCACCGCCGCGGAATCGGCGGGCGCCTCCACGACGCGCTCCTCGACGGCATCGACGCGCCGACCGCCGTGCTCTCGACGCAGACGGACAACGACCCGGCGATCGCGCTCTACGCCGGTCGCGGTTGGCAGGTGATCGTCCCTTACCTCGACTTCGGCTCCGGCCGCCCGTTCCTGATCATGGGCCTCGACCTGCGCTGACTCCGTTCTCAGGCGGCAGGCGCCGTCTGCGTCGGTCGCATGCTCCGAGCGCCGCGCCAGGCTTCTCCAGTCAGGTAACCGGTGAGGGCGAAAATGACGAGCGCGTTGATCCCGTGGAGAATTCCGACGGCGTGCACGCTCTCGCTGATCCACGCGAGGACGATCTGCACAGCGACTGCAACCGGGACGGCCAGCGAAAACAGGATGCGCCGCTTGCCCAGCCGGGCCGCGAGGGCAAGGAGCAAGAGGACGACGGCGCCGAGGAAGATGAGGTAGCCGAAGCCGATGTGGAAGTCGAAGCCGTGGTCGAAGACCTTTTCGCTGATCACCTTGTGCTCGTCGGAGCCTTTCTGGTCGCCGAGCTTCTGCGCGGTGTAGAAGGCTCCGTACGCTGCAGCGGCGATCTGCGCGATGACAGCGAGAAAGAGAAGCGTCATCCAGTAGCGGTAGATCGTTGCAAGAGTCTTCACCGGTAAGCACCTCGCGGGTTGGGGACCCGACAGTTATACGATCGTGGTCGGTCAGTGGCAAGAGTCATGAAGCTCGAGGTCGTGGAGGGCGACATCGCGGCGCTCGCCGTCGACGCGGTTGCCAACGCTGCGAACAACCACCTCTGGATGGGCGCCGGCGTCGCGGGCGCGCTCAAGCGGGCGGGCGGCGACGAGATCGAGCGCGAAGCTGTTGCCAAGGGGCCGATTCCAGTCGGAGACGCCGTCGCCACCGGCGCCGGGCGTCTGCCCGCGCAGTGGGTGATCCACGGCGCCGTCATGGGCCAGAACCTGCGGACGAACGGCGAGCTCGTCGAGCGCACGACGCAAAGCGTCCTCAGGGTCGCGGACGAGCTCGGCGCCGAGTCGCTCGCGCTGCCCGCGTTCGGGACGGGCGTCGGCGGCTTCCCGCTCGACGAGTGCGCACAGCTGATGGTGACCGCCGTCCGGGCGCACGAGCCGCGCACGCTCGAGCGAGTCGTGTTCGCTGTCTTCGGCGAGGAGGCGCGGCGCGCCTTCCAAGGGGAGCTCGCGAAGGCGTAGAATCCACGGTCGTGCTCGGCGAGGTCCTCACCGCGATCGTCACCCCGTTCGACAAGGGCGGGCGGGTCGACGTGGACCGCTTCCGCGAGCTGGCGGAGTTCCTCGTCGAGAACGGCTCCGACGGCCTCGTCGTCTGCGGGACGACGGGCGAGTCGCCGACGCTCAGCGACGCGGAGAAGATCGAGCTCTGGGAAGCAGCCGTCGAGCTATTGCGCGGCCGCGCGACAGTCGTCGCGGGGACCGGGACGTACAACACGGCGCACTCGATCCACCTCACCGAGCGCGCAACGGAGATCGGCGTCGATGGACTCCTCGTCGTGACCCCGTACTACAACAAGCCCACGCAGCGCGGGATCGTCGAGCACTTCAAGGCGATCGCGGCAGCGAGCGACAAGCCGATCGTGGCCTACAACATTCCAAGCCGCGTGGTGATCAACATCGAGCCGGAGACGATCGAGCAGCTCGCCGACATTCCCACCGTCCGCGCCGTGAAGCAGGCACACGACGACCTCGATGAGGCGCGGCAGATTCCGGGCTTCGGTCTCGATCTTTACGCGGGTGACGACAACTTGATCTATCCGTTCCTCGAGCTCGGTGGAGTCGGCGTCGTTTCCGTCCTCGGACACGTCGTCGGCCCGCAGCTGAAGGAGATGGTCCGCCGCTATCGCGATGGAGACGCGGCGGGCGCAAAGACGGTCGACGAGCAGCTCGCGCCGGCGTACGAGCTCCTGAAGGTGCAGACGAACCCGATCGCGATCAAGGCGGCGCTGAACCTCTCCGGCCACGAGGTCGGCGGCCTGCGCCTGCCCATGGTCGAGGCGACGGAGGAGGAGACGGAGCGCGTCCGTTCCTGCCTCGAGCGGCTCGGCGTGCTCGTCGCCGCCTGAGCTACCCTTCCGCCCACAGGCGAAGACGGAGAGTGACGCCTCCCGAGCTCGTCGGCCGGCCCCCGTCACAGGGCCTAATCGAGGCCAAGTGACACTTTGTCACTTGCGCGAAGTGCGGTGGCACCGCGGGATCGCCTCCCGCCCGCACCCCCAGGCGAGTCGCCGAAGGGAGGTGCCACGAATGGAACGGATCCTCACGTCGGAGCTGGCGGCGCACGCCGGCGAGCGCGTACGGCTGCAAGGCTGGCTGCACCGCAAGCGCGAGCTCTCGCGCGTGTCCTTTCTGGTCCTGCGCGACCGTGCGGGACTTGCCCAGATCGTCCTACCGACACCAGCGGAAGGAGTTAGTGGCTCAGTGCCACAAGCTCGGGAGCTCGAGCCCGTGCCGGCCCCCGACCGGCTCCACGACAGGGCCGGGCGCTCCTCGGAACGACTTAGTGGCTCAGAGCCACTAAGTCTTCTGCCCGAGACGGTGCTCGACGTCGAGGGGCTGGCAGTCGCGAGCGAGCAGGCGCCGGGTGGGGTGGAGGTACACGAGCCCGAGATCCGCGTGCTCGCCGAGCCTGCCGAGCCGCCGCCGGTCGAGCTTCACCGGCCGGAGCCGAGGGAATCGCTTCCGACGCGTCTCGACAACGCACCGGTCGCCCTCCGCCACCCGGCGGTGCGCGAGCGCTTCCGTCTCGCGGCGCGTGCCGTGGCCGCGTTCCGCTCCACGCTCGACGGGCTGGGCTTCGTCGAGATCCAGACGCCGAAGATCGTCGCGTTCAAAACCGAGGGCGGCGCGAACGTCTTCCCCGTGGACTACTTCGGCCGCGGTGCGTTCCTCGCGCAGAGCCCGCAGTTCTACAAGCAGACGATGGTCGGCGTCTTCGAGCGGGTCTTCGAGGTCGGTCCGGCGTTTCGCGCGGAGCCTCACGAGACGGGACGGCACCTTGCTGAGTACGTCTCGCTCGACGCCGAGCTCGGATTCATCCGCGACCACCGCGACGTCATCGACGTCCTGCGCCCGGTCGTCTCCGCGATGCTCGAGGCGGTCGGGCAGAAGCCGCCGGCCGAGATGCCGATCGTCCGCTTCGAGGACGTGCGAACCGGCGAGGAGCCGGACCTCTCTCCGGAGGACGAGCGCCGCATCTGCGCCGAGCACGGAGAGCTCGTCTTCGTCGAAGGCTTTCCGACGTGGAAGCGTCCGTTCTACACGCATCCGGACCCGGAGCGGCCGGAGTGGTCGCGCGGCTTCGACGTGCTCTACCGCGGCCTCGAGATCGTCACCGGCGGCCAGCGCCTGCACCGCTACGAGGACTACCGGGCAGCACTCGTGGAGCGGGGGATCGACGAGACGCCGTTCGCCTCGTACCTCGACGCGTTCCGCTACGGGATGCCGCCGCACGGCGGCTTCGCGCTTGGGCTCGAGCGGTTCGTCGCGCAGGTCGTCGGAGTCCGCAACGTGCGGGAGACGACGCTCTTTCCGCGCGATCGTTCGCGCCTTCTTCCGTGACCCGACCTATGCTTCGACGTCTATGAGCGTGCGGATCATTCCCCTCGGCGGCCTCGGCGAGGTCGGCAAGAACATGACGGTCTACGAGTCGGGAGGGGAGGCGATTGTCGTCGACGCGGGGCTCGCGTTTCCGCGCGACGAGCATCTCGGCGTCGACCTCGTCCTGCCCGAGATGACGTATCTCGCCGAGCGTCCCGGCGGCGTGCGCGCGGTCGTGCTCACGCACGGGCACGAGGACCACGTGGGCGCGCTGCCATACCTCCTGCGCGTTGCGAACGTGCGTGAGGTGTGGGCGACCCGGCTGACGCTCGGGCTGATCAAGTCGAAGCTCGACGAGCACGGGCTCCTGCGCGCGGCCGAGCTGCGCGAAGCCGAGATCGGCTCACCGTTCGACCTCGGGCCCTTCCGCATCGAGTATGTGCGCATGGCGCACTCGATTCCGGACTCCGCCGCGCTGGCGATCGAGGCGGAGGGAAAGTTGGTCGTCCACACCGGCGACTACAAACTCGACCACACGCCGATCGACGGGCAGAAGACGGACGTCGGCCGGCTCGCCGAGCTCGGCAACCGCGGCGTCGACCTGATGCTCGGTGACTCGACGAATGCGGAGCGCCCGGGCGTGACGCCGTCGGAGCGCGTCGTCGGCGAGGCGTTCCGGCAGATCTTTCCGCTGCGCAGCGGCCGCATCCTCGTCTCGTCGTTCGCGTCGAACGTGCACCGGATGCAGCAGGCGATCGACGTCGGCGTCGACCTCGGGCGCAGCGTCGCGATCGTCGGCCGCTCGATGCGCAAGAACGCCAACATTGCGCGCAACCTCGGCTTCATGGACGTGCCTGACGGCGTGCTGATGAAGCCCGAAGAGCTGCGCGAGCTGCCACCCGGCAAGCAGCTGATCCTCTGCACCGGCAGTCAGGGCGAGCCGATGTCGGCGCTGACGCGCATCGCGTACAA
>Ga0137372_10004386_pt1 | contig 13737 bp, 11 predicted proteins | sample SagtaG_6_FD_104911 | JGI IMG/M metagenome (GOLD analysis project Ga0137372, IMG submission 104911) | Vadose zone soil microbial communities from Sagehorn Ranch, Mendocino, California, USA - Sage1_R_60_16 metaG | ecosystem: Environmental > Terrestrial > Soil > Vadose zone | place: USA...
TCACAAGCTGCTCGGGAGCCTGGCCGGCACGTGGACCTACGACATCAAAATGTGGATGAACCCCGATCCGAACGCCCCGCCGCAGCAATCAAAAGGCACAGCCGTAAGAAAGCCGATGATGGACGGGCGCTACTTTATCGGCGAGTTCACCGGCAAAATGCAGATGCCCGGGCCGGACGGCAAAATGAAGGACATGACATTCAAGGGCATGTCGTTTGAAGGGTACGACAATGCGAAACAGAAATTCGTATCCTCGTGGATCGACAACATGGGCACCGGCATCATGATGTCCGAAGGCACTTACGATCCCTCCACGAAAGCGTTCACTTACACCTCGGAAATCGAAATGATGCCGGGAATGAAGCAAAAGGTTCGCGAAGTGATCAAGATCGTCGATAACAACCATCACACGTTCGAGTGGTACGAGGATCGCGGGGGCCAGGAAGCCAAAACGATGGAGATCAACTACACGCGAAAGAAGTAGATGCGCGTAATTCTGATTTCTTGGTTCTTTCTTTTTCCATCTGACCGCCGTCCAGTGTCATTAACCGCTCCATGCGCGGCCTCAGTCGCTATTTCCTGGATCGGTGCTATAGTCTTAGATGTCTAAACCATCCGGCATCTCTTTCACGCGTCGCGGCCCCGATAATATTACCGAAGAGCTGGTGGCCGTGCTTTCCTCAAAGGCCTCATTCGAATTCAAGCCGTTGTTCGACATCGTCCTGCTCAATCTCCGGGAGCGAAACGCTGCCAGTGGAGGCGAAGAAATGCTGCGCCTGCGTTCTTATGAAAAGCTTCAGGGGCTGGTGAATCAGGGAGCGGTAACGAGGACGGTCACGGGCACCACGAAAAAATACAAAGGAGTCGCGCCGCGCATGGTTACATTAAGGGCGGAGATGAAAGTTTTGCGCAGCGACTGGGCTCAGAAGCTTCGGGCCAAGGCCGCCGCGGCCAACTAAATCAGAGCGCTGAAGAAAGTCGGCTCCATTTCACGGACGAGTGGCCGGGTCTTCTTCTTTCGGCCGCCAAGGTGAAATTCTGCCAAAAAGATTGCGTGTTGCGCCCGCAATATCTTCGGCCTTTGATACACCGCTATCGATCAGGGCGCGTCCAGTACTTTCCCAAATCTTCCTCACGACCAGTGCGCCGTTTTCGCGCACGATTCGACCGAGATGCTGGACCGCCGCGGCCGTTGCAGATTTGCGGATAAGCTCAGGCGGGCATCGTGAAGTGAGCTCGCAGTAGCGCCGCGCGACTTCGCCTACCCGCAGCGTGAGGAACGCGTTTGCGGCGCCGTTAGAAATACATCTAACCAGAAGGGCTGAGATACCGCTCAGGCCTGGAATTCCGCCTTTGAGGGCCGGCACCACAGAAAAGGCAAGCGGCGCGACCATTTCTCCCAGCTCGAGCGATTCGAGCCCGCTGGCAACGAAAGCTGTGCCAGCAACATTCGCATAGAGCCGTACCAGTTCGCGAGGAGAGGGACGCTGGACGTAAATGCGGGCGATACGTCCGACCATCTGAATTTGAGTGAAGAGGACGATGAGCCCGTCGAGCCGGCCATTTTGCATCAGCGCCGTGCTAAGAAACACCGTGCTTGCTGTGCTGCGGACGATTGAATCCGCCTCCGCCGACACATGTCCAACTGCACTTTCGATCTCCTCCTCTGTGGCGAGAGGTCTGCCTCGCGTCCGCGGATTTACGGCAAGTCGGACGCGGAGAGCCTGCAAATAGGCGTCGTACTTTGGGCCCGATTCCTCCTCTGGCGCGACAAGCGCAGCAGGAAGTCTTGCGTATGCAACGACGCAATAGAGCGCGAAAAAACCGGCTGCCAGACAAACACTCCAGAATACGATTGTACCTGCAACCGGGTGGATTCTCTCAGCCAGGGAAATCAAGCTGGTAACGCCCGCGATGATCAGCGAGAGCAGACACACCGTTACCAGCATAGCGAGGACGACGATTATTTTCCTTGCGCTGGAATTCTGGGCTGCGGCGGCTTTCACGATTCGTTGTCGTTACTGTGCACTTGGCGCGGCAGGCTTCAATCGAAACGTGGAAAAGCGGCGGATGCTTAAGCTAACCGCAACCTTGCGATCGCAGCTGCTAAAGCTTTCTTGATGGCTCGACTCGACGGAGATGAACGCTCTGCTACGTTCGCGCATCCAACATTCCGTGCGCGAAACTGTCATCGACCCGCGCTTTGCCAACCGCGAGCGACAACCGGGTCTCGATCTTCTCCGCGCCCTCGCGATCATCCTGGTTGTCATTTACCACGCTGGCATTTTCGGGTTCGCGCTTCCTCATCGCCTGCATCGGTTCGGCTGGATCGGTGTCGATCTTTTCTTCCTGCTCAGCGGCTACTTGATCGGTGGTCAACTGCTTGCTCCGCTCACGCGCGAACAGCCGATGAATTTGCCGCGCTTCTTTTCGCGGCGCGCTTTACGAATCATGCCCGCTTATTTTGTCGTCCTCGCGGTTTACTTTTGCCTGCCGTCTTTGCGCGAATTTCCGGAGATATCGCCGCTCTGGAAATTCCTGGTCTCCATCCAAAACATTAACCTGCGCGGCGGGACCGCGTTTTCTCATGCGTGGTCGCTGGCGATCGAGGACCAATTCTATCTGGCGCTGCCGTTGCTTCTCATCTTTATCAATCGTTGGACTCGCGCGGCGTTTATCATTCCTTTGACGGTGTTTATCGGCGGACTCGCGTTACGCGGCACGCTCGCTTATCTGAATCCGGGCGAAGCCGGCGTCTCCTTCTCTGGATTTCAAAAGTTCATTTACTATCCGACCTGGACCCGGCTCGATCCACTTGTCTTCGGCGTGGTATTGGCCGCGCTTCAGAAATTCCGGCCATCATTGTGGAAACGGCTGATGAATTTCGCCACGTGGCTTTGGCTGCCCGGCCTGGCGGCAATTGTTTATGGTTTGGCTTTGGGCGAAAACGATCTCACGATCGCGACCTGCGTCTGGCAATTTCCGCTCATCGCCGTGGGTATGGTCACGCTCCTCGTCTGTGCCGTTAGTCCGCAGTTGCCCTTTCGTCATGTTGAAATTCCCGGCGCGGCATTCTTCGCCAGCATTGCTTACAGCGTTTACCTCAGCCACAAACTCATCATCCACGCCATAATTCAGTTCTGTTCCGCCCATAATATCGCGCTCACGTCCGTCTCAGCCCTTCTCCTGGTCGAAATCTGTATTTACGGCGCTGGTTTTATCCTCTTTCTGTCGATCGAGCGCCCGTTCCTCCAGCTTCGTCGTCGCATTGCCCACTAATTGATCGCGATTTCCAATGACGATCGAATCAATTGCACCGCTTCAGAACTCGACTGCTTTAAGCAGTCAAGTTTCCAAGCACGATTTGATGTTCGTCGGCTCTCCCTGGCTCCGGCAACGGTCGCTATTTCCCGGATCTCGCCTATAGTATCCAATGTCCAAATCAACCTTCACGCGTCGCGCGCCCGACAACATTACCGAAGAGCTGGTGGCTGTGCTTTCTTCGAAAGCCTCATTCGAATTCAAGCCGTTGTTCGGCATTATCTTTCTAAATCTTCGGGAACGAAATCTTGCCAGTGGCGGCGAAGAGATGCTGCGCTTGCGCGTTTATGAAAAGCTTCAGGGCCTGGTAAGCCAGGGCGCAGTCAACCGAACGGTCACCGGGATCACGAAAAAATACAGGGGCGTCGCCCCGCGACTGCGCGGGCTCAGCGCGGAAATGAAAGTTTTGCGCGCCGACTGGAACCAGCGGGCTCTCGCCAAGGCTGCCGCAGCGAATTGATCGCTACCTCCGAGTTCCGACTACTGATTCCGGAGAGCGCACACCTCCGCGTGTAACGCCAGTCCCGGCCCGGGTCTCGCTTCGGCGCCCTCGCCGAAAACTTCTCTCAAATGCAGAATGAGTTTTAGTGATACCCTGGTTTCTCCGTGGCAATTACCGCGCACCGTCCTGGCGAGTTTTTTCGTCGATCACCAGGTAATCATCGCGCGGTGGGCTAAACGTATCGAGCACGCGTGTCGGTAATATCGTCTCCACACCATGCGGAACATTGCTGGCGAGATAGAAGGAATCGCCGATGGAAAGCTCGTGCGGCACGCCATCAACGATGAGTCGCATCTGACCTTCGAGAATGTGAACGATCTGCTCCTGCGCGTGCCGGTGCTCTGGCATACGACTCCCGGCCGCCAGCGTAGCGATCATCTGATACATCGTCTTGCCGTTCGCGACCGTACGACGTGTGATCCCAGGACAAATCTCAATGGACGGATTTTCTTGTTTCATCTTCAGAATCCTATGCCGGAAGAAATCACCGGAAAACGTAATCTTAATTCCAGATCACGATCCCCATTTTTAATTCTTTCTTTGAATCATTATTCCTTTTTGACAATCCAGCCGTCGCGCAACTGCACGATGCACTTGCCGTAGGACGCGTTTCTCTCCGAATGCGTGACTTGCACGATGGTCATACCTTGTTCATTCAGCTTACAGAAGAGTTTCACGATCTCCTCCCCTGGCTGGAGGCGTGTGCCATCATCGGCGTTTTGTCGGTGCCGAAAGGACTGACGTGTAGCGTGTTCACCTGCTTCACTCTTCCCGCAACAGTTTGGAGGGATCGACAGCAAGCGCTCGCAGGGCCGGAATGGCGGACGCTGCAATTCCAAGCAGCGCCATCGTTAGCACCGCGCCGACGACGACCACGGGATCTCGCGGATTCGCTTGATACACAATCTGCCCCAGAAGCCGGCTGGCGAAGACGCCCCACAGCAGCCCCACCAACGATCCGACTCCAAGCAGCACCATTGGCCGCCCGACAGCTGCGCGCATCACGTGCTTCGTGCGCGCGCCCAAGGCGACGCGGATGCCCAGCTCCTTCATCCGGCGGCTCACGTTGTAGGCCGCCATGCCGAAGATGCCCGTCACCGCCACCATTGCGGCAAGTAGGCCCATGACGCCGAGTGCTGCTGCCGCCGCTCGGGCCGGGAAGAGCGCACCCACCATCGCATCGGGCCAGCTCTCCACCGTGATAATCGCATTCGGCTCGAGGCCGCTCAAGGTGCGTTCGAGCGCGGCCGCCATCTCGTTCTGCGCCCGGGACGACCGCACGACGAAAGTCCCGAACCACTGCTCGCTTTGCGACAAGGGCAGAAACACCACAGACTGGGGCGACTCCTGCATCTCGTGGTACTTTCCGTCCTCCACCACGCCCACCACTTCCCTCAGGTGGTCCAGGAAAATAAAGCGTTGTCCAATCGCCGGCGTTTCGCCCCACATCTTCCGCGCGAAGGTCTCGTTCACGATCGCGACGTACGGCGTCTGGGCGGTGTCACGCCAAGAGACATCACGGCCACGAAGGAGCCGGGTGCCGGCAGCCTCGAGGTAGCCCGGCGAGATCGTAAACCGGTACGGCGCCAGCACAGAATTGTTCAGCGTGAACTCTGTCGTCCCAGGCGGGAAAACCGGAATACCCCGAATCCCGCCCGTAAAGGGCAATTTGCTCAACGTCCCCACCGCCGTCACACCGGGAATGCTCCGCACCGCCTCGATCATCGCTTTCGTTTTCTCGAGCGGCGCGTCGCCTTCCACCTCGCTCAGATCCATCTCCGCCACCATTTCGCCCGCCGGCTTGAAACCCAGCGGCGCGTGCAGCATGCGCACCATGCCGCGCACCGCGACGAGGGAGGCCGTTACCAGCAGCGTGCAGATTGCAATTTGTGCGCCAAGCAACAGGTCCCGCAGGGCCAACCTGCGCAGGGGCGTTGAATTCATCGGTCCGCTCTTCATCGCCTGCAACGGACTGCTCTGCCAGACCTGCCGCGCCGGAATCATCCCGAACAGCAGCCCGCTTACGAGGCTCAAGATCACAGCCGCCAGGTAAACACCCGCATCCACGCTGACGGCCAGACGGCCATAGGGCGATTGCGCCATGAAGCTCGGCAATGAGCCCCGGTTCAGGATACCCAGCAGCAGACCTGCGGTCGCCATCCCGGCTGCACCACCCAGCATCGACAACACCATCGCCTCAGTCAGTAGTTGCCGAACCAACCGCCACCGGCTCGCTCCCAGGGCGACACGGAGCGCCAGTTCCCGGCTGCGATCCGCCGCGCGCGCCGCAAAGAGGCTGGCCAGATTCGCGCACGCCGCGAGCAGCACCAGCAGCGCGAGCGCGGTCACGCTGAAAAGAAATCCGCGGATGAGGTCCCCTTCGTCGGCATAGAGTCCTGGACGGATCAGCCGTAGCGGCACTCCCGTGTCCGTCTTCGGATACTCCTTCGCCAGCTGGGCCGCGATCGCACTCAGATTTTCCGCAGCCTGCTGGGGCGTCACGCCTGGCTTGAGCCGGCCAAGCACTGTCAAAGGATGGCCCGTCCGATCCCGCAGGTGATCCGCGTCGAAGTGGTTCACAACCGGTATCCAGTAGTCTGGCCAGACAAATCGCTCCGTGCCGTGAAACCGCGCCGGGGCCACGCCCACCACCGTGAACGGATCTTTGCCGAGCCGCACGGTAGTCCCGACTACGCCGGGATCGGCGTTAAATGCGCTTCGCCAAAGACTATCGCTCAACACCATATAAGGCGCCGAATTCGGACCGTGCACATCCGGCTCGTGGAAGAACCGTCCCACCTCCGGCTGCACTCCCAGCAGATCGAAATAGTTGCCCGTAGCCGAATAGCCGGAGACAATTTTCACCGTGTCACCCCAGCGCAATCTCCCCCCTGAATATCCATCATACCCGGCCAGGCCGCTGAACGTCGTGTTTCGCTGCCGGTAGTCTTCAAACGCAGGATACGATGTCGTCAGTAGTTTCCAGGCCGTCCACGGCTTGAGGCGAAGCTCGTAGAGGTTCTGTGGCTCGCTCACATCCAGCGGGTGCAGCAGCACCGCATTCACTACTCCGAAGACGAGGACGTTTGCCCCAATCCCCAGCATCAAAGTGACCAAAGCTACGAGCGTGAACGCGGGAGACTTCCAAAGCACGCGCAGCGCATAACGGACATCCAGCAGCAGGTCATTCATGAGTGGTAGGCCGTCTTCGACGTGGAGTGTTTCCAAACCGACTCCACAAAATCAGGGATGGAGATGTTACTGTCAGTAATGCGGGCAGCAATATTTTGTCCTTCAAAATAAACGATGCGATCAGTGTTCGGGTACGGCAGCGGCTTCAAGAGCACCGTGTCAACAACGCTAAAGATTGCGGTGTTCGCACCGATGCCAGGCGCAAGCGTGAGCACGGCAACGGCAGTAAAGCCGGGGTTTTTTACGAGCATTCGCAATGCGAACTTTAAATCCGCGATCATTGTTCTCTTTTCACAATCCAGCCATCGCGCAGCTGAACAATGCGTTTGCCGTAGGAGGCATTCTTCTCTGAGTGCGTGACCTGCACGATGGTCATGCCTTGTTCATTCAGCTTACAGAAGAGTTCCATGATCTTCTCGCCCTGACTGGAGTGCAGGTTTCCCGTCGGTTCATCGGCGAGCAGAAGCTTTGGCTCGGCGATGATTGCGCGGGCAACACCGACAAGTTGTTGTTGACCGCCGGAAAGCTGGCGCGGATACAAATCTTTTTTGCCGACGATTTGGAAACGATCGAGCATGTCGGCCACGAGTGCGGCGCGCTCGCTTTTGCTGTAGTGGCGATACGACAGCGGTATATCGAGGTTCTCATAAACAGTAAGATCATCGAGCAGGTGATACTGCTGGAACACGAAACCAATCTGCTCGTTTCGCAAGGTCGCTCGCTTTTTCGGTTTCAAATGGTGCACTGCTGTGTCGCCGAGAAAATATTCACCCGTCCAACCGTGGTCATGCATGCCGAGAATGTGCAGCAGGGTCGATTTGCCCGCGCCGGACGGGCCCATGATCGAGACAAAATCGCCTTCTTGAACCTCGAGGTTGATGTCGCGCAAGACGTAAAAAAACTTTTCCTTCGCCAGAGGATAGAAACGCTCGAGGTGTTTGAGTTTGATCATGATGAATCAGCCGTTGTGACCAGACGCGATCATTGGCTCGACGCAATTGGCGCGCAGCGCGGGAATGTAACTGGCGAGTAAATCCTTCATCTCATTCGGACCGCAGCGCCTCGATTGGGTTCACCCTGGTGGCTCGCCGCGCTGGCAGCCAGCAGGCGAACAAGCCAATCAACGCGAGCACGACGGCAACCGCGGCAAAGCTCGCGGGATCGAACGGCGACACTTCGTAGAGAACGGTGCGGAGTAGGCGGGTGAGCGCGAAGGCCGCCGCCGCGCCGAGCAACAGGCCAAGGCTGGCGAGCTTGAAGCCATGCCGGACCACCAGGGACACGACGTCGGCCGATTGCGCGCCGAGCGCCATGCGCACGCCGATCTCGCGCGTGCGCTGGCCAACGCTGTAACTTAAAACTCCATACAACCCGACGGCGGCCAGCAGGAGCGCGAGCCCGGAAAATGTGCCGAGCAGCATCATGGTGAGCCGTTGCGTGGAAATGCTGGAACGGAACACTTCGTCCATGGTGGACAGGTCGAAGATTGGCAGATCGGGCGCGAGCTCGGCCATCGCGGAACGCACCGAGGCGATCAGCGCCGGCGCCCCAACGTCGGTGCGTACCACGAAACCCTCGCTCCACGGCTGATGCTGCGTGTGCGGGATATACGTTTGCTCCCGGGTCGGATCGCCGAGGGTGTAGTTCTGGATGTGCGCGACGACACCCACGATTTCGAGCCAGTCAGACCCCTGTTCCGGCGGACGACTCTTATAGACGATGCGCTTGCCGATTGGATTTTTGCCGTGAGCGAAGTTCTTTTCTACGAAGAGCGTATCGACGATGATCACCTTCGACGAATGCTCCGTGTCGCGCTGATCGAAGCCGCGTCCAGCGACGAGCGGGATTCGCATCGTCTCGAGATAATCACCGCTGATTTGAATTCGCTCGGCCGATGGAGAGCGTCCCCTCTCCGGCAACGGCGCGCCTTCCACGTAATAGCCCTCTTGGTTGCCGCTGTTTTGATAACCGCCGCTGAGCGGGAGTGGGTCGATGAAGGCGACGTGCGTTACGCCCGGTACCGCGGCAAGACGCGTGAGCGCGCGTTCCAGCATGGCGATGCGGGCGGTCGCTGTTGCGTAGGCGTCGCGCGGCAGATCCCAGCGGAAAGTAACGATGCGTTCCGTGCCAAATCCCGGATCCGCCCGGTAGAGCTTGTCGAGCGTGCGCAGCATCAAGCCGGCGCCGATCAGAAGCACGCAGGTGAGGGCGAACTCGACGACGATCAACCCGGAGCGCCAGCGGTTGCGGCCGCCGCTGCGGGGACCCTGCGCCAGCGTCTCGCGCAAATCTTGTTTCGCCACGTGCACGGCCGGCACGAGCCCGAAGACGACGCTGTTGAGCACGCTAGCAGCGACCGCGAAGGCAAGCACCCAACCGTTCAACTGAACCTGGTCGATGCGCGGAATGTTGGCCGGCAACACGGCGCGCAGCCCTTCAAGCGCCCACTGACCCAGGACGAGTCCTCCGACGCAGCCAAGCGCGCCGAGCAGCAGGCTCTCGACGAGCAATTGGCGCACGATACGTCCGCGGCCGGCGCCAAGCGCGGCCCGCACGGCGAACTCGCGCGCGCGGCCGTGCGCGCGGGCGAGTTGCAGGTTTGCGACGTTGGCGCACGCAATGAGCAGCACAAAGCCGGCGGCGCCGAGCAGCACGTAAAGCATCCGACGCACCTGCCCGAAAGCCATGTCAGTGAGCAATTCCACGGTCGTGGAATTGCCCGTATTGGTTTCTGGATGCTCGTGCGCAAGTTGGGCGGCGATGGCGAGCATCTCGCGGCGCCCCGCCTCCACCGTGAACCCCGGCTTCAAGCGCGCGATGGCGGAGAGTCCCGGGTGGTGGTCGCGCTGCTGATAAGTCGGTTGATCGGCGGACAGGCCGACCGGCTCCCACACCTCCGTCCGGGGAGTTGGCAACTGCATCCCATTCGGCAACACGCCGATGATCGTATAGGGGCGTCCGTTGAGTTGAATCGATTCGCCAATCGCCGAATCGCGACCGCCGAAGCTGCGATGCCAGAGGCTCTCGCGGATGAGCACAGTGCGTTCGGCGCCCGGCTTATCATCGCCGGCCGTGAAAAGGCGTCCGCGCAGCGGCCGAACCTTAAGGGCAACGAACAAGTCGTGCGTCGCCATGGCGCCCGAGATGCGCTCGGCCCGGCCCACGCCCGTGAGGTTGAATGACTGCTCGCGCACGACGCCTATCGCGCTAAAGCTCTGCTGGCGCTCCCGCCAATCGAGGAAGTTCGGGTAACTCACTGACATGCCCGGCACCTGCTCCGACCACTCGCGGATGAACATCAGTTTCTCCTGTTCGGGAAACGGCAGCGGCTTCAGCAGCACGCCGTAAACGACGCTGAAGATCGCGGTGTTCGCGCCGATGCCAAGCGCCAGCGCGAAGACCGCGATGATCGTGAACGCGGGATTCTTCAAAAGCTGTCGAATGGCAAAGCGGAGATCGTTCATGGAAAAGTCTTCATTCCGCGCGGAGGGTTACGATGGGATCGATGCGTGAAGCGCGTCGCGCCGGAATCCAGCAGGCGAGAATTGTCGCTGCCGCGAGAAGAATGCTAACACCGGCATAGATCACGGGATCAACTGGTTTGACCTCGAAGAGAAAACTTCCCAGCACACGCGACAACGCCAGTGCGCCCGCGAGGCCGATGATCAATCCAAGCCCGAGGAGCCGCGCGCCCTGACCCAAAATCAAAGCGCGGATGTTGCCGCGCGTTGCGCCGAGCGCGAGACGCAGGCCGAGTTCGGGCAAGCGCTTGATGGTAGTGTAAGCGAGAAGTCCGTACAACCCAATGGTGGCGAGCGTCAGGGCGAGACCGGCGAAGATGGAGAAGAGAAAACTGAGCAGACGTTGCGTGCCCCACGTTTCCTGGACGCGGTCCAACATTGGACGCGCGTCGAATACCGGTTGGGCGGGATCGATCGAGCTGACGACGTCGCGAATCGATTTTTCGAGTGAGGCTGCGCTCGCGCCGGAACGAACGAAAAGATCGAGACTCGTTCGCTGCGCCTGGGCCATCGAACAATAAATCACCGGCAGCGGCGCCATCTCGTCGATGGCGTGAAATCGCATTCGCGCAACGACGCCGACGATCTCCGACATCACATAACCTTCTTCGTCGTTGCCGGCATCAACCGACATGCGCTTTCCGATCGGGTCTTCGCCCGGAAAGTATTGCTCCGCCATTGCCTGATCGATGATTACGACGCGCGGCGAATCTTTCGTGTCCCGCTCGTTAAATATGCGACCGCGAAGAAGTGGCGCTTTGAATGTCGCAGAATAATCGCCGGTGATGACTTCGAGATCGGCCGACGGCATGTTGCTGGGCGACGGCGTCGGCACACCTTCGCGAACGAATCCAGTCTGCCACCCGCCCATCAATGGCGAGTTCGAGCCGATCCCCACACTTTGAACGCCGGGAAGTTGGCGTACGCGATCGAGCAGTTCTTTGGTAAACGTGACCACTTTCTCGCGACTGGAATAGGATTTCCACGGCAGCTCGAGTCGCGCGGTCAAAAGACCGCGGGGCTCGTAACCAAGCTGAAGCGATTGCATCTGCGAAAAGCTTTTTAGAATGAGACCGGCGGCGACGAGCAATGTAAGGGTGAGTGCGATCTCGCCGATGACGAGCCAATCACGCGCGCGTTTGACCGATGGTGGATCGCCGCTTCCGGCCGAACCCGTTTTTAGCGCGAGTTGAACGTCCGTGCGCGAGGCCTGCCATGCCGGCCACAATCCGAAAATTATCGTGGTCAGCGATGCAATCAGGAAGGTGAAACTGAGGACCGGGAGATCGAAGGAAATTTGTTGGAATCGAGAAACGCCTTCCGGACCCAAGGCGATTAAGGCGTCGCGCATCCAAATGGCAATGAAAAATCCGAGCGCTCCGCCAAGTAACGCGATCAGGAAACTTTCGAGAAGAAGCTTGCGAATAATCTGTCCACGAGTGGCGCCAACCGCACTGTGAATGGCGAACTCTCTTGCGCGCGCGGCGCCGCGGGCGGCGAATAAATTGGCGAGATTCGCGCAAGCGATGAGCAGAACCAGGCCGACCGCGCCAAGCAGCAATTCGAGATTTGTTCGGTACTTGCCGACGAGATTTTCGAGCAGCGGTGTGACAACGACCCAAACTTTGGTGTTGGTGTCAGGATACGTTTTCTCCAAACGCGCGGCGATGCCTTTCATCTCGGTGCGCGCTTGATCGACAGTCACGTCCGACTTGAGTCGGCCCCACACGAACATCATCGGGTGATGCGAACGATCGAGCCACGCTGGATTGTTGCTCCTTCGCATCAATGAAAACCACGCGTCCGTGTCCTGTGGCGACGTCATCTGCGGCGGCATGACGCCGATGATGGTGAAGTTCTGATCGTGTAGGTTGATCGAGCGACCAATCGCAGCAGGGTCGCGATTGAACGCGCGTTGCCAGAGACGGTCGCTGATCACGACGACTGGCGGCGCGCCGACCTTATCTTCGTCTTCGCCGAAGGTACGGCCGAGTTCAGGTCGCAGGCCGATTGTGTTGAAAAAATTCCGCGTCACCGATGCGCAGGATACGCGTTCGGGTTCGCGACCAGGAATGCCGCTAAGATTTCGCGATTCCTTGTGGGTGGCCGCGAGATGTTCAAAAACCGTATTGTCATTTCGCCAGTCGAAATAATCGGGTAGCGCAACGGAATAATCCTGGCCCCGTCCGGACGATTCGTTTAACACCATGATCCGGTCGGCGTTCGGATAAGGCAGCGGCTGGAGCAGAACCGCGTTGACGACGCTGAAGATGGCGGTGTTTGCGCCAATGCCGAGCGCCAGCGTAAGAATTGCGACGGCCGAAAATGCACGATTCTTGAAAAGCTGCCGGAAGGCAAAGCGAAGATCGTTCATGTTATTCCGTGCGCAAAGCTTGAATGGGATCGACAGCCAGGGCGCGCCGTGCCGGAAGGAGGCAAGCAAGCAGCGCAACCCCCGTAAAGAGCAATGAAATCGAGACAATAGTTGCCGGGTCGGTCGAACTCACTCCGAAAAGCAAATTCGCGAGCAATCGCGTAAGACACCAAACGGCGCCCAAACCGATCGCAACGCCTAACAGTGTGAGCTTCAGCCCCTGGCCGAGGATGAGTTTGAGCACGTGTGTGGGCCGCGCTCCAATCGCGACGCGCAAACCGATCTCGGCCGTTCGTTGCGAGACCGAATACGCCATCACCCCGTAAAGCCCGAGCGTGGCGAGCAAAAGACCTGACGCAGCCAGCAAGCTCATCAAGATCGCACCGAAACGTTCGGTCACGAGAACGCCGCTGAGATTTTCGTTCATGGTCATGACGTTCGAAATCGGCTGATCGGGATCGATCGCGTGGACCGCTTCGCGTACCGCTGCAGTCGCGCTCGCTGGATCGCCGCTCGTCCGCACCACCAGGTTTAATGGAAAATTATTTTCTGATTGCGCGTACGGCACGTACCAAACCAGACGTTTAATCAGGTAATTGAAGAGATCTTCTTTTACGTTTTTGATGACACCGATCACAGTCATCCACGGAAAATTCTGATCGCTCCGAACACGCTTGATTCTTTTGCCGAGCGGATCTTCCACAGGCCACGCTTGACGCGCCAATTCTTCGCTGATCACAACCACGGGCAAACGGTCGGCGCGATCGCCATCATCGATCAGCCTGCCCTTAATCAAGGTCACACCAACTGTCTTCAAATAATCCGGA
>Ga0137372_10004392_pt1 | contig 13734 bp, 15 predicted proteins | sample SagtaG_6_FD_104911 | JGI IMG/M metagenome (GOLD analysis project Ga0137372, IMG submission 104911) | Vadose zone soil microbial communities from Sagehorn Ranch, Mendocino, California, USA - Sage1_R_60_16 metaG | ecosystem: Environmental > Terrestrial > Soil > Vadose zone | place: USA...
CGAGGGGGTTGCTGCTTCGGCAAGCGTACGCGGCGGAAGAGGGTCGTGTAGGGGGAGGGTGTAGATAAAAGTAGGCGCGGCAACTTCGCGTTTGGCTGTCAGGTTCTGAACCGTAACGAAACCATCCAGGGCAAGCAGCACGGCAGGCAGCTCCGCCGCTGGATCGGCGTGGGCCAGGCTGCCGCACAACGTGCCGCGATTGCGGATCTGCTCATAACCGACATAGGCCAACGCCTCGGTAAGTAGCGGGCAGCGTTGTTTGACGACCGCGTCGTCCAGCAGACGGGATTGACGCACTAAGCATCCGACTTTGAGAGCGCCGTTTTCGCTCTTAATATAATCCAGCCCATCGATGAAGTTGATATCAATGATATGGGCGGGCTGAGCTAGCCGAAAGTTCATTAAAGGCATCAAGCTTTGGCCGCCGGCCAGAATCTTGCTCTCCTCGCCGAACTCTTTGAGCAATGAAAGCGCCTCGCTAATCCTGCGCGGCCGGTGATATTGGAAATCTGCGGGCTTCAAGAAATGCCTCTACTTCATCTTTCAATCGATGGGCTCCGAGAGCCTGGTCTCAGGATTGAGCGGTTCAGTGTTACCAGAAGCCGGAAGAACTAATTTCTCATTCCAAGCTCCCGCTGCGCTTCACGCAGCGGGGTGGTGTCGGCAACTTCGTTCAAGGACACCTGGCGTGTGATATTCATGGATTTTCTAAAGTTCTCGATCACGATTCGAAGCCCGTCTTCCGGAATGGTACCGTCCGAGCTGAAGACGCCCACTGAGGAATCGTAAGCGGCTGTGGCAAATTCAGGTTTTGTCTTGGCCCAATCAACCAAGACCTGCACCGTCCCTTCTTTGTTTCTACGAATATAGCCGTTGGCCTTGATCAAGGCACAGAGAACTCTTTTGACCTCGTCCGGGTTTTCGTTGATTTTTCTTACGCTGGTTCCTAGACCATTGTAGGGAAATCGAAAAACATCTCCGGCCCGGCTCAGAATGTTAAAGCCCATTTTCTGGCCTTCGAAATCGACCGGCGGCGCCACGATGATCACGTCGACCACGCCTTCTTTGAGCGCGGCAAGTCTGGCGGCGTCTGAACCGAGGGCGAGCACTTTGACCTCCGTGTCCGGGTCAACGCCAAAATGCTTGACGATCATGCGCGCGACTATGTCGGGTGTTGAGCCATAAGAACCTACCCCGATGGTTCTGCCTTTGAGATCTTTCACGGACTTCAATTCCGGTTTGCCCACCAGCGCCAAGGGAGTCCGATCTTGCGAACAGGCGATTATTTTTAGTTTAGCGCCCTTGAGGTTAGCGCCGATGACCGAGCCGATGAGGGTTGTGTAGCCCACGTCTCCGCTAATCAGTGCCATGGTCGCCACATTGGGATTCATGCGAATGATTTCGGCGTCGATGCCCTCTTGTTTGAAGAAATCCCTTGTCTGAGCAACACCGACAGTAAGGTTCGAGAGATTGTAGTTCGATATTCCGATTCGCACCCGATCGGCACCCTGGGCATCGCCAGCAACTGCAGCGGTTGCTAGCACGGCGGCAAGCAGCCTTAAGAACATTAAATACCTCCTGTCTGTCGCCCGTTGTTATTCCACCGGCCATCCCCTCAGTGACACATCGACGCCATTCCCATCGGGGTCGTGCACCCGGGTCTCCGCTTGGAAAGGTCGGTTCTCCACGTCAGAGGCGGCACCCAACTCCTTACAAAGAGGTTTCAGCGCTTCTATATCATCAACTACGAACCCGAAGTGATAGAGCCCCTCCTTGTTGTGGGGTCTCTTCTGGATAAGCGCCAGATTGATGTAACCGTCCGTCAAGTATATTGCCGGGCCCGTACTTTCAATCCGTTTCATGCCGAATGCCTTGGTATAGAATTCTACAAGTCTCTCTCGATTCTCCGAGACAATAGCCAAGTGACGAATCCGCGCCATAAAAAGTTTCCTCCTTTCAAACTTATTCACAGCAAATGAGCCGATCACCGGAAAAGCAGTTTCTCGATATCCGCCCGCGCTTCACTGATCCGATCGTAGATACTCAAATCTTCCGGCACAAATCTAACTGTTCTGGGCACGTCGGTCTCGACATCGGTTCGCGACGCGGCCTTGCGTCCCAACTGCACCACCAGTTGCTGCGCCTCTTTTGAAAGGCAAAACTCCACGAAAAGTCGCGCCGCATTGGGGTGCTCGGCTTTGGCGGAAATGAAAACGGGATGCAGCAGGTTCACAACGAAGATGTTCTCGCTTTTGACCCAGTCCACGGGAGCATTGTCTTTTTTCATCCGATCGATCTGATGGGCATAGGAGAATCCGAACGGAAACTCCCCCGCCGCCAACTGCTGGGCTCTGAGATTATTGCCGCGAACCACGACCAGCTCCTGTTCTCCGAATTGCTTGAGAAACTCCCACCCCTTTTCTTTCCCCATCATGCGCAGCACGGCGTCGAACCACTCGTAGGGTTCAGTGTCAATCGCAATCTTCTTGCCTTTCCACTGAGAGGCAAGGAGATCCTCCCAACGTTGCGGGACCTTGTCTTTGGGCACCATCCGGGTGTGGTAGGACAGCGCCAGACTGTTGGTATAGGTATCGGCCCAGTAGCCGTCCGGATCCTTCGTGCCCGGTGAAAAATACTTGTATTCGGGAGAGACATATTTGGCAAAGATCCCGGACTTGATCAAAGAGGGCGCCACGCCACTACTAATCACGACGTCGAACAATGTTTTCCCGGCGCGGTATTCCGTCGTAATGATCGTTATCAACCTTTCGCCGCCCACGCGGCGTACGTTCACTTTGATGAAAGGGTATTTCTTATTGAACAACTCCAAATATTTCGTGTGATCCACGACGCTCATGCTGGTGTACCAGTTGAGCTGCCCCTCTTTCTTCGCCCCTTCAATCAGCTGGGCATGATGCGCAGACTGCGCCAATACCCGGGAAGGAGGAAATTCCCAGACCGCGAGAAACGTCACAAGCAACAAGAGCAGTGTCATAGCTTGGATTATTCCAGCAGGAGTGACCGAGGAGCGCGCCAATCCGGTCGCGGGCAATAGGCCTGTACCTCGAGGAGGCCTGCAAAATTGAGTGGCGGAGCGCAGTGCCCGAGGATGAAACGTAAGCTCATAGCCAAGCACCCCAGAAGTCATTGCAGCTCTACGCTCCTGTGCCCGCTCGCTTCGATGCTCACTTCTCGGTCCACGTGGTACTTGACACAATATAAAACCCTATTGTATTGCAACCACTGACTTTGAACGCCATCGACAAGGTTTTCCATATACTAGATCAGTTCACGAATGAAAAGTCCCAATGGGGATTGGCGTGGCCGTTGTCGGAGATGGATGTGATCTGAGATTTCTTTGCGTTGGCTGCCTTTACCGTGGGCACAAGTTTAACTATGGCCTATTCTGATTTACAGGATTACTTGAGGTTCTTGGAAACCAGCGGAAAACTCCACTGGGTCGAAAAGCCTGTGGATCCTTCGTGGGAAGTATCCGCGGTCACCAGGCATCTGTTCGACGGGTATGGCTGGAACGATCGACCTGCGTTGGGATTTCGCCACGTAGGGGACAGTCCATTTCCTTTGGTGATCGGCGTGATCGGCGGGTCGCCAATGATTTATGCGCTCGCCCTGTCAACCACCCCAGACAAAATTCCCGACGTTTGGGAAAAAGGGCAGCGCCATCCCATCGATCCTGCTGTCGTAAAATCGGGGCTTTGCAAGGAGATCATTGCGCGGGGCGCTGAAGTTGACCTCGGTATTCTACCCCAGGTGGTCTGGACTCCGGGCCAAGATCCCGGCCCCTACATAACCGCGCCGGTGATTATCACGAAAGACATTGAGACTGGCCGGCGCAACGTCGGCACTTACAGACTACAAATCAAAGGCCCGCGCCAGCTCGGTTTATACGTCGGCGCCGCCCAGCACGCAGCCAAACATATCCGGCAGTACGAAGCGCGGAAGCAAGACATGCAGCTCGCAATAGCGATTGGCGTAGATCCTACAATCGTGCTCGCGTCCATCAGCAAATTCTCCTACGGCACCGATGAGCTTTCAGTAGCCGGCGGACTGCGGGGCGAGCCCGTGCCTTTGGTTCCATGCGAGACGGTGGACCTTGACGTTCCTGCCAATGCCGAGATCGTAATCGAGGGATTCTTGCGCTGCGGCTATCGTGAACAGGAGGGACCTTTCGGGGAATTCTCGGGATACATGAGCCCCGGCGGCCAACAACCGGTGATTGAAGTTACCTGCATGACGCGACGGCGCGCACCGGTCTATCACTCCTTCTTGAGCCAGATGCCGCCGAGCGAATCGAGCTGCATCCGGAGCCTGAGCCGCTCCGCCGCGCTATTTCACCACCTCCGCCATGTCATCGGCTTACCCGTGCGAGACGTCCATTTCACTGAGAGCGGTGGCGCCAGCAGCATGTTGGTGATCTCCATGACTAAAGAATATCCGGAACAGGTCAAAGAAATCGCCTGGGGAGCTTGGTCTCTGATGAACAAAGAGGGCAAGTTCACGGTCGTTGTCGACGATGATATCGACGTGCGTAATCCATTTCAGGTGGAATGGGCGATGAGCTTTCGGACGCAGCCCGGGCGGGACACGTTCCTGGTTAACGGCGTCGTTCCATCGGGCGTCGACCCATCCACGGCGCCGCCGGACATTCCTCAACATGATCCCAGACGGAGAGCGGGAAGCAAGATTCTCATCGACGCCACCCGCAAGCATCCCTATCCGCCTGCCGCGCGTGTTCCCCAACAATACATCGATGCGGTGCAAAAAAAGTGGAGTGAATATGGCTTCAAATGAATGCCGCTGCCGACCAACGCGTTCGCCCGGTTTCATCAAGGGCGCTGGTTGTTTGTTGGCCCTGCTTTTTTGGTTTTGCAGCGATGCCGGCGCAGCGGAAAAAGTCAGGATCTCGGTCACCAATTACAACATGAGTTATCTGGCTGCCGGAGTGGCCGCCAAAAAAGGCTTCTTTAAAGAAGAAGGGCTGGACCCGGAAATTATCAGGATGAACTTCAACGTTGCTATGTCGGCTTTGATCAATGGCGAGGTCGATTATACGATGATCTTCGGTTCCGTGGTGCGCGCTGCGATGCGGGGAATTCCGGTCAAGGTAGTGGCGGTTTTAATCGATAGTCCACCCTACGTGCTAATTTCAAAGCCCGAGCTCAAGTCCATCAAAGCCCTTGCCGGAAGAAATCTCGGCATAGGTGTGTACGGAAGCACCAACGACGTCGTTGCCCGGATGATGCTGGAGCATTCAGGCATCAACCCAGACAAGGATGTGAAGATTGTCGCCTTCGGCTTTGACGGTGCCCGTTTGGCGGCCCTGCAGGAAGGATTGGTCGACGCGGCGCTGATTGCTCCACCGGCGGATGCTCAAGCGCGCCGCGCGGGTTTCAACGTTCTTGCCCGCGCCAACGATTTTTTGAAGTTTCCGCATATCGGACTGGGGACATCGAATCGTGTCATCAAGGAGAAACCGCAGGAATTGAAGAAGGTTATCAAAGCAATGGTCCGTGCCAATCGCTTTATCCGGGAGAACCGTGACGAGTCGATTAAGGTATTAATGGAATAGGGACGGACGGAAAGAGAAAACGCCGCCGACGCCTACGATTCCACTTGGCAGGTCTTCAGCGCGGATGGAAATCTGGCGGAAGAGGGAATGCGACTGGTTATGGAAGACGCGAAGAAGGCTCTGAAAGTGACCCGTCCCGTCCAGCTGAGTGAAGTCGCCGACGCGACGCCATTGCGCGAAGCACAGAAGGAGTTGGGACTAAAGCCGAGATAGAAAGAAATCTCGGATCGGATCAGGAGAAGGTTTCTATGGTTAATTTCATGGATTTTTACTATACGGGGCCGGGCACATTGGCGGGCCAGTATATGCGGAAATTTTGGCAGCCCGTTTTTCGCGCCGAAGATTTGAAGCCCGGTTGGGCCAAACCGATTAAAATCATGGGCGAACAATTCACGCTCTATCGGGGTGACGAGGGTGAGCCGCACGTCGTCGACTTTCGCTGCCCGCACCGCCAAACGCAACTCTCCGTCGGCTGGGTTGAGGGCGATTGTATTCGCTGCAGATTTCACGGTTGGAAATTCGATAGCTCCGGACAGTGCATTGAACAGCCGGCAGAGAAAGAGTCCTTCGCCGAAAAAATTCACATTCGCAGCTGTCCCACCCAGGAATACCTGAAGCTGATCTTCGTCTACTTCGGCGAAGGCGAGCCACCTCCCCTGCCCCGTTATCCCGATTTCGAGAAGGACACCCTCTGGGCGGAGACTTACATCCGGCCGTGCAACTACGTCAACAATCTGGAAAACGATCCAATCCATATTCCGTTCACCCACCGGGAGTCGGAATTTTACATGAATCGCCCGCCGGAAATTCCGGATATCATGGTAGAGGAGAGCGATTGGGGCGTGCTGCTAACCTCACGCTTTCCCAGTGGGCGTCTGTATATCACCCAACATGGATTACCCAATATCCTGTGTTTCCGGGAGCGCGATCGCGATCATCTCGCTTGGCGAGTGCCGGTGAACGACGACAATCATGCAAGTTTTCAGCTCGACGTGACGCATATTTTGGAGGGCGAAGAAGGCGAGGCCTACAAGAACCGCCATAAAGCGAGAACCGGGAAACTCGGCCGCTCGCCGACTGAAATCGGTGAGGCGGTGCTTCGCGGCGACATCCGCATTCAAGACATCGACGGCCCCGAGCGCGCGAACATCGTTTGGATACAGGACTACGCTACGCAAGTCGGCCAGGGCCCGCTGGAGCTGAGAAAAAAGGAGTGGCTGGGCCGTTCAGATCGCGCTTTGATCCTTATCCGAAAAATCTGGGAGCGCGAGCTTCAGGCCCTGGAAGAAGGCAAACCTCTGAAGCAATGGGTGCGCTCGGAACAGCTTGCCGCGCTACACTCCAGCGCGAACGATTAGGCTAGCAGGCTGGTGAAAAAGACTGCTATGCTTCGTTGCGCTCGATGGCCTGGTTTCACGGCACGCAGTTCAAAGCGTTCAAATCGTTCAAAAGGTTAAAAATGAAGAAGTCCGCGTCAGATTTTTTTGAGCAGCCGGCAAACAGATTTTCTGCACGAGCAAGGATACATATCATCTGAGCCGGCATTGGACGATTTATTCGCCGTTGTCGAGTGAAGGCACAAGGACGTTCAATGTTCAAAGTTCAAGGTTCAACGTTTCAACTCGGTACAGGGCAACCAACAAAAAAACGGAGGAATAGAAAATGAAACTCACGCTTGAAAGTGCATCTTTGATTGTCGATAGAGCCCTCGCCAAGGCTCGGGAAGCCAAGTTCAGGCCGATGTGCGTCGCCGTGCTGGATGACGGCGGGCATGTGAAGGTACTGAAACGCGAAGACGGCGCCAGCATTTTGCGACCGAACATCGCCATCGGCAAGGCTTGGGGAGCGGTGGGTATGGGCGAATCCAGCCGGCAATTGGGCGAACGCTTGAAAGAGCGGCCAGCTTTTTTGGGAGCCCTGTCGGACATGTCCGGCGGCAAAGTGGTTCCAGTTGCCGGCGGCGTATTGATCATGGATGGAAATGAAATAATCGGCGCGGTGGGAGTCACCGGCGGCACTTCCGATGAGGATGAGCTTTGCGCCATTGAAGGAATCAAAGCCGCTGGACTGACCCATAAAGTTTGATTCGAAAACCTGCCTAGTAAAGAACCAGTTCGCTCGACCTCGGGGAGTCGATATGGATAGCTACATGGACCAGTACCGCACCGGCCAGTTGGACGCCATGCATATTGCCGACGGCGACGAGGGAGAAAAATACCAGGCGCGTCCCGAAGCGCGCAACGGCGTGCAGTAAACATGCGCGATGTGCCGGCGGATTAAGAGCGCTAGGTTTGCCGCGAGAATAAGGAGAGAGCCCATGTCGACAATTGATTATATGGACTGCTTCCGTACAGGTCCTGACACCATTGCTGGCAAATACATGCGCAGCTTTTGGCATCCGGTTTTTCGCGCCAAAGATTTAAAACCGGGCTGGGCCAAGCCAATTCGGATCATGGGCGAAGATTTTACCCTGTATCGCGGCGAAAGCGGCAGACCGCAGGTCGTCGACTTTCGTTGCCCGCACCGCCAATCGACGCTTTCCGTCGGTTGGGTAGAGGGGGATTGCATCCGCTGCCGTTTTCACGGCTGGAAATTCGACAGCTCCGGGCAGTGTGTCGAGCAACCGGCGGAGAAAGAAGCTTTTACCGAGAAGGTTCGGATCCGCAGTTGTCCGACGGTAGAATATCTCGGACTCATATTCGTTTATTTGGGCGAGGGCGATGCTGCTCCCCTGCCCCGCTATCCGGATTTCGAGCAAGAGGACCTGTGGGTGGAGACCTACGTTCGCCCCTGCAATTTCCTCAACAACATCGAAAACGATCCGGTGCATATTCCTTTCACCCACAAGGAATCCGAATTTTTTCTTCGACGCCCCCGGGAAATTCCCACGGTTGTCCAGGAAGAAACCGAATGGGGGCTAATGCTGACGACATCCACCACCAGCGGGCGAGTGCAGTATTTGCACTACGGCATGCCCAACATTCTCGGCTTCAAGGAATCCGACCGGGACCACTTTGCCTGGCGCGTCCCCGTCGACGATGAAAGCCACGCGAGCTTTCAACTCGACATTCAGCACGTGAAAGACGGCATTGAAGGCGAGGCAGTCAAGGCGCGCCATGCCGCCCGCACAGGAAAATTGGGCCGCTCGCCCAACGAACTCGGAGCGGCTGTGCTCAGAGGTGAGATTCGCATTCAAGATTTAGAAGGCGATGACCGAGCCAATATTGTTTGGGTCCAAGATTACGCCGTGCAAGTGGGCCAGGGGCCGATAGAGCTGCGAAAAAAAGAGAACCTCGGCCGCTCCGACACCGCGCTCATCCTGCAACGAAAGATCTGGGTTCGCGAGCTACAGGCGCTGGCCGATGGTACCCCTCTCACAGTCTGGCATCGTTCGGACCGGCTTGCTCAGCTGATCTCCTATTCTCATCTGCCGGAGGCGGCACAGCCATAGCCCTCGAGGCGAAAACGACGCTGAAGTTTCTTATCTTACGGCTCGCGCGCAGGCACGCGATGTTTACTTACCCGTGCAAGACGTTCCAATCATTCAAGTCATGCAAAACGATTCGACCAGAGCGCAGTGGTTGATCGGCTAGAAAATTTTTAACTCAACTCTCTATTACTTTATGTTTCAACATTCCACTATTCCACTGTTTTAGTGTTGTCATTTCGGCACAAGAATTTTCTGAATCCTCTTGTCTTTCGCGAAACGCCCCGACATACTAGCTCACTGAATTCATGGAAGTGGGGAAGGAAGATGATTTTCGATTTGATGGATACGATTGTTCGAAACACAGAGTCACCTGGCGGGCGGAATGCGATTGCAAGCGGTCCTCGAGGAAACCGCTTATTAACTGACCGCCAAGAGGCAGCGCCAACGGCCAAGAATCTTTTCAAGACAATCTTGATAGTTATTGGCCTTGCGGCAATTTTTTATGCGACCGCCGTCACTGCCGGCGTGCCAACGGAGCAGATTCGCGGTACGGTTGACCAGGTTATCGCTATTCTGGCGGATCCGTCTTTGAAGACGGAAAGCAAACAGAAAGAACGCCGCGAGCAACTACGGCGGGTTATCTTTGCGCGGTTTGACTTTGCGGAGATGGCGCGGCGCTCCCTCGGTGCCGAATGGCGCCGCCGGACGCCCGCAGAACAGCAGGAGTTCATCAATATCTTTACTGACTTGTTGCAGGACAATTATATCGGCACCATCGAGTCCTACAGCGGTGATAAAGTCGGCTATAACCGCGAGACCCAAGAGAAAGACAACGCCGAGGTGCAAACCACACTAACGACTAAAGGCGAAGCCGCCTATTCGATAAACTACCGGCTCCGTCTTGTGGAGAAGGATTGGAAAGTCTACGACGTAGTGATCGAGAACATCAGTGTCGTAAATAACTATCGTTCCCAGTTCAACCGAGTTATCAGCAAGTCGTCCTACGAGGAGCTCGTCCGCGCCATGAAAGAAAAAACACTTTCAGGCCGCAACAGCTTGCAAGCCTGCGGGGAAAAATGCTGAGATGCTAGGGTCAAATTCGCCACCTTCGTACTTGGGATTTCGAGCTTCGAATTTCGCGCAACCTCGCACGTCCCTTGTAACTTGACACCTGAAACCGGAAACCTAAAAACTCGTCACCCATCACTCGACACTCTTCATCAGTCCGGAGTGAGTTGGGTAATCTTCGATCCTTGTAAACCGACTCCGCCCATCAGTCCCTCTGGTCGAAGATGAAAGCTAAACACCCCTCTATAGCGCCGTCGTGGAAATATTCTTGCCGAAGCCTTGATCAAACACCCACAAGGGTCGGCCCGGTTCCGAGCTATACGGGAAAAGGCAAGATAGGCTCGGACACTGGCGACTGGCCAAGGTGCCGAACTATTCGACGAACCCCGTCCACGCTTACCCGATAGCGGAACGAATGAAACAGCTCGGACGGTTGGATCAATACCAAAAAGAACTCTCCAAGATTACTCAAGCCACAAATATTCCCTTCGATTGGGCTTCCCCGGATCAGCGTTGCCGGGCGGCGATAAAAGCTATGACACAGTATGGCCGGGGCATTCCTTTGAACAGGAGTCGCAAACAATAACATCACCGATCAGCTGGATTCTTGAGGGTGTATCCCCTAGCCTTCATGCAGTTATCAAAGACCTGCTGCTTGTTGCCAGCGCCAGCAAAGGTAGCCTCACGTTCGCACTCATACAAGTCACGGTTGTAGTTGCGCTGACTCTTGGATTCGTTCGATCCTGAGGGCTGCTGGCTAGCGCATCCCGCCAGAAACACTGCGCCAACGAATAGTGATTGAAACTTCATGTGTCATAAGTCTCCTTGAGAAAAAAGAGCAGCTAATATCAGACGGATTTCTTAATGTAAAGAAAAATACTTAAGATTGACCACAAAATTTTCAGTAGTGCAGTGGGGAACAGGTGGTTCAGCAGTGCCCAACTTTGCAACTGGATTTGACTGGTACTCGCAAGGCACGATCTTCCGTGCACGCCGCCTCAGCTCGATTGTAGAAATCAAACGCATCCAACGGCCGTTCTTTAACAGCAAGGAAGCGGCAGAGGAGCACGGCCTTGAGCTGTGCAAAGACTGGATTGACAAGCGGCCTTGACGCTCCACTCACCCGGCGCTATAGCTGCGCAGGGGGCGCAGTTGGGCGCTCATTAGTTCATAAACTCGTCAAGTCGGCCACAGCAGCGGCTATCCGTAGTACGATAGGCTTCCTATAGAATTTGGGGGCTACTTTGGTTGAACTAATCGCGGCCCTTTTTTGACTATAGATTTCTTGGTGTGGTTATTGTTGCGATCGCAGCTGCCATGTTAGTTGTCTGGACTAACAAGCAGTAATGGCATCGGGACACCAAACTCAACTGGGGACTAGTTTGGAGTAAAGCAAAATCGTAGGTTGACAGCTCTGATTGGGTGGTGGAGGAATCCTTGGAGATGGGCCATGAGGGGGCCACTCCGGGTAATATCTAGCGGCTTATGCAACCACTATTAAAATGCCTAGGACGGGTCAATGCGCTGGTTTTTGGTGGGTGGTTGTTTGTGACCCCTCCAGGAAACGATGTGAGGCGGCCACTAAAGGAATGGAGCCAAGAGCGGTCCTTTGACACCCTGCAAGAGTGCGAGAGCTACCGTGAAAGGCAGGCCGATGAGTTCATAAAGAGAATGGAAACAGTACCTGAAGGGTCGTCCGCTTATAAAACCTATGATGATGCTGCCATGCGTCATTTATTGGGTAGGTGTACCCTTGCTGAGTTCTTCGGAACTCAATAGAGAAGGGACCCGTGGTCGCATTTGGTCTGAAAGGATACATTATGGAAACGCGCATCAAACACGTCGCTATCTGCACTGAAAATTACGATCGGATGGCCGAGTTCTACAAAACCATCTTTGGCATGAAAAAAATCACCAATTACATGACCGACGCGACGGGAAATTATAACCCGGAGCGTGGGCATATCAGCGATGGTCTCATCGGTTACGCTCTCCTCCAAAGGCAGCCAGGCATCGGCGCGGGGCTCGACCACTTTGGCTTCGAAGTGGATGACGTGCCGTCGGTGCTTGAAAGGTTGGCGGAAAAGTATCCGGACGTGTTGGTCTCGAAAACTTTGGACTACGTCCCCTTTGCCGGTATCAGAGCCCACGATCCAACCGGAAATCAATTCGATATCTCGCAAAATGAAATGGCCAATATCCGGGAGGGCTACAAAGAGAGCGGTTGGGAACAGCCACGCAGGCTGAGCCATATCGCCATGAGGGCGATCAAACCAGCGCGGCTGGCAAAGTTTTATCAAGACGTTTTTGGTCTGGAAAAGGACAGTAAGCTATCCGACAGCGACAACTTCTATCTGACCGATGGAGTGGCGTATTTGGCGATCATGCCTTGTGACAATCATTCCTACCGCGGCATGAAAGAGGGGTTTCATCATATCGGCTTCAGGGTCGAAAGTCTGGCCAGCGCTAAAAAGGACCTCGATCAAATCGCCTCCCATTCCCCGGCTGCGGTTCCGAGAAAAATCGATGTGGGCCGAGATGGGTCGATCCGTTTGAAGAATCTGCAAGCGTGTCGAATCGGCACGCACCAAACATCCGATCCGGACGGCATTCTCTTGGATCTTGCGGAAGAGTAACCCGCGGTTATCGTCGCTCGATCAACTCGCGATAAATCTTCGCTATTTCTCGAATCCCTTTGCGGCTTTAATCGGGTGCAAGTCGCCGTTCTCCAACAACTTGTCGATGCTCTTGGAATGAGTCGGCACGCCCCGGCGCATGGGCAGCTTGCCGGTGCGGCCCAGGATTCTTTGCCCTGGTCGGAGAGCACGAAGTCGACCAGCAAACGCGCTCCGGCGGGGTGAGGCGGGTTTCGGCTGAGGCCATAGGCGCCGACCGTGCTGAAGTTGGGCGAATTCGGGACCCAGTCGACGGGAGCTCCCTTTTCTTTCATCTCTTCGATTTTCGTGACCTGGCTAAACAGCGCGATGGGGTATTCTCCCGCCGCGAGCAGATTCGCCATATGGGTAAACCCTTGCACCGGCCGAAGATTCTGTTGGGCCAGTTTCTTCATATACGCGATCCCCTGATCCTCGCCTCTTAAACTCGCCATCCCGACGAGCGCGTACGGGTTGTTGCTGTTGATCGCCATTTGTTCCTTGAGCTTGCCGTCCAAAAATCTGTCATAGGTTGTCGGAACCTCGTTCCGGGCAATCATCTTGGTGTTGAAACCGGTCACCAAGACATCGATATCGCCACCCACCCAATATCCATCTGAATCGATGGCCTCTTTCATCAGGAATCTGTTCTCCGGCGATTCGTATTTTCCCAGAACCCCGGATTCCTTCAAATAAATTAAGTGAAGTAAATTATTGTAGACCACATCCGCCAGGAACTGACCGGAGCGTTGTTCCTGCATGATCCTCGCCAGTTGTTGCGCGGGGCCAAGTCGTATATGACGGACAGTCATGAAGGGATATTTCTCCTTTAACGCCTTGCTCAACTGATCGGAAGCGCCCACCGTGATGGTCGAGTAAAAGATAACCTCGCCCTCTTGCGCGCTTGTTCCACGTTGTGAGTTTGCCCGTTAACGATCGAGGGTGGAAACAAGATCGCCGCAAAGAGCAACCATGAGAGTGGTAGTTTCAAA
>Ga0137372_10004394_pt1 | contig 13729 bp, 20 predicted proteins | sample SagtaG_6_FD_104911 | JGI IMG/M metagenome (GOLD analysis project Ga0137372, IMG submission 104911) | Vadose zone soil microbial communities from Sagehorn Ranch, Mendocino, California, USA - Sage1_R_60_16 metaG | ecosystem: Environmental > Terrestrial > Soil > Vadose zone | place: USA...
CTTCCGCTTATGGAGAGGTTTTCAACCTGAAGCATCTTCAAGATTTCAACGGTCATTATGACGTCGGTGGCGCGGGAACCCGGGGCGTGACCCTTGGCGCCGGGAAAAGTGGGACCATAATGTCAAATCAGGCCGGTGTGATAGTCCGCGTTTCCTCCACGCAACAGGGAGTCGCTGTCAACGCGACTGGCGGTGGCGTTGATTTGCAACTCAAATAAACTGAGTTCCTGATAGAAAACTTTGAGTGCGTCGCCAACGGCGCACTCAACCATCGCTCGAATGGCCGAGCTTTCCTCACCCGCTGCGGTAATTGACATCGCCGCGGAAGCGCCACGGGTGTGGAGGTGGCCTCCCAGGATGCGCAAGGTATTCCTCGTCTTTGTTGTAAGCCTTGCTTTTGTTTCATCAGTGCACGCCCAGCCTGCAAGTCCGGTAAGACAACCGCCTCCACCCAGAGCGATCTTTACACCCCAGCCTGTATATCGTACCGAATGGGCAAAACAGCGACTAACCGGCAAAGGCGTTGTTTTGGTCAATATCGACAAGCACACAGGCAACGTCACGGGCGCGCGGATGCTGACGAGCACCGGAAACCAACAACTTGATGGCGCTGCGCTGCAGGCATATTCACAATGGCGTTTCGACCCCAGAACAGTGGCTGTGTCGCAACTCAAGATTCCAATTGAGTTTGCGAACCGTCCAAAACCTCAGGCCGCTGCGCGCAGCTTGCCGCAGCCGATAATCTTGTTCATCTTTCTGGCTATTGCCGGGGTAGCGATAGGATTCCTTAGGCGAAGAAGAGCATAATACACATCTTGTGCGGTACGTCCGGAAACGGAGATTTGGCCATGCGTTGCCTGTCTTTATCAGCGCTTGCCTGGCGCTGACGACAACTTCGCTAACTGCAAAGAACGCGGAATTTTCAGAGCACCATACTCTGCCTCCTTTAAAATTGTCCGCGGCTGACCTGGATGCTGTTTTGCACAAGACTCAGGCATTTATTGCCTCTGCCAATGGCCCTGCAAGAGATCAAGAGTCCGCTCGGGAGAGCGTAAAGCTTGGCGTCCGAGGCCATGAAATCGAGATACCCCACTTTTCGCTTGCGAGCAGCGTTGCGTTTCCCAGGGAACTCTTAAAATTTTCTTACATATATAATCGGCCTGACAGACCGATTTCATCTGTCACGATTGATTTGGGCGATTATTCACGGCGCGTGTCGGTAACGGGCGAAGCTGAAGATCAAGTTAAAGCGACATCCAACCTGATCGAGAAAGAGCTTCTTCGCTTTTCAACTACAATTGGTGGCGCGTCGTTCCGACGTTTGGCCGGAGTGTGCCTCGTCGTGGTATTTCTGGTGTTCCTTGGTTTTAGCGGCGCCTGGTGGTGGCGTACTCGACTCTACGGCGCGTTGGGTATGCTGATTTGTTCCGCTGCTGGCCTGTTGCTCCTGCTTCTCGTGCCATGGCACAGATATCTTCCGGGCTTTGCTCTTTACCAGAGCTACTCCCCTTTCCTTCTTATCAGATATGCGCCTCAGATTTTTTTGCTCAGCCTCGTCGCGGTTCTTCTTGGAATTCCACTGTTCTATCTTCTTTCTCGATGGCGACGGCGAGCCTAACAAACTGCCTGGGCGCGTGTGACCTGTTCCGTAACATATTTTCCGCCTGTATCGAACTCGTCCCGGCGCGGATTCATAGAGCGCAGGATTTCATTCGGGTCGCGGATCCGGCTTTGCGTCAATGCAAAAGTCGCCGTGCGCGTCGGCACGCTCAATGGCTGTTCCATCGCTTGAGATTCGGTAAGGAGGCCGACGGAAACGGCAAGAATAGTTAGGAATTTCATGACGTGATAGGAAAGCGGAGTGTCATTACAATAGAAACGGTTTAAGAACAATTCTATGAAGCTCAAGTTTTATGGGACGCGGGGATCCATTCCCGTCTGCGATGCCGGTTTTCAGCAATTCGGTGGCAACACCACCTGCCTGCAAATCACCTTCACCGATACGAACCGCGTCGTCATAATTGACGCGGGCACCGGACTGCGAAATCTGGGCAGAGACCTTCGCGCCATCGGTCACAAGCAGGAACGAATCGTTATCGCATTCACTCATTTTCACTGGGATCACATTCAAGGCTTTCCGTTCTTTGCCCCGGCTTATGATCCCGGGCAGAAAATCACGCTCCTGACGCTCGGCCGGGGTCAGACAGTTAGGAATTTGCGGGAGATTTTCGAAGTCCAAATGCAGGCTGAATATTTCCCCGTGCAATTAGATCACATGGGAGCCAATTTCGAGTTCCTGCAAATCGCTGATGCCAGCAAACACTTCACTGGCATCAACAATGTGGAAACCGTCGTCACCGCTCAAAGGCACAACCATCCAGGCGGAGCGTATAGTTTCCGGATCGAGCGAAATGGCAAAGTGCTCGTCGTTTGCACGGATGTCGAGCATGGCGAGCAGATCGATCCCCGGCTGGTGGAGTTGGCGCGCGGCGCGGACTTGTTGGTCCATGACGCGCAGCACACGGCCGAGGAACTGGAGAAACGGCGCGGATGGGGACACAGCAACTTCGATCAAGCCATGCAACTTGCGGAAATGGCCGACGTAAAGCAACTGGCCCTCACCCATCATGACCCCGAACATGACGACGAGTTTCTTGACCGGATCGAAAAATTGTGTCGAGAACGGTTCCGCAATGCGGTGCTGGCCCGCGAAGGAATGGAAATCCAGATCTGAGACGCGGCCTCAGGCTAAGGGCAGCATTCGTGTGGTGATTCGCAGTTTGGCTAATCAGCGTGAGTGATTCACCTGGTCGTGGCAGGCGGTAATAGATACAGAGCCGTCGCGAAAATCAGATAAACCATGATCGCTAGAACCCCCACGAACCACGCAGAGCGTCCAGACGTGGTAATGAGAGAGGCAGTAAGCGTTGCGAACAAAATCATTGCCACTGCGCCGGGCCACAAATTCAAATCCATGGGGGCGGGCCCGATCACGTAACTGAGCAGCACCAGAACCGGAGCAACAAACAGAGCAATCTGTGCAGCGCTGCCGAGTGCAATACTCACGCTCAAATCGAGACGATTGTTGCGCGCTGCGGAAAATGCCGATGCCATTTCGGCCGCCGCGCCCACGAGGGCCACAACAATGAATCCAACGAAGGCAGGGCTCATTCCGAAGGCGGTGGCAGCGTGCTGAACAGACCCGACGAACACCTCACTCACCAACGCAACCAAAATCGTCACAACCGCAAGCGTGCCCACGGCCAGGCCAATTGGCCATGCCGCTTCTTGTACTTCGGCTGTGCTTGCAAACAATTCACGATGGGTGTTCAGCGAAAACCACAGGCCGAGAGCGTACCCGATCAAAAGCAAAAGCGAAAGCGCCAGGCTCAACTCCTGATTCAATCCCGTTTTTCCTAAAGTCTCGTGCCCGGCCACGGCGGAAGGAATCAGAAGAGCTACTGTGGCCAGAAAAAGCAAGCCGGCCTGGAATCGCGCGGCGATACGGTTGAATTCCTGAAGGTGATACCGCACGCCGCCGAGCAGGAACGACGCGCCCAACATGAATAATGAATTGGTCACGATCGCGCCCGCGATCGATGCCTTAACCAATGTATATTGTCCCGCCTGCAAAGCAGCGATCGCGATAACAAGCTCGGTTAGATTTCCAAGCGTAGCGTTAAGGAGACCGCCCACCGAATCGCCCGTCTTCGCCGCGACAGATTCTGTTGCATGACTTAGGAGAACAGCCAACGGCAAAATCGCTAGCACCGACAGAATGAAATGTAACGTGTGCGCTTCGTGATTGAGTTTTTCGGCGGCGAGCGCGATCGGGACAAACACAAGCAACCAAAGCAGTGGGTTGCGACGGATCTCATGAAGAAGCAACTTCATTCGTTAGGCCAATCGGACTTACAACGTCACTGGTTGCAAAAGCTGAAACTGCAGCCTGGTTCCCGGGTTAACCACGGTTGTACCGGCGGTGTGCCCGTAGTGCGCTTGTCGCGCTGTCTGCGGAGGCCCTACCGGCTGAATATCGTTGGTCTTTACCGGGATCCTGCGTCCGTTCAGCTCAATCGAGGCGAGTTCCACAACGAGTGGCCCTGATTTGCGCGGATTAGCACGAGACGACGTGATCTTTCCAAACACTTTAGTTCCAGCTTTCAATACAACGTTTCCCTTTACTGAAACGTCCTGCCCCAGCTTCGCCTCGAAGCTTCTGCCCACCACAGTCTGCGAGCTGATAAGACTGACCGTACTTACTGTCAACGTCGTTCCGGCGGCAATCGTGGCAGCATGCAAGGACGCAGCGGCGAACCAAGCACTGAATATGGCGATAAATGCAGTAGATTTGTTTTGTATCATATTTGCTTTAAGAAGTTGATGGTTAACTGTCGAAGAAGAGAAATTATCGGCCTAAGTTGAGCGGGGTGGGTTAATCATTTTGAAGACTAGCGCTGCAACGATACCCCCGGCCAGGTTCGCGACCAAGTAAATCCAAATGTTGTTCCAAGTTGAAATACCGAGCAGCGTTATTCCAAGAGCGACTGCCGGATTGAATGCGCCGCCTGAAATGTCGCCGACTGCAAACGCGCCAGTCATTACGGTCATACCGATAGCGAGACCATAGAATGAATTCCCAGATGTGCCTTCCGCCGTCGCCGTGTTCAGGACGACATAAACAAGTGCAAACGTAAACAAAAACTCGGCTAGCAATGCTGGACCCATTTTAGGCGCAATTGCGGTCACAGGTGCTCCCAAACGAAGGACCTTCATCACGAAAAACGCGGCAATAGCGGCCGCAACAAATTGCGCAATCCAGTAAGGCACAACATCATCCAGTTTTACTTTGCCGCGAATCAGTACGCCGAGCGTAACAGCAGGATTGTAATGACCGCCTGATATATGGCCACCAGCGAACACCATCACCATTAAAGCTGCGCCGATCGCGAGCGGCGCAATTACACCAGCTCCGGCGCCAATGCCGGTACACCCAACGGTCAGGACAAGGAAGAAGGTTCCGATGAATTCTACTAGGTATTTATTCATGTCATGAGGTCTAACAGATCGATCGTTAGTTGGCTATCATGAATGGTCTTTCGCCACCAGCAATTCGGGGGAGACACCGAGCCATTGCGCTGCTTCTTTGCGATCCCGGAATACGCGAACGTTGATCGGCGAACCTTGAGTTAGTGCGGCATGCAACCGGCCATAATCAGCCACCGTAGAATCGGTCGCAAGAATAGCCGTCTTTATAGCCGGGCGATTGCCGTAGAAGCGTCGGCGATAAAGGGAAACGCGACGGATGAATTCCACATTGAGATCAACCGCATCGGCTGCAACCGTGTCCAGGAAGCGATTAAAAGGCTTCTTCAAGGTGAATTCGAGTTCTCCGATTAAGCTTATGATTTTGTTAAGACCCGTTCTGTTCAGCAAACCGCGCGGTCTATGGATCAACAGACAAATGTCTTCGTGAAACTCGACATCAGGCGGCAGAGGCAGTTTCATCGTCGCATGAATACTGTAGTTGCCTCGCTATCGAGGCGCTTCGATGCTGTTACCCACGGCAGCACGGCGGCACAGCGCCGTGGCTACAACGCCGCAATTCTGTGAGATAGCTAGTAGCAACATTAATCTGGTAGGCCGATGTCTCGTGTTCATGTTAACTTCACTTTACGTCGTTACTTTCATTGATCGTTGGCTCACTGATGCTGGTCCGCGTCCGCCATTAGTATTGCGATTGGTACACCTAGCCATTGCGCGGCTTCTTTGCGATCCCGGAATACTCGGACGTTGATTGGTGAACCTTGAGTCAGTAAGGCGTGGACCTTGCCGTAATGAATAAGGGTAGAGTCTGTGGCAAGGATGGCTGATTTTATCCGCGGGCGTTTGCCGTAGAAGGAGCGCCGATAGAGAGAAACGTGAATGATATATTCGAAGTTCAGATCATGCGCATCGGCTGCCACCGTGTCGGAGAACCGATTGAAAGGCTCCTTAAACGCAGTCTCGAGTTCTCCGAGCACAGTTATGATTCTGTTAACAGCCTCCCTGTTCACTACACCGCGCGGTCTCCAGACGATCAGGCGAATGCCTTCGAAAAACTCGACATCAGGAGGTAATTTTATGTTGTTCATTCCAATGATTCACCCAGAGTGGTTCGCAGCCGGTGGCTTCGCCTCAAGCGTTCGATCGGCACGCTCAGCCATTGTGCGGCTGCCTCACGCTCATGGAACAGTCGGACTTTGATCGAAGAACCCTCAGTCAGTAAGACGAGCAACCGCGCGTAATGAACTAGAGTAGGTTCGGTGGCCAAAATTGCCGACTTCACCGGTGCACGACCCTTGTGGGCGAGACGCCGATGAAGAGAAACATGAATCACGTATCTGAAGTTAAGCTCAACTTCATGGGCTTCCAATGTATCGGAGAATCGATTGAAAGGCTCCTGCGTCGCGGCTTCGAGATCGTCGATAACACTCGTGATCTTGTTAATCGCCGCCTCATCGAGCAAACCGCGCGGTCGATAAATGAGTAAACGAATGTCTTGGTGAAACTGAATTTCAGGTGGAAGCTTCATTACGGTTTCCTTTCCTGGGTTAATCCTTCCGATCATCAGAATGTTTCGCCCTCGCGACCTCAGCAGTCAGCAGGTCCAGGGGAACGCCCAGCCATTGCGCGGTCTCTTTGCAGTCTTTGAATACGCGGACATTGATCAGAGAACCTTGAGTTAATAAGGCATGCACTCTGCCGTAGTGATTCCGCGCCTGGCTGTAGCCACTAAATGCGCTCAGCGCGACGAATAACATAAGACCCACTAGGTTAGGTTTGGTTTTCATGTTTGGTTGAGGTCTACTCATTTTCTTTTGAGTTGTGGAAAGATAGTGGCCAAGTCGTCTTTCATACTTATGACTATCCACTCCTTCTTCTTCGCCTCAGCCATCAACGCGTCGCTGAACGTTCCGATCTTTGAGTCGGCGCCGTAGGCGTACTCACGCTTGGCATCATCGTGATGAACAAGCATCATCAGTCTCGCGCCATCGCCCGCACCTGCGTATTCGAGCATCTGCTGGTCACCGGTCGAATTCCCGAATGCCCCTAATGGGCGACGACCGATGACCATATTGATCCCCTCGGGCTTGCCGGTTTTATCGTCGATTAGAAGTACCTCAGGCAACTTGATCAGCTCGGGCCTCCCTTCCTTGTCGTAATCGTATTTCACTTTGCCCATGCTGCCGACGACCTGCTCAGGCGACACGCCATAAACCCGCTCGGCAAAGGCACGGACAAATTCCTGTCCGCCACCGGTCACGATATAAGTCTTGAACCCGTTGGCTCGCAGGTATCGCATTAATTCTATCATGGGTTGATAAACACATTCGGTATAAGGCCGTTTGAATCGCGGATGCTTTGCCTCAGCGAGCCACTGCTTAACGATTTCCTGGAACTGTTGAACCGACATCCCGCTGTGCGTAACGGCGACAACCCTTTCGAAATCCTGGATACTGAATCTTTCCATCGCGTCGCGATCATGAGCCAGGATCGACTTGAACGGTTCAGTCTCGCGCCACTCCGGATGCTGAGACGCCTTCGCAATCACTTCGTCGATGGCGAAAGTTACTTGCGTGTAAATCGGCTGCTCAACCCAGAGGGTGCCATCATTGTCAAAGGTCGCGATCCGTTCCTCGGGCTTAACGAAGTCCGGTGAACCTTCCTTTGTTCCCTTCTCAACAAAGTCGACGATGGCTTTCTTCGAAGCGCTGTCATTCCAGGACGGAAGCGGATCGGTCTGCGCAAACACGCACGCTGACCAGGCGATCGTAGTGATGAGGATTATGGATACCAGCGCCGCGCACTGCTTGAGGGACCGCACACACCGGAAATCGCTTGGTGGTGTTGACGTTAGTTTCTGTTTCATAAGTTATTTCTTGTTATTTGTGGTTAGAGAAAATTTTGGGTAGGAATCCCTGGTTCATCTTACGAAGGACATTCAAGTGTCTTCAGCGGCACCTCGAGCCACTCCGCCGCTGCAGCACGTTCCTTAAAGGCGCGAACCTCGATCATTGCGTGGTACATCAGTAACTCGTACGAGTGCGCGATACCGAAGCTCATCAGGTTGTCTGCAAACAACGCCGACTTGACCGGCTGCTTTACCGTGCGGCGTCGTCGCGCAGTATGGATAATATGATCGATTCCTATCCGAATGTGAGTAAGTCGGGATAAATCGGCATAGCGATCGAAAGGCGCTTCCTGAATGGCTTCTTCCATTTCGATGAATTCGATCACCTGGTCCGCGAATGCCTCATTGAGCACACCGCGAGGGTACCAGGTGAGGAGGTGCCATCTTGGACGATACCAGGTGCGTGGAAAAGCCTTCCGAATGAATTCGGGTGGCACCTCATTCATTGAGGTGGGAGCAGTTTGCTTTCTCATGCTCCTATCTCCCTTCATTCGTGGGAACTGTTAGTCACTATTTCCCCCTACTTGCCTCTCAGACATCTTTCTCATCACCTCGTCGAGGATTAAACTCGCGCCGATCAATCTCTACTCCTTGCCCCTCTTCCCCAAGCTCCGTTTCACTGTTGAAGTTGCTGCCGCCTCGTCAGCCTTTCTTCGCCATCGCGTTCTTGATCAGACCGATGACCGCCATGAGAATGGCTCCGCCTACGCCGCCGCCGGCGACGTTGCTCAAGATCGTGCTCAGATCGAGCGAGCCACCGCCAGCCGCTGCACCTCCCATCACGCTCTGGAGGAGCGCGCCCCCAAGGCCGCCGCCGACAATTCCTGCAATGGAGTTCCCCGCTGTGCCCAGGCTGTTCTCTTTCATTGCTGCGCCGGCGATGTTGCCACCGACTGCGCCGCTAACTGCTTCAATGATCAGACTAATTATGTTCATAGGTTTGAATTTTGATGTCGTCCGCGCTGGTCGCCTTCGCGTGTCTGCGGACAAGACGCCGCGAAATTTCTTTCAGTGCTGCTAAGGCTGTTAAGCCTATCAACGGGCTCAGCAGCTGGAAATCAGACCTTCGGGCTGTTAGGCCTGCCCTTACGGGCATGCGGCTATCGCGTTAGCGCTATCGCTTTTCCTTGCGCAATCTTCTGAGGAGCACAGGCTGCTAGCCTGTGGCATTTGGCAGCCTTGCCAAATGCAGCTCTCATAAACCACGCGAGCGTACTCTTTGTCCCGGTTCGCGGCAGGCTGCCGCGAACTACAGGCTGGCAGCCTGTGCTCCCCAGAATTGGGAAACGCGCCACTCATAACTTCGGCGCGGCGTGTTGCACGCGAGTTCCCGGATCAGACGATGCCGTACTGCATCTTATCGGCGAGATGCACCAGCTCGGCAAGAGATGTTGCCTGCATCTTCGCCATCACTTGCGCACGGTGCGCTTTGACAGTGCGCTCGGCCATGCCAAGCTCACCCGCGATCTGCTTGTTCAACCTGCCCGCGACGACCAATTCGAACACGTCCCGCTCACGAGGTGTCAATTTTGTAAATCGCATACGAAGGTCGCGCCGTTGCTCGTGCGACGTGTGCAACCGTAGATCACGCGCAAGCGCTGTACGAACCGCGCTTAACAACATATCGCGCTTGATCGGTTTGGTAAGGAAATCGACTGCGCCTGCCTTCATCGCGCGCACACTTGTTGGAACATCCCCATACCCAGTGAGAAAAATTACGGGCAAGGGCTCTTCCTCCCTGGCAAGCGCTTCCTGAAGATCCAATCCGCTTGGGCCGGGCATTCGCATGTCAAGTAACACACAGCCACGTCTGTTGTTTTCGCGACTTGCCAGCAAAAATTCACCAGCCGACGCATAGGCGCGGACATCATAGCCGGCCGCGCGCAGCAATCTTGTTACCGCTTTCCGCAGCGAGTCGTCGTCATCGACAACGTGAATAATTGGCTTTTCCGAAACAGATGAGGGCATCACGAACTCGTAATCTCATCGCTGACTGGAAGGTCAAATCGGAATGTTGCACCCATGTCCGAATTGTTTTCAGCAAAAATTTGTCCCTGATGCGAATCGATAATGGATCGAACAATCGCAAGACCGAGCCCCATTCCATTCTCCTTTGTCGTAAAGAAGGATTCGAATAACCGGGGCAACTTCTCTTGCGGAATGCCTCGTCCCGAATCAGTCACTGAAATCTCCACCCTTCGTTGTCCATTTATTGCTGTGCGAACGAGGAGCTCCCGCTCCGACTCAGGTGTATCAGCCATTGCTTCCATTGCGTTCAAAATCAAATTCATCAGCACTTGCTGGAGATGCACCCGGTCACCAAGAATTGTGCCCGGCGCCGCAGTGAATTCGGTGCGCAGTGACACGTTACGGCGGCGAGCTTCTGGTTCCATCAACCGAACCACTTCTCCAGAAACTTCATTAACGTCGAGCGGTTCCATCTGCATCACCTGTTTGCGTGTGAGCAGCCGGATGTGCCGAATAATGTCGCTCGCCCGGAGATCATCGTTGCGAATATCGCCCAAAATTTTCCGCACTTCGTCCAGTGGCGGTGATTCAGATTCCAGTAACAGTTCCGCTGCATCCGCATTGCTCAAAATCGCGCCAAGGGGCTGGTTGATCTCGTGTGCGATCGACGCGCTCAGCTCGCCGACTATGGCCAACCGCGAAGCGTGGGCGAGATCACGGCTCATTTCCTCCGCTTTTTTCCGATCAGTGATGTCTCGAATAACTACAACGAAACAGGGTTCGTTCCCCATTTCCACGACATCGGCCGAAAGCGAAACGTGACGGACTTCTCCTGCCTTCGTGCGGACCTCGCAGTCGAGATCGCGAATCGGTTCGCTTTGGCTAAAACCAATCATTTGCTGCACGTGGCCGCCTTTTGAAAGACAAAGATTCAAATCGAGCAGGCTACGACCGATCGCGTCCTTCCCCTCGTGGCCAAACGTGTTTACCCAATGGTCATTAACATCGATTAGAATCCCATCGCGCTGGCGAATGATAGACATCGGGTCCGGGCTGCTACGGAATGCCTCGGCAAATCGCTCTTCAGCTTTTCGGCGTTCCTGGATTCCCGCAGCCAGCAGCATGATTGGAACGGTCATGACGATGAGGAACATTTGAATCGAACGCGCATTGATCTCCGCGCTTTGACTTGTGAACGGCCCATGGCCGTGGGCGCTGCTCCAGATGGCCAGAAGCGTAACGATCAGGATGGCCGCACTCGTTGCGCGAGCTCCAAAACGGAATACCGCCCAAAGCAGAAAAGGGAGCGGCGCATAAAATAGAACTGGATCAGGGTTCGTTCGCGCGTTGTACAAGACCACTGTACTCGCTATCACCAAGCCGAGAAAAAGAACGCTTCCTTCCAAAGCGTGGCCGCTGGATATTCGCCTCCACTGAGTGGGTCTAAAATCGAACCAGGTGAGGATCGCGGGCGCAAGAGTCAGCGCGCTCAGGAAATTTGAGAAAAATCTCGCCCGCCAATTCTCCACATAGCTGCCCTGACCCCAACCATTCAGGGCAACGAATCCCGCGTCAATGAATGAGGATAGAAAAGGTCCAAGAAACCCCGCACACAGGCAAAAGGCAGCGACACTTCTCAGGTTGTCGAAGCGCATCGGACCACGGAGTAAATAGCGGGTCAGACCGGCGCCGATCACCGCTTCGCTACAATTGCTGATAAACCAGCAGACAACCATGGCTGGAGGCACCTGCGATTGCAGCTCTGCGATCAAGTGTGCGGGGAAGGCTGCCAACAATAAGAACCACCAGATACGCGGTGATGTCAGCAAAAGCGCCGCAAGCAGAATGGAATTGGGCGGCCAGAAAACTGAGATCGGATGCGGCTGAAACGTGAGCGCAAATCCGACGCGTGCTCCCAAATAATACCCGACGAAAACCAAAACAGCGGCACGGATCGCGCCGGCTTGGACAACAGGCGTAAATATCGCTTTTTCCAAGCGCCGGCTATGCCAGAAAGAATCAGTCGCTTCATGCGGCATTCGAGCACGCCTCCCAATGCTTACCGCGCATTGTGACGATTTGAACCGCGAATGGCAACATTTCTCTCTTGGAAGCACGCGCCACGGCGGATTGATGGTTGGTTCGCCAGAAAGAACTAACAACTAACGAGCGACGATCGATATCTTTAAACGATCGGCGAGATTGACAACGGCGTCGCGTTCCAGGAGCAAAGTTTTCCCGGCTTCAACAGCGATCACCCGCAATTTTGCCTCGGCAGCGACGCGGAGCGTTTCCATCCCAATTACCGGCACATCGAAACGCATGTCTTGATTCGGCTTGGCAACCTTAACCATGACCGCGCCTTCACGCGCGAGCGCGCCCCCACGCTTGATGGCGTCGTTCGTTCCTTCAAACGCTTCCACTGCAACGACAGTTCCGTTTTTCACGATGACAGTCTGCCCGATGTCGAGTCGCGCGATTTCCTTCGCCGTCTGCCAACCCAAATCGACGTCTTCCTCTTCGCGCCGACTAAGCTTTGCCCCTGCGATCAATCCCGCAGCCGCCAGAGAGTCTTCGAGATATGTCGTCGCCGGCAAAAGATCGACATCTATCCTGGCCAGTTCGTCCGCGATTGCGGCAAAAATGGATTCCGCGTTGCGCTGTTTCATTTTTCCCAGCAAAAGCAACGCTTTCAAATCCGGTCGCAGATCAAAAAGATTTTTTGGCGCGATCTGACCGGCCATGATTGCGTGATGAACCTTGTGTTCGTTAAAAAATTTTAATAGCCGATTCAGTTGTCCGACGCGCATCCATTCGATCAGATCCACATGTTGCGCGAGCAATGGATCGGTCTCGCCGGTGAATGCCGCCGCAATTGTTTTTTTTACACCTGCTTTTTGTGCCGCCTCAGCAAGCAATTTGGGATACACGCCGTTTCCGGCGATGATTCCCAGGGAATCTGGCTTCGTCACGAATCAAGATTACCAGCGCGCCGAGAGCAGCAAAGCTCCAATGTGTGCGTAGCGGTGTCCGCCGCAGCGGACACCGAATTTGAAATGAACGGGCGCTCGCCGCGGCGAGCGCCTCTACAATCGCGCCTGCTTCCGCGTTGGTTATCCGGGATGGCGGCGCCGTTTGACGTGCAACTGGGCAAGCGCTTTTTGCAGGGACGCTTGAATTGACGCTACCTCCTCTGAAGTATGATCTTCCTTCATCGCCGCCTTGGCGCGCTCGACCGCTGCCTCGGCTGCGGCGATGTCGATCTTCTCGGATTCAAGCGCCATGTCGGTCAAAACCGATACTGCGTCGGCTTTAATTTCGACAAAACCTTCGCCTATCGCCATGGCCCTTTCCCGCCCGTCCTTCAGGACGCGCAGCTCGCCCGGCACCAGGGTGGTTAGTAGCGGAACGTGTTTAGGATAAACTCCCAGCTCTCCTTCCGAACCCGGCAACGTGACCATCTCCACGTCCTCGGAATAGATTTTTTCCTCGGGCGTTACGATCTCGAGCTTTAGTGTAGCCATGGTTCGAAGTTACAAAGTTAAAAAACAGGAACTGGGAAGCGTTTTGACGATTTAACTTTTTTTCTTTTTAACCTTCTTTGATCATGTCGATGTTCCCCTTCATGTAGAAATTTTGCTCGGGCACATCGTCGTGTTTGCCGTCCAGAATTTCCTTGAAACCGCGGACTGTTTCCGCAACCGGAACATATTGGCCCTTATAGCCGGTGAAAACCTCTGCCACGTGGAAGGGCTGGCTAAGGAACCGCTGAATCTTGCGTGCGCGCTGAACAGTGACCTTGTCCTC
>Ga0137372_10004396_pt1 | contig 13725 bp, 12 predicted proteins | sample SagtaG_6_FD_104911 | JGI IMG/M metagenome (GOLD analysis project Ga0137372, IMG submission 104911) | Vadose zone soil microbial communities from Sagehorn Ranch, Mendocino, California, USA - Sage1_R_60_16 metaG | ecosystem: Environmental > Terrestrial > Soil > Vadose zone | place: USA...
GATCTCGCTTTGAATGGCGAACACATCCGCGAGATCGCGATCGTAAGTCTGCGCCCAAAGATGCGCGTCAGTACGTGTATTGATCAGCTGCGCATTGACGCGCACGCGATTGGCTGCGCGCTGTACGCTGCCCTCGAGCACATGCGCTACTCCAAGCTCGTCGCCGATTTTGCGCAGATTGCGTTCTACTCCGCTCTTATAATGCATCACGCTCGAGCGGCTGATCACCTTCAGATCGGCGATCTTCGACAAGTCAGTGAGAATTTCGTCCTGCACACCATCGGCGAAATAGGCGTTTTGCTTCTCGTCGCTGAGGTTTTCGAACGGCAATACCGCGATGCTTTTCTCGGGAATAGAAGCAGCTGATGGAGTAGCGGAAGCAGCGGGCAGTGGCGCAGTCGTTTGTCGCGCTTGCATCTGCTTTAGAATTGCCGGCGCGAAAACTATGCCCAGAACCGCGATGGTGAAGAGCATGAAGCCGATGATCAAAAGGGCTACCAGGATCGGCGAGCGCTTCGCGCGCTCGGATGCCGCCGCCACGGACGGTCGCAGTCGTTTCGCATGTTTCAATTTTGCCGGCGGGTCAGGGTTGCCGACGACATCGGCATAGAGATTCACGATGGAAACGACAACACCGTGTTTGACTTCGAAATCGCCAAGCTCGTGCAGATATGGCTGCCAGCGTCGATATTGCGCTAAATCATCGGCGACGCGTTTGGAAAGGAGGATGTGACCGGCGTCGCCGCAATCCATCACTCGCTGCGCGATGTTGATGCCGGCGCCGGCGATATTCTCCCGCTGGTTCACATCAGCAACGTGATGGACCGGCCCGCTATGAATGCCCATTCGCACCGGCGGACTCGGCTGGACGCGTAACGCCTTGCTGATCTGGAGCGCGCACTCGACCGGATTTTCTACCGAGTCGGTGAAGACCAGCGCCATTCCATCGCCGGTCGGAAGAATGATCAGTTGCCCGGCCGCTTCCGCTTCGCGCGCCGCTTCCGTGTTGCGCACAATCTGATTCAGCTCATGCAACGCTTCCGATTGCTCGTCGATGAGCAACTTTGAATAGCCGACAATGTCGATGAAGAGAACGTGCGCGATCTCTAGGCGCAGTTTCGTTTTCTGCTCGTCAGCCATTTAAGGCGTGAACTTAGGCGGGTCGCGCAGTTGCCTCTACCTCAATCTTTCTTTAGAGGACTACAAGACCACGGACAACAGGACTACGGGATCAGGGGGTCCGGAGGGCACAGGTGTCTGCGGCCCTATGTATGACTCCCAACACGCGCTCGAGGATTATTATCGAATGCCGCCAGCGAAACTGTAGCGGCGGTCTATGACCGCCGACATTGTCTGTCGTCACGTTGTCCTGTCGTCCCGTTGTCGTGCTAACATCCGCACGTGCCGATCATCCTTTTTGCGCTGGTGCTTTTTGTTCTTCTTGCCTTTGCCGGCGTAATTCTACTCTCGCTCGCTTTGCGCTACCGCGCCGGCACTGCTCGGCGGCAAGGCCGGGGTTGGGTCGCTACCATGAATGTATGGGTGACCAGTTTCTCCGCCGCTCTCTTTCTTTGCTTCACCTTCCTCATCTCTTTTTGGCTCGGGCCGACTTTGCGATTTGCCCTGACTGGGATGGCCATTGGAGCCGTGCTCGGCTTGCTCGGTCTGGCCGTAACCCGGTGGGAAAGCCAATCGGAAGGACTTTTCTACACTCCGAGCCGGTGGCTCGCTCTTCTCGTCATGCTGGCAATCGCAGCACGTCTTGTCTACAGCTGGTGGCACGGCCTGCACCACAACGCCCCCGGCGATCAATATTGGCTGACGAACGCGTCCGGGACCCAACTTTCTGTCGCAGTCGCTGCCGGCTTGATCGGCTACTATTTGGTCTACGCCATAGGAGTGCGTATTCGAATCACCCGCCACGAGAAGCGGCGCCATAGTTAAAGCGCTGTCCAATCAGCGGCGATTCCCGGCGGCTGAAACTTGACTGGCTAAACCAGTCAAGTTCTCGACTGATCAGTGATGTTCCGTTTGCGGATATCTGAAATCCGAATCGCCGATCGCTTGTAGCAGCGGTTTACCTATCTCGCCGTAGCGGACACAGGCGGATGACCGCTGACGTTCCAGTGTCAGTGGTCTGCGGTCCGTAGTCCCGTCGTCCCGTCGTCTCGTCGTCTGTTGTCCGTTCTCCGTTGCCCCCTTGTCAGTAAGTCTATTGTCTTGTTCCGTTCTCTGCTCTCTGACCAGTGATCTCTGATCTTTGACTAGGGAGTTCCGCCCGACGGTTGAGCAGTTTCCGCTTCCGGAACCCTGGTTGTCTGGCTGGCGACAACCTGCCATTTCCCATTTTGGCGAATGAACGTGTCTGTCATTCGCATCTGACCTTCAATTGTTTTTCCCGAGGCCTTGTCCGTTCCTTTGGCCGCGATTAACCCTGTCACAACTGCCGCGTCACCGTAGAGCTGCACCTTCATTTGGGTGGTCTCGAACTTCTCATAGCGAAAAGTTCCTTTTCGCAAATCAGACACTTCCTCTTCCCTGTCAGTGACTCGAGCCCGCGTGTTCGTCTGGACATAATCGGGACTAAGAATCGAAGAACAATTTGTCAGCATTTCCTGATACGTAGGCATTGGCCCACTGATATTCGATGTCGATCAATGTCTTTTCATCAGCGCTCTTATCCGCTTTCGCCGAATCAGCAGCCTGTGCCTGTGAAATTCCTGATGAAATAATTAAGACAGTTCCGAGAAGAACAGTAACGATCGCGGTATTTGATTTCATGGTTTGTAATCGAATTAGGTTTGCACGGATTCAAAATTCGTTTCGGGCCTCACCCGGATTGCCTCCGGGCAAACATTTCTTGAATCAGCTGTTCGGTCTTCCAATTGTCGGACGACACCACGGAGCGCCAGTGGAATGAATCGTTTGTGATTCCTGAAAATATCCACCGCAACGGTCCTTCATCTTCAAACACTCCTTCGAGCACGATTTGGCTGTTAGACGGCCGGGCGAGGAAGGTTCGAACCACGCCCCTTCCGGGGCCATGCCAGGTGCAGCGCCACGCGTCCATCGCCTTATCGTAAAAACGAATCATCGTTCCCCATTCACCGCCGATATCGCCGCCCTCTCGAAGGGCCCGTTTAGGCGCGATCCACACATCCTGAATCGCCCGACCTCCCAGGACCCAGCCAAAGTGCCACTCGCATTCCGCGTGCTTGGGCAAAAGTTTGTCGGATCGATGGCTGATCAGGTCGACATCCCAACTGCCAACAAGGCGGCCAAAGAGATCAAGTTTTCCGGCAAGAGCGGCTGCCGGGCCCGGAGCGATAAGGGCGCCGATCATTCCTCGATTGGTCGCGAACTTTTGGTCTACTGGTGTTCCACAAAAGGGAATTTCTTCAAAAGCTTTTGCCATCTCGCGAATCTCTGTGGTTGTTTCGGCCACCCGATCCAACCGCAAGACTAGAATGGCGCAGCGCGCCAGGCTTTCAGATTCCTGCTCAATTTTCGCAGTCGCTCGGATGAAAGCTGCCTACGAATCTCCGAAGGCGACGCGAGAAAATCGCGGTGGAAGGCGTAAGTAAAATGCGCGTGACTGGAAAACCCGAGCTCAAGCGCCAGCTTGGTGAGATCTCGTGCGCCATCGGCAATCTCGTTGAGCGCGGCGCGCAATCGAAGGCGATTTTGGTAGGCATGCAAACTCGACCCGGTTTCGCGCCGGAAAATGCGGGCCAGATGGAATGGCGAACTGAAGACAACACGGGCGATGTCGCTCAAACTCAGTTTCTCACGAAACCTTTTTGACAGAAGAATGCGTGAGGCGTGAACGAGATCGCGATGTGATTTGCGCGTATCCCTGCGGACGGGTTCGCTCTTACGTCCGCGTCGTTGCGACTCCACTTCCCTGGCTTCGCTCAACAGAGCTGTTGCGTCTTCCTCGACCGCAAGTGTGTTGGGCGTTCTGCGTGCCAACAGATTCCGCCGCAATCGATGCAGAATAAGCACCATTGCATTCGTACTGCCCACCGATGGCAACTGAAATGGAACGCAATTTAGCGGGTCCTCCAGCCGCGCAAACTCCATCAATGCTTGGTCATCGAATCGGATCGCGGTGCAATCGTCGCCGCCGGACACGGGATGAGCAACGCGATATGTTTCGCCTGCATTGAAAAAAAGGACCCTCGTCGGATCGGCCACGACATTCTTTGTGCCTGCTCGACGTTCGACATACACTCCGGTTCGGGGAAAAACGAGCACATGTCCGGACGATTCTTCCTCAGAGCCAAATGCGGGCTCAGTGGGACGACAACGCCAATCCGAAATGGTCAGCAACGAGCTCGAAAAAAGCTCATCACGATGAAGATGGTCAGGCATCATTTTGTTCCAGCGATAATAACATAACCGTCGGAGTCACTTTCAAATGATTCGCGATGAACGCTCACATCATGCGAGAAACCTGTAGCGGCGGTCTATGACCGCCGACATCCTTGTTTGCAGTCGGTCGTGTTGGCTTGTTGTCCCGTCGTCCGTTGTCCTGCCCGGTACTTCGCTTTGACGTGCGAGGTAATGAAATCGGGTGCACCCAGCGGCATCGCATTTGTCGGAAAGGCGAGGTAATGCCAGCCATGATAGAAAACCAGCACCACGTCTTTCCCGGCCCAAACTCGCCCAATCGCATTCCACGGTAATGCGGAGCTGCCGGCAGCGCTTTTCACTGCGATACCGGCTTCGTCGATTACTACTCTGACGGTCCGATCAGCATTCGATTCGAAAAAGCGCCGTCTGATTCTGCGGCGATGCGCGACCGCGAGGAGAAAAAGCACGAACAGCATGATCGCAGCGCCACCGACAATGTAAGCGACGGGACGCATCTCCCGATCAGCGGCCATCACCGCGATTATGACCGGCAGCAGAACGATGGCGATGGGCCCGAGCGGCCCGCCGCGACGCCAAAGCAGATAGCACATTGCCTTGCTACCGAGCTCGGGCGTGGCAGTGAACTCAAATTCGATGGGCATGCCGGCGTTGCTCTAGCAAATGTTATGCTGCTTCGAGATCTGCCACCGGTCTTAAGCAGCAGTGAGCTCGAGGGGTAAGTTGTTAAAAACGTTTAACGGGATTCACCCGGAACTTTTTCTGGAACGGGTGTGATGTCAGGACGCTCTAGCGAATTGTCCTCGGGGACGCGATAAGTCGTCCTGCCGGGTTCCTGTCGGACCTGCTCTTGCGGTCCAAGGAATCCGCAGGCCGCGAAGGCGCCGGCGATGGAGAAAAGGACGAGAGTTCGTTTCACTAGCAATCTCACTTGATCCGCTGTCGATCAGCCGCTTGCAAGCTTTGTCGTCGGCCCGGCGACCTTCGGCGACACTCCCAGAGCAGTGCGGGAGTTGGCCTTTCGCCGGCAGCTCTGTCGGGTTCCGCGGTTCGCATCCGCGTTCACTCTGCACGATTAAAGCTCGATCGTCATGAACACGCTGTTCGGGTCGTTCACGTAATTACCGAACGGTTCGCAATAGATGAAGCCACAAGCTGCGTAGAGCTGGCGGGCGGGCTCAAAAGCAGCCATTGAGCCGGTCTCCAGGCTCAAGCGCCTGTAGCCACGGCGTTTCGCTTCCGCGATGATGTGATGCACCACCGCGCGGGCGACGCCTTTGCGCAGGTGCGCGGAGGCGGTTCGCATCGACTTGATCTCGCCATGCTGCGGGTCCAACTCCTTCAACGCTCCACAGCCGAGCAGCTCACCGTTTTCCCAAACGCTCCAGAAGGTAATGTCCGAGCTGCGCAAACCTTCGATCGGCAGCGCATGCACACTTTCCGGCGGCGAACGCACAAACATACTCGCCAGATGTTCCTTCAACAGCTCGGCGATCTCCGGCCGGCTTAAGTCGTCCAGCTCGATGTGCACAGGTCAGTTTTCTTGTAGGTCGTTCGCGTCGTCCACAGTGAACTCACGGATTCCTAATTAGCGTTGTAGCCGCGGTCGTCGACCGCGGAAATTCTTTGAAATTTCTTGAACGGCAATCGCGCTCTTTCGCATTGTCGACCGCGCGATGAACGAGCGAACAAATACCGTGACAAAGAACTGAGGCGCGACGTGGGTCGGGTTATTCGTCGCGCTCTTCGGGATCTTGATCGAGCGCGCGGCGGTCTATGCGTTTTATCCGCCCTACTCCTTTCCCGCCGCCGCTTGGAGAGAATTACTGAACTGGGTATGCGCCATCGCACTCGCTCATCATTCTTCCGAACCGCGACGGGATCGCCCATTAGCGTGGGAATTGAATCGTTAAATCGCGATTTTGCCAGATAGTAAGAATCTCATGCCGTCCGAGTCTTCCGCTGAAGTCAAATTCGAGATAGGCCATGTCTTGTTCATCGACATTGTTGGTTACTCAAAGCTGCTGATTAATCAGCAAAGTGAGCAGCTTGAGACTTTAAGGAAGATCGTCCGTGGGACAGAGCAGTTCCGGGCCGCGGAAGCAGAAGGAAAACTGCTTCGTTTACCTACCGGCGATGGCGGCGCTCTGGTTTTCCGAAACACCCCGGAAGCACCGGTGTTATGCGCACTGGAGATCAGCAGAGAGCTGAGAAATCATCCGGAACTGCGCGTCCGCATGGGCATTCACAGCGGGCCGGTCAATGCCGTCACTGACTTAAACGAGCAGGCCAATATTGCTGGCGCTGGAATCAACATCGCGCAACGGGTGATGGATTGCGGCGACGCCGGCCACATTCTGCTCTCGCGCCATGTCGCGGAAGACCTCGAGCACTATCCGCGTTGGCAGCCTTATCTACACGAGCTGGGTGATTGCGAAGTGAAACATGGTGTTCGGGTCTCGTTAGTCAATCTTTACGCCGAGGACGCGGGCAATCCCTTCGTCCCGGAAAAACTCAGTAAAGAGCGACGGGAAACGGCCGGATGGTTAGCACGACGACGCAAACCTCTTGCGATTGCCGGCGCAATTGCGGCGGTGGCAATTTTAGCGGCGTTGTTTCTGCCGGGAATTGTTCGTTCGCGCAGCAAGAGCGCGACCATTCCGCCTAACGAAGCTTCCTCGATCTCAGCGAAGAGCATTGCGGTTCTACCTTTCGAGAATCTCAGCGATGAAAAGCAGAACGCGTTCTTCACCGACGGCGTGCAGGACGAGATCCTGACGGCTCTGGCGAAGCTCGCCGACCTCAAGGTCATCAGCCGCACGAGCGTGATGCAATTCCGGAACGCGGCGACGCGGAACCTGCGTGAAATCGGCCAAGGACTGGGTGTCGCCCATGTGCTGGAAGGCAGTGTGCAGCGCGCCGGAAACAAGGTGCGGGTGAACGCGCAATTGATCGATGCACGGAATGACGCGCATCTCTGGGCGCAAAGTTATGATCGCGATCTGGCTGACGTGTTCGCGATCCAGAGCGAGATCGCGGGTGCCATTGTGCAGCAGTTAGCCGTGCATTTGTCCTCGAACGAAAAAGCCCAGATCGCCAAACCGCCTACTAACGACGTGGTGGCCTACGATCTCTATCTGAGAGCGAGGGAACTCGATGATTTGTCGAACGACCCGGACGCGAAAGGAAGTTTGCTTCAGGGGATCACGCTGTTGGAAGAAGCGGTCCGGCGCGACCCGAAATTTCTGCGCGCTTACTGTCTCATGTGCGAAACTCACCTCGACCTTTACTGGGCGGGCTTCGACCACACCAATGAGCGCCGCGAACTGGCGCGGATCGCGTTACAACATGCCGAAGAGATCCAGCCGGATGCAGGAGAAGTTCACTGGCAGAAAGGTCTGTATGCCTACCACGGCTTCCGTGACTATGACCGGGCCCTGACTGAGCTCGAGCTGGCTAAACACCTTCTGCCTAATGAGGCAAGAATCTACGTTAACCTGGGCGCGGTAGACCGTCGGAACGCCCGTTGGAAGGAAGCGGAAGCTAACTTTAACCGGGCGGTGGAACTCGATCCGCGTAACTTCTTCGTTCTGGCGGAAGCCGGCTCGACTTTCGCAGGCATGCGTCGCTATGGCGAAGGGCGGCGCCTGTATGAACGGGCATTGGGTATTCTGCCTAACGACCCCTTCGTTCGCTGCCTACTGGGATTCACCTCATTCGCTGAGGCGGCGGACGTCACGGCCTGGCGAAAGGAGCTCGACTTTGTGGCTGCGCAAGGGAACGAGGCAGCACGCGGCATCGCGTTTCCACTTCTGCTTTGCAGCTGGGTCCAACGAGATCGAATCGCCGCGGAAAAAGCGGTGGCGCTGATTCCGGCCGAAGGGATTGCCAACAGCTTCGACGAAGCAGCTGTCCCGCGGGAATATTGCGTGGGACGAACTGCATGGCTTTTCGGCGATAAGACCCTGGCGCAAACGGCCCTGACCGCGGCCCGAGCAATTTTTGAGCGCACCACGCATGAGCAACCCGATTATGCCCAAGCCTGGAGTTATCTTGGTCTCACCGATGCCATGCTGGGCCGGCGCGAAGAAGCAATTCGGGAAGGGAAACGCGCGTGTGAAATTCTTCCCTTCACCAAGGATTCCTGGGTCGGCCCGGTCTGGATCACGTATCTCGCCACGATTTACGCCTGGTGCGGCGAGAAGGACGCAGCGTTGGAGCAGCTCGCGACCTCCGCCACGCTCCCAGACGGTGTCAGTTACGGCGAACTTAAACAAAGCCCCGAGTGGGATTCGCTGCGCGGAGATCCTCGCTTCGAACAGATTGTCAGTTCCCTTGCGCCAAAGTCGACGCAACCATGACGAGTGACAATGGGGAGCATACGCGCTTCGCGTGTCGTGTTCGGCGCCCTCGCCGAACTCTTACCTCTGAGTATTGGTGAGATCGCAAACGGATTGACTTCACGACCAATTCCGGCAACAAACGACAGAAAACTCACCTTTAATGCCATGAAACACCAACTTTTCGGCACGTCGGCGGATCGTCTCGATTAGTAGAAGTGTGAATTCCGCAACTGGTAAAATCGAGCCGCTGACTTTCACCCTTGCGACGCCTGTAGTCGCGTCATGGTGTTTGGGTTGCGGTCTCTTTCGTTTCCGACTTCTTAGCCGAATGGAAATGGTTGATGGGAGCGGTATAATCAGTCTCAACATGTTTTCCCGTCGTTCTTCGCTGTTAGCGCCTGGTATGTTCGCCATGGTACCGCTGCTTCTACTCGCCCTTTCCCCACCCCCGGGTAAAGAACTGCGCGTTGCGAGCTCTGCTAATGACTCTGCCTTGGTAATCCGAATCAAGGCACTCTCCCCTACCGTTAGCGTGGATGACGCCCAGCGAGTGACCTATTGCGCGGTCACGACCGGGAAGGAACTCGCTCGCAAGTGGCATGTGGTCGGGGTCGCCTCGTGGCTGCCCGGCCTCCAAAACTTGTACGTCAAGTTGGGATGGAGAAAAGGAGGACTCTGTTTCCAGTACTCTACCGAGCTTCTCATTCGTTTGGATGCGCTTAAGCTGCAAACGCTCGAATTCCACTGGGCGGAGTCGCAGCCGGATACTGTGAGCGAGAATAACGCCCTCGTAGTTACGGCCCGAGGCCAACCGTTCGAAAAAGGTATTTTGCTCGACAGCTGGCGCTGCCAGCCCCATGTCGCCTGGACACAGGTAACCCGGGACCCGGAGTATCACTGGAAAGAAAACAAGTCCGCTGCCGCCCTTGCATTACGAAGAGCAAATAACGAAATACCGGAAAAGCATCGCTGACAACCTCACTGCCGCGGCCGGGACATGGGCCATTTGCGGCGTCGTAACCCAACACGGCTGGCGATCGGTTGTTTGATGCTTTTTGCGGCGACCTGAGCGCTACACGGTCGAGTGAGCCGAGCAGCGCGTTTCCGCAATTAGAGTCGAGTCGGAAATTTCGCGCGATAACAACTAGCGAATAACATTGCGCTGCGTTATTCGCCGACTTAGAAGTTCCAACCGCAACTAGCAACGAAAGGGGTGATACAGAATGAAACTTTTAAAAGCACTTATGATCCTGGCCGTTTTGGCAGGCGCCTTAAGTTTGGGGGCATGTCAGAACAGGAAGGAGGCGGTGACCACAGCGCCGGCCCCAGCGTATCACAAATAAGCTCCATTTTCGCAGTCCAATCGCGGAGGCGCTTTAACCTGAAGGCCAGGTCGGCCGTCCGACCTGGCCCTTCATGTTCTCGAACGAGAATTCAAAGCAATCAACGACACCTCTAAAAGAGAGTGCCCGAATATGCAAGATAAATCGGTACGCCGATTTACCTGCGAGAAGTACGCGCGTGACTTCACGACCGATTCGTGCAACAAACGGCAGAAACCCACCTTTAATCCCATGAAACACCCACTTGTCGTTACTTTAATCAGTCTGGCCGTAACGCCGTTCGGTTTTGCGCAAACACCCGCTCCCGCGGACACCAAAACCGCCGAGCAGGAAGTGAGACAAATGATCGAGCAGTACCGCACCGCTCTGACGAAGAAGGATACCGCCGCGCTCGAACGGATTTGGGCGGACGATTACACCTTCATTAACGCCAGCGGCGTGGTTGTGACCAAGGCGGAGCGCCTGGCCAACCTGAAATCGGGTGCTACCAGCCTCGATACCATTGTTACGGACCCGGACATGAAAATCCGGGTTTACGGCGGCGATGTGGCGGTCGCGATCAATCGGGTGACGTTGAAAGGGCAGTACAGCGGCAAAGCCACCAGCGGCCAGTTCCAGGCTAGCATCGTCTGGGTAAAAATGCCGACCGGCTGGCAACTGGTCTGCAACCAGATTACTCCGGTCACTTCGCCATAGGTGCGGCGATCGTTCTTCCTTAATCGGGAAATCCAGGCAAGACGCAACACACACTCACGCAGAGCTTTGCACGAGGCCAGGCGCATCCGGAGTTGAGAGCGCACGACGGTAGCTCGAGCCAGGATCGGCACGCCAGACATAGGCGCTGCCTATAGCTGCCAGAGGTACTAAGTCTTTCAAAAAGAGCCTCGCCTGCTGTTTCGTCTGGTATGCAAACACTAACCCTAAGCAGCAATGGTAGAAATGGTCAGCTGCTTGACTCGAAATTGTCGATGCGCTTGCGAGCGTTTCGATTCTTGAGCGAGCGCTTTGCCCAGCGCGATCGGTCGAGTTACGCCGCCGAGTTTTTTCTTTTCGTCCTGATCGTCCTTACCGCAGCCTGGCCCATGGTCTCCCTCGCCCACGCGATGAGTTTGAGACGGTAAACCACAACGTGGGAGGGACCTTAGCGTCCCGACGATCGCGACCCTAAGGCCGCTCCCACATTATTTTAACTTAAAAAAGCTGCCGTGGCTTCCTCGCGGAATGCTGCGGCGGCTTTGCTCTCGGCCCGCAACGGATTCCTCAGCAACGTCAGCTCGCGCGTTGGCACCGGCTTTGCAAACGGCACCGTCACGCATCCCTTCACGAACTCCGTATTCAGCATCATTTGCGGTATCACGGTAACTCCAAGGCCCGCCGCAACCATCCGGGCGATGGTGACGAGCTGGGCACCCTGCAGAACCAGTTCCGGTTTCAGGTGGTTGGCCGCGAGCAACCGACGAACCTGAATCGAGAGCGAATGCTGTTCGTGCAAGAGCAGAAACTTCTCCGACGCAAGCTCGCTCCACCTGATGCTCTTCCTGCGCGCGAGCCGATGTTTCTCCGGTAGCAGCATGAGCAGCGGCTCCCGGCCGAGCGAATGACGCGCCAGGTTTGGGATCTCGTCCGATCCTGAAGCAATGACGAGGTCTAGCGTCCCGTCCTCTAATTGTTGCGCGAGCTTATCGGTTGTGTCTTCGAACAGCTCGAAGGTCACTTTCGGATAGGAACGCTGAAAGCTTCCGATTAGTCGCGGCAGAATATAAAGTGCGATCGATGGAATGGCGCCGACGGAGAGCTTTCCGGCGACCTCATGCTCGAGCGCTGTCACCGCTTGGCGCGCCTCGGCGATCCCGCTCAAAATTTGTCGCGCGTAAACAAGCAGAGTTCTGCCGGCTTCGGTAAGAACCACCGAGCGCGGCAGTCGATCGAACAACTGCTGGTTTAGTTCCTCTTCCAGCTTATGGATTTGCTGACTGAGAGAAGGTTGCGAGACATGCTCGCGCTCCGCCGCGTTGGAGAAACTACCCTCCTCCGCGACAGCGACAAAGTACCGGAGCTGATGAATCTCCATCGTACGACACTCAGCTGTGAACGGCGCTTTGTCGAAGCCGCCGATCGGCGTTCGGCCCACGCCTCATCGTAGCCAACCACCGCAAGTCTTTGGGTCGCTCCTCCCAAAGTCATCTCGAATGCTTTAAGCAGTCAAGATTGAACCGGCACGCCCATTAATTCAGCGGCGTGCCCCCTTGCTTTAGCTGCGTGCGAGATTTTTCCGTCGACGGCTGGGCAGTTGTCGCGGATTTGGCTTGGCCTGGGTGGTGCCTTTCCGAACCAGCTCCTGCAAGACCCGATACAGTGGGTGCTTCGAATTTGCGCGATAGAACCGTTTATAACCATTGCCGCGGCTAACGATCAGATTCGCCGCCTCAAGCTTGGCCACCTCATCCTGAACCGTTCTCAGTGCGAGAAAACTACGCCGCGCCAGCTCGCGCGTATACAACTCTTGGCCGCGGTCCGTGAACAGCAGTCGCAACACCTCGGCGCGCACGACCGGAAATAAACCGTGTAGCAAGGTCTGCTTGATACGCGTTTGGTACTCGAATGCTTTACGCAGTCAAGCTGCCGATGCAACGACAGCTAACCTTTCGGGCCAACCTCGAAAATCGGCATGCGCGAAAGCCGAATGCTTTACGCAGTCAAGCTACTCGACTCGACAGAGCTACGGACCCGACAGCCAGCCTTTCGGCAACCTCGAAGATCAGCGTGGCAAGAGTCGAATGCTTTAAACATTCACGTTCTCCAGCATTGCTGGTGAGCTTTTCGGCCAAGCTCAAAGATCGGCATGGGCGAAAGTCGAATGCTTTAAACATTCGATATTATTCTGCGTGGCGAGGAGGCGGGGGTGACCGGAGCCAGGGATTGCGCCAGGGTGGAGGGAATCCCGTGATTCGGCCTGACGAAATCGAATCGGCCGGAAATTAAGCGAGCGTGGCAGTCGATCGAACAACTGCTGGTTTCCTGGCGCGCCGTAGCGCTGCGGAGGCGACAGTTCCTCTTCCAGCTTATGGATTTGCTGACTGAGAGAAGGTTGCGAGACGTGCTCGCGTTCCGCCGCATTGGAGAAGCTACCCTCCTCCGCGACAGCGACAAAGTACCGGAGTTGATGAATCTCCATCGTACGACAGTCCGCTGTGCCTGAATGTTTGTCTAAGCCGCTGCTGGCAGCAATTATCCCGCGTCAGGAGCGTCGAATGCTTTAAAGATTCGAGTTTGACGCCACGCCATTCACGCTATCCTCCGCGGCCTTTCTTTCGACGGCTTGGTAATTTTCGCGGATTTGGCTTTGCCTGCGCCTTGCCTCTGCGGACGAGCTGTTGCAACACCGAATGCAGCGGGTGCTCGGGGTTCGCTCGATAGAACCGTTGATATTCGTTGCTGCGGCTAACGATCAGATTCGCCGCCTCGAGCTTGGCCACCTCATCCTGAACCGTTCTCAGTGCGAGAAAACTGCGCCGCGCCAGCTCGCGCATACAGCTCTTTCCTGTCTACCTTCTACTTCCTACTTTCTCGCGCGGGTAACCGTTGCGGTTTGAACCGGTGAATCCGGAGTCATTATCCTTTTTTCTTAATTCTCAATTCTTCTTTCTAACTTCGCTTCGCGTTCC
>Ga0137372_10004397_pt1 | contig 13724 bp, 12 predicted proteins | sample SagtaG_6_FD_104911 | JGI IMG/M metagenome (GOLD analysis project Ga0137372, IMG submission 104911) | Vadose zone soil microbial communities from Sagehorn Ranch, Mendocino, California, USA - Sage1_R_60_16 metaG | ecosystem: Environmental > Terrestrial > Soil > Vadose zone | place: USA...
CCTCGAGGCCCGGTCGGTCCAGAGACACCCACGTATTCCCCCAGACCGGCTCACCGAGAGGAACCTGACCGCGGAAACCCGTAAGGCGAGCGGTCAGGCGCGGTACCACGACGACGGCGGCGGCGGCGGCGTCCCGACGGACCAGGGCCACGAGGTGCTCAGCGTGCTCGCCGCCCGCCGACAGAGGATCGTAGCTTCCGCTCCGGAAGAGCGGGGGAGACTCCCGGCGGAACGTGAGGGCGCGATGAGTCACGTACATCTTGACGCGTCCATCGGGCCAACTGTTCATGAGCTCCGCGCACAACCGGTCGAGATTCTCCGGACCCGCTCCCGCGCGCCGTCGAAGCTCGTCGAGAAGGGTCTGGCGCCGCGTGAAGTCCACGGGGCGGCGATTGTCGGGATCGACGAGGGACAGCTCCCAGAGCTCTGATCCCTGATAGAAGTCGGGAATCCCCGGCGCGGTGATCTTGAGCAGCGTCTGGGCGAGCGAGTTGACTGATCCGTAGAGGGCGACCAATCGCTGGAACGGGAGAAAGGCTTCGACGAACCGGCTCCCGGGGGAGAGGAGCCTGGTGACGAAGTCGCGAAGCGCCTGATCGTACCCGGTGTCCGGATTGACCCAGCTCGTTCGCCGCTTGGCTTCCTTCGTGGCCTTTTCCATGTAGCGCACGACTCGATCCACGAAGGACCCGCCCGTCGCGTCGTCGCCTTCGGCCGGCCAGGCGCCCACCAGGGTCTGGTAGAGGAGATATTCGTCATTGCCATCGGGGGCAGCTTGGCCGTCGAGGTCCTGCTTGAAGCGCCGGTTGATCATCCGCCACCTCCGCACGTGGGCGGCCCAGGCGGCGGGGACATCCGAGAGGACGCTGATACGGGCCCGCACATCCTCGCCGCGCTTCGTATCGTGGGTGGCGGTGCAGACCAGCGAATCGGGCCAGCGCTCGAGCCGCCGCGCATTCTTCTCGTGGAAGGTGGCGAGGGGCTCGCCATACCGCGCGGGGTCGCTCCCCACCTCATTGAGCGAGACGAGGCAGTTGTAGAGGTAGAGCGCGGTGTCCTCGACGCCCTTGGCGGTGACGGGGCCGGTGGTCTGCTGGAAGCGCATGGCAAAGCGGCGTCGCTCGGCCTGCTCGTGCGTGTCGCTTCGCTGGGGATGGCGCATGAGGAGCGCGTCGCGGAGGAAGTCGAAGATCGACACGTTCACGGTGGAGTTCCGCCGCTTGGCCTCGGCCACCGCTCGATCGATATAGCCGCGGTCCCGGCCGCTCGGCTCGTCCCCCACATCACCCACGTAGGTGCGGTAGACGGGGAAAGCGGCGATGACCTCCCGGATGACCCGAACCAGGCTCGCGAGGGTGAAATCGCGCGAGAGGCGATTGCGCTCCGAGATGCGATCGAGGTGCACACCGAGCTGGACGATCTCGCTGGCCATGGACACCAGCATGATGAGCCGCTTGGCCGCGTAGCTCAGATCGGCCATGGGCTCGACGCGCCCGGCGAAACGGGAATAAGTGGCGGTCATCTGCCGTGAGGTGCCCCGATCGACGAAGAGGCCGTTGACCGAGCCGAGATAGTCGTAGCCCGTCGTACCCGCCACGGCCCACCAGTCGGGAAGCGGCTCCTCGGCCATGAGAATCTTTTCGGCGGCTATCCAGAGTGGCCGGGCCGCCTGAGCACTCGCGTCTGACTGAGCCGCGGCACGATACTCGGCGGCGATGGCCAGCTCCGTGTCATGGTCCAGATCGGGATGGAGCCGGCGCGCCGTCGCGACGATGGCGCCTTCCTGGAGGCGCAGGAAGTATTCCCCGGGGGCATAGAGACCGTCGGGATGGTCCACCCGGATCCCTCCGACTTTGCCCTCGCCGATCAGGCGAAGGACCAGCTCGTGGCTTGCCGCGAAGACCTCGGGGCGCTCCATCCGGATGGCGGCCAGATCATTGATGTCGAAGAATCGGCGATAGTTGACCTCGTCCCCGGCCACCCGCCAGTCGGCGAGCCGGTAGGTCTGCCCGGCGAGGAGAGCATCCAGGTGATCGAAGCTCGCAGGGTCTCCGGGTGTGCCGTTGAACAGCCGAATGTTGTCGTCGACAAAGTCGCGAATATGCTCCGACTCCTTGAGGAGGGTGGCCAGCCGGCGCTTCACCACTTCCTTCTCCCTGAGTCGCTCCTCGATGCGGGCGGCGTCGGAGTCGATACGGTCGGGCAGATGGGCCAGCGCCGTGAGGATGCTCTTGAGCTCCTGGAGGTGAGCATCGTCGTCGCCGACCCGGGCCACGAGATCGTCGAGTCCATGCGTGAGGATTCGAGGAAAGGTATCGGGAGCGATGGGAAGGCGGGCGCCCGCGTAGCGCAGGACGAAGGCGCCGTCGGCGAGCTCGAGCTGAAGCTGCCCCGACTCCAGCACTTGGCCGTACTGATCCGGAAGAACCGGGAGAAGCACCTTGTTCCGTAGCTCGGCCTTGGGGGGTGCCCATTCGATGTCGAAGAAGCTTGCCCGCGGAGAGCTGGGCCCGTTCTCCAGCACGTCCATCCACCAGGGATTGGCGTCACCCGCCACCCCCATGTGATTCGGCACGATGTCGAGGATGATGCCCAGGCCGCGTTCGTGAAGGGCCGCGGCCATGCGGTCGAAGGTGGCGGGACTCCCGATCTCGGGATTGAAGGCATTGTGATCGGTGACGTCATAGCCGTGGGTGCTGCCCGGTCCACTCTTGAAGCACGGCGAGAGGTATGCGTCGGAGATCCCGAGCAGGTCGAGATACCTGGCGAGCGCGGCCACCTGATCGAAGCCCGCCGATGACCCGAGCTGGAATCGATAGGTGGCGCTGTGCGGCCGCCCGAGCTGGGCGATCGCCTCCGCGAACAGACCCTTGACGTCCGTCATCGAAGATCGATGTCGCTCACAGGTGGGTGAACGTCTCGCTGGGCGGATGGGGATCGCGGCGAAGGTAGCGATTGAGGATCTGCCGAGCCAGTCGTCGTCCCCCGAAGCCGAAAGCCAGCGAGAGGGTCAGAAGGAGACCTCCGAAGGTGATCCCGAAGGCCACGAGCACCATCTCCTTGCCGATGCCGAGATGCGTGATGGCCGTGGCGGCGGCGAAGAGCAGGACGGCCCAGCGAATCGCCCGGGCGAGGAGCCGCGCCTCAGGCACATGGGCATTGACGGCGGCGATGAGTGCGCCTTCGGCGAGGAAATTCGAGGCGAGCCAGCCGCTCAGCATGATCAGCCCCGCACTGAGTATCCGCGGCACTGCGTACAGAATGAAATCCGTCACGCGGCCGGTGCCCGGGATGGCCAAGGCGTCGACGGCCAGGGTCACGGACACCACGAAAATGCTCCAGAACACGGCGAGGCCGAAGACATCAGAGGGCGTGCGGCGAATACCCGAACGCCCCATGGCCTGGCTCAAGCCCCAGGCTTCGGCCCGCCGGTCGAAGGCCATGGTGCGGGCGAGCCGGCGGGCGAGCCGGCCCATGACCCATCCCACGGCCAGACCGACGGCGGCAAGGGTCACCATGGCCAGTATGCCGGGGAGGATGATGATGAGTCGCGAGGTCACATTGTGAATGGCCGTCCATACCAGGTCACTCCACATGTCCGTCATGACGGCTCCCTTCTTGGATCACGGGCGAGCGCAAGGCGGCGGGAGAACATCGGAACACAGACGATTCCCCGGAAGGAGAGCGCCGCGATGTCGGGGCTCGACTTTCTACCGTTCCGCGGCGTACTGCGTCAGATCGAGGAATTCGGCCGCGCAAAAGGCACAATAGGCGACGGACTCGAGGGTGTATGCGCAGACCGGACAACACGGCCGTCCGCAATCGACGCATCCGAGATCCTCGACGGCACGAAGCACCGGCGCTCCACACTCACATGTCTTTCTGCTCATGTGTGGCCTCCCATGGCTGACGAAGTCGTTGGAAGGCAGAATTGCAAGTCATATGCCCCCAGCTGACCGCTTGGGCTCCCGTCCACTTTCGGGGACTTGTACAATAAGGACCTCCGGCGAGGCCCGCAACTGGCTAGCATCGGCACGAATTACCGAGTAGATTCGACCGGGCTGGGGATTCTCGCGCTTCCGTCACCCAGTTGACAGACTCACCAAGAGCAGAGATTCTGTCAAATCTGGTGGCATTTGGCTTCCAGAAGAGCACTCGCCAGCGATGGCACGAGGGTTGCGATCAGGGCGCGCATGACCCAATCGAACACGACGATATCGAGCGCGACGTCCGAGCAGCGGAGCCTGCGCGTCGGCACAAATGCGTGGGCGGTGGTGTTGGCAGGGGGCAAGGGGATGCGGCTCCAGGGGCTGACCCGACACGTGTATGGCGAGGACAGGCCAAAGCAGTACGCCGTTCTGACGGGTGGCAAATCCCTCCTCAGGCAGACGCTGGATCGTGTGCGCCTTTGCGTCCCGGCGGAGCGAACCATCGTGATGACGATGGCGGGACAAGGCGGCTATATGAGGGCCGAGCTGAGACACGAGCCGCGGGCTCCGCATGTGCTCGAGCAGCCGAAAGATAGAGGCACGGCGGCGGCCATTCTCCTCGCTGCGCACTGGATCCTGGCCCGTGATCCGAAGGCCACGATGACAGTCCTCCCTTCGGACCATTTCGTGTCGGACGACGAGCTCTTCATGGAGTGCCTCTCCCAGGGGATCGGGGCCATCGAGCGACGTCCCGAGCAGATCGTGCTCCTGGGAGCCGAGCCCAGCGAGCCCGAGACCGACTATGGCTGGATCGAGCTCGGGGAGCCCCTGACAGGGCCGGGAACGGCACCGTTGTACAGGGTCCGGCGCTTCGCCGAGAAGCCAGATCAGCTGACCGCGGACGCGCTATTCAAGGCGGGCGCCCTGTGGAACACGTTCGTGTTTGCAGGCGGCGCGGCGGCGCTCGTCGACGCGGGCCGCGAATGCCTGCCTTTATTGCACGAGCGGCTGGCCGGGCTCGATCGGTTCCTGGGGACCGAGCATGAGCGATGGGCCATTGCCCAGGCCTACGAGTTCGCGCCACGCGCCAGCTTCTCGCGGGCTTTGCTCGAGCGCTGTCCTGACAAGCTCGCGGCAATGCGCCTCTCGGAGGTGTCCTGGTGCGACCTGGGCACCTCGCGCAGGGTCATCCGGACCCTCGACGAGCTGGGTATCAGGCCTGACTGGCTCGCGACCCTTCAAGAGGCCGGCTGAGCCTTATCGGGCAGCCTTGCCGTTCTTCACGGCGAGGGCGAGATCGTCGGCGAGACGCGAGGCCTTGTCGGCGAGCACTTGGGCTCGGGGCACATCCCGCGCCCGTAGAGCCTCGGCGGCTTTCGAAATGAAGTCCCTGAGGCCCGACAGCATCTCCTGTTGCTCGTGGCCAAGCTTGGACGAATCGATCTGGCCCATGACCTCGCCCGCCCGGGCCAACCGCGTTTTCACGTCTCGCACCGCCTGGTCCTCGTTGTCGATGTGCGGCGAAACTTGGGGAGCCGGCGGGAGCGGCGGGGTCGGCGGTAGGGGAGCGGGCCCCGGGCGGGGAGGCAGGGCAGCCGTCGGCTGTGCGCTTCCGGCGTCTGGGGGCGGCCCCGTGGAAGCGCAGCCAAGCGGAAGGGCAGCGAGGAGGAGCAGCGACAGGGCTCGCCTCATGACTTCGCCGCGCTCGGCAGCCGCACGATCACGCTGGTGCCTTGCCCGACCGTAGAGTGAATCTCGATGCTGCCGTGGTGGAGGTCGACCACGCGGCGCACCAGGGCGAGTCCGATGCCGGTTCCTTCCTGCTTGGTCGTGTAGTACATCTTGAAGATACGCTCGACATCCTCAGGAGGAATACCCACCCCGGTATCGGCAATCGTGACCTTCAGCAACGCCTCGGTTTCCGGCTCGGCTGATATGGTGACCGGTCCGCCATGAGGCATGGCCTGACAGGCATTGACGATCAAGTTCATAAAGGCACGTCTCAGCATCTGTTCGTCGCCCTTGGTGACAGGCAGGGCCGGGTCCAGTCGAGCCGTCAGTGCCACGCCTTTGGCCTGCCACTCGGCCTGGAGGAGGGTCGTAAGCTCCTGAAGAATCGCGTTGATGTCCACGGGCTGCCTGGCCAAGTCGGAAGGATAGACGACCTCCGAAAAACGGTCGACCACCGCCGCCGCACGATGGATCTCCGACTCGAGCACGTCCAGGCTCCGGGTGACGTCCGGGGTGGGGTCGGATAGCCGTTCCCTGAGGAATGCGACGCGGATGACCATGGCGTGCAAGGGATTCTTGATGTCGTGAGCCACCTCCGAGGTGATCTGGCCCAGAGCGGCGAGCTGGGCGGAGTACTGGATCAGGGACTGGAAGGTCCGCGCGGAGACGGCGAGGGACTTGAGATCTCTGATGACAAGGATGACCCCCGCGCCCTTGGAACCCTCGGGCGAGACAGGGAACACCGAGGCGAGCAGCTCGAGCGGCGCCCCCTCCGTCGGGATTTCGATCTTGGTGTTGCGCGAGGCTTCACCCCTCTCGAGAGCGCGGAGCATCAGGTGCCGGAGCGGGTGATCCGGCGGGAAGACATTGCCGAGATGCTTCCCCGCGGCGTCCCGGGCGGGTCGGTCCAGGACCATCTCGACGGAGCGATTGGCGAAGAGGATGACGCCGTCCGCAGTGGTGAAGAGGATGCCATCCTCGATGTGATCGACCGCGGTCTGAACGGTGTTGATCTCGCTGCGCTCGGCGAGGATCTGGGTTCGATCCGACTCCATCTGCTTGCCCAGGAGCTGGAGCTGATAGGCGAGCTTGCCGAACTCATCCTTCGGTCCCGCGCTGCTGCCCACGTCGAACTCGCCGCGGCGCAGCCGCTCCATGTCTTCGGCGAGCTTGCGGATGGGCTTCAGGGTGACGCTGGAAAGCCCGACGGCCACCACGAGCGCTGCCGTGAGCGAGAGGAGCCCCAGCGTGAGCGTGTACCAGAAGGCATCGTCGAGCCTGCCCCGCAGAAGCGGCATGGCGATACCGAGCCGAATGGTGGCCGCGGGCTTACCGTTCACGTTGAAGGGGAGCGCTACTTCGTAGATCTGGGACTGGCTGGAGTCGTCCACGAGACGCCGGAGGGGGTGGTCGTTCACCAGCTTCTTGAGACTTGGCTGTGAGGGGACGATCTCTCCCTCCCGCTTGCGATCGCTATGAACGATCGCCACTCCCTTGTCGTCCGTGATGACCGAGTACAAGAGCCACGGAGCATACCCGACGGTGGCGTCGAGGAGGGCGCGGAGATCGGCGTCCTGACTCAGGACGGTTCGGGGATCCTCGAGGGTGCGGCGAGAGAGCGTTCTCACGCATTGGGTATAGATGTGGCGCTCGACGAGATCCGCCTCTCGGAGCGTGGAGCTCCAGACGATCTGCTCCACGTGGTAGAGGTGCGCGGCCGTGCTCAGGGCGACCACGCACAAGGTCAGCAGAGCGAGTGCGAGGATCTCGCGCGCCTGCAAGGAGAGCCCGGCCCGGCGCCCTCCGGAAGTTTGAGGCTCGGCGATTCCCTCCTGTCTCATGGCCCTGTCGCTGGGAGGCCGGTGGGCGGCTTGCTGTGACGCAAGGCAGTGTATATGAATGAAGTATCCGGTAAGACTTTCCCGGTAGTTATTTCCGCCCCTCGCGGTGCTGTGACCAGATTAGACAGAAGTCTACCCTCCGAAGTTGCCAAATAATACTGGCATTTAGGCCTCACAGCAGGCCCAGAGAATAGCAGGGCACAGGCATTGCTACAATCGTGCCCGATCCGATGGGTCGTGCTAGGGCGCCAACCTCTAACCAGCGAGGTAGTGAACTATGAAACATCGCATTCTCGTAGCGGACGACGACGAGGCCGCACGTTCAGGCCTGGCCGATCTGCTGTCGAGCTGGGGCTACGAGGTCCAGCAGGCCATCGATGGCAAGGATGCCCTTGAAAAGGCGCCGGAGTTCGGGCCGGCCGTGGTCATTGCCGATCTTGTCATGCCCGCCCTTGACGGCGTGGCTCTTCTCAAGCCGCTTGCCGAAGTGTATCCAAATGCCGTGGTCATCCTGCTCACCGGGCATGCCACCGTGGAGACGGCGGTATCGGCCATGCGGGAAGGTGCCTACGACTATCTGACCAAACCGGTGGACCCGCGTCGGCTCAGGGTGCTGCTCGACAAAGCGGTGGAGCGCGGTGCCGTGCAGCGCGAGGTGACCTTGCTCCGACGGCAACTCCGGGAAAGCCGCGGATTCGGACCGATCCTCGGAGCCAGCCCGCCCATGCAGGAGATCTATCGCCTCATCGAGCTGGCTGGGGCAAGCTCGGCACCGGTGCTCATTACGGGTGAGACGGGAACGGGGAAGGAGCTCGTCGCGCGCACCATTCATCAGATGTCGGAGCGAGGCAAGGGCCCCTTCGTGGCCGTGAACTGTTCGGCGATTCCGGAGACGCTCATGGAGAGCGAGCTATTCGGACACGAGAAAGGCGCCTTCACCGGCGCGCACGAGCGGAAGGCGGGCTTCTTCGAGCTCGCGGACGGCGGCACCATCTTCCTCGACGAGATCACCGAGATGAGCCCGGCCCTCCAGGTCAAGTATCTTCGCATCCTCCAGGACGGTCTGGTCCGGCGCATCGGGGGGAAGAACGAGATCAAGGTTGACGTGCGGATCATCGCGGCCACGAACCGGGATGCCGCGCAGGCCGTCAAGGACAAGGCGTTTCGCGAGGATCTGTACTACCGGATCAATGTCTTGGCCATCGCGCTCCCGCCTCTCCGTCGCCGCGGACAGGACATCCCGCTGCTCGTGGAAGCGTTCATCGCCGAGTTCAACGAGAAGTATGGCCGCCACGTCAAGGCGGTCGACGAGACCGCGATGATGCGGCTTCGCGATCATGCGTGGCCGGGCAATGTGCGGGAGCTCCGGAACATCATCGAGCGTGCGGTGGTGGGCTGCAGCGAGGAGCTCATCACCCCGACCTTCCTCCCGCTTGGTATCGCTCCCGCAGAACGACGCGACCAGGGCGACTCCGTCCTTTTGCCTCTGGGAACAACGCTCGAGCAAGGGGAGCGGGAGCTCATTCTGCGCACTCTCGAGTCGGTGAAGAACAACAAGACCAGGGCCGCGGTTATTCTCGGCACCACGCCGAAGACGCTCCACAACAAGACTCGGCGGTGGAGATTAGGGAAGGAAGGTTAGAGGGCACGCCGTGGCACGCGTGATGCAGCTATTCTCTGGTAGGGCAAATCATGCAGTCGTTCAGAGGAGCCATGTACGAAAACGCGCTGGGTAGGCGTCCCGGCCAGAGAATTCTTCTGGCCGATGACGACCCAGATTCGCTCGAAGGACTTCGCGCGCTTCTGGAGGCTTGGGGATATGAAGTCGAGATCGCTCGCGACGGACAGGCGGCCCTCGATCAGGTCCCCGTGGTTCGGCCGTCGGTGGTGATCACGGATGTGATCATGCCCCGAATGACCGGGTTGGAACTCCTCGAGGCAATTCGACGCGATCGGCCCACCCTCCCCGTCATTGTCATGACCGCTCATGGCAGTGTCGAGGCCCGGCGTCACGCCGCGGCCATGGGCGCCGTCGCCTATCTTCCCAAGCCCATCGACACCACCCGATTGAAATCTGCTCTGGTGTCGGCTTTTCACGAGGCGAAAGGAGACGCTGATTCGTGAGGGCAACGGAGACTGAGCGAGGAAGTCTGCTTATCCACCGGAAGAGCTTCATGGTGGCCAGTGAAACCCGTCGCCAGGCCGTTGATATCAGGCCCCAAGTGGAGGAGGTCGTCCACAGCGTGGGGGCGAAGAACGGTATCGTCATCGTAAACTGCCTGCATACGACGTGCTCCGTCCTTGTCACGGAGTCCGGGGCGGAGGGTGTCCTCCGGCTCATGAGTCACGTCATTCAGGATGACCAGCCCTACCGCCACAACGATCTGCGCTGGTCGGACTGCGAGCGGGGGAATGCCGCGGCCCATCTCCGCGCCAGCCTCCTCGGACCTGGGATCACCATGGCCATTGCAAATGGCAGGCTGGCCCTCGAGGAGCACCATTCCATTTGGCTCGCGGAGTGGGATGGCCCGCGCTCGCGCACCGTGGAGATCCAGATCCTCGGATCCTGAGGTGCGCGGGGGCAAGCCTCCAAACGACGCAAGCCTCAGTTCCTTCACACTTCGTTCAGGAACGAGCCGTTTGGGACCCACTCCGAGGTGGACAGGGACCGCCACCATCACCGCGCCCACAACGAGAAATCCGGCGCCGGTGATCGCGAAGCCGGCGAGCGTGGAGCCGAGGTGATTGCCGATCCAGAGAGCCAGGGTGATGCTCGCCAAGACGAGGCCCAGGCCGGCCAAGACCCCACCACACACGATCACCGCAACGTGGCGCATCAGCAGACCAAGGCTCTCTTCGACTTCCAGACGCAGGAGGGTGAGCTTCTGGTCGAGGAGTCTCACCGTTTGGCCCAGAAGGTCCTCGACAAGCCCTAGAACGCCGCGCCCCTCCGGCGGACCCGCTCCCCTGATGTCGCGAAGCAGCATGACTCTATCTCTCGCGAACTCTCGCGAGACCAGAGCACGATACCCGCCATGAGGCCGATGCCGGCGGCCACGGCCAGGCCGGCGAGAGGCGAGCGCCGCATGAACTCCGCGACGTCGGCCACGCGGATCTGCTTTACCGCGTCGCCCGCCTTCGCCAGCGCCCGGGTGAGTTCCCGGGCGGTGTCCGCGAGGTGTTCCCGGACGGGTGTCACCATATCCTGGAGATACCCCGTGCTTTTGCCGTTTCCCGAAACTCGAGCCGTGTCCATTCTAGTGGCCGACCCCGAGAAAGAATCGACCAGGCAACAGGGTGGCCGCGGTGGCCGCCGCCTGCGCGACGATGGCGGGATGAACCCGCATCGTCGGACAGGTCACGGCCGTGCCGATAACGCAGCCGCTTTGTCGCCTGGGCGATTGCTCCAATCACGCTCCAGACGAACGGGCTCTGGCCTTACCGATCGATCATGGTCTCGGATCATTTTCATCCGATGGCGAAGCCGAAGCCCTGCTCCTCCGCGAGGGTGGCGAAGCGGACCAACTCATTCGGTCCGTGCTCCTCGCTGGACAGCTTGTACCCAATGTCCATCAGGGAATCCGTGCGCCGCGGCCGCCCCCCGAGACGAGATGGACGACGAGCATGACGATGCCGATGAGGAACAGAATCCAGGAAATCTGCGAGGCAACCGCCGCTACCCCGAAGAGACCGAGGGCGCCGGCGATGAGCCCGACTACCAAGAAGATCAGTGCGTAGTAGAGCATTTGAATTTCCTCCTTGCCGATGGACAGTGGCAACTGCCGTGCCAGGCTTGGAAATGATTGAAACGCGAGAGAACTCTGCGAGAGAACTCTGGTTGATACGAGTGAGAGCCCCACGGACCCTCACCGTTCGACGCGGTAATTCCAACGCGAAGAGGGGAAGGCGAGCGGCAGTAGCGGTGAGGAGATGAGGTTATTTGAAGAGCTTCTCGAACCAGCCGAGAGCCGCCGGCAAACCGTCTCGAACTGTCGAGTCGCATCCTTCACTGAGCACTGACCCCTCCCGGAAGGCCTCCTGCACGACATCATCGCTGCCGCACCAGAAGGAGACGCGTCGTCCCGTCTCGCGGTCTACTTGAGCCAGGACGACGCCGGGCGGTGGGGTGAAGTCGCCGGGTGCCGATCGACGTAGGGCAGCCTGCATGATCGGCCCCCAGATGGGCAACGCAGCCTGCGAGCCGGTGAGACCCAGCGGGGTGCCGTCGTCCAATCCGGTCCAGACACCGACCACGAGGTCGGGCGTGTAGCCAACGAACCAGGCGTCGCGCAGTCCGTCGGTGGTTCCGGTCTTGCCGGCCGTAGTGTCTTGAAGACCCCAGGCGGAGCTCCCGGCGCCGGTGCCTCGCCGCATCACTCCACGAAGCAGGTGCGTGATCATGAACGCGGACTCCGCTGATACGGCCCGATACGATCCGGGTAGGGGGGCGAGGGGTGGGCCGGCAGGATCATTGACGAGTCCGGTGGGGGTCATGCGAGTGCCGCCGTTGGCCAGCGTCGCGAAGGCAGTGGTGATTTCCAGCAGGGTCACCTCCGATGTGCCGAGAGCAAGGGAGGGTACGGGGGCCAGGGGGCGATCGATTCCAACGGCATGAGCCACATCGGCGACGCGACGCGCTCCGAGGTCCAGGGTGACCCGTACCGCGGGAACATTGAGCGATTGCTCGAGGGCCCGCCGAACCGTGACGGGCCCGTGAAACTGCCCGTCCATGTTATGGGGCTCCCAGGTGTCGGGACCGGCCCGCACCGACAAGGGCTCGTCGGCGAGCAGAGAAGCGGGGGTGAGGCCAGTGCCACGACGCTCCGCCTCGAAGGCGGCCAGATAGACGAAGGGCTTGAAGACCGAGCCGGGCTGGCGCGCGGCGCGCGTCGCCCGGTTGAACGAGCTGTCTCCATAGCGTCGGCCTCCGACCATGGCCCGAATCTCGCCCGTAGACGGATCGATGGCGAGAGCAGCCGCCTGCACTTGACCGGCGAGTTGTGGGCGTGCCTTTTCGATCCTCGCTATACCCTGGCGCACCGCTGTCTCCGCAGCCCGTTGGAGGGCCGGATTCAATGTTGCCTGCACTCGAGTCTCTCCTGACACGGGGAGGGTGGTCCGGCGACCAAACTCGGCGGCGACAAAGTCCACAAAGTAGGGCGCGATGCGTCCCGTTTCCGGCGACCACCGGGGCAGGGGCCGCGCGAGAGCTTTACGGGCCGCCTCGCCTTCGATGAGCCGATGGTCCCGCATCGCGGTCAGGATCTCGTCGCGTCGCTCCTTTGCTTCCATTCGCGACCCGGCGAGGAGCCGATTGGGTGCACGGATGGCGCCGGCCAGCCACGCGGCCTCGTGGGCTTCCACGGCTCCGAGGTCCTTGCCGAGGAAATGCCGCGCGGCGGCGGGAAGCCCGTACACCGGAATGTCACCCGCCTGCCCGAGGTACACCGTATTGAGATACGTCTCCAGGATGCGGCTCTTCGAGTACCGGGCCTCCAGCATCAGGGCGATGGCCGACTCGCTGAGCTTGCGTCCCCAGGTCCGCCGGGTGTCGAGGAATGCCGTGCGTGCTACCTGCTGGGTGATGGTGCTGGCGCCCTGCCGGACCTCGTTCCGCTTGACGTTGACGTGAAGCGCGCGGGCCACCGCCAGTGGATCGATGCCCGGATGGGTCCAGAAGCGCCGGTCTTCGGCCATGAGCACAGCGTCAATTACCACGCGGGGAATTTTCTCGATAGGCATCCAGCTCTGAGCTCTACGCGTTGGATAGATGACCCCCACGGGCTCTGCGCCGGCATAGAGTCTGACCGCGGGCTGGCGAGTACCCGGGTCGGGAAGCGAGTAATGCCAGCCTGCCCCCGTGATCGTCGCGGCCAGCGCCAGCAGCAGCAACAGAGAAATGACGGCCACCCGTCGAGGACTCTGTCTCGCCCGCGTCGCCAGCATGCGCGTGAGCAGGAGCATCCGCTGTGCCAAGGGACGCGGGCCTCAGGGGATCGCGACGGGAACTACGCAGTAAAAACTACCGAGCGCGATGTTGCTCGGTGATAAATAGTCAGCCGGAAGGCGAAATCTTCCTTTCGTGTGCCTTCTAGCGCTCCCCCTCACCACCACGGTCCGGGCACGCCGCTTGCTCATGGAGACCGCGGCCGAGAATCCAAGCTTGAAAACGCTGGCTACCGGAAAGGCGTGAATCAGATGGCTCGTTACCGTCCCGCTGGCA
>Ga0137372_10004399_pt1 | contig 13720 bp, 7 predicted proteins | sample SagtaG_6_FD_104911 | JGI IMG/M metagenome (GOLD analysis project Ga0137372, IMG submission 104911) | Vadose zone soil microbial communities from Sagehorn Ranch, Mendocino, California, USA - Sage1_R_60_16 metaG | ecosystem: Environmental > Terrestrial > Soil > Vadose zone | place: USA: California...
CACTTCGGCGCGGCGCGCGCCAGTCGCATAGAGCGTCATCAGTAGAATGCGGTGAAAAGGCGAGTCCGCCGCGTCAATCAACTTCGCCACGTCTTCCGGACTGAGCACCAGAGGAAGGCGTTGCACCTTCTTCGGATAAGGTGTCTCAGCAATGCTCCAGCCTCGCTTCAACACCTTCACGTACAAGAAGCGCAGAGCTGCCAGATGCTGCGTCACCGTACTCGATGCCAGCTTGCGATGAGTAAACAGCATGGCTTGATACTGGCGTACATGAGCCGGGCCAAGGCGGTGCGGTGGACAGTGAAAGTAGCGGCTGAACTGCTCTACCGCTCGAACGTAGCTTTGAATGGTTGACTCCGCGAAGTTACGGCATCTCAACTCCGCGATCATGATCTGACGTAGATGTGTCACAGAGAATCCCCTCCTCTGCAACACACCTTAGCGCAGCTCAGGCCCGGTTCACCTCACGCACGCGAATGCGTCCGCCGCCCAGCGGCTTCCTTCAAGTCGCTGTATCCGAAGCGCCCGCAATCAGCCTTTCGGAGACAGACCTGCACCAGTGGGCGCTTCAGATACAGCCCTAAGACTTATGGACCGGGAGATGCTGGGACGACGACGGTGAAGGGTGAAGTAAGGGATGCAGGAGTTTTTCGGCGAGAACGTCGCGCCAATGGGCGTCTTCGCGAATTGGGTTCTCATCACCCACGAGAAGCGCGGCACAACCTTGTCGCGGAAGGCTGCTCGGCCGCCCTTCTAAACCAAATAGCAGCTTGAACATCGTCCTGCGGTAAGCCATCACCGCGGAGAAAAGACAGCCAAAGATTATTCTGTGCCAAATAAAAGCCCTGCTCAGCCGCCTTGCGATAGGCTGATTCGTCAGTCGGGTCTTGTTCTACAAGCTTCCCTCGTACGGCTAAATCCAGAATAAATTTCCGCAGCCGCTCCACCGCATCCGGTGCCTCGCTGATCTTCTCAAAATGTCGAAAGATGTCCCGCTCTGTGAGGCTCTTCTTGTTCATTGCACCGAATTTCTTGACCGGCCCTTGAAGTCGACCTCATAGATCTGGTTGAGGATCGTCACCACGGCCTGTTGAACGATTTTGTCCTCCAGCGCTGCGACGCCCAACGGACGTTGCCGTCCGTCAGCCTATAAAGACTCGTCTTGAGGGCTTGGCCCGATGTCCTACACCCGGATCTATAATGAATCCGTGATACCGTCGCACCGAATATCAGTGGAATCTCGAGTATTTAGATCGGTGCTCGGGTTTTACCGTAGCGCGGAACATGCCGAGGAAGCACTTCACGCGGCCAGGAAGAATCATTTCCGGCGCTCGGCGGCAGTCCATCGAGCAGAAGACGGTCGCCTGAAGTTCTTCCATGCCGGACTTGCACCTCGCGACCGGGCAGCATTCGGAATCGTCGTGGCGCTAGTCGTTGCCCTGCTGTCCGAGATTCTCAGCACGCGTCTGTGGGCCCTAGTCCTCTTGGCATTGTCCGGCTTTCTGATTACGTGGTTCGGTACGCTCTGGTTGGGATTCGGAATCAAGAGGGGATTTCTTCGCCACTATAGCCGTTTCGTACTTCCGGGAGAGAGCCTTGTAGTTGTCCAGGCGACGGAAGAGAACACGCCCGATGTCATTGCAGTTTTGGGGCACATCGCGCATCCATCCGTGTTCGCGATCCGCCCAGGGCTTCGATTCACTTCTTCCACCCAGATGGATGGGAAGTTGCGCGAACCCGTCACTATGGCCAGCTTGCCGGATTGGGCGGCCGAGTTGGGTGCTTCACACGAATTAGAGTCATCCACGAGATCCCGGCCGCTGCTGCCAATCCTACGGGAGTGCGAAGTTGCAATCGAGCGTGCGCGGGCCGGCCTGGCGGAAGCCGCACGGCTGGAATACGGAATCACCAATGCAGCCGAGTGGCTTCTGGACAATGCCTACCTGATTCGCTCTCACATTGCCGAAATCCGGCACAATCTGCCGGACAATCACAACAAAATTCTACCGGTTCTTGTGGATACGAACTGTCCCGTCCGGCTACGCGTGTATCATCTCGCCGCTGAGTTGGTCGATTGCACTGGCCATAGGCTGGCACCAGAGGGTATCGTCAGTTTTCTCGACGCCTATCAGCATCATTTGCCTCTGACCATCGCCGAGTTGTGGGTGTTCCCGCTGATGTTGCGCCTGGTGCTTCTGGAGAGGCTGCGGCGGTTATCAGAGGTGGCGAGCCTGCGCCAGCACCAAAAGGAACTAGCTGATTTTTGGGCTGACCGGCTCATGAACGCCGCCTATCATGGTCCGGAACAGTTCGAGGGAATCATCACGGAACTGGACCGCGACAGCGACGAACTGACACCCCATTTCATTGCGCGTCTCGGCGAACACCTGAATAAGGAAGAGGCCGCGCTTGCCCCGATCCAGAAATGGATTGAAGAGAAGACGGAGGCCCACTTAGCCGATATCGTCCGGAGCGAGCATACCGAAGAAGCAAATGATCTAATGTCAATCTCGAGTGCGATTGGAAGTCTGCGCCAGCTCTCTGAACTGCGGTACGCGAAGATCGTCGAGGCAGTGAGCCGGGTCGAGGCGGTCCTACGCGAAGATCCGGCGGGTATTCATGCGCGCAGCGATTTCACCACTCGCGACCGTTGCCGACGCGTCGTGGAAGAAACGGCGCGCCAGTCGAAGACTCCCGAGTGGGCCGTAGCGCGCCTCGTGGTGGAGTTGGCGGGGCGCGCGCCGCGCGGTAGCCCTCATCAATGTGCAGCATACTACCTGCTTGATGAAGGACTGTCGGAGCTTGAAAGATGTGTGAAGCGCCGTGTTCCCTGGCGGGAACGGCAGTTGCGATCCCTCTACCGGCATCCAACGCTGTCATACCTGGGGGGTGTCGCCGCACTCACCACAGGAATTGCAAGCGCCTTCCTGTCCGCGGCATACACTGGGGGGGCAGTTTCACCGGCGATGCTCCTGCTTTTGGGAACACTTGCGCTCTTCCCGGCCAGCGAACTTGCGATTTACCTGTTGCAGATGTGGCTGACCTGGGTTTTGCCTCCGCGCGTGCTGTCAAAAATGTCGTTTGAGGAGGGCATACCGGACGACTGCCGCACTCTTGTCGTCGTCCCGATGATGCTGCTGACACCGGACTCGATCCGCGGGGAGATCGAGAAGCTGGAAGTAAGATACTTGGCCAACCCCGGCGCCAACCTTCATTTCTCGCTGCTGTCGGATTTCACCGATGCAGAAGAACCTGAGATGCCGGAAGATGACAATCTACTTGGGTTGGCGGCGAAAGGCATAGAACATCTCAACGCACGTTACGGCAAGGGCACCTTCATTCTCTTCCACAGACCGCGGGTATGGTGCGAGACCGAGCGCCGCTGGATTGGATGGGAGAGGAAACGCGGCAAACTGGAGGAACTCAACCGTTTTCTGAATGGCGAAGAATGCGGCATCTTTGTGCATGCCGGGTCGCTGCCGGGGGGAATCCGCTACCTGATCACGCTCGATGCCGACACTCAACTCCCTCACGGCACTGCACGGAGACTCATCGAAACGATCTCACACCCCTTGAACCGAGTGGAACTCACGGACAATGAACGCAAGCGTGTCCGTGGTTACACGATCATTCAGCCACGCGTAAGTATTACGCTCCCATCGGCAACGGCAACGCGTTTCGCAAGGTTTTTCACGGACGCGCGCGGGAGCGACCCTTACTGTCAAGCGGTTTCCGACGTCTATCAAGACCTATTTGGTGAAGCGATCTATCACGGAAAGGCCATCTATGATGTTCGGGCGTTCCACAAAATACTTAGCGGACGTTTCCCGCAGCAACGCTTGCTCAGTCACGACCTCATCGAAGGAGCGCATGTAGGCGTCGGATTGGCCACGGACGTGGAACTCTTCGAAGATTTCCCGTACGACTATATGGGCTACAGCAAGCGGGAGCACCGTTGGATCCGGGGAGATTGGCAGATCGCTTCATGGATCTTCCCGCGAGTCCCGGCTGGAGAGCGTCCGGGACTCGCACCGAATCCCCTCACGCTGATCAATCGCTGGAAGATCTTTGACAATCTTCGCCGCAGCCTGTTACCTGCGGCGTCATTGATGCTCCTACTATCCAGTTGGAGCTTTCACGCTGCTCCCATGGCCGACAGCGCACTCGTGGCACTGGTACTACTGGTTCCTCTGTTCTTGCAGTTGCTGCGGCGGTTGGTACAACGATGGCGCGGCGATGCGGGGGCCTGGCGCGAAGCCAGCAGCGATTTGAATCGAGCGGTCGTAATGGCTGCCTTCCTGCCCCACCAGGCATATCTCGTGTCGGATGCCATTATTCGCGCCTGCTACAGGCTCCGGGTCAGCAAGCGCCACCTGCTGGAGTGGCAGACTGTAGAAATGTCGCGCCTGTCGTCCCTTTCGCACCTGGATGCTTTTCGAGTGCAGTTCTTCCTCATCTCCGCTATGGCAGCCGCGTTTCTGTTGGCCCTGACTACCCGCGGCATTTTTTGGGAACCGGCATGGACGCCGTTTCTTTTGCTCTGGGTTGCCGCCCCAGCAGTTCAGCATTGGATCGGTTGGCAACGGCGCGGGCTGAGGGTGTTGGAGCGTATCGAGGTTGATGATCAACGCTATCTGCGGCGCGTCGCGCGAGAAACCTGGCGCTACTTCGATGATCTTGTAGGACCGCAGCACAACTGGCTCCCTCCCGATAACTCTCAGGAAGCCTTGTGCGTCGAGGTTGCCGATCGCACCTCGCCAACCGATATTGGAATGTGGCTGATGTCGGCGGTCTCGGCGCTCGATCTCGGGTTTCTGACTCCGGAGCAGATGGTTGACAGATGTACAGCCACCATCGGAACGCTTGAGAGGCTAGAGCGCTACGAGGGCCACATTTTCAACTGGTACAACACGCGGACTCTGGAGCCGCTACCGCCGAAGTATGTATCTACAGTCGACAGCGGAAACCTTATCGCGAGCCTATGGGTGCTTGCGCAGGCCACACAGGAACTGAAGGCGCAACCTCAACTGGATGCGCGTGCGCTGCGGGGATTGACCGATACCTTGTCGGTGATTATGAAGCGTTTCCCGCCGGACCACACGACCGCTATTTCCCTGGAGGCGTTACGAGAGCTATTCCAAGAAAAATCGGCCGGCATCGAAATCATGGAACGAATCCGGCTGGCTGCCGAGCCGGCACGCAAACTAACCAAGTCGTTGCAATGGAGCGTCTCGGACATCGACGAGCGCGCCTACTGGTTTACTCGGCTGGAGCAGCAAGTAGAGAGCTGGATCCAATATTTTGATCGTTATTTGCGGTGGGTGGACGTTCTATCGGCTCCACCAGACGAGTTTTTGCAACCCTTGGGAATTGGCGCGATACTGGCGCGTAGCGACGTGCTAAGCCATTTCCCTTCTTGGAGCGAGCTGGCCGGCGGAGAAACTGGCATCCTTTGGGATATCTTACGAGACAGCGGCATTGAAGACGGGCTACCGGCTAACCTTATCGCCTGGATGGCGGATCTAAGAGCTGAGTACGAAAAAGTGCGCGAAGCGTCGAAAGCTTTACTCGGGCGCACCAAGCGGCTCAGCGAAAGGAGCGAAGATTTCGCCGCCACCATGGATATGCGGTTTCTCTACGACTCCGATCGGAGTCTCTTCGCGATCGGATATCAGGCGGGCGGACCTCTGAACTTCGCTGCTCATTACGACTTGCTCGCGAGCGAGGCACGTCTAAGCAGTTTAGTGGCGATTGCCAAAGACGACGTGCCTGTGAACCACTGGCTGGCATTGAGACGCCCGTACACGTCGTCGAATGGCCATGTTTTGCTTTCCTGGGGCGGGACGATGTTTGAGTATCTTATGCCGCTCTTGTTTACTCGCAGCTTTCGGAACTCTCTTCTCGAGAATGCGTGCGCCGCAGCGGTCAAATTCCAGGTGGAATACGCACGAGACCGGGGAGTGCCCTGGGGAATTTCCGAATGTGCCTACAGCGCGCTCGATATTCACAAGATCTATCAGTATCGGGCGTTTGGTGTTCCGCCCCTGGGCTTGAAGCGGGGGCTGGAGGAAGATCTGGTCGTAGCGCCTTATGCCACCGCGCTCGCTTTGCTGGTGGACCCGGTGGAATCAATCAAGAATCTCAGGCGTCTGGAGAAGGCTGGCATGTATGGACGGATGGGCTTTTATGAGTCGCTGGACTACACGCGCCAGCAGGCACGGCATGGAGGGAAAGGGGTGATCGTTTACACATATATGGCTCATCACCAGGGGATGAGTCTGATGGCCATAAACAACGTGTTCAACCGCGGCATCATGAGGCAGCGATTCCATGCCGATCATCGAGTTAAGGCCGTGGAGCCGTTGCTGTTCGAGCGCATACCGCCGACGCCTTCGATGCTGGCTCGCAGCCCCTCGGATCACGTTGCGATGCGTCTGGTATCCGGGCCGTCCGAGCCTGCGTACCATGTGTTCGATGAGGACACTCGGATCCCGCGTGTGCTTCTGCTCGGCAACGGGCAGTATGCGCTCATGATCACCAACGCGGGCGCGGGTTACAGCCGCTGGGGCGGCTTCGATATCACGCGCTGGCGTTCAGACTCCACCTGCGACAACTGGGGAATGTTCTTTTACCTGCGCGACAAAGAGAGTAACAAGCTCTGGTCGGCGACTCATCAGCCCCTGAATGTGAAAGACCCGGGTTACATGGTGATCTTCAGCCCAGATCGCGCCGAGTTCCGGCGCCGCCAACTTGGCATCGAATCTCATGTGGAAGTGACGGTGTCCCCGGAAGACGATGCCGAAATTCGCCGCATCACGCTGATCAACCACGGTTCGCGCGATCGGAAACTGGAGTTGACCAGCGCCGCTGAGTTGAGCCTTGCCCCCCATGACACAGACCGTGTCCATCCGGCTTTCAACAAGCTGTTCATCCAGACGGAGGCCCGGCCCGATCTGCAGGCACTAATCGCATGGCGTCGGCTCCGGTCTACCGATGATCCACCGATTTGGGCAGCACAATTGATAACGGAAAGCCCCGCTGGCGACGGATCGTTCGAGTATGAAACGGACCGCGCGCGCTTCCTTGGGCGGGGGCAGAATTACCGGCATCCGGCGATGTCGGTGCAAGAAACTGGCGGCTACGTTCTGGATCCCATGTTCGTCATCCAGCGGAGCTTTTCGCTCGAACCGAGGGAACAGAGGCAGATCACGTTTATTACGATCGCGGCGCGGTCGCGCGAGGAACTCTTGTTCCTGATCGCCAAATATCGTGATCCCGATAACTGTAGCCGCGCCTTCGGACTGGCTTGGTCGCACGCGCAGCTCGAATACCGATACCTCGGCATTCAGAGCGATGCGGCGTTTCGCTTCGGCGAACTTGCCAGTCACCTACTGTATCCGAACATCCGGTTGCGGGCACCAGTGGAGCGCCTGCGCCAGAATACGCTCGGCCAGTCGAAGCTTTGGGCCTATGGCATCTCGGGCGATTTGCCAATCGCGGCCGTTGCGGTCGCCGATTCGCAGGGTATCAGTCTGGTCCGCGAAGTACTGGCTGCCCACACCTATTGGCGACTACGCGGATTCAAAGCTGACCTGGTGATTCTGAACCGCGAGCCGGCCAGTTACGACCAGCCCCTCCATCACCAGTTGCTCCGTCTTGTGGAAGCGCACTCATCGCACACCGGGACGGATCAACCGGGTGGGGTGTTCCTCCGCAAAGCGGATCAGATGCCCGAGGAAGACTTGAATCTGATTCTTACCGTTGCCAGGGTAACGTTGGGCACGGTGCGCGGATCGCTCTCCAGCCAACTCAGCTATCCTTCAAGGGAAATTCCGCAGCCGCTGCCGCCGCCACTGCAAATCAAGAACCCTGAAGAACAACCCTCGGCGCCATTGCCGTTCCTCGAGCTTCCGTACTTCAACGGTCTCGGTGGATTTACGGCCGACGGTCGCGAGTATGCCATCTACCTCGGGCCGAATGTTTCGACGCCGTTGCCTTGGATCAATGTGATGGCGAATCCGGCGTTTGGAGCCCTCGTCAGCGAATCGGGCTCGGGTTGCTGCTGGTACGGCAACAGCCAGTCGAACCGGTTGACGCCATGGAATAACGATCCGATATCGGATGCTTCTACCGAGGCGATCTATATTCGCGATGAAGACAGTGGAAATTTTTGGACACCCACGCCGTTGCCGAAGCGGGAACTCGACGCCTATCGTGCCCGGCACGGGCAGGGATACACAGAATTCGAGCACAACAGTCACGCACTGGAACAAACCCTTCTAACCTTTGTGCCGGTACATACCGAGGGAGCTGATCCGGTTCGCATACAGCGCCTGCGGATCAAGAACACATCCTCGCGCCGTCGTCGTCTGTCCGTGACATCATATTCGGAGCTCGTGCTCGGCACACATCATGAAGTAACGCAGACGCATATCATCTCCTCCTGGGATGAGGCCGCAAAAGCTCTGTTCGCGCGCAATCCCTATCATCCGGACTATGGAGGGCGGGTGGCGTTCGCTGCCATGGCGCCCGAAGCGATTTCGCATACCGGCGACCGCACTTTATTTCTGGGCCGCAACGGCTCGGCTGACATTCCAGAGGCCCTGCTGCGGGGGTCCCTTTCCAATCGCACGGGTCCCGGCCTTGATCCTTGCGCTGCGCTGCAAACCAAATTCGAGCTCGGTCCAGGGGAAGAGAAGCTAGTGATTCTTGTGCTTGGACAAGCGGATGATCCCGAACATGCTCGGCGTTTGATTTCCAGTTACTGTTCCGCGGAAATCGTCGAACAAGAGCTCGCACAAACACGGAAGTGGTGGGATGAGCTTTTGACTACGATTCAGGTCAAGACGCCAGTGCTTTCCGTAGACCTCCTGATGAATCGCTGGCTGCTCTACCAAACGCTGAGCTGCCGTATCTGGGGACGTTCTGCTTTGTACCAATCGAGCGGCGCGTATGGCTTTCGGGATCAGTTGCAGGATGCGCTGGCGGTTGTCTATTCAGCGCCAGAAATTGCGCGCGAGATGATTCTGCGTGCCGCTTCGCGGCAGTTCGTCGAGGGAGACGTGCAGCATTGGTGGCATCCGCCTTCCGGGGAGGGTATTCGCAGCCGGTGCTCGGACGATCTGCTGTGGCTTCCGTTCGCAGTATGCCACTACGCGGACGTCACGAGCGACACGGGCATTCTGGACGCCACCACGACTTTTATCGAGGGGCCGCAGTTGAAAGAGGACGAGCGCGAAGCCTATTTTCAGCCTCCGGTCTCGATCGAGTATGCGACACTGTTCGAGCACTGTCGCCGGGCGATTGAGAAGGGCACGACCCAGGGGCCGCATGGACTTCCTCTGATCGGCACCGGCGATTGGAACGACGGATTGAACAGCGTCGGCGATGAAGGCAGAGGCGAGAGCGTCTGGCTGGCTTGGTTCCTCATGGACGTCTTGAAGAAGTTCGCCGGTTTGTGCGATAGCCGTGGCGAAGAGGAGTTGGCCAGCGGGTACCGCGAGAGCGCGCGCAACCTGAGCGAAACGGTCGAGCGCACGAGCTGGGATGGCGAATGGTATCGTCGCGCTTACTTCGACGATGGTACGCCTTTGGGCTCGCGGCAGAATGAGGAAGCTTGCATCGATTCGCTGCCGCAGTCGTGGTCGGTAATCAGCGGCGCAGGCAATGCGGAGCGGGCAGAACAGGCGATGCGTTCCGTCTACGAACGTTTGATCCGCAGGAAGGAAAAGCTCGTGCTTCTCTGCACATCGCCATTCGACCACTCAACCCCACACCCTGGCTACATCATGGGCTATCCGCCGGGTGTACGCGAGAACGGCGGCCAGTATACGCACGCGGCCGCATGGGTGGCGATGGCTTTTGCGCGAATGGGTGATGGCGGGAGCGCTGTGGAAGTCCTGCAGATGCTGAATCCCATAGAGCATTCACGCACACCGGAGGATTGCGCAACGTATCGAACAGAGCCTTACGTGGTAGCCGCAGACATTTACTCGCTGGAAAGCCAGATGGGGCGCGGCGGTTGGACTTGGTACACAGGCTCGGCAGGCTGGATGTACCGGGTTTGGCTGGAGGAAGTATTAGGTTTCAAACTGCGAGGCGACCGATTGTCAATCGAACCTGTCCTACCGGAGAACTGGCCAGGCTACGTCCTCACCTTCCGCTATGGCCGAACCGAGTATCGTATTGAGGTAGAGAACGGCGGGGAACCTTCTAAACAGGAGATCCGGTTGCAAGACGACCGTAACAGCCACACGATCCATATTTATACAGGCCGGCAGACTTTTCGGAACGAGGGGCTCACTTCCAGTCCACCGTCGGTTGGCGTGTAATTCAAAGCCTAACACTTGACTATTCAAGCGCCAGATCAGATACGCACCAAGAGGTCGTTGCAATTTCGTCTGCGTGTGATCTGTTTGGGAAAGAGTCTTACTAATCCGTAGGGAGATCCCCCGGCTCTGCCGGGGAGGCATCCGAAGTTTGACAGATCCAGGAGTGGCTCCTTGTCTTAGCTTTGTTTTTAAGCGCGTTTGAGGGATGCCTGGACTGCGTGGTTCTTGTGCTTTTGACTTTGATCGGTTGCGATCAGGCCCCTTTGAGGGGCCAGCAATCGTAAAGCCTCCAGCTCTGCCGGAGGATACTTACTTACACTGTCCCGGGCTGCTTTCTTCGGTCATTATTCACACGATTGCAAAATTGTCCAGCAGAGGCCGCACACTGGTTCTGCCCGAGTGACGGCGTCCCGGAAACTAATCCGGTCCTGAAGAGCACTTTTGCTCACTTCGTTTGCGGAAGTTTACTCCAGAAATGTCTGGTTTGGCACAGCCTTAGTCGCTCAACCTAAATGTAAGGGGAAGGCAAGTAGAGTCTTCGAGGATTGCGCGAAAGCGCGCAGAGGATGAGTGGCGTGAGCCTCAGAGGAGTGAGCCGAGCAGGGCTTTAAGACTAATCGTGCAGTACGACGCTGACCAGCGAGCTGTGGACATGCATGCCGCCGCTGTTGTAATCGATGAAGCCGAGCTCGCGGAAGCGATTGAGAAAGAAGTTGACGCGCGAGCGGGTCGTGCCGATCATCTCGGCGAGGGTTTCCTGGCTCATCTTGGCAATGAGCGGGATTGGCTTCGACTCCTGGCCGAAGTTGGCCAGCAGCAGGAGAAGCCGGGCGAGGCGTTTTTCGCTGGAGTTGAAGAGGTGATCCACCAGGTCGGCTTCCATGCGAATGTTGCGGGAAAGCAAGAAGGCGAGAAAGCGCTCGGCAAATTCCGGGTCTTTATGAAGGAGGTCCACCATAGCTTGCTTCTCCACCCGGATGACCGTGCTCTTCTGCTCTGCACTGGCGGTGGCCATGCGCAGCGGTTGGCCCGCCAGACAGCCCTCGCCGAAGAAACTATCCTGTGGCAGAATTGCCACCACTGCTTCTTTGCCGCTCTTGGATACAACCGTGAGCTTCACCCTGCCGCTCTGGACGTAAAACACCGCGTCTGCCGGGTCTCCCTGCGAAAAGACGGATTCATCCACGAGGTATTCCCGGCTCGTTTTTCCAACCGACAGCTTTGTCAGCAATAGACGGGGATCGAACGAAGCAGCGGGTTCCATGGCGCACACATCTTCACCGAACTCAACCGCACCGCACGGGATGCCGCCGGGCGCACAGACCTGCGTCGCCTACTTTGAGTCCCGCGCCCGGCACTCTCGATCGGCGCCATTGGATTCTCCTACCTGCAGAACAGCGTGCATGGGACTTCATCAAGCTAGATGCAATCTACCACTCCCATGACTGCAAACTTGGGATTTGGGTGAGCACTATAGCTCAGACGGCCTTATCGCAACCGCCTAAGGTTGGAGGTACCTCGCACGTCGCCAATGCAATGAAAGCAGAGATGCCGTACAGGGGTAGAAGAAAGAGGCAGCACCTATGAAGAAGCTTATGTGGTTCGTCGCATTGCTAAGTCTGACTAGCCTGGGCTGGGCGGACTCGAACCGCGAAAAGTCCAACGAGCGTCTGGATAATGCAGGTAATGTTCTGCGCGAGATCATGGGCGCGCCGGATAAGGGCATCCCCGAAGAGGTACTGGAACACGCAAAGTGCATTGCCGTGGTTCCGCACATGATCAAGGGCGGCTTTGTCTTCGGCGCTGAAAATGGCCGCGGCGTTGCCACCTGCCGCACCTCCAAGGGACGGAGCGCACCGGCGTTCTTTGCGATCACGGGCGGTAGCTGGGGTCTGCAGATCGGTGACCCAAAACCCGAAAGCTGTACCAAGGGAAAGTAGAGGTAAGCTGGCAATCGAGGTCCTCGGAAGTTGAAAGCGAGGAGGTTCGAGATGCCGAAGAAGGGGCACACGGAAGAGCAGATCATTGCGGCGTTAAAGCAGCAGGAGGCTGGTGACAAGACGGCCGACATCTGCCGGAAGCTGGGGATCAGCCAGGCGACGTTCTACATGTGGAAGCGGCAGTACGCCGGTCTTGGCGTGCAGGAGCTGCGTGAGTTGCGCCAACTGCGGGAAGAAAACGGGAGGTTGAAGCGGATCGTCGCCGACCTCACCCTGGATCGGCAGATCCTGCAGGAGATTGTGTCAAAAAAGCTGTAAGGCCTCGTCATCGGCGCCGATTGGCGAGGTGGGCACAGGAGGCGTACCCGATCTCCGAGCGACGTGCGGCGCGGATTTTGGGCATGTCATGGAGCACGATGCGTTACCGCAGCTGCCGGCCCTTGCAGGAAGCGCTTCGGCTTCGACTGCGCGAGCTGGCTGCCACCTATGTTCGTTACGGATATCGCCGGCTCACGGTGTTGCTGCGGCGGGAGGGCTGGGCCGTGAATGCCAAACGCGTCTATCGACTCTACGACGAAGAGGCCCTGAAGGTTCGCAGCGTGGAGCGGAAGAAGATCGGACGCCGGCAACGCGTTTCGCAACAACCTGCTACGGGGCCGAACCAATGTTGGGCCGCCGACTTCGTGAGCGACAAGCTTTCCGATGGACGCTCGTTCCGTATCCTGACGGTCATCGATCAGTTCACAAGAGAGTGTATCGGGTTGATGGCGGACAGTTCGATGCACGGCAGCCATGTGGTCACAGCGTTGGCCGAAGCCATTCGCGAGCGCGGGGCGGTGCCGCGCAGCATCACCTTAGACAACGGAAGCGAGTTCGCAGGACGGGTGCTGGAAGCCTGGGCCATGCAGCGCGGCGTGCAGTTGTGCTTCATCCGTCCGGGTCGGCCAGTTGAGAACGGCTTCATCGAGAGCTTCAACGGACGCCTGCGCGATGAGTGCCTTAACGTGGAATGGTTCGCTACGTTGAACGACGCCCGCGAAACTCTTGCACGTTGGCGTACTCACTACAACCAGCAGCGGCCCCACAGTGCGCTGGCCGACCAAACTCCATCCTCCTTTGCGAACAGTTACAAGACAGCGACGGAGCGCTTCGCTCCGACAGCCACAGATAGGGCAAGCGAGGAACCGCGTCAAGGGTTCGCTGCGCCGGCTAACGCCGCCCTTGACCCGGTTCCGTGCTTGCCCCAAGATATCCGATATCGGAGCGAAGCTCTCTTCAGAATCGCTCATGCTAGAGACTCGTTGTTGAGCCTCTGGAGTGATCTTCAGGCCCGAAAAACACGCTCCGCAGGACCTTGACCGGCAAAAACTCTAGTTTGCCTTGTGCCAGAAATCCGGAGCGGGTCAAAAACCGAGAATCTCCAGTTATGAATGGCTGAGAGATTCGGGG
>Ga0137372_10004400_pt1 | contig 13720 bp, 11 predicted proteins | sample SagtaG_6_FD_104911 | JGI IMG/M metagenome (GOLD analysis project Ga0137372, IMG submission 104911) | Vadose zone soil microbial communities from Sagehorn Ranch, Mendocino, California, USA - Sage1_R_60_16 metaG | ecosystem: Environmental > Terrestrial > Soil > Vadose zone | place: USA...
AAGCTCGACCCGAACGCTCGTCTTTAGGTCGCAGGATGGATCGCGATGGGCGCAGACCGGCGACGTGACGGGCGAGGACGCGCTCGGCATCAGCGGGCCCGTCGCAAGCAACGGGCACATCTTCGCTGCATTGGGGAGCGAAGGCGGCGGCGTCAATTACGGCTTGCAGCAGAACGGGGCTGCATGGGTCTCACATGACCTCAAGACGTGGACCAAAGCTCCTGTGCAGGCTGCGTTCAGCGGCACGGGATGGACGTCGATCGCGGGCGGCCCAGGCGCATTCGTCGCGACCGGCTACTCGGAGGCCGAGGGTGGTGCCCCCGCGTGGTTCTCGAGCGACGGGCTGCGGTGGGCGCGAATCGATGGCGACCGCCCGTCAGCGAGCGACAGCGTGGAGGCGACAGCGGTCTCCTTTGCCAGCGGAACATTCGAGATGGTTGGCCGGCTCGACGACGATGCGGCCGCCTGGACCTCGCTCGATGGTCGGCGTTGGACCCTTCATGCCCCGCTGCCCGGCGGGGCCAACATTGTCTTGGAGGGGCTCGTCGGGACCCAGTCCGGCTACCTGTCGCTCGGCACGGGTGGCGAGCAGGTCGAGGTGACGCCCGGAGTGTTCTACCCGACGGTCGCTCCATGGACTTCCCGCGATGGCATGGCATGGCACGGCGGGCCTTCGAGCCCGGGGCTCTTCGGCGCCCATGTGACGTCACTGGTTGTTGCGCCCGGTGGCTTTATCGGGACGGGGACGGTGGGCACGCAGACCAGGCTCTGGACATCTCGCGATGGCCTGGATTGGGTGCCGGTTGCCGGAGTCGATCTGTCCGAATCAACCGACGCCTGGCTCGTGTCGGACGGTCGCCACGTTCTCCTCGTGGCAAGCGGCCCGAATGGAATGGTCGCCTTTGTCACGACTGGCGTGACGGGCTAGTCCTGACGGGAGGCTGACGGTCCCGCCGATGAGCAGCGGTCGGCGATGATGCGCTGGGCTCTTTCACCAGTCACCGGCCTATTTGGCCGGCTACCATTGACCTCCCGTGACGACCGTCGCCCCGAACGACTTCACGCACCTCCGCCTGTCAGAGGCTCCGAGTTTCTGCACGAAAGCTTGACCAGTCGCGCGCGTGCGGCCGAACCTAGCTCCGGAACGAGGTGAAAGCATGCTGGCCGATGCGATGGTCGTCCCGACTGTTGCCGTGACCGACCTTTACCGGGAGAAGCGATTCTTCGAGGAGCAGGTGGGCCTCCCCCTGCTCGACGAGACCCCCTTCACGCTCCGTTTCGGCGCCGGAATGGGTACGCAATTGGCGGTGAGGCGGGGGCAGCCGAACGTCGGCCAGACGGCCGCCCACTTCGAGGTCGACGATATCGAGGCCGTGATCCGCGATCTCGCCTCCCGCGGGGTGGTCTTCGAGGAATACGAGGCTCCGAAGACGACGAACTTCATCGCTCAGATCGGTCCGGCCCGTGCTGCCTGGTTCACGGATCCCGACGGCAACGTCTTCGGCGTCCGCGAGGGACCGATTCCCGGCGCGAAATAGGCGATCGGCCGCCCGTCCATCGCGCGCAATCGGTTCGACCTCGCCAGAGCCGCCCGTCGCGCCGCCGCATCGGCCTGGTCATTACGCAACCCGATAACGGGCCGGGAGGAGGCTCCCGGGCGGCCTCCGTGTGTGCTTGTGGGCACTGCCATCGACCGGATCGATGCGCGGGCGGACCAGGACCGCCAGGAAGCTGTAGACGGCCGCTCCGCCCTCCGGAGTGTCGCCGGATACTGACCACATCGATGCGGCTGGTCGACGCCCAGCCGACGGCCAGATGCTCTGCTGGCCTGCGATCATGAGCCACGCGGTCGGCCCCGCGGCGGAAGTCGCCCGGCGGCTACCATAGACACCCGTGAGCCTCGCGCCCAACGACTTCACCCACCTCCACGTCCATTCCGAGTTCAGCCTGCTCGACGGCCTGGGACGGGTGAACGAGATCGTCGACGCGGCGGCCGGCCATGGCATGGATTCGATCGCGCTGACCGACCACGGCGCGCTGTACGGGGCCGTCGCGTTCTACCAGGCGGCGACCGCCAAGGGACTCAAGCCGATCATCGGCCTGGAGACCTACGTCTCGCGTCGCACGATGCACGACAAGGAGGGCAAGGCCGACGCCCAGCCCTACCACCTCATCCTCCTGGCCAAGGACCTGGCCGGCTACCAGAACCTGTGCCGCCTGGCGACCGATGCCCACCTCGACGGCTACTACTACAAGCCGCGGATCGATCGGGAGCACCTCGCCCGGCACAGTGGTGGCCTCATCGGCCTGTCGGCCTGCCTCAACGGCGAGATCCCTCGCGCGCTGGAGGTAGACGACTGGGATTCGGCCAAGCGCCTGACCGGCGAGTACGCCGACATCCTGGGCGGCGATTTCTTCCTCGAGCTCCAGGACCACGGCCTGCCCGAGCAGCGACGCCTCAACGAGCAGCTCGTCCGGCTGTCGGCCGAGACCGGCCAGCCCCTCGTCGTGACGAACGACCTCCACTACGTCCACGAGCGCCAGGCCGATGCCCACGATGTCCTGCTGTGCATCGGGACCGCCAACAATCTTGATACGCCCGGCCGGCTGAAGTTCGAGACGCGCGACTTCTGGGTCAAGTCGGCGGCCCAGATGGCGGCGCTCTTCCCGGATCACCGCGAGGCCCTCCTCAACACGCGGCGGATCGCCGAGATGACGGACGTCCAGATGCCACTGGGGCATCTGCGGATTCCGCACTTCCCGGTGCCGGACGGCGAGACCGTCGAGAGCTGGCTGCGCAAGGAGTGCGAGGCGGGACTCCGCCGCCGGTATGGGGAGGCGACGCCTGCTCTCCAGCAGCGTCTGGACTACGAGCTGGACGTGATCCTGCGGATGGGCTACGCAGGCTACTTCCTGATCGTGGCCGACTTCATCCGCTTCGCACGGGAGCAGGGCATCCAGACGACCTGCCGCGGCAGCGCGCCCGGCTCGATCGTGACCTACAGCCTGGGCATCACGCCGGTCGATCCGATCCTCTACCAGCTGCCGTTCGAGCGCTTCCTCAACCCGGACCGGGTGACGATGCCCGACATCGACGTGGACTTCGAAGACGGCCGCCGCGACGAGGTCATCGCCTACGTCACCCTCAAGTACGGCCAAGACCACGTCGCCCAGATCATCACGTTCGGCACGATGCTGGCCCGGGCGGCGATCCGCGACGTGGGCCGAGTGCTGGGCATGAGCTACGGCGAGGTCGACCGCATCGCCAAGGCCGTCCCCAACCAGCTCGGCATCAGGCTCGACGAAGCGCTCGTCGTCGCGCCGGCCTTTCGCGATATGGTCGACACCGATCCGCAGATCGGTCGGCTCGTGGAGCTCGCTCGCCATCTGGAGGGCGTCGCCCGCAACGCGTCGACGCATGCCGCCGGCGTCGTCATCAGTCGCGAGCCCCTGACGGATCTGATGCCGCTCCAGCGGGCCACGAACTCGGACGGGTTGATGACCCAGTACGAGATGCACGGGGTCGAGGCACTCGGCCTCCTCAAGTTCGACTTCCTGGGGCTGTCCAACCTGACGATCCTGCGCCACGCGGTCGACATGATCGCGGCCCAGCGCGGCGAGGCGGTCGACCTCGACCGGATCCCGCTCGACGACGCCAGGACGTTCGAGCTCCTGGCCTCGGGTGAGACGACGGGCATCTTCCAGCTCGAGTCGGCGGGCATGCGCCGCTACATCCGGGAGCTGCGGCCCACCTCGGTCTACGACCTCGCCGCGATGGTCGCCCTGTACCGGCCCGGGCCCATGGACAACATCCCGGCCTACATCCGGCGCAAGCACGGCCAGGAACCGGTCACGTACCTGCACCCGCTCCTGGAGCCGTACCTCGACAAGACGTACGGCATCTTCGTCTACCAGGAGGACATCATGGCCGCCGCGATCGCCCTCGGCGGCTTCACCGGGCCGGAGGCGGATACGCTCGGCTACGCGATCCGCAAGAAGAAGTCGTCGGTGCTCCGCGCGCAGCGCGAGAAGTTCGTGCGCCAGGCCGCCGAGCGGGGCGTCCGGCCGGAGACGATCGACGCCGTCTTCAAGGCCTTTGAGCCGTTCGAGCGCTACGGCTTCAACAAGGCCCACGCGACGTGCTACGGGCTGATCGCCTACCAGACCGCCTATCTCAAGGCCAACTACACGGTTGAGTACATGACCAGCGTGCTGACGGCGTTCCGCGACAACGCCGAGAAGGTCGCGGCCGCCATCGCCGAGTGCCGCCGTCTGGGCATCGAGGTCCGGATGCCGGACATCCACCGTTCGGGCCTCGAGTTCACGGTGGAGGGCGAGGCGATCCGCTTCGGGCTGCTCGCGGTCAAGAACGTCGGCCACGGCGCGATCGAGTCGATCATCGCCGCCCGCCAGCAGGGCGGCCGGTTCCGTTCGTTGACCGACTTCTGCACCCGGATCGACCTGCGACTCGCGAACCGCAAGGTCCTCGAGTCCCTGGCGCGGGTCGGCTCACTCAACGCCTTCGGTCACGCGACGCAGATCCTGCTCGGGCTGGACGACGCGATCAACGCCGCGCAGGCGGTCCAGCGCGATCGGATCAGCGGCCAGACGTCGCTCTTCGACCTGGGTGCGGCCGAGGCCACGGCTCTGGAGGCGCCCCTGCCGAATGCGCCGGAGACGCCGGTCCGCGAGCGCCTGCGCTGGGAGAAGGAGCTCCTGGGCCTGTATCTCTCCGAGCATCCCATGGGCGAGGTCGCGGAGGCGGTCGGCCGGTTCGTCACGGCGTACTCGGGCGACCTGCGGGACGAGTCGCTGGACGGCCAGCGAGTGGTGGTCTGCGGCATCGTGACCGGCATCCGCAGCGTCATCACGAAGGCGCGCGCGACGATGGCCGTCGTGACGATGGAGGACCTCCAGGGGACCATCGAGATCATCGTCTTCCCGCGAACGTACGAGGAGACCACCGGGACATGGGTCCAGGGCGCCATCCTCCTCGTCGCCGGGCGCGTCGACCATCGAGGAGAGGAAACGAGCCTGCTGGCCGATCTCGTCGTCCCGTGGGAGGCCGCTGTGGCCCTGGGTTCGGAGGCGTTCGCGCGCCAGGTCGCGACGGGCGATCGGGGCCGAGGGCCACGACGCTCGGGCGGGTGGTCCAACGGCACCGGCGGCTCACATGGGGCGACCCTCGCCGCAGCCGTCCGTTCGTCCTCGGGGTCGGGCGGTCCGGCGGCCAGTGGCGTGGCACCGGCCGCCGGTCCTGGCCGGGCGGCGACGGCGGTCGTCGATGCCCCGATGATGGAAGCGCCGGCGGGCGATCGGCCCACCACGGACCAGACCGCCGGCCCGCCGCAGGTGGCCGGCCGGCGAACGTCCCTGCGCGTCTCTCCGTTGCGGCCCGAGGTCCGCCCGGCCGAATTCAGCGGCCCCTACGGCACGGCCGTCGATCCGCTGCTGGCCACGGTCGAGGCTGAGGCGAGCGCGCCAATCGCGCCCGCGGAGCCTGTCCCGACCTACCTCGAGCCGTCCGGCCTGACGATCCCGGCGGGCGAGCGGGACGACGAGCCGCCACTGCCCGACGAGGCCCGGGAGCGGATAGTGGACGCAACGACCGGCCCCACGGCCCCGGTCGAGGCGGGACCGGGTCGCGTCCTCCACGTGCATTTCAGCGCGACGGCCGACACGGACCGACTCGTGGGTGCGATGGAGGAGTTGCGCTCGGTCCTGCGCGAGCGGCCGGGCACGACGCCGGTCGTCGTCCACCTGCCCCAGGCATCACGACGGGACGCGTTGCCGATGCCGCTGCGCGGGGGCGTCGCCTACGACGTGGACCTCCTGGCCGAAGTCTCGCGCCGGCTGGCGACCGGGATCGTGGAGCTCCGCCTGGCCTGAGATCGGGCCGCCCGCACCGGAGGAGCGGGTCCGCTCGCGGACGGTCCGGACACCGCCGTCACGCGCGCCCGTCAGGCGGTGTCGCTCGATCCGCTCGCACGCCGCAGCGCCCGAACCGACGAAAGCTGTTCGTGGAACTCGGCCCTAACCGTGTTGACCACGTCCGGCTCCAGGTCGAGCTCACGGGCGATCTGGTTGACGACCGTCGCCTCCTCGGCCGTGATCGTCCCGTCCGCAGCGCCGATGGCGAAGCAGCACCGCAGCAGCGCGATTCGCTGGTCGACCGTGGAGATCGAGCGGAACTCGCGCGTGACCACGTAGTCTTCGGTCCCGCCCTGCAGGCGCGCCTGGAACTTGGCCATCTCTGTCACGAGAAGCGCCTGCGCCGGATCCACGCCGCCGTACTCGGCGGTGAACCGCTCGATGAGCCTGCTCTCCTCGTCGCTGATATCCAGATCGGCCTCGGCCGCGCGGCTCATCACGTAGGCGAACGACGCCAGGTAGCGCGCCTCGGCCGGCGGCAGCGCCTCGAGGCGAGCCACGATCCGCCGGACGGTCTCGGTCTCCGCGCTGTCGGCCAGATCCTGGACGGGTGCCTCGCCACCCGCTCGCCGAGCTGGCGCATCCGCCGATCGATCGAGCCCGAGGAAGCGTCTGAACACCATTCGCCCCCGCTCAGCCCCAGCTGCCGTGGGCGGGGTGGTCGGGCCCGACCGCCACGAACGTGCCCCGACAGCGGGCGGTGACGACGCCGCCGCTGCTCAGCGTGGACTCCACGGTTGCCCGGTCGTCCGTCGCCTCGACGATCCGCGAGCCGAGGGTGACCGGCCGGTCGCTCGGGGTCGGTCGGAAGAGGCGGACGTGATAGTCGGCCGTGACGCAGACCGGCGGCCGATCCGCTCCGCGTCGCCGCATCAGCTCCCACGCCGCGGTCCAGTTCGAGTGGCAGTCCAGCAGCGCGCCGATGATCCCGCCGTTGAGGACGCCCGCGAATGCCTCGTGGTGAGCCGCCGGCATCCAGCTTGCGACCAGGCCCTCGACGACGGGCCGGCTCTCCAGCCGCAGGCCCAGCTCGTTGGCCGGTCCGCAGCCGAAGCACCGGCTCGCGGGCGCGAACCGCTGCTGGAGACTGGGGGCGGTGACGGTCGCCATGTGGCCGAGTATCGTACCGCCGCCGGTCGATCGCCTCGGGCACGCCGGATCGGCCGGGGCGGTTCACCGACCGGCCAGATACTGCGCCGCCGACCGCGCCCGGTCAGCCGGTCATCGCGAGGCGGCCCACGACCAGCAGGCCCAGCAGCGCTCCGAGCGATATCCAGCCCGCTCGGCGGCGCCACCCTCCGGCCCGTGCCATGTATCGTGTACCCGGCACCACGGCGAGCACGATCACGCCGTAGATCAGGTGGAGGGTGTCTCTCGGGCGATCGCCCGCGAGCACGAGAGCCAGACCCGAGAGGGCCGCCATTGCGCCCACTGCGAGGTCCGCCAGGATGATCCGATCGAGCCACGGTTGGGGACTCCGGTCGCGCGCCAGGGTCAGCAACCCGACCGCCAGCGTGAGAGCGAGCGCGACCGCGGCCGTCGCCGTGAACGCGAGATGGATCGTCGCCACTCGACCTCCGATGGTCGCTGGGCGGACCGTCGCCGGGCGGAACCCCGCCGAGCGGAGCGCCACGCGAATCCGGCACGGGCCCTCAGGCTGGCGATGATAGCCGCGGCCCGCTGGGCGAGGACGTACGGGGCCCTCCTCGTCGTCGGTTGTGTCCTCACGGGCTGGGCCGGACTCGCGGCGCCCGGTCGATCGTCGTCCACGGCGCAGGCCGCCGGCGTCCGCCAGGTCGCGACGTCCGACTCGGGCCAGGCGATCTACCTGCGCTCCTGCGCGGCCTGCCACGGGCCGCAGGGGGAGGGGACGGCCGATGGAACGAGCCTCCAGAACAGCGGCGCGGCTGCCGCGGACTTCATGCTCCGAACCGGACGGATGCCGCTCAACCTCCCGGGCGACCCGACGCGCCGGCGTCCGCCAGCCTACGACGACGCGACCATCCGGGCGCTCGTCGAGTACGTTGCCTCGCTCGGCACGCGGCCCGGTCCCACGATTCCCAACGTCGTCGTCTCCGGCGCCGACCTCGCTCGAGGACGCGCGCTGTACACGGCGGAATGCGCCTCGTGTCACGGGCCCTCCGGCGGCGGCGATGCCATCGGCGGAGGCGTCTCCGCGCCGTCCCTGCTGGAAAGCGATCCCCGGACGGTCGGCGAGGCGGTCAGGATCGGTCCCGGCGCGATGCCGGTGTTCAACGAGACCGGCCTCTCCGACGCGGAGGTCGCCGACATCGCGGCCTACGTCCAATTCCTGCGCCATCCCCCGACGCCGGGTGGCGCCCAGCCGCCGCTCGTCGGCCCCGTCGCCGAGGGCTTCGTTGCCGTCGTCGCCGGCCTGGGGCTGCTCGTCGTCATCGTCCGCTGGGTGGAACCAGGCCCACGCGCTCGGCGCGACGGAGACGTCGAGTGAGCGGACCGGACCTAGACCCGGTGAGCCCGTCGTCGCCGGCGGAGCGCACGGCCGCGGTCGACCGTGCGGAGCTGATCGCGTCCGGCGCCTTCCTCGTCGCCGGGGCCGCCGGCGGAGCGCTCCTCGTCCTGTATGCCTTGGGGGGACAGACGCAGCTTGAAGGGCTCCTGCTCACGATCTGCCTGGCCGGTCTCGGGGGCGGCATCGCGATCGTGGCCCGGTATCTCACCCCGGCCGAAGAGGTCATCGAGGCGCGGGAGCCCCTCGCCACGCCGCCGGACGCAGGTCCCGCCCCCGCAGAGATCAGCCGACGGGCATTGCTCATCCGATCGCTCGGCGCCGGCCTGGCAGGACTGGCCGCCGCCGTCGCCATCCCCGTCCTCTCGCTCGGCCCGGCGCCTGGCGACACACTGCGCCACACGAGCTGGCGGCGCGGCACCCGCATGGTCGGCGAGGACGGCCAGCCGATTCGCGCCGACAGCCTGGACATCGACTCGGTCACGACCGTGTTTCCGGAGGGCGCCCTCGGAGACGCGAGCGCCACGACGCTGCTGATCCGGGTCTCCGACGGGAGCCTTCGGCTGCCGGCCGACCGGCTCGCCGGCGCGCCCGGCGGATACGTGGCCTATTCGAAGGTCTGCACCCACGCGGGCTGCCCGGTCGGGCTGTATCGCGCAGCCGAGCGGCGGCTCATCTGCCCCTGCCACCAATCCACGTTCAACGTCCTGGACGGTGCGCGGCCGACATTCGGGCCGGCCGCCCGGCCTCTTCCGCAGCTGCCGATCGCCCGGTCGCCGGACGGCACATTCTTCGCCCTCGACGACTTCAGTGAACCGGTGGGTCCCGGCTTCTGGGACGAGCACCGATGACGCGCAGGTCGAGCACGCGCACGCCGGCGACCGTCGTGCCCGAGCCCGCTGCCGTGCCGGAGCCCGCTGCCTTGCCGGAGCCCGCGACCGAGCTGGAGCGGCTGGCCGGCTGGGTGGACAGCCGGACCGGGCTGGGAAGCTTTGCCCGGACGGCGCTGCGCAAGGTATTCCCGGACCACTGGTCGTTCCTGCTCGGCGAGGTGGCGCTGTCCTGCTTCGTGATCCTGGTTGCCACCGGCACGTTCCTCGCGTTCTTCTTCGTGCCCAGCCAGGCGCCGGCGACGTACGAGGGCGCGTACCAGCCGATCGCCGGCAGCTCCGTATCGAGCGCCTACGAATCGGTCCTTCGCCTCAGCTTCGACGTCCGGGCCGGTCTGCTCATGCGCCAGGTGCATCACTGGACGGCGCTCATCTTTATCGGCGCGATCGTCATCCACCTCTGTCGGGTCTTCTTCACGGGGGCATTCCGGCGCCCTCGGGAGATCAACTGGCTCATCGGATTCGGCCTGCTCACCTTTGCGATCGGTGAGGGCTTCACCGGCTACTCGCTGCCCGACGACCTGCTGTCCGGGACCGGCCTGAGGATCGCCTATTCGGTGCTGCTGAGCGTCCCGTTCGTCGGGCCCAGCCTCGCTTTCCTCGCGTTCGGCGGGCCGTTCCCCGGCCCGGCCGTCATCAGCCGCCTGTTCGTATTCCACATCATGTTGCTGCCGGCGCTCCTCATCGGCGGGATCTCGGCCCATCTGTTCCTCATCTGGACGCAGAAGCACGCGCAGTACCGCCGGCCACGCGCGACCGAGCGCAACGTCATCGGGCAGCGGTTCTGGCCGACACAGGCGCTGCGCTCGACCGGCCTCTTCCTGCTGACCGCCTCGGTGACCACCCTGATCGGTGGGCTCATCCAGATCAACCCGGTCTGGCTGTACGGGCCGTTCGTGCCGTCGGTCGCCAGCTCGCCCGCCCAGCCCGACTGGTACGTCGGCTTCCTGGAGGGCGCTCTCCGCCTCGGGCCGAGCTTCGAGCCCACGATCCTGGGCGTGACGATTCCGTCCGTCTTCGTGCCCGGCATCGTGATCCCGGGGATCCTCTTCGGGGCGATCGCGCTCTGGCCGTTCCTCGAGGCCTGGCGAACCGGCGACCACGCCGAACACCACATCCTGGACATGCCATGGGACGCGCCGCGGCGGAGCGCGACCGGCGTGGCGATGCTGGCCGTCCTGGCGATGCTCACGGTGGCCGGCGGGAATGACGTCCTGGCGACGACGTTCAACGTCCGGGTGGAGGACCTGACGGATGCCCTGCGCCTCCTCACGGTCGCGGTCCCGATCCTCGCCTGGCTCGTGACCTACCTGTTGCTGGTCGAACGGGCGAAGTCGGGGGACGGGCCCCGCCGGGTCGGCCACGGACGCGAGGTCCGGCGAACGACCGACGGTGGGTTCGAAGAGGTCGACCTCGGGTGATGGGGCCTGTGCCGCATTCGGCCGCTCACAGCCGTCGTCCGTTGAGAGGACCGATGCGGCCGCTCCTGTCCCTCGTCGGCCTGGTCGTGCTCAGCGCCGGCTGCGTGCCGCGGCCGGCGACGACCCAGGGTCAGTCGATCGCCGGCCTGTGGGTGGTCTTCGGCATCGCCTCGGCGGCGGTCGGGCTCGTCGTCTGGGGCCTCGTGACCTGGTCCGTCATTCGATACCGGGCCCGCGGCTCGAACGAGCTGCCGGCGCAGACCCACGGCCATCTCGGCCTGGAGATCGCCTGGACCGCGGTGCCGATCGCGATCGTGGCCGGGCTCTTCGTCCTTACGTATCGCACGATCGGCGCCGTCGAGACGACGACCGGCCCGGCGCCGGTGCCGATCACGGTGACCGCGTTTACCTGGCAATGGAGCTTCCACTACGAGGGCACCGCCGTGACGGTCACCGGCGCGCGGGATCGCCCTCCGGAGCTGGTGGTCCCGGTCGGCGAGACGGTCCGCGTGACCCTCGTCTCCACCGACGTGGACCACGCGTTCTACGTCCCGGCCTTTCTCTTCAAGCGCGACGCGATCCCGGGCCACCCATCCACGTTCGACTTCACGGTGGCGGCGCCGGGGGTCTACAGGGGCCAGTGCGCCGAGTTCTGCGGCCTCCAGCACGACTCGATGGCGTTCACGGTCCGGGCCGTCGACCGGTCCACGTTCTCCGCGTGGCTCGCGGCCGGAGGCGCCGCCCCGTCCGGGCCGCCATCGCCGGGAGCCTCGGCGCCGTGACGACCATCGACCTGCCCGCGGCGCCGCCTCGGGACGTGATGGTCACGTCGCGTGGCCGCCTCGGAGCCAGCCTCGCGGAATGGCTCACCACGACGGACCACAAACGGATCGGCATCCTGTACATGTCGTCCGCCTTCGCGTTCTTCCTCGTCGCCGGCCTCATGGGCCTCGTCATGCGCGCCGAGCTGATGAGCCCCGGTCTCAGCGTGGTCTCACGGCCGGCCTACAACGAGCTCTTCACGATCCACGGCACGATCATGCTCCTGCTGTTCGGCACGCCGATGGCGATCGGCCTGGCGAACTACCTGGTGCCGCTCCAGATCGGCGCCGCGGACATGTGCTTTCCTCGCCTGAACGCGCTCTCGTTCTGGCTCTTCCTCTTTGGTGGGCTCATCGTGCCGGCGGGCTTCCTGACGATCGGTGGCGCGGCGGCCGGCGGCTGGACCGGGTATGCGCCGCTCACCGGCCCGGTCTACGCGCCGGGCATCGGCCAGGATCTGTGGATCGTCGGCCTTGGGCTGACCGGCATCGCGAGCGTCCTGGCCGCGATCAACTTCCTCGCCACGATCTACGCTCGCCGGGCCCCCGGCATGCTCATGTGGCGGCTGCCGATCTTCACCTGGAACATCCTCGTGACGTCGGTCCTGATCCTGCTGGCGTTCCCGCCGCTCAACGCGGCGCTGGCGATGCTCTTCATCGACCGCCACCTGGGTGGCTCGTTCTTCAACCCGGCCATGGGTGGCAGCGCCGTCCTCTGGCAGCACCTCTTCTGGTTCTTCGGCCATCCCGAGGTCTACATCCTCATCCTGCCGTTCTTCGGGATCGTGACCGAGATCATCCCGGTCTTCTCCCGGAAGCCGGTGTTCGGGTATCGAGCCTTCGTCTTTGCGACGCTGCTCATCGCCGCGCTGTCGCTCTCGGTCTGGGCGCATCACATGTTCACGACCGGCGCCGTCTCGCTGCCGTTCTTCAGCCTGGTCTCGTTCGCCATAGCCGTACCGACCGGAATCAAGTTCTTCAACTGGATCGCGACGATGTGGCGGGGCCGGCTGACGTTCCCGACGCCGATGCTGTGGTGCCTGGGGTTCCTGTACATGTTCGTCATCGGCGGCATCAGCGGGGTCATCGTGGCCTCGCCGCCGCTCGACTTCCACCTCCAGGACACGTACTTCGTGGTGGCCCACCTCCACAACGTGCTCATCGGCGGCACGGTCTTCGCGATGTTCGGCGGCCTCTACTTCTGGTTCCCGAAGATGACCGGCCGGCGGCTTGACGAACGGCTGGGCCGCATCCACTTCGCAGCGTGGCTGGTGGGCTTCGTCCTGACGTTCCTGCCGCAGTACCAGCTCGGGCTGGACGGGATGCCGCGCCGGATCGCGGACTACGGCTCGGCAACGGGTTGGGAGCGGCTGAACGTGCTGTCCACGGCCGGCTCGCTTCTGCTGGGGCTGGGCACGATCCCGTTCCTGCTGGCCGTCGTGCTGGCGCTCCGCCGCCCGCCGGACCAGCCGGACGATCCCTGGGAGGCGAACTCCCTGGAATGGGCGACGAGCTCACCGCCCCCTGCTCACAACTTCCATCGCCTGCCGCCGATCCGCTCCGAACGACCGGTCTTCGACGCGCGGGTGGCGGCGCACGGCCAGACCTCGGCCGCCGCCACCGGGCACGGCACGAGGTAGGCCCGATGGCCGAGGAGATCGCCGTCTTCGCCCGCAGTGCGGTCTATTTCGGCGTCATCGGTGCGGCCTACTGGGTCCTCACCTACGAGGTCGCCGGGACGATGCTCCTGGTCGGCTCCGCCCTCGCGACCGCCTTCGTCGCGGCCGTGCTCCGCCTCGGCCTGCGCGGCGAGGACCCGGCGGCGGCGACCCAGGCCGGGCCGGACGGACCGTTCGGCGACGAATCCGGCCGGCTGCCGGCCCCAACGGCCGCCCCGCTCGGTGTCGGGCTCGGCCTCGCGCTGGTGGTCCTGGGGCTGGTGTTCACGGCGGCCCTGGCCCTGTCCGGGGCCATCCTCCTGCTCCTCGCGGCCCGGGAATGGCTGCGCGCCGTCATGGCGGAATCGACAGAGGCGGGCCGAGATCGGCCCGCCTCTGGATTCGCTCGACGGTCAGGTCACCTCCACGAGGAGGGACCGAGCTAGAACAGGTCGGTGATGCCGTCCCAGACTGCCTCGGCGCCGTCGGCGATGGCCCCGCCGACTGCCTC
>Ga0137372_10004404_pt1 | contig 13718 bp, 13 predicted proteins | sample SagtaG_6_FD_104911 | JGI IMG/M metagenome (GOLD analysis project Ga0137372, IMG submission 104911) | Vadose zone soil microbial communities from Sagehorn Ranch, Mendocino, California, USA - Sage1_R_60_16 metaG | ecosystem: Environmental > Terrestrial > Soil > Vadose zone | place: USA...
CGCAGGAACGCCGCCGCGACGCCTGCGTCGACCGGGATGTGGAGCCCCGTCGTCTGGCTGAGGTCGCCGCCGGTCAGGGCGAAGACGGCGGCGGCCACGTGCTCGGGCAGGACCTCGCGCTTGAGCAGGGTCCGTTGGGCGTAGAACTCGCCGAGCTTGTCCTCGGGGATCCCGTACGTCCGCGCTCGGTCGGCTCCCCAACCCTTGGCGAAGATCCCCGAACCGCGCACGACGCCATCGGGATTCACCCCGTTCACGCGGATCCCGTACTGGCCCAGCTCGGCGGCGAGCAGCCGGACCTGGTGGGCCTGGTCCGCCTTGGACGCGCCGTAGGCCAGGTTATTCGGGCCCGCGAAGAGGGCGTTCTTGCTGACGATGTAGATGAGGTCGCCACCCATCGCCTGGTCGATGAGGATCCGGGCAGCCTCCCGCGAGACGAGGAAGGAGCCCCGAGCCATGACGTCGTGTTGGAGGTCCCAGTCGTGCAGGCTGGTTTCGAGGAGCGACCGCGAGATCGACAGGCCGGCGTTGTTGACCACCAGGTCCACGCCACCGAAGGCGAGCACGGCCCGCCGAAAGGAATCGGCGACCTGCGTCTCATCGGTCACGTCCGCGGTCAGGCTGATCGCGATGTCCGTCCCGCCGAGCTCACGCGCGACGGCCTGTGCACTGGCGGGATCGATGTCCGCGACGACGACGCACGCACCCTCCGCGGCCAGACGCTGGGCGATCGCCTTGCCGATGCCCGATCCGGCGCCCGTCACGAACGCGACCCGGGCGGCCAACGGCTTGGGGGCCGGCAGCCTGGCCAGCTTCGCTTCCTCGAGAGCCCAGTACTCGATCCGGAACTTCTCCGATTCACTGATCGGCGAGTAGGTGGACAGGGCCTCGGCGCCCCGCATGACGTTGATCGCGTTGACGTAGAACTCGCCGGCGACGCGGGCCGTCTGCTTGTTGGACCCGAACGAGAACATCCCGACGCCCGGAACGAGGACGATTGCCGGATCCGCCCCGCGCATCGGCGGGCTGTCGGCCGTGGCGTGGCGCTCGTAGTACGCCCGGTAGTCCTCACGGTATGCCGCGTGCAGCTCACGCAGCCGCGCGAAGACCGCTGTCACGTCGGCACCGGGCGGGAGGTCGAGCACCATCGGTCGGACCTTGGTGCGCAGGAAGTGGTCGGGGCAGGACGTGCCCAGGGCCGCCAGCCGAGGGTGCTCGGTCCGGGCCACGAAATCAAGGACCTCCGGGCTGTCCGTGTAGTGGCCGACCATGGGGCGGTCCGTCGACGCGAGTCCACGAACGAGGGGCAGCAACGCGGCGGCCCGCGCGTGACGCTCGGCCTCCGGAAGCGGCTCGAACTCCTCGATCGACGTTCCGAACGGCTCGGTCCGGCCGTTGTCCGCGATGAACCGTTCCGCGGTCCGGATGATCTCAAGCGATCGCGCCTCGCACTCCTCGGACGTGTCACCCCAGGCCGTGATCCCGTGGCCCCCCAGGATCGACCCGACCGCCTCCGGGTGGGCCCGTCGGACCTCGGCCATGTCGAGCCCCAGCTGGAACCCGGGACGGCGCCAGTCGACCCAGGCAACGCGGTCACCAAAACAGCGCCGGGTCAGGGCTTCCCCATCGACGGCGGTCGCCAGTGCGATCCCGGAGTCCGGGTGGAGATGGTCGACGTGGTCACTGTCGATCAGCCCGTGCATCGCCGTGTCGATCGACGGCGCAGCCCCGCCGCGACCGTGGAGACAGTAGTCGAGCGCCGCGACCATCTCGTCTTCGCGCTCGACGCCCGGGTAGACGTCGACGAGCGCGCGCAGGCGGTCCAGCCGCAGGACGGCGAGCCCGCTCTCGGTGAGCGTGCCCAGGTCGCCGCCAGAGCCCTTGACGCACAGCAGGTCGACCGGAACCCCCGTCGCGGGATCGATCCCCGTTCTCTTGGCCGAGGTATTCCCGCCGGCGTAGTTCGTGTTCCGCGGGTCGGATCCGAGCCTGTTCGAGCGCGCCAGTAACGCGGCGACAGGCAGGCTCCTGTTCGGGGTGACCGACTCGATGCTCACGCGCCCCAGCCCGCCTGCTGTCCACCGACCCGTTCGGCCACGATTCGCTCGGCGTAGCCGGACCGGGCGTAGGCCGCGAGCGGTTCCGGGTCGAGGCCAAGGCCGGCGCGGACCTCCCCGAGGAGTGGTCGGACGTCGGTGTTGTACGCGTCCATCAGCACCGCGTTCGCGCCCAGCACGTCGCCTCCCGCCTGAGCCCGGCCGAGCGCGTCCGCATCGACGAGCAACGCCTTCGCGGTTGCCTCCTGGACGTTCATCACCGATCGAATCTGGCCGGGGATCTTGGGCTCGATGTTGTGGCACTGGTCGAGCATGAACGCGACGCCGACAGCCTCGCTCAGGCCTCCCGCGCGAACGACCTCGTGCATGATCCGGAACAGTTGGAACGGATCCGCCGACCCGACCATGAGGTCATCGTCAGCGTAGAACCGCGAATTGAAGTCGAACCCTCCGAGGCGATCCGCCCGGAGCAGGGATGCGACGATGAATTCGATATTGGTGCCTGGCGCATGGTGGCCGGTGTCGACGACCACCCTGGCCTTCGGCCCGGCGGCGACGCACTGGATGTACGCAGTGCCCCAATCCGGGACGTCCATCGTGTAGAACGACGGCTCGAAGAGCTTGTACTCAAGCAGCATCCGCTGGTCCGGGCCGAGCCGCGAATGGACCGCGGCGAGAGCTTCCGCCAGACGGTCCTGGCGCGCGCGGATATCGTCCTGGCCAGGGTAGTTCGTTCCGTCCGAGAACCACAGCTTCAAGTCGCGCGAGCCGGTTGCGTCCATCACGTCGACGCAGGCGAGGAGATGGTCCAGCGCCTTGCGCCGGATTCGCGGATCGGGGTTGCAGACGCTCCCGAGCATGTAGTCGTCATCCTGGAAGACGTTCGAGTTGATCGTGCCCAGGCTGACCCCGACATCGGCGGCGTGGCGGGCGAGATCGGCGTAGTCGTCGACCTTGTCCCACGGGATGTGGAGCGCGACGCTCGGCGCGACGCCTGTGAACCGGTGGACCTGGGCGGCGTCGGCGACCTTCTCATACGGCGATCGCGGCACGCCCTTCTGGGCGAAGACCTTGAACCGGGTCCCTGAATTACCGAACGCCCACGATGGCAGCTCGATCCGCTGGCCTCGCAGCGCGGCCACGGCGTCCGGGTTGCTGACGACGGCTGGATTGCTGATCACGTCTGCCTCCGTCGCCCGTCGGGGCGGATCTGTCCCATGGTCCTCGTTCGACTCGATCGTACGCGCCGCTGTTGATGGAATCCGACCCGTTCGACGGCGCCATCGATGGCCGCCGGAAGAGGTAGCGTCCGGGCAACCGCCGGCCAGGTCGGAGCGCCTGGACGACCCCAGCGACGAGCCTCGCGGCTGCCCACCGGAACGGCTGTCCTGACCATGGCGCGTAGCCTGCCACAAGTTGCGATTGGTTTCAATTCAATTCTTGACATTGCGATCTGGTGCGGTCTACTGTGCGTCCGGCAATCAATCGAAACTCGCCGGACGACCACGGGTGGTCGGACACAGAGGAGACGCGTGACCGTTCCAGCCAGCGCCTCCGGCGGCGACGTCTTCGCTCGTGAGCGACAGGAACACATCGTCCGGATCGTCGAGGAGCACGGACGTGCGCGGGTGAGCGATCTGGCGGCCCTGTTCGGCGTCTCGGCTGTCACGATCCGCAAGGATCTCGTGGCCCTCGAGGCGGAACGCCGCCTCACCCGGACCCATGGCGGGGCAATCGCCGTCGACCGCAGCCGGCCAGAGCTCTCGTTCGACATCAGGGAGCGCCTGCAGGCGGACGAGAAGCAATGGATCGGCGCGGCGGCCGCAACCCTCGTGCAGGATGGCGAGAGCATCGTCCTCGACGCGAGCACGACGGCCCTCTCGGTTGCTCGTCATCTCAAGGCGCGGCCGGGATGGAGCCAGTTGACCGTCCTCACCAACGGGCTTCGGATCGCGTCGGAGCTCGCCGGCCACCCCGGGATCATCGTGCTGATGCTTGGCGGGCGGGTCCGCTGGGAGGCGCTGTCGGTCGTCGGCCAGCTCGGCGACGGCCTGTTCAGCCGGATCAACATCCAGAAGGCGTTCCTGGGCGCGGCCGGCTTCACCCTCGAGTCCGGCCTGGCCGACGCGACCGATGAGGAAGCGCAGATCAAGCGATCCATGGTCGCGGCCGCCCGGGAGATCATCGCGATCGTCGATCGCACGAAGTGGGAGCGGGCGGCCTTCGCCACGTTCTGCCCGACCGACCAGATCAGCATCGTGCTGACCGACGCGGGCGCGCCCGATGCGATGGTCCAGGCGCTCGAGGGTCGCGGCATCCGGGTTCGGCTCATCGGCGCGGGCCAGGCCGGAGCAGCGCAGACAGCCGGGAGCTCGAGTGCGACGAGGTTCGCGCGGTGACCGAGGTCGTGGCCGCCGCGACGCAGCCCCGCGCCGAGCTGCGGGGGATCTCAAAGCGATTCGGCGCGACGCAGGCCCTCGACGACGTGTCGCTGGATCTCCTGCCGGGCGAAGTCCACGCCCTCGTCGGCGAGAACGGCGCCGGCAAGAGCACGCTCGTGAAGATCCTGGCTGGGGTCCATCAGCCCGACAGCGGCGCGATCCTCCTCGACGGCGAGCCGATCCAGATTGCCGGGCCGGCGCGAGCACGCGCGCTCGGCATCGCGGTCGTGCACCAGGAGCCGCGCCTCTTTCCGGATCTGACGGTCGCGGAGAACGTCTTCATCGGCCATGCCCCGTCTGGCCGCCTGGGCACGATCGACTGGGGCTCGACGCGGCGCTCGGCGCGGACGGTCTTCGACCAGCTCGGCGTCAGGTTCGACGTCGGCGCGCCGGTTCGTGGCCTGTCGATGGCGGACCAGCAGCTGATCGAGATCGCCAAGTCCCTCTCGGTCGAAGCGCGCGTCCTGATCCTCGACGAGCCGACCGCGTCGCTCTCAGCCCACGAGGTCGAGCGGCTCTTCACGATCGTTCGCCGCCTCCGCGATCGTGGCGTGTCGGTCCTGTTCGTCAGCCATCGCCTCGACGAGGTGTTCGACCTGTGCGATCGGGCGACGGTCTTCCGCGACGGCCGCCACGTCATCACGACCTCGACCGGCAAGCTCACCACGGCCGACCTCGTCCGGCACATGGTCGGACGGACGGTGTCGCTCTTTCCGAAGGTCGAGACACCGATCGGCGACGTTCTCCTCGAGGTCGAGGGCCTGACCCGAACTGGCGTGTTCCGTGGAATCGGCTTCTCCGTTCGGGCCGGCGAGATCGTCGGCTTCGCCGGCCTCGTCGGGTCCGGCCGCACCGAGGTCGCCCGGGTCCTCTTCGGGATCGACCGGCGCGACGAGGGCGAGATCCGGCTTGGCGGGCGCGCCGTGAGCTTCGCGAGCCCGTCCGAGGCGATGGATGCCGGCATCGCGTACCTGCCGGAGGACCGCCACCAGGAGGGCCTCGTCCTCGATTTCTCGATCGCCCAGAACGTGACGCTGCCGATCCTGCCGCGCCTGTTTCGGCGCCTCCTCGTCCGGTCATCGACCGAGCGCCGCGTGGCCGACGAGTACACCAAGCAGTTCGACGTCCGGATGACCGGCGGCGAGCAGCTTGTCGGCGCGATGTCGGGCGGCAACCAGCAGAAGGTCGTGGTGGCCAAGTGGCTGGCCTCGAAGCCCCGCGTCCTGGTCCTGGACGAACCGACCCGCGGCATCGACATCGGCGCCAAGGTCGAGGTCCACCGGATCATCTCTGAGCTGGCGGCGTCAGGTCTCGGGATCATCCTGATCTCGAGCGACCTGCCGGAGGTCCTCGCGATGGCCGACCGGATCCTCGTCCTCCACGAGGGCCGGATCACCGCCGAGATCCCACGCGCCCGGGCGACCGAGGAACGGGTGATGTTCGCCGCGACCGGCAACGTCGAGCCCCTTGGCGACGGCGACGCCTCGGGCGGCGCCGTCGATGGCTGACAGCGGCGTCGTGGTCGGTCCGATGCCCGCCCGGACAAGGGGCCAGTGGCTGGCGGTGGTGGCGCGACAGCGCGAGCTCAGCCTTCTCGCGATCATGCTCGTCCTCGGCGGGCTCGTCACACTCACGGCGCCTCAGTTCCTGACGGTCTCCAACCTCAGCCAGGTCGCCGTTCTCGCCGCGCTCATCGCTACTGCCGCCGTGGGTGAGGCGCTCGTCGTGATCACCCGCAATGTCGACCTGTCTGTCGAGGCGACGATGGGCCTCGTCGCCTACTGCGTTGCCAGCCTCCTCGAACGGCACGCTCTCGACACGCCGGGCGCGATCGCGTTCGGGCTTGGTCTCGGGCTCGTCCTGGGGATGATCAACGGCGTCGTCGTGACGGTGTTCAGGGTGCCGGCGATCGTGGCGACGCTCGGGACGCTGAGCGTCTTCAGGGGCGTGGACTACCTGATCGCCGGGAGCCACCAGGTACCGCTTGCCGGTCTCCCGCCGGGCTTCACCGACGCCGCTCGCGACTCGGTGCTGGGGATTCCGATCTTCGTCCTGATCGCCATGATCATCGTGGTCATCGGCAGCGCCATCCTTCGCTGGACGCGGTTCGGGCGTCAGCTCTATGCGGTCGGCAGCAACCCCGAGGCGGCGGCGATCCTCGGCATCCCGTCGCGGCTCGTCGTCTTCACCGCCTTCACCCTGTGCGGTCTGCTGGCGGGCGTGGCCGGGATCCTGTACATCATGGAATTCGGGACGATCAACGGAACCTCCGCGACCGGTCTGGTCCTGGCCGTCGTCGCCGCGGTCGTGGTCGGCGGCGTCAACATCTTCGGTGGCTCCGGAACGCTCGCCGGGGCCGCCCTCGGCGCGCTGTTCCTCGGCTTCATCGCGAACGCACTGATCCTGGTCGGCCTTTCGCAGTTCTGGCTCCAGGCGATCTATGGGTTGGTGATCCTGATCGCAGTCAGCGCGGACGCCATCATCCTCCGCCGAATCCAGCGGGCGACCGCGGCGCGGCGCGTTCGATGAGCGCCAGCGTGGCCAGCGCCCGATCCGGGCGGTCCTGGCTGAGCGCCCTCGCGCGCTGGGAGACGCTGCTCATCGGCGCCATCGCCGGCTTGATCGTGCTCGGCGCGTTGCTCTCGCCGTTCTTCCTCACGCCCGGCAACTTCGCGAACCTGATCGCGGCTCTCATGGAGGTCGCGATCATGGCCCTGCCGATGACGCTGATCATCGTCGCCGGGGAGATCGACCTATCCGTCGAATCGATGGCCGGCCTCGCCAGCTCACTCCTCGGCTTCCTCTGGGCGGCCGGCGTACCGCTCGGCGTCGCCATCCCGGTCGTCCTGCTCGTTGGCGCCCTCGGCGGCCTGCTGAACGGACTGCTCGTCGCGCGCGGCGGATTGCCGTCCCTCGTCGTGACCCTCGGCACGCTTGCCCTCTTCCGCGGCCTTGCCCTGATCGTCCTCGGACCGCGCGGCATCAGCAACTTCCCACCGGCGTTCACGGAGCTCGGCTTCGGTCATGTGCCGGGGACCCTGATCCCGTGGCCCTTCGTCATCTTCCTGGGACTCGCCGCGATCCTCGGCATCGTCCTTCATCGGACCTGGATCGGCCGCCAGATCTACGCCATTGGCAAGAACACCGGGGCGGCCCGCTTCTCCGGAGTTCGCGTCGTCCGGGTGAGGACGGGGCTGTTCGTCCTGTCGGGCCTGGTCGCGGCGCTGGCCGGGATCATCCTGACCTCACGACTGTCGAGCGCTCGCGCCGATGCCGGCGCCGGAATGACGCTCACGGTCGTGACGGTCGTCCTGCTGGGCGGTGTCAACATCTTCGGCGGCTCGGGCACGATCCCGGGCGTCGCCCTCGCGGTCATCGCGGTCGCGGTCATGCAGAACGCCCTTCGCCTCGCAAGCGTGACCGTCGAGGTTCAGAGCATCGCCCTCGGGCTGCTCCTGATTCTCTCGGTCGTGATCCCCAATTTCGCTCACCGGGCCAAGTCGGCCATCGATCGAGTCCGTGGGGCCCGACCCCCACCGGCCGACTCGGTCCGCCATGGTGAGACAGCCAGCTGGTAGAACGAGGAGGAACCGCTTTGAAGCTCAGTTCAGCCGGGCGAACGATCGCCCTAGCGACGACCACGGTCATGTTGTTCGCGGCCTGCGGAGGCGGCGCGACCCCGACACCCGCCGGGTCGACGGCGGCGTCGGCCGCCCCCGGCGGCTCCGCCGCCGGCGGGCCGATCACCGTCGGCTACCTGCCCAAGGACATCGTCAATCAGTACTTCGCGGCCGCGAAGACCGGCATGGACAAGGCGGCCGCCGAGACGGCCGGCAGCAAGATCATCCAGGTCGGGCCGAATGAGCCCAAGGCGGACCTCCAGGTCCCCTTCATCAAGGACCTCACGACCCAGAAGGTCAACGCGATCATCATCTCGGCCGACGGCAAGGATGAGGTCGCCCCGGACCTGAAGGCCGCGATGGCGGCCGGCATCAAGGTCGTCGGCTTCGACTCCAGCCCGGCCGTCGGCGCCTATAACGTCTTCGTCAACCAGGTCGACTTCAGCGGCGTCGGCGTGAACCTCGCCGACTGGGCCTGCGAGCTCGCCCCGAGCTGCACCGGCGACATTGCGATCCTTTCGGCGGCCGCCACGGCGACCAACCAGAACGCCTGGATCGACCTGATGAAGAAGACCCTGGCGGGAGACAAGTACAAGGGTCTCAAGCTCGTCGACACGGTCTATGGCGACGACAAGCCCGACGTCAGCACCACCCAGGCGCAGGCCCTGCTCACCAAGTACCCCAAGCTCAAGGTCATCGTGGCACCCACAACCGTGGGCATCCTCGCGGCCGCCCAGGTCGTGAGCCAGGCCGGCAAGTCGGCCACCGTCAAGGTGACCGGGCTCGGCTTCCCGAACGACATGAAGAAGTTCGTCAAGGACGGCACCTCCCCGGTCTTCGGGTTGTGGAGCGTTCCCGACCTCGGCTACCTCTCGTACCAGGTCGCTGCCAAGCTCATCAGCGGCGAGATCACCGGCGCGGAAGGCGAGACCTTCACGGTGAAGGGTCTCAACGGCGACAAGCCGTACACGATCGGCAAGGACAGCATCGTGATCCTCGGGCCGGCCTTCCGGTTCGACTCGACGAACGTCGACCAGTTCAACTTCTAGCCACGAATCGACGGACGCCGGTGGGGGCCCCGGAGGCGACGCTTCCGGGGCTCTTCGATTCGGAAGGAGACGCGATGGAACGCGTTGGATTCACCATGCGCGTCCTGCCCGGGCAGGAAGCCGAGTACCGCCGACGCCACGCAGCAGTCTGGCCGGAGATGCTTGACGCGCTCAAGGCCGCCGGCTGCCGCGACTACTCGATCTTCATCAGGGGGTCTGACCTGTTTGCCTATCTCGAGGTCGAGGACTTCGACGCCTTTCGCCGGTCGATGGCGGCGAGTCCGGTCAACACTCGCTGGCAGGCCGAGATGGTCCATCTCATCGATCCGCTCACGGACCCGGCGACCGGCTTCCACCAGCGCCTCGAGGAGGTCTTCCACATGGATTGATCATCGGGTAGCGGTTCAGGGATCGCCCCGCCGACCGCTAGCTGGGCAGAGCCGCCGAGCTCCTCGGCGCGGCCGGCCAGGCGACGTCGCAGAACGGGTCGTTGGGGCCGACCTTCGTGTGCTCGACGAAATAGACCTCGCGAGGTGCGCCGATCGTCATCCGTCGGTCGGCGGTGGACGCTGCCAGATTCGCTTCGGTGGATTGGCTCATCGATGCCCAGCCGGCGCCCGCCCCTGGGGAGAGTCAAGCGTCGATCGTGGCGGATCGTCGACCCGCTCGACGAGGCCCTTCGGGCACTCCCCCGGCCCGGCGCTGCGCGCTATGCTCGGGATTGCCCAACCATGAGCGATACCCGTCCAGTCAGCCAACCCCCGGCGCCGGTTGCCACCGTCCTCCTGGATCACCCGCACGCCGCCGAGATCGACGCGGAGCGGCTGGGCTGGTACGAGCTGGCCAATCTGGTTCGCCTGCTCACTCCCGTCGAATGCGTGATCCCCGGCTACTATGCCGAGCCGGACTGGTCGGTCCGCGATGTCGCCGGCCATGTCGGGACGTGGCTGGCCGAAGCGGAGGTCCAGTTCGAACGGCTGGCCGCCGGCACCTATGAAGGGCACGACGTCGACGTCGACTCCTTGAACGCGGCATTCCTCCAGGCGATGGCGGGCCAGCCGTGGGAGGTCGCCTGGGTCCAGGCGAATGCCGGTCGGACCAGGATGCTGCAGGTCTGGTACGAGCTCCGCGAGCCCTCCGACGAGGCCGCGTGGTGGATCCGCAAGTCCGGATCGGAGCATTACGCGGATCATCTGCCCCGGCTGCGGGCGTGGGTCGCCGAGCTCATCGCCCGACGAGACGAGGATCCACCAGCACCCACGTCATGAGCTCCTGCCCCTCCGTCGCGAGGTGACGAGCCGGCCATGGATCTGCTGACCGCCGTTCTGGCGATCCTCGTCGCCATCGCGATCCTCTTCGAGATCGCTCGCCGCATCGGCGTGCCCTACCCCACGCTGTTCGTGCTCGGCGGCCTTGGCCTCGCGTTCGTTCCGGCTCTGCCGCGCATCGCCCTCGAGCCGGACCTCGTTCTCCTCGTCTTCCTGCCGCCCCTGCTCTTCAGCGCCGCGGTTGGTACCCCCATTCGGGACCTGCGGGCCAATCTCGCTCCGCTCGCGCGGCTCTCGATCGGGCTCGTTATCTTCACGATGGTCGCCGTGGCCGCAGTGATGCAGGCGGCCGTCCCCGAGCTGGGCTGGGCCGCGGCGTTCACCCTCGGCGCGATCGTCGCGCCGACCGACGCCCTTGCGGCCACCACCGTCTTCCGTCGGCTCGGCGCGCCGCGAGTGATCGTGACGCTCGTGGAGGGCGAGGCACTGTTCAACGACGCGACGGCGCTCGTCGCCTATCGAGCCGCGGTGCTCGCCGTCGCGAGCGGCGGCTTCGTCCTCTCCCAGGCCGTGGCCGGATTCGCGGTTGCCGCCATCGGCGGCATCGCGATCGGCGCGCTCGTCGGCCGGGTGGCGGGCGAGATCCTGCGCCGCCTCGACGATCCGCCGGTCGAGGTCGCCATCTCCCTCGTGATCCCATTCGTGGCGTACCTCCCGGCCGACCGGCTCGGCGTCTCGGGCGTGCTCGCGGCGGTCGCCGCCGGCCTCGTCATCGGGAGCCGCTTGGGCACGATCCTCACTCCAAGCAGTCGGGTGTTGTGGCTGAGCAGCTGGAAGATGATCGGCTTCATCCTCAACGGATTCGTGTTCGTTCTCATCGGCCTGCAGCTGCCGGAGATCACGCAGGGGCTCGGCGGCCACGCGCCGATGGAGATCGTGGGCCTCGTCGCGATCGTCTGCGTCGTGGTCGTCGTCGCCCGGCTCGTGTGGGTCTTCGCGACCAGTCTCCTGCCTGGATCGCCGCGGCAGGTCATCGCCCGGCGGGATGCGAGACTCGCCACGCGGCTCACATTCGTCGTGAGCTGGTCGGGACTTCGCGGCGCCGTCTCCCTGGCCGCGGCGCTCGCGCTGCCAGTGTGGTTTCCGGAGCGGAACCTGATCCTGCTCCTGACCTTCGCGGTGATTCTCGTCACGCTCGTCGGTCAAGGGCTGACGCTGCCGTGGGTCCTGCGCCGTGCCGGCTGGGACGGCAAGGAGCTCGACGGCGACGAGGGAACGGTTGCCCGTGCAGCGGCGTACCAGGCCGGGCTGGATGAGATCGACCGTGCGCGTCCCACCTGGCCGACCCACCAGCCGCTGCTGGACCGGCTCGAGTCCGGCCTTCGTGACCGGACGCAGCACCTGGCGACGGAGGATCCGGAAGAGACGGCGGAGCGGCGCCAGGAGCGGGTCGAGCATGAGGAGATCCAGCGCGGCGTGATCGCCGCTCAGCGAACCGCGCTGATCGAGCTCCGTGACCGCGGCGAGATCAACGACGAGACGCTACGAGTGATCGAGCGCGAGCTGGACCTCGAAGAGCTGCGGATGGAGGGTTGACGAGCGGCAGTCGTCTCGTCGCCTGATCGAACCGAAACGGAGCCTCAGAACGGCTTGGCGACCATGAGCACGACGATGATGAGCACGACCACGGTCGTGATCACGCCAAACAGATTGGTGCGCCGGGCGATGGAGGCATACGCGGGCGATGTCGGGTCCGCCTCCGCCTCCGCGATCTGTCGCCTCAGTGCGGGCGAGTAGAACGCGACGCCGACCACCACAACGACGACGTACAGGGCGATCGCCGCGGCGATCCAGCCGGTCTGGAAGGAGAACGCTCCGCCGATGACCATCAGGAAGCCGGTGAGAACAGAACGATGTAAGCCGGCGTGGCGATGCGATTGTCGAGCCGACCGATGCCCTTCAACGTCCACGCGAGGCGATCGCGATCCACGCCCGCGTAGCGCAACCAATACGTGTACGTCAGGTTGGCGCCCACGGCGGTGATGGCCGCGAACACGTGGATGATCTTCAGAAGCACGATCAGGCTCACCGGCGTCACTCCCCTTCCGCAGCAGCCACGCCGCGATTCAGCCGCAACTATCGCGGCGGCTCCGTCGGGGCGTCAACGATGTCACGATGCGGGCAGCTCCAGCGCGGCCGTGGCTGCGAGAGCGGTCGGGTCACCGGGGCACAGTGACGGACCCGATTCTGCCGTCGAAAAGGTGCGCGACCATCGGGACTCTCGACCAGCGCCGGCGCGTATTCGTCAGCTCGACCCCGCATGAGCTCGCGCCGGAGCGTGCGGCCGCGCGACAGGTCATCGAGGACCTGGACATGACGGCGGTGATGCTCGAAACAGATCCCGGACTGGATTCGTCGCGCCCCGGAGATGGAGCCGATCTTCAACCGAGCGACGTTTTCGTGGGACTCTACTGGCAGCGCTACGGCGTAGTTGCGCCGGGCGAAGAGATCAGCCGGCTCGAAGGCGAGTACGTGCGGTCCGCGGGCATGCCACGCCTCCTCTACGTCAAGGAACCGGCGGCCAGGCGCGAGCCGCGCTTGGCCGGCCTGCTGCGGCGGATCCAGGCTGACGACACTGCCTCATACAAACCGTTCGCAGATACGGTCGAATTCAGCGGCCTGCTCGGCGACGATCTGGCTCCTTTGCTCGCGCGGGGTTGAGATTGTGCGCGCCTTGTCGGCGTGGGGCGTGCCTGAGGCGCGGTGCCCGCCCTCGATTCTAGACACACCCGAGCGCACGTCGCGTTCGCGGTTGCTGCCGTCGGGCTGGTCCTCGGCTTCCAGGACCGGATCGGCCTCGCCGCGACGCTGGCGGGGACCATCGGAGCCGTCGGCGGCGTCCTCGGTCCGCTGGGCTCGTATCCGCTGCTGTTCCTGAGGCCCTGAGCCAACTCCGGTGACCGGGAGATGACAAACCAGCTGGCCACGACGGCTCGGAATCGGCGACACTGCGTCCGTGGAACGGCGAGAGAGCCGAGACTTCGAGGGACACCTGAACCGCATCCGCGAGGACTCGACGGATGGCGGACGCCTCGAGCTGATCGTCCGCCGGCCGGCCGTCGACGAACGGGAAGTCGTGACCGAGGCCATGCTCGACGAAGCCGATGGGCTGGTTGGTGACGGCTGGGCCGCACGCGGCAGCCGATCGACGCCGGATGGGTCGGCCGATCCGGACGCCCAGCTCACCGTGATGAGCACGCGCGTCCTGGAGGCGATCGAGCCC
>Ga0137372_10004416_pt1 | contig 13700 bp, 10 predicted proteins | sample SagtaG_6_FD_104911 | JGI IMG/M metagenome (GOLD analysis project Ga0137372, IMG submission 104911) | Vadose zone soil microbial communities from Sagehorn Ranch, Mendocino, California, USA - Sage1_R_60_16 metaG | ecosystem: Environmental > Terrestrial > Soil > Vadose zone | place: USA...
CAGTTTGACGACACTCTCGCGGGTAGCGGCGTCAGTCTGCTTCAGCGCTGACTCTGGTGCGATGCCCACGTCTCCGCCATTCGCCGCTGTCGCGCTGTCCTCTGAGTAATTCATCGCCAAGCTGGAGAAGTCTTCTCCGGCTTGCAGGCGCGTTAACACCGTCTCGATCTTTCTGCGCGCCTCGGCCTCATTGCGCGCCTTGTTGCCAGTCTCCTGGCCCTGCTGCCCAGGCGAGGCGGTAACTAGAATGTGGGCCAAATGGAATCGCGGTTCAATCAAGTTGAATTCGGCCTTGTGCTGGTTGTAGTAAGCGGAGATATCCTGCTGCGTGATGTTGATCTTGGAGGTAATTTCCTTGTGCAGGACCTTTTCCGAGGTCAGGGTGCGACGAATATCGTGGCGGAAATCGTCGAGCGATAACTTACGTTCGCTCAACCGTTGCGCAAATTCGCCGGCGCTGTAGGGAGACTTGATCTCGTTCAGCTTGCGGTCCACTTCTTCATCTGTCGCCAGCAGCCCCAGCTTGGCCGCACGGTGCATCAGGATCTCGTTTTCAATCAGCTCCCGCAAAATGCTTAGGCGCAGACTGGTTGCCTGCTCATCGCTCAGCGGTTGGGTTGAGCCTGCAGTCTGGCTCTGAAAATATTTTTCGACATCGGCACGATAAATCTTCTGGCCGTCCACGGTAGCCGCAACATCGTCACCGGCACCCTTTATGCCGCAGGATGTCGCCAACATGGCGAGAGCAAGCAGCGCCGGCAGTACGCGCACGTTCTTGAACGCGGTCATTGAATCCAATTTGTTCTCCATTACGAGGGGTGTCATCGGGTGGGGCTGGGACTGCCGCTCCCCACCGCGGCGGCGTTCACCGGGTGTGCCGGAGCTGAAAGGCCCGCCTGCTTTAAGGCATTGTCAAATAATTCCCGAAGCTCGGCCGCGGGGCGCGCGCCATCCACCAGTTGACCATTGATGAACATTGCCGGCGTCCCGCTGACGTCCAGCGCTTCGCCTTCCTTTACGGATGCCTTGACTGCTTGCTGGTCCTGCGCCTTAACGCAGACCTGCAATTTGTCCTTATCCAATTTGAACTTGCCGGTTTCATCCAGCGTCATGCGATCGAGCGCGGCAAACTGATTGTCCAGGCCTTTCTCCGCGTTCACAACGTCCCGGTGAGCATGAATGTAGTCGGCAAACTCCCAGTACGCATCGGCGTTCTGGGCCGCCAGGCAATTGGCATTGACGGCGGCGTGAATCGCCCAGGGATGAATCTCGGAGAGCGGAAAATCCTTGTAAATGAATGCGACGCGGTCGCCATACTCTTTCAGCAGCTGAGGAAAGAGGACCTGGTGCATATGCGAGCAGTACGGGCACTCAAAGTCGTCGTAGTTCACCACCACGACCTTGGCATTGGCGTTTCCGCGGACCGGACGCCCTTTGACGTCTATCTTCTTCATTACTTCTACAAACGGATCCTGGCTTAGGTCCATCTTGGTAAGGCGAATGAGCGTCTTCTGGTCCTTCGAGAGTAGAAAGTCGTAGTTCTGCTTTCGGCCAGCGTCGTCAAATGTCACCGTGAGTGCGTCGTAGTTGGGAAAGTCGCTCGAATGTAGAGCCGAAGTCGTGACCTTTACGTTGGAGGGAAGTTTGTAAGTGAAGCGCAGTTGCCTTTCGATCTTCTGGCTAAGCGCACTCGAGGACTGGGCCGAGCAACCGAGACAAATCAGCAGAGTAAGGGCAAATATACGCTTCAAGCATGTCACCAGAAACCGCATTAGCATTGGGGGACAATCGAATTATCTCACAGTAAGCCGTCTGCACTTCCCTGCGAACTCGCGAATTCTGCGGGATCTCTGCGGGCAGAAGCTTTTGTCGGGCGATGCTCAGCCGCACTGATCTGATCAGTTGTGAGGAGCGCATTCATCGAGCCGGAGCGGAAGCCCTCAAGGTCGAGCGTGACAAACTTGAACCCGAGTGATTTGAAGACCCGCGCGAACTCGGCGGCCATCTCCGGGGTCAGTGCGCGACTCATTTCTTCGCGGGCAATCTCGACACGAACGATCTGTCCGTGATGGCGAACGCGAAACTGCCGAAATCCAAGTTGTCGAAGATAGTCTTCGCCCCTCTCGACTGCGGTTAACGCTTCCGTGGTCACCGGCTGCCCGTACTCGATACGGGAAGAAAGACACGCAGACGCCGGCTTGTCCCAAATGCGAAGCTTAGCGTCGCGGGCCAGTGAACGTATTTCTTCCTTACTGAGACGGGCCTCGACCAAAGGCGCTACGACGCGATGCTTTGATGCGGCGAACTGGCCCGGGCGGAAATCGCCTTTGTCGTCGAGGTTGACGCCATAAGCGACGGTCTGAAATCTACGGACCGAAGAAAATTCCTCCATCACCGTAAACAGCTCGTCCTTGCAGTGAAAACAGCGAGCAGAATCATTGCGGACGTATTCCGGGCGGTCGAGTTCCTGGGTATGAATGACTTCGACCGGGATGCCCTGCTCGCGGGCGAAGGCGACGGCGTCCTCCAGCTGAAATCGCGCCAGGCTTGGCGAGTCGGCGATCACCGCCAGCATGTCGCTACCGACTGCCTGATGACAAGCCCAGGCCAGGAATGCGGAATCAGTTCCCCCGGAGTAAGCGACCAGCGTTCGCCCGAGCGAACGCAGATGCCGGTCGAGGGCAGAACGCTTGGCGATGAGTTCGGGCGCAAGAGCCACAACGAATATCTTACGCCGAGAACATTAGCCGGATGTGGATACGAAAATGCTGGCAACAATGAGCTAATGAAGGGAATCGCAGCTAATGCACCTAAATGGTGTAGAATGGTGTCATGGCCTTAAGAAAGCAGGTTCGTCGAAGCGTGACACTGCCTGCACAAGTAGCGAAGCAAATTGATGGCATAGCTAAACGGCGGCGTCTCAGCGATAACCGGGTCCTGGTGGAGCTCATTGAGGAAGGGATTGAAGCCCATAAACAGAAAGAACAGGCATTCTTCCAGCTTGCAGAGCGGTTCCGCGCGGCCGACGACTCGGCAGAGGTAAAGCGCCTTGGTGATGAGCTGGGGCGATTCGTCTTCGGTGGATAATGCCGCAGATCGAAGTCTGGGCACGGCTTCGTGTCGCCGTCCGCGAGCATCTGATCGAGCGAATGCACGATCGCAAAATTAGTATCGAAGACCTTAATCGCCTGCGAATTTGGCTCGAATCAAAGCCAGCCGTACCGGAAGGACGATGGTACAAGGATTTCGGCTCTTTCAAGTTGTGCGGAGAAGGAGCCTACCCCAAGACATTCCTGCTTTCCGGCCAAGCAGCCGCGGGTCGGCAGCTCTGAACGACGCTGGCTCAGATTCAGAACAACCGTTCACTCCGCCTCAGGTTCCCGAACGCTCCGACATTTGCCAGTGAGAAGGTGAAGCGGTATTGATTTTCATTACGCACCGTGGCTAGAGCAAAGCGCCGGTATTCAACACTGAGGCCGCAGCAGTCCCAGTTATAGCTAAGCTGCGCCGAACCGTATTGAAGTTGGTTCAGAATCGTATCGTAGCCGAGATTGACCGCGCCGCTGAACCCTCGTTTATTAGGGCTGCCGTAGCCGAGGACCCCGTGGAACTGGTTGAACTTTTGCACTCCCGTCGTTGCGCTTGAGCCCGCGGCCTCTCCTGGAGTGTGGAGCAAAGCATCTCCAACCCCAACTGTGAATAGTCCAAAGTGGTGATTGATCAGCACGGTACTCGTATTGACTCGACCGAAGAGGAAGTCGTAGTCAACGTCCCACTCGATGTCGCTGCCACTATTGAGCGAAACCCGCAGCCGGGAAATCAGCGGAGAGAGGCGCCGTTCCTGGGTGAGGAATGCAATTCCGGTCAAATTAACGGTGCTTGTGAAAACGTTGCTTCGGTCCGGGACCAGAGCACCGCCGAATGTGGGATCGAGGAAATACTTCTGCGCCAGCTCCCAGGTCACAATTTCGCGAGTTTCGGGACCTTGTTGGCAAGGACGCGGGGCGGTGGACTGTGAGCGTTCCCAGGGGATGCGGCTAGGGGGAGGTGCCCCGCCAACAATCAGTGAAGGCATTCCTTCCGGCGGACACTTCTCTGGTTCCGAAGACACTCGCTTCGCGTAGAGCCGGTTTACCAGCGCATACTCGACTTCGTTCGTGTCGCTGAGAATGTCTCGATCATCAAAGCGCAGGATGTGCGAGAAGTTTTCGACACCAGTCAGGTACGTGTAAATCACTCGTGGCTCGATTGCATGTTTCCATTTGCGGCCGAGGAATTCTCCATCGAAAACGCGATCGAGCGCCGGCGGGCGGACTTCCACCGACCCCTGCAGCGACTTGCGGTTAATAGTCTTTGACAGAGCGGTCCCGACGTCAGTGAGCGCAATACCTCCAGAAGGGACCAGTTGCTGGGTGTAGATGGTGTCACGCACGGCAATCTCGGGGCGAAAACCCCAGCCCTTAAACAGCAGGGGGAGCGAAAGCCCAGGACTCAAGTCGAAGCGGCCAACCAGAGGCGCAGTGCTGAATGACGGCTCGCTACGCGACAGGCCCTCGGCGTCGAAGTCAAATCCGCCGTGGAAAGGAGAACTCCACAATCGTTGGTCCACGCTTGTGGCTTCAACGCCCGGAGCATGAAGGATGGTGATAACGTCGCCAGGCGTGGCGCTTTGAAAGTTCTGGTAGCGACTGGTGTTCGCATTGAGAAAGAGGCGCCCAGTTGTGTTCGAGAGAAAAGCGATGGACCGGACTTCCGAGTTGACTACTTGCGAGAAGACGTCACCGAAAGCAAGCCTAAATGCGTAGGAGCTGAGGTAGTCAATGTTAGCGACGGCGCGAAAGCTGTGCTCAAACGCACCCTCGGAGTTCAGGCGGATTTCAGTGCCGCCCTGGTTGGAGACGCAGGTTGTCGTGGCCCCAGTGCAGTTCACGCCCTGCACGCCGCGATCAAGGACACTAAAGAAAGTAAGGTCGGCAAACGAATTTTCGCTGGGGCGGGCGCGAAACTCCCCATCGGGCGCCCACCCGCGTTTCGAAAAATATTCCGCGCCAGCGAGCAAGTCCATGTCCGGGCGAATGGCCCAGAAGACGGATTCTCCGACCGTGTAGCCGCGAGTTGAAGAACGGCCGAGGTTGGGAATGAGGAATCCGGACTGCCGCGGGACTTTCTGGACCGGGTGAGTCGCAAATGGAAGATAGAGGACCGGAATCCCCTCTATTCGAAAATTCGTTCGATAGATTTTGGCATTGCCTCCGGCTTCAACGTCCACTTTGTGCGCGGCAAACACCCACTTGGGGCGTGGCAACTCGCAGGTCGTTATGGTCCCATCGGTGACAATGTAATGGTCGGGCCCGGTCTTTTCGACCACTCGGCCGCGAAAAAAGAATGGGTTTGGGCCCGTCAGGACGTTGCGCTTGTTGCGAAGCTTCACGCCGATGGTGCCAGTGACCTGCTCGAACTTGCCGCTTTCGCTGTTCAGGTTATAGGAGCCGCGAGCGGCTTCGATGTGTTCGTCATTCGGGCCGCCTTCCAGCACAACGTGGCCCTCGGCCTGCGCTTCTCCGGAATCTTGGTTATAGGTAACTCGATCCGCCGAAAGTGTGTATACGCCATAGAGAATCCTGACATTACCCGTTAGCTGATAGACTGGCCCGTCTTTTTCCTGTTGCAGGGCTTGTATGGTGACTGGAACCGAGGCTTTTTGGGGAGCCAGGGGCTGTGGATCCGAGAAGGACGAAGCAGGAAGCAACTGGCTGGTAACTAACGGCGAGGCGAGTAGCAGATGACAAACCACCGCCGCCGTGATAACCAAACTTGTACGAGTTCGCATCGGGAGCGCACGTGGTCCAGACCGCGGACTTGGCGTGAAGGTAGCACGTTCCTGAGTATCGAGGCAAAGAAAGCGCGTCATTTAAGAGTATCAGGCATGCAACCACTGGAAACACAACCCGATCCCGAGCTCAAGCAAGCGTATTTCGATCCGGACGCGGCCGACGTCAGTGAGCAGCACTTTGCGGCCAGCCTGGAAGCCGAGATCGAGAAGCCGGCGTTTGTGGTGGATACGGTTGACGCGGCGGCGACCGCAAGACTAGCCTCTCCACCTTCGGAATTGATTTTGGAGGGACGGGCGTCTCGCCCATCTGCTGCCGACGCCACGATCAATGATGCCCCGCTTCCCGAACCGGCTGATCCCACCCCCGACTGGCGCGATCAGGTCAGCGCCAAGGTGAATAATTACAAATCTCGCAAAACGCCGAAGGTGCGTTATCCGTCTCTGCATTTGAAGTTTGAACCCCTGCCGCCACGCGCACGAGAGGGATTTGATAGCGACAACCTGTTTGCTGTTGAAGCTGAAACGGCATTTCCCGAGATGCGACGAGTTCCGGAAGCTTACGTGTCTCACGAAGCCACTGCACGGATCATCGAATTTCCGCGGACGGCTTCTCCGCCTGGTAGAACTGATGAATTGGCCGATCCGGTTCTTGACCGGCCACGGATCGTAGAAGCGCCAGCTCTCATCCCGCGGGCGCCGGCGCTAGGTGGCATTCTGATTGAACAGGCGAGCGAGCCGGAACCGGAGCGGCGTCCGGGATTCGACATGCCGCTGCAGCCTGCGCCACTAACGCGCCGCTTGCTGGCAGGGGCGCTTGATGCCCTGCTGGTGGGCGCGGCCCTAGCGGTATTCGCTTACTTTTTCCTACGGTTAAATGGGCCCGTTCAGCAGCCGAGACTCGCGCTACAACTCACAGCAACGCTCGTAGCGATTTTGTGGCCTGCATATCAGTATGCATTCCTGGTCTTCACTGGGACCACCCCGGGACTCAGATTGACTCGCCTCGGGTTGACTCATTTCGACGGCGCGCCTACTTCTCGCAAGCTGCGCCGCTGGCGGGTGCTGGCATCCTTGCTTTCCTGCGTTTCCCTCGGGCTTGGCTACGCTTGGTGTTTCCTCGACGAAGACCAACTCTCCTGGCACGATCGCATCACAAGGACGCACATAGCCCCTGTCAGCTCGGCTAATCGTTCCTGAGCCGGGTATGCTAGATTTCTAAAACTACGCGCGATCACTCTCGTTCGATGTCAAGTGCTCCAAACCATCGTCGGCCAGCGGTCAAAGTATTTGTCGCCACCACCGTTCTGCTGACTTTCATCTCCTTTTGGCGTGCGGCAGCGATCGTCCTTTCTGACCTGGGCTCTTCCGCCTACTACGTTGGTGGAGATGCGGAAAAAGTGATCGGCAAGAGCGCGCCCTGGTTCATCCTCGCGGTGATGTTGTTCGCGAACTGCGTTCGCGCGCTTTATATCGAATCCACCAGCATGTTCGTTCGCGGCGGCGTCTATCGCGTGGTGCGGCGGGCCATGGGCGGAACGCTGGCAAAGTTTTCAGTTTCTGCGCTCTTGTTCGATTATGTTCTCACCGGACCTCTCAGCTCGGTTGTGGCGGGCCAATACCTTGCCGGCTTTATCCACGACATTGCGCAGTATGTCGGGCATCCGTTCCGATATTTTCCCGACAATGCATTTGCGGCAATCTTCGGCATTCTGGTCACCATATATTTCTGGTGGAAGAACACACAAGGGCTCCACGAATCCAGCGGGAAAGCCCTACAAATCATGATAATCACCACTGTGATGGTGGTGATCCTGATCATCTGGTGCACCGTCACCGTATTGCACGGGCCTGTTCAGGTTCCACCGAACCCATTCAAGTACGGAATCACCCTGGACCATGAATCGCTGGGATGGCTGCGCTCATTGAAAGACAGTTGGATCAGCCACGTGACCATGTTCATCCTGTTTGTGGGATTCGGCCACTCGGTGCTGGCCATGAGCGGAGAAGAAACCCTGGCGCAGGTTAATCGCGAAATAGCGCATCCCAAGCTGAGGAACTTGAAAAAAGCCGCGGTCGTGATCGGTATTTACGCGTTGCTGTTCACCGCACTCACGTCCTTCTTCGCAGTGATGATCATCCCCGACAAAGTGCGGCCGGAATATTTTGGCAATCTCATCAGTGGAATCGCCATGCACCTGTGGGGACCAACATGGGCGAAGTTGATATTTCATGCATTCGTGGTCCTCGTCGGCGTGTTGATTCTCTCCGGCGCGCAGAACACTTCCATCGTCGGCGCTAATGGGGTCCTCAATCGTGTAGCAGAAGACGGCGTTCTGACCGCCGCGTTTCAGAAACCACATCGGGATTTTGGCACTAGTTACCGCATCATCAATTTAATAGTCGGGATGCAGTTGCTGACCATTGTTCTCACCCGCGGAAACGTCTTTACACTCGCAGGTTTGTACGCGTTTGGAGTGGTATGGAGTTTCGCTTTGATGGCTCTGGCCGTACTCGTATTGCGCTACACCGAGCCGGCAAAACGTGAATGGAAGGTGCCCGGAAATATTCCACTGGGCAAAGGCCGCGAACTGCCTCTCGGCGTCATCTTGATTGCAACCGTGCTGTTCATCACGGCGCTGGTGAACTTCTTCACGAAATATCAAGCGACCATCGGTGGGGTTACATTCAGCTTGGTTTTCTTTGCGCTCTTTACCTATTCCGAGCGGCGCGTAGCGAAACAACGGGCCGGGAAGTCGGAGAGCCTTGATCAGTTCCGCGTTTATGGTAACGAAGAGCCCGAGAACGAAACCCTCGGAGTGCGGCCGGGCAACATCGTAGTTGCTGTGAGGGACCCCAAAAACCTCTATTACCTGCGCGAAGTGCTGCGGCGGACCGACACAAACAAGCAGGATGTAGTCGTCATGACTGCTCGGCTCTACCATCGTGAGCACTCATTCGGTGACACCTCGCTCGAAACCGGTCAAGTGTTTGATCACTATGAGCAGGAATTGTTTACTGCTGCAGTCGCGGCAGCAGAAAAAGAGGGTAAGCCGATTTCGTTGCTTGTAGTGCCGGCCACGAATGTTTTCGATTCCATTGTAGTCACTGCGCAAAGGCTCGAATCCGGTCGAATCGTTTGTGGCGTCTCCAATAAGCTGACAGCCGAGGAGCAGGCTAGACTCACCGGCGACGCGTGGGAGCGATTGCCGGAGCCCAAGCCACGTTTGGTGATGGAAATCCGCATGCCCGACGGGGGCTCGCGAGAAATTCCTTTGGGTCCGCACACTCCGCGTCTGCGCGACCAGGACCTCAATCTGCTCCACCGGCTTTGGCTCGAAATTACCTCCGATCCTGCGTTCGCCGGTGCCCACCACTATCACGTGATTGCGGTCGCGCTGGAAGAACTGGAAAAAGAGCTCCGCAGCGAAAAAAGAAGTGAGATCCTCGATAAGCTGCGGAATGAGCTGCAAAAACGTTCTGGCGACGAACACTGATTGCTCCGCTCGGGAGTAACCCAGTCACGTGCTTGCGAGCGCCCGTATTTCGCCATTAGAATTACATCGACGTTGAATCCCGCCACCAGGCGGGAGCGGGGGACCCGCAACGGAATATCGGGGTCCCTGGAACGCCCGGTTTTGGCGTTCTGGGACAGAATTCCGACGGGGCGAATCCGTTAGGCCGGCCCAACCGGCGCACGGTAGGACACCTTTCAGTCCGAGCCCGACAGCTAACCTCGCAAACGCAGAAGGGAGTACTCGCGCTGCTGTCCGGGCCGAGTCTATATGCAAGTCTCACAAGATAGCTCCACCTCCAGGGGCATGGCCCCTTCTACGCGGGTATTGGTCGCTTCCAGCGCCATGCTCGCATTCATTTCTTTCTGGCGCGTCGCCGCAATCGTACTGAACGACATGGGTTCGTCGGCATTCTATGCCGGCGCAATTTCCGAACACTTCGTCGGCAAGACTGCGCCTTGGTTCGTCCTCGCCATCATGCTGCTTGCTGGCACAGTCGCCGCGCTCTACATCGAGAGCTGTGGCATGTTCGTGCGCGGCGGCGTTTACCGCGTGGTTAAGGAGGCCATGGGTTCCACCTTGGCCAAATTCTCCGTCTCCGCTCTGATGTTCGACTACATTCTGACTGGCCCGATCAGTGGAGTCTCAGCAGGCCTCTATCTGGTGGGCCTGTTGAACGAACTGCTGAAGCACTTTCATTCTCGCCTTCTTCCCATGAATGGCGGCGCGGCAGTTTTCGCCATTGTGGTCACGATCTATTTCTGGTGGGAAAACATCAAAGGCATCCACGAATCGAGCGAAAAGGCCCTCCGCATCATGTACGTGACCACTGTCATGGTGGTGCTGATGGTGGCTTGGTGCTGTTACACGCTCTTTGTAAGGGGTGCGCATCTTCCACCCTGGCCTCACCTCTCGAATATCGCCTACCTGACCGGAGAGCATGGCGGCGCGCTCGGCTTTTTGCATAATTCTTCGCTGCCACACACCATCGCGCTCATCGGCATTCTGATTGGGCTGGGACACTCCGTTCTCGCGATGAGCGGCGAAGAAACCATGGCCCAGGTCTATCGGGAAATCGAGCATCCCAAGCTTCCGAACCTGAAGAAGGCCGCCACCGTCATTTTTCTCTACAGCCTGGTCTTCACCGCAGGCGTGGCGTTCTTCGCGGTGATGATTATTCCTGACTCGGTGCGTGCTGGATTTCAGGACAACCCAATCGGTGGCCTCGCCATGTACTTGGCTGGGCCATTGCCGTTGCGGCTTGCGTTTCGCGGCTTTGTGGTGGTCGTAGGCGTTCTCATGCTGGCGGGAGCGGTGAATACGGCGATCGTCGGATCAAACGGCGTTCTGAACCGCGTCTCTGAGGATGGAATTCTCCCGGAATGGTTCCGCAGGCCCCACAAAAAGTTTGGAACGTCGCATCGCATTCTCAATCTGGTGGTTGCGCTGCAGTTGATAACCATCATTCTGAGCCGCGGCGACATTTTCGTGTTGGGCGAGGCCTACGCGTTCGGCGTGATGTGGAGCTTCTCCATGAAGGGCCTGGCGGTTCTGGTACTCCGCTATAAAGAACCGGGGAAACGAGAGTATCGTGTGCCGCTGAATTTCAGGATCGGCAAGACTGAAATTCCAGTTGGTCTTGCACTGATCACGATTACGTTGACCGCGCTATGCATCATCAACCTATTTACAAAAGAAGTTGCGACGATTTCCGGCATCGCCTTCACGATTGTGTTTTTCGCGGTCTTCGAGATATCTGAGAAGGTGACGCGCAAGCGCGCCGGAGCACATGCCGAACTCGATCAGTTCAACATCGAGCCTGGCGATGACCTCACACCGAGGGCTCTGGGAGTGCGGGCGGGCAATGTTCTGGTGATGGTCCGAAACTACAACGCCCTTTATAACCTGGGAGCGACACTCGACCGCGTTGATGCTCGCAAGCAAGACGTGGTCGCACTGCACCTTCGGTTCCTGGGCCGCGCCGATGCAGGCGAGTATGAACTGGAACCGGAGCAGTTATTCAGCTCCGAAGAGCAGACGTTGTTCACCCGCGCCCTGGCATTGGCGGAGAAGAAGGGAAAGGCAATTCACCTTGCAGTCGCGGCTGCAACCGAGAAGTGGGACGCGATCCTGCGTTCAGCTCAAAGTCTGCAATCGGCAGTGGTGGTGCTTGGAGTATCCCCTAACCGCTCGCTGCCGGAGGAAGCACGCGTTGCCGGACTTGCCTGGGAGCGACTCGCCGATCCCAAGCCGCAACTCACGTTGGTAATCTATTCCCCTGGCGGCAGCGAGCACATCTTCTATCTCGGTCCGCACGCGCCGCATCTGACGCCGAAGGAAATTGATTTGCTCCACGGAATCTGGCTTCAGCTCAGTAATGACATCGCGCCGGAGGAAATTCACCACCACGATGTCATCCACTTTGCCCTCGAGGAACTGAAGCAGGAGATGAACGATTATCAGCATGATGGCGTGGTGAACCGGCTGCGTCAGCATCTGCAAACGATCAAGGAACGGCGGCCGTCGAAGAGTTGAGAGTGTGGGGCGGGCGCCCTCGCCCGCCTTCCCGGTGCGTGTGGATATGAACATGGGGGGCACGGGCGTCCTCGCCCGTGCAAAGCCCTCCCCTGCTAACATTCTCGTGTGAACTCTAGCGTTTCCCTCCGTGTGCGTTTCGCACCGTCCCCCACCGGCCATCTTCACGTAGGCAATGCCCGCACTGCGCTTTTCAACTGGCTTTTTGCGCGACAAAGTAGCGGAACCATGGTGCTCCGCATCGAAGACACCGACGTTGATCGCAGCGAAGCGCGCTTTGAAAGTCAGCTCATTGACGACCTCAAATGGCTTGGCCTCGATTGGGACGAAGGCCCAGACGCTGGCGGATCATTCGGACCATATCGCCAGTCTGATCGTCTTCCCATTTATCGCGAACATGCCGAACGATTGTTGCGCGAGTGCAAAGCGTATCTGTGCTTCTGCACAGAACAGGAATTGCAGCAGGAGCGCGAGCGCGCCACGGCGGAGCATCGTCAGCCAATCTACTCCGGCAAGTGCCGCACGATTGATGCAGCTGAGGCGCAGAGCAGGCGGGTTTCCGGGCAGGCATGCGCGATCCGGCTAGGCATTCCAGAACATCCAATTCGATTTCATGACATCGTTCACGGAGCAGTCGAATTTTCCAACGAAGTTGTCAGCGATCCCATCATCCTCCGCTCCTCGGGAATGCCGGTTTACAACTACGTCGTCGTCATTGATGACGCGCTGATGAAGATCACCCACGTAATTCGCGGCGACGACCATCTCTCGAATACTCCCAAGCAAGTTGCTCTATACGAGGCTCTGGGTTGGCCGGTACCGGAGTTTGCTCATCTATCGACCATCTTAGGCGCGGATCGCGAGCGGCTTTCCAAGCGCCACGGCGCAACTTCGATCGCAAATTTCCGTGACATGGGAGTTCTTCCCGAAGCGCTTGTCAACTACTTGGCGTTGCTGGGATGGGCACCGCCGGGAGGCACTCGTGAAATCTTTTCACGCGATCAGTTGGTCAAAGAATTTTCATTGGAGCGTGTCACGCCGTCTCCGGCAGTCTTCGATATGGAGAAGTTGTACTGGCTGAACCGGCATTACATCAAAGAAAGCCCTCCCGAACGAATACGTGAAGCAGTCAGTGCCTTTCTCTCGCGGGCCGGGTTGTTGGGGCAACCTGCCGCTGACACTCCCGCTTTTCAGCTCTGGCTCTCTAAGGTCTCTGATTTGCTCGTTCCCTCGGTTAGTCGACTGGACGAACTGCCGGATCGAGCGGGCCTCATCTTCAGGTACGATCCAGCGGCGGCACTTGGGAATCCCGACAACGCCGAAGTCCTCGGTTTGCCGCATACCGATGCTGTGCTCACGCGCTTCACCGTGAAGATTCTTGAAGACGAATCTGCGCGCGAGGCGAAACTGACGCCGGAGCAATTCAAGAAAATCGTAAATGAAGTAAAGGCCGAAACCGGCGCAAAGGGGAAAGAGTTGTTTCATCCCATTCGCATCGTGATCACCGGCTCGCATTCCGGCCCGGAGTTCGACAAGTTGATTCCCATCCTCGAAGAGGGCAGCCATCTGCCACTACCAAAGCATGTGCTCAGCGTAAGAGAGCGGGTAGGGGAGTTTGCCAAGGCGAGAGGGAAATGAAAATTGTGAAAGAGCGGCCATTCATGGCCGCGTTATCGGGCGATTATCTGACGAGGCGAGCTTTAGCTCGGCAAGCTCTAAAGGGCAACGTTATTTTGCCGGGTAACGCAGCGCTAAAGGCGCCGCTCTTCCACATGGCTCAACAAGTCAATCAATGCCGACTTCAACTCTGAGAAGCGGAA
>Ga0137372_10004423_pt1 | contig 13692 bp, 12 predicted proteins | sample SagtaG_6_FD_104911 | JGI IMG/M metagenome (GOLD analysis project Ga0137372, IMG submission 104911) | Vadose zone soil microbial communities from Sagehorn Ranch, Mendocino, California, USA - Sage1_R_60_16 metaG | ecosystem: Environmental > Terrestrial > Soil > Vadose zone | place: USA...
CGAAGCCAAAGTTACCACTAATTGTTACCACTGGCCGTTTTTGCGGGAACTCCGGAGAGGTAAGTGCTTGATAATAAATTGGCTGCCCCCCAGGGATTCGAACCCCGATATGCTGATCCAGAGTCAGCTGTCCTGCCGTTGAACGAGGGGGCAATCTTGACGGAACGGAACCGCTCCGCAGCTTTGATTTTATGGGCTGCGTTCACGGCGGTCAACACAAACGGCTAGCGGAAGTTCGCTTTGGTTCGTGCTTTTCGGCGGGGTAGAATCTTATTTGGAAAATCCCTTATGGCGACCGTTCTCGGCAATGTCAGTCCGATCACCAGCGAATACAGCGAAGCCGCACGCCGTTCTCTGGATGCCAGCCAATGCGCGCTTATCGTGGTCGATATCCAGGAGAAGCTTCTGCCGCCAATAGTGCAGAAAGAGCAATTGCTCAAGAACTCGCAACTGCTGATCCGCTTGGCTGGGATCTTGAAAATTCCCACGCTAATGAGCACGCAGTATGCGAAGGGATTGGGAGAAACGGTATCCGAAATCGCCTCCCTGCTGCCGGACGTGCGGGCTATCGACAAACAAGCATTCTCCTGCTTCGGCAGCGATGTCTTCTGCTCCATGCTGAAACGGCTGCCTGGCAATCGCAACACAGTTCTGCTTTGTGGGATGGAAAGCCACATTTGCGTGATGCAAACGGCTCTGGGCGCCTTGCGCGATGGTTACCTGGTGCACGTGGCATCAGATGCGGTAGGTTCACGAACGGAGTGGAACTGGAAGATCGGCCTCGAACGGATGCGCGATGCTGGCGCCATCATCTCTTCGACCGAAATGATGGTTTACGAATTAATGCGCTCTTCAGGAACGTCCGAGTTTAAGGAACTGCTGCCCTACATCAAGCAATAATCAGGGCGTCTATGCGCTTTGCTTCACGCGTACGACTGTAATCTTTGTGAAACCTTCATCAAAAGCGGGCTGGCGCAGTTTGGCGGCCATGCGGCGCATTACATCTTCTGTAACTACTCGTTGACGGCGCCGGTTGCGCTCCAGGCAGACTTCCAGTGGGACATCGAAAAACACGGCGTGGACGTCATATCCGTAGTCTTTTGCCAATTTGATCCAGCTATGGCGTTCGTGCGGAGTGAGATTCGTTGCGTCAACATAACTCAGCGGACGCCGCGCGATCAGCCGTGCCTTTAGCATCGATCGCAGGTTGGAAAAGATTAGATCCTGGTAGCGCTGCTCAGTGGGATCGTCAAATAGCAAAGAACGCAACATGTCGCTGGAAAGCGGAGCGATGCTGTGCCGCTTGAACCACGAGCTCTTGCCCGATCCGGGCAGGCCAATGGCAAGAACAACTACCCCTTTGGGAGGTTGTAATTTTGCAGCGTGGGTCACCACCGGTATTGGAGCTTTTGCGGGCAGGGGTTCCGCTTCCCTTGCAGGGGGCATCGCCTCGCTGTGCAAAATCTGAGCGGGTGGCGAGGCCGAAGTGGTTTGCGACGAGCGTCCGTCCCGACCTCGCCCACCTCTTCCGCGGCGTCTGCGACGCCTGCGGGGATCTGCGCCTTTACTCGGCGTTGATGGCTCCTGCGTCCGCGGTTCCTCTGTCTGGATCTGCTCTCGTTCGGTCTGATGTGGCGCGGCTTCGGGCTGATCTGGCGAGGCAGCGGGCGTGGCAGCCTCTGCTTCAAAGTAAGCCGGCTGCAAAGGAGCCGCTTTCTCTTCGATCTTGGCAGGGTCCTTTTTGCGCCGCTTCAGTCGTTCGCGCATCCATTTGCGCATGTTTGGCTTGTAACACACTGACGGGGCTGTGGGCAATGCTGTGGAAGTACTTGCTAAAAACTTAACCGCAGAGGTCGCTGAGACATCGCCGAATTCGCTGAGATTACTTTGCGAATTCTGCTTTGAAACGCGCTTTTCCGGCAGCTAGGAATTTTCAGGAAGCTGTGTTCGTTTGCGTACAATGTTTTTCATGGCGGTCCCACCCGAGATTCATGCTGTTGTGCACACGCCGGTCTGGTTTGGAGAAGAGAATGGCAAGCTGTACGTGATGACGCGAAGTGACTCCGGAAAATACAAACGCATCCGCAATAATCCGCAGGTCCGAATCGCGCCCTGCACCATGCGAGGCAAGATTACGGGACCAGAATTCGCTGGCACAGCTCGAATTCTTCCTAACGAGGACTGGCCTCGCGCCCGAAATACCATTCATCGTAAGTATTGGCTGGCGAGAGTGCCGTTTTTATGGAGCAAGCAGAACGTGTACTTGGAAATTGAATTCGTTAAACCATAGTTGCGGTCGCGGTCCTCGCGTCCGGCGTAATAGTCCAAAAACGCCGGCGGGAGCAAATAGAAGAAGGGCATGAGGCAGCAACTTTCCCATGGTTGCTGGTTGGTTTATAGTCATTGACCGGTTAATAGATGGAGGCATTTATGGCAACCACGAATATCAAACCCGAAGCCAAAGCCCGCACCTTTGGCGAGAATATTGAGAGCGATCTGGCATCACGATTTCTGCGCGTGGTTGAGACCGCAGCCATTGCATCGGCGCGCACCATGGGGAAAGGCGAGCGCCACTTTTCCGATCAAGTGGCGACCGAAGCCATGCGTAAAACCATGGACGCAATCCCGATGCGAGGAACGATTGTAATCGGCGAAGGTGAGCGTGATGAAGCGCCCATGCTATATATCGGCGAAAAAGTCGGGGCAGAATTTCCGGATGGAACGGACGTGCCAGAGGTTGACATTGCCGTCGATCCGCTCGAAGGGACGAATCTCTGCGCCACCGGCGGACCAGGGGCCATCACTGTACTGGCGGCATCCGAGCGTGGGGGTTTGCTGAACGCTCCCGATTGCTACATGGAAAAGATTGTCGTCGGGCCATCCTGTAAGAATGCGGTCGAGATGGATGCGCCGGTTGCCGACAATTTGAAAAACATCGCCCGGCGGCTGGACCGCGATGTAGAGGATTTAGTCGTAATCGTGCTAGACCGCCCGCGCCATGAAAAGTTGATGGCAGAAATTCGAGCCGCCGGCGCACGCATTCGGCTCATCAGCGACGGCGATCTCTCTGCCGGTATCGCAGCGGCGGTGCTTGGGACTGGCGTCCACGCCGTCATGGGTTCGGGCGGAGCACCCGAAGGCGTGATTACGGCAGCCGCTATTCGCTGCCTAAATGGCTACATGCTCGGCCGCTTGGTGATCAACAAGCCTGAGCTCGAAGAGCGCATCGCGCGCATGGGAATTAAAGATAAAAATAAGATCTACACTGCCGAAGACCTTGCTCCCGGCAAGCAAATGATTTTCGCTGCCACAGGCGTGACCGACGGCTCGTTGATGCGGGGCGTCCGCTTCTTCGGCGAAGGCACGCGGACGTCATCGGTTATCATGACCCTGCGTACTGGGAAGGTGCGCTTCATCGACAGCATCCACCTGGAGAAAGGGCCAGATGTGAAGGTGAAGTTCGCATAACGTTCATTTCAAGTACTCCGAGTCCTTCTTCAAATCATCGGGAATTGACGGAAATGGCGGGAACTCTTGCGATGATCCCCTGAGAAGCGCAACTGTCTTTTCCGCACGCAGGTTTCCGTCGTGAACGGCGATTTTGTGGGGTTTGTCCGGCGTGTAGCCTTCCCACAGGGAGACCCCAGCATAGGCGCCGTCTTTGCGCAGAACGTAGTACGTCATATCTACGAAGCGCAGCTTGTTCATGTCACCGTTGTAATTCCGCACGATGCGTTTCAGCGCGTCAATGCCGGCGTCGAGTGGCGACATCCCGTGGCGCATGTTCTCGACAATCGTATGCGCTCCGGCAACCTTGATGTTCTCTTCTCCGCTGCCGGTCGCGCCCGCCGAGCCTACATCCTGGTCAGTGTAGCATCCGGCGGCGATGATAGGTGAATCGCCGACGCGTCCGGGAAGCTTGAAGGCAAGTCCACTGGTTGTTGTACAGCCAGAGATCTCGCCCTTTTCATTCAAGGCTGAACAATGAATCGTGCCGGTGGGCGGAAATAGAGTCCTGCGAATGGCCTGGTGACGAAATTCGGGTTCGATGCCGATTCCCGAGGCCATCTCCTCCAATTTGCGCAGGCACTCCCGCCACAGTTCAGAGTGAGGTGATGTCGTGGGCGGCTGGAAATGAGGATCGGCAAGCCCCGGTCCCCACCAGTCATCCGTCGAGTGATATTCCTTCCACAGCACCCAAATTTTTCGTGAGCGCTCGGTCAGGAGATTTTCACGCGGGAACCCCATTGCGACGGCAAACCGTTCTGCGCCCTCGCCCACAAGCATTACATGACCTGTGTGTTCCATCACGACCTTGGCGACGAGCGACACGTTCTTGATATTGCGCACTCCGCCCGCAGAACCTGCGCGCCGCGTAGGCCCGTGCATGCAGCAGGCATCGAGTTCCACCACACCCTCTTCATTCGGCAGACCACCAAGACCCACGCTGTCATCCTTGGGATCGTCTTCTGGACCCTTCACTACTCTGAGCGCAGCGTCGAGTGTGTCGCCGCCGCTGCTGAGGAACTTGTACGCGTCCTCGAGATAGTCGTAACCATTCCCGGCACAAACGATGACGGAGCGTTTGCCGCGTGCCTGTGCGCCTGGCGGCGACTTGGGATCCGGCTCTTTTCTGTCTTGCCCTTCCAATCCAAGCGAGAGTGAACCGACTACAGCACTGGTTAGAAAATCGCGACGCGAGATTGTCATGCAGGATCTCCAGGAGGTTTTGAAACGGCGAATAGAATAGCACGCAGAATTACAAAGGCGACCGGTCATGCCGGGAGGGAATAACCAACAATCGTGGGACTGGCACGAAGGAAAAGGTGACGATGCTATTTGCGGTTTAAGCCACAGCTGTTCCTCCCCGGCTCTGATCAGCGCGGAAACGCAATAAGGCAGCGATGTTGCCGACGCGGTCGAAGTCTGGATCGTCTCTTACATACAAGAGTTCAACGTCACGGCGGATGGCAGCGGGAATAATGCCATCAGAGACATCCTCCAATTCCCGAGTGCTGCGTCCGCAAAGCGGGCAGTAACGCACCATGTGCGAGTCAAGATGGGAGCATCCGGTGCACTCCACTGCACGAGCAGAATAGTTTTCCGCCATGATTAAAGTCTGGGCTTCGCCCACCTCAAGTGAGCGCAAAACGCGCCGTAAACCGGTCACTCCCCGGCCGTTGCTTTTAGCCTGACCGAGCACCTCTTGCACCAATAACTGGCGCCGCTGATCAAGAGCTTTATGAAGAATGCGATTGGCGTGTTCCCGCACTTCGTCATCGCTGATAGCAGCGATGTCAGCGGAAAAGCGGCCCAGCAGCCGGTTTTTCACATACGGATGCAAGTGCAGCTCAAAGTCGTGCCAGTTCGTGTCCTGGCATCCAATAACCAGCTTTTCGTACCGGCCCTGGTCGTGAGCCTGCTTCAGATGCTCAGCGACATCCTTAAAGTGGTGTAGCACCTCGTCATTCTTGCTGCGCTCGGCATGTCCGGCATCGTACCCGGCGAAACCATCGCTGCGTCCGCGGCGCGGTAGTGGGTGAAACATAGAATTGTGTTCGTGCAACTCATCGAGCCGTAGATCGAAAAAGCGAGCTCGATGGCGATCGACCAAAGCAATCCATAGCTGAGGATGCGCGCCCAGCAGCATTGCGATGGGCTTCAAGTGGAATCTCCGATTTACGAATAACTGTGTGCCCGGCAACTGCGGCGGCAAATCATATTCGCGCCAGAAATCGCGTGTTCCGCAAGCAAACACCGCCTTGGCCCGGGCTTGGTTGCCATGCAGGTGACCGGCCAGGTCGAGGATTCGTTGCAGGTCAGCCCTGGCGCACTTGTTCTTGCCGTTCTTCTCGGTCCCGTGCAGCGCTTCCCGGACCAGATCCTTCGCAAGAATGGCCTCTTCACGGTGAGATTTGTTCTGAGGCCTCCGCGGCTGAAAGTAAAAACTTAGGACGCAGTTATCGTCATCGTTGTATTGAAATTGTGCCAGCTCACGGATATCTTCGCAGGTAATCATCAGCATATCTCCTGAGTTGCGCCGTACTCAGACAGTTCCAGTGTTCTGAAGCAGTTTGTCTTTGAAGCGATTAGCGATAGGAGGCGAGCGGCGCAGCTGCGCGCGAGCCGCGGCGATTGAGGTACGAATTTCTTCTGGCTTGCGATCGGTTATCGCCGCGATTTCATCGATCGAGAATCCTTCGATTGCTTGCAGAATAAATGCTTCGCGATCGCGCGGCTTGGCTCCTTCTAATGCAAATTGCACAAGCGTAATCATCTCATCTGAATAGGCAATCTCTTCCGGGGTTGCGACGCGCGTGTCTGCGATCACATTTTCTTCGGTCAAGGCTTCATCGGGCTGGTGATATTGCAACTCCGGCTCATCGCTGGCGCGAACGTTGGGTCTGCGGGCAGACTCTTCCAGGCGCACAGAAGAACCGTCATCCTGGCCGCGCGCGGCAAGATCATTTATGGAACGAATCGCCAGACGATAGAGCCATGGTTCAAGCGCTAGCCGTTCCGGTTTTTCTGCGCCGTCGCCCAGAGCACGAGCGATGACCTCATCGATGATTTCTTCTTTGGTGATGGAATTCTCAGAAATCTGGCCGGCGTTCTCTCGAAACACGAGCTCGCGTTCCACAAACCGGTCAAGCCGGGATAAATTCGCGTTCACGTACGACCGTATGTCGTCCGAAGACACGAACTGCGGCTGCATGGCTGCGATGGTCTGCTCGAATGGGACCTGGGGCTCCGGGCGTGCCTTTTCCGCGCGACGGCGGCGCCACTTGTGCGAGCTCCGCAGCAGGTCTTTATGTTTAGTAATCTGCTGCAATAGATCATCCACCGCGGCTTTGATTGCGGCGGGCGCGGTAGAGGCCGATTCTTGTACCGCCATCTGCCCCGAAGGAAGCCGCAGGTTAAAAGAAACTATGATTCCTTCGCGCGGCGAATTTTGCTCGATGTTTCCCTTCAAGTGCACCAGCTCAGGACGAAACACCTGAAGTCTCTTCCGCAGCTTCTCAATCAGGTGGTTGATTTCTTTCTCGATATCCGGAGTTCTGTGGACCTTGTAACTGATGTGGACGTTCATGCAGGCCTCGGATGCGGGAAGGGGCTCCCGTGAAGCTTTGGTGGTCCCTACAAACGGATTTTACACCCGCAGACTGCGCGCAGAACGCAAATTGAACTCAGGTTTTTCGCATTTTGGAAGTACAACTCCGGGCTTGGCTGGAGAGTCTAAAATCGTCGACCCAAAAATCGGTCCCATCGTTTCGAATGCGCTTGTGGAACTTATTGTTGACGGTAGTCATGGTCGCTGCATGCAGCGGCTGCGGGAGTCTGGGCATTGGCAACTCACCCGGCAGCAAGCTGGTTCCTCAGTTCGGACATGTTTTCCTTGTCGTGGAAGAGAATCACAGCTACTCCGAAGTAATCGGTAATGCTGCCATGCCGTATCTAAACAGTTTGGTTTCGCAGGGCGGTCTGGCGACACAGTATTTTGCCAACGCGCATCCTTCCATTCCAAATTATTTCATGCTGACAACCGGGCAGCCCATCACTACGGACGACAACTTCTCTGGAACGGTGAGTGATGACAACGTGGTACGTGAACTCGTAGCTGCTGGCAAGACCTGGAAGAGCTACGTGGAAAGCTTGCCCGCACCGGGGTACACCGGTCCTGATGCGCCTCCCTATCTGAAGCACCACAATCCGTTCGCGTATTTCTCTGATGTCCTGAACAGTTCGGCGCAAGCCAGCAATCTGGTCCCGTTCAGCCAACTCATAGCGGATCTCGCGAATAATCAGGTTCCGAATTATTCCTTTATCGTCCCCAACACGCAGGACGACGCTCATGATTGCCCGGGGGGAGCTTCCTCTTGTTCCGATTCGCAGAAATTGAGCGCTGCCGACCAGTGGCTGCAAACCAACATCGGCAAGATATTGCAGAGTTCGGCATTCCAGACGGATGGTTTATTGATCATCGTTTTTGACGAATCCGAGATTTCTGACGTGAATCACGGCGGCGGCCACGTGGCGATGGTCCTGCTCAGCCCAAAAGCTAAAGCAGGATTTCAGTCAACCACGTTTTACCAGCACCAGAGCACCCTCCGAGCAACTCTAGAGGCTTTGGGGATAGCCAGCCTGCCAGGGGCCGCTGGCGCGACGGATATGGGCGAATTTTTCAAGTAAGGCGTTAGGTGGTTCAACCCAATCAGTCTTTTCCCACTGCATGCCGTGCCGAAGCTCAAGAACTGAGGGGATCAGACCTTTGTCCTCCTTTGGCGCATGACTGCCTGTTCCGTTTCATGGATAAAATTGCAATATGCGCGCAATGGTTCTTCAACGATCGGCGGAGGTGACGACCTCTCCGCTGACCTTGCAGGAGGTCACACTTCCGATCCCTCGTCCTGGAGAAGTTCGCGTGCAAGTACGCTGCTGCGGAGTCTGCCATACGGATCTGCACATCGTCGAGGGAGACCTGGCCCTGCCGAAACGCCCGGTGGTTCCGGGGCACCAAATCGTAGGAATTGTGGATGCAGTTGGCCGAGATGTCCGCGTAATCAAGGAAGGAGATCGGGTCGGCATTCCGTGGCTGTACTCAGCTGATGGCACTTGTGACTACTGCCGCCACGGGTTTGAGAATCTCTGCGATAACGCGCAATTCACCGGCTACCACGTTGATGGAGGCTATGCTGAACATGCCGTGGTCCGCGAAGATTTTGCGCATCCTATTCCCAAGACCTTTTCTGACGAAAATGCGGCCCCGCTGCTTTGCGCGGGTGTCATTGGCTATCGTTCTTATCGTTTGAGCGGCGCTCACGCCGACTCTCGTCTCGGGCTCTATGGATTCGGCGCTTCGGCGCATCTGGTGCTCCAGCTTGCCCGCCATGAAGGCTGCGAAGCGTACGTGTTTACAAGATCTCAAGCACATCGCGATCTCGCGAAGAAGCTTGGCGCGGTCTGGGTAGGAGCGGCGGAGGACGTGCCCCCTCAGCCGCTCGATGCGTCCATAGTCTTTGCCCCCGCTGGCTCGCTTATCCCACATGCGCTTCGTGCGCTACGCAAAGGCGGCATTCTCGTCTTGGCAGGGGTTACGATGAGCCCCATCCCCCAAATGGACTATTCGCTTCTTTATCAAGAGCGCCAGATTCGCACCGTCGCCAACAGTACACGCCAGGATGTGCGCGACTTTCTCGAATTGGCGGCGGAAGCTCCGCTCAGAACAGAAGTCCAGGTCTTTGATCTTGAGCAGGCCAATTCGGCCCTGCAGGCGCTAAAGAAAAGTGAAATCAAAGCCGCTGCCGTGCTGCAGATTTCTCGCTCCTAATCGAGGTGCCAATCAGGTTTAGATAACTATTGTTTTGCCCTTGCTTGCCGATACTTCCTCGATAGGGGATGAGTATGCCCGATTCCATGCCTCTCCAAACCGGGGAAGGCATTAGTTCGTCTGCTGCGCCCGAGACCCAGCCGCGTGCTCCACGATCTCGAGCACTACTCGGCCGAGCAATTCTGGGGATTTGTTTTTCCGGCATCTATCTGCTGCTCACACGCTCTGACATCATTTTGCAAGCCAGGAGCGGATTCAGCGTGTGGTATCCCGCTAATGGTCTTGCCTTCGCCTTCATGCTGGGAATCAGCCCTTGGTATGCACCACTAGCGGCTGTGGCGGACTTCTTGTCCGCAGTGTTGTTCTACCACGAACGGATGCTGTCGTGGACCGTGGCGCTCGGTCCTGTCGGCACTATTGTCTATGCCACAGCCGCAATTCTCTTGCGCCGGCGGTTGCGAATTGATCTTGATCTGAGCCATCGCCGCGATGTCGTGCGCTACACATTGGTGACACTGGTCGCGGCCGTTTTTTCTACTGGTGCCGGGATAGCAGGATTGCTCGCCGATGGTTTCATCACCTGGCACCAATCTTGGTTATCGGCATTCAGTTGGTATAGCGGCGATGCAATCGCTCTGGTTGGAGTAGGTCCGTTTCTTTTGATCCATGTATTTCCGTGGGTACGAAGGCAGCTCTTCGACTTTGCGCCAGGGGGGCGTGTGCGGTCTTCGAAAATGCTCAACGAGGTGACCGTCGGCGAAGCGATCGAAATGGTAGCCCAAGTCATCGCTATTTTGTTAGTCCTCTGGGTAATGTTCGGTTCGCCTTTGGCGAAGCTCGGCTTCTATTATCTGAGTTTTCTTCCGGTTATTTGGATCGCCATGCGCCAGGGAATTAGCCGTGTTTCAGGCGGAATTCTTTTGTTTAATTTTGGGGTCGTGCTCTCCTTGCGTGTCTTTGATGCGGATTCCATTGCCACAATCAACCTGGGTACCCTGATGCTGGCGGTTTCTTTCACTGGCCTCATCGTTGGATCTGCCGTGAGCGAGAGGCATCGTATTGGTCACGAACTGCATGAACAGACTCTGTATCTGCATTCATTGATCGAAAACAGCCCATTTGGAATTGTCGTACTCGATCCTCTGCGCCGGGTTCAGCTATGCAATGCCGCCTTCGAAGGCCTTTTTCTATTCAGTGCGCGAGAGATGTCCGGAAAGACTCTTGAGTCGCTGCTCTCGGCCAGGGATGAAATCGACCAGATGCGCGAACTCTCGGCACAGGTGTTTGCCGGGCAGCCTGTTCATGAGACAGTGCGCCACTTCCGGCGCGACGGAAAATTCCTGGAAATAGAAATCAATGCAGTTCCCTTACGCCGTGGTGGCCGCGTTCAGGGAGCATATGCGATCTACAACGATGTTTCTGAGAGAGCAAAAGCCGAGGAGGAGGCTAAAAAACACGCCGACTCCCTTAAGTCACGAGGCCGGAGACCTGGTTCTGAAAACTATGGCACAAATTTTTCGCAGTCACTTTCGCGCAGAGGATGTAATCTGCCGCTATGGAGGCGAGGAGTTCTCAATCATTCTTCCTGAAGCTTCTGTGGAGGATGCCGCAAAGCGGGCGAACGCGCTACGCAACGAACTGCGAAAACTCACCATTCGTCATCTCGATCAGAATCTCGATCCGGTGACGCTGTCCATCGGCTTAGCAACTTTTCCGCAACATGGATCGACTGCCGAACAACTGTTGCGCATTGCTGACCAATGTCTCTATCAGTCGAAAGCCGCCGGGCGCGACCGCGTCACCACGCCCCATGCAAGCGAGGATGTCACGAAACGCGAGGCTTCGGTTATCGGATAAAAGGGAATTCCATCAGCTTCTGCAAGCTGCCTTGGCCATGCGCACGACAGGAAGCGACGCGCCGTTCGCAAGCGGCACTTCAATGCGCTCGATCTCGACGTAGCCTCGGGCTTGATACAGCGGAACCCCGGTAAGCGTCGCGCCCATCTCGAATCTCTGGAATCCTGCGGCCACGGCGGCATGCTCGCAGATCTCAAGAATCTTGCTGCCGATTCCGCGTCGAGCCCATTCTGGATGGACGAAGAAGGCGCGGATCTTGGCCGCATCTTTTTGCGGATTAAGAAGCTCATCTTCACGTCCTGGCCGATGATCGCTGCCGAACAGGGTCTTGCGTTTGCTCCAGCCGCCACAGCCGACCAGCACGGAGTTGTCATTCAACACGGCTTCGGCAACGAAATACGTTCCATCGGCAATGAGCTGTGTATCCACGCCGAGCAGCGTGCCCAGCGCACCCTCAAGCTGGTCACTTGAATGGCCCTGCGGCATCAGCCCACGTACGGAAGCTTCAATGAGCGTGTGTAACGCCGGAATATCCGCGGGAACTGCCATCCGAATTTGAATAGGTGTTCGAAGCGACTCCACAGCCCGCTCCAGTAGCGCCCAATTCTAGACAACAGGCGAACTGGCTAATTATCCTAGCAGTCATGCCACAAGAAATAACGGGGATGCAACATGCCGTCGCGATCGACCGTGAGGAGATTGTTCAAATCTATAAGTTGATCCGGCCCCACGTGCGGCGAACGCCGCTGATTGAAGTCGACGGCGCAGATTTCGGGCTCGCGGGGATCAGTATTGTTCTGAAGCTCGAACTGCTTCAACATTCGGGATCATTCAAAGCGCGTGGCGCTATGGCGAACCTGCTGGTGCGGAATGTCCCGCCGGCGGGAGTGGTCGCGGCTTCGGGCGGAAATCACGGAGCCGCCGTTGCATTTGCCGCCCATCGCCTGGGAAAGCCGGCGCGGATTTTTGTCCCGAAGGTAGCTTCCGCCTCGAAGACCGAACGGATTCGCGGCTATGGCGCTGAACTGGTGATCACGGGCGATCGCTATGCCGAAGCGTTGGCGGCGAGCCAGAAGTGGGCGGCACGGTCGGGGGCGATGGAAGTGCACGCTTACGATCAGATCGAGACGCTGCTCGGCCAGGGAACTGTGGGATTGGAACTCGAGGAGCAGGATCCGGGGTTGGACTCGCTTTTGGTTGCGGTCGGGGGCGGCGGATTAATTGGTGGAATTGCAGCTTGGTATGCTGGGCGAATGAGGATCATTGGCGTTGAGCCGGAGGCTGCGCCAACGTTGGCGATGGCGCTTGAAGCTGGGCACCCGGTCGACGCTCCCGCGGGCGGAATTGCCGCCGATTCGCTAGCACCGAAACGTGTGGGCGAGCTGATGTTTCCCGTAGCCCAGAAATATATCCATCAGGTGGTGCTGGTGCCCGATGACGCGATTGAGGCAGCTCAGAATTCGTTGTGGAATATTTTGCGTGTTGCCGCAGAACCGGGTGGCGCGGCGGCATTCGCGGCCTTGCTCTCGGGGAGATATCAGCCAAAGCCCGGCGAGCGAGTTGGGATAGTGGTTTGCGGCGGGAATACGACGGCTGTAAATTTCGGGAGCAACGGGCGATGAGAACTTAGAAATTCGCGCTCTGCGAGTTTGTCGGTAAGCTTTTTGACCAGATAGTGCTCAAAATTCTCAGGCGCTAACTTTTTCTCGTTCTGCACGCGCCTGCTCAGCTTTCAGTTCATCCCAGCTGGGCAGCGAAGTGTCGCCAGTAATTAGCCGCGCGCCGCGTTCGTAGGTGAGGTAAGACCAGGCCCATTGGATCATGACAATCAGCCGATTACGGAATCCAATCAAGAAGAAGATGTGGATGAACAACCATGCGAGCCAGGCGAGGAACCCGCTGATGTGAATCTTGCCGAACTGCGCGACAGCAGCGGCGCGGCCGATGGTCGCTAGATTTCCTTTATCAATATAGTGAAAATTCTGGCGTGGTTCGCCACGCAACTCGCGGCCGATGTTGTGAGCGGTTGCCTTCCCTTCCTGCATCGCGACCGGAGCTACGCCAGGCAGCATCTTCCCGGTTTCATCTTTCAGCGACGCCAGATCGCCGATGACAAACACTTCCGGGTGACCAGGAATGCTCAGGTCCGGATTGACCAACACGCGTCCGGCGCGATCAATGGGTGTGCCGAGCTTGGTGCCTAATGGCGATGCCGCAACGCCGGCGGCCCACAAGACGACCGCAGCCGGCAGGCGAGTTTTGCCGATCAGCACGGCGGCGGGTTGCATGCCGGTGACCATTGCGCTGGTTTGCACTTCCACCCCTAGATGACGGAGTTGCTCTTCGGCACTGCGCGAAAGGTCCTCGGGATAAGCCGGCAGAATGCGCGGCCCGCCCTCGAGCAACACAATTCGGGTGCGCTGGGGATCGATGGAGTGAAATTCGTTTTTCAGAACGTGGCGCGCGATTTCTGCCAAGGTGCCGGCGAGCTCTACGCCGGTCGGCCC
>Ga0137372_10004431_pt1 | contig 13685 bp, 17 predicted proteins | sample SagtaG_6_FD_104911 | JGI IMG/M metagenome (GOLD analysis project Ga0137372, IMG submission 104911) | Vadose zone soil microbial communities from Sagehorn Ranch, Mendocino, California, USA - Sage1_R_60_16 metaG | ecosystem: Environmental > Terrestrial > Soil > Vadose zone | place: USA...
CCAGCGGGTGCAGTTGACTCAGGCGCTGCCTGGGCGGGAATCGCCTGGTCACAAGCGGGGTGCCGAAGAAGTGTCGCCGAGTTTCCCGCGGGTTCGGAGAAACTGAAGCCTCAGTCCCGGGAACTCACCGCATAGTCCCGACGGCAGGCGCGCCCGGTCGGCGGGTTCGCCTTCAACAGAAACGGGGATCAGGACGGCTTCGTGGTGTGAAGCGAGGTACCTGGTCAGGAGGCCCAGAGGTTCGTATGCTGTTGAAGCGGCATGCGGGAAGGCGACCGCACCTTTCTGGCCACCGGTTTGGACCCGCGTGGCTTCAGCGCCCGCACAACGCTCGAGGCTGGTCGCCTTCCCTAGCTCCCGGTTTGGACCCGAGTGCTGCGAAAAGCATAACACGGAGTCGCTGCTGGACAGCTGCGGTGCGGTCGAGCTTGTTACGGGTATACTTAGCCTCTGGCACTGGAGCACTTGGTGCTGATTACTGGTCCATGTAGAGGCCGGAGCAGAGCGAGCTAGTGGGCGAAACCGGAAGTACGAGAGGCCGCAGACAACATGCAAGGACAAGCGAGTACCGGGACGCCGGGTCGGCCCGCCGCAAAGGTGAAAAATCTTCCGCGACGGGCTCCTGAGCTGGCACTTCGCCGCGCCAAGGCCGCAGCACAGCGGGTGTATCAGCGCCCGACGCAGGTGCGTCGGAGCTTCATCGAGCGGCGCGGCTACGAGGAACCACCTCCTCCACTGGCTCGAATCCTTCGCGGCGGCCGCGGCGGGATGGTCCGGCTGAAGCTCTATTTGGCGATCCTGTGGATCGCCTCCGGCGGGGACCACACGGTGACCTTCCCTGCTCGTGCCTGGGCCGAGCTGCTTGGACTGGACGAGCCCAGCACCAACGGGGCTCGGCGGGTGACCGACGCGATCGCGTGGCTGGAGGCGCACCAGCTCATCCGGGCCAGCCGGCAGCGCGGCATGCCACCAGACCTGGTTCCGCTCGACGAGAGCGGAAGCGGGAAGGCATACAAGGTCCCGTCGCGCACTTGGAAAGACCTGAGCGCCAAGCAGGAGAACCGTGCGAGCAACATCTACGTTCGGTTGCCCGTCGGCTTTTGGACCTCCGGCTGGGCCGCGACCCTGTCGGCGCCTGCCGTGGCGATGCAGCTGATGCTGCTGGCCGAGCGCGGGCCCCGGGATGAGAAGGAGTTCTTCTGGTTCAGCCCCAGCTATGCCGATGAGCGCTATGCCCTGTCGGAGGACACAAGGACGGCGGGTATTGCCGAATTGGCAGACTTCGACATCGTGATGGTCAAGCGCATGCCGGTCAGTGAGGACTTCGGCTGGACACGGGTTCGCAATACATACCGGCTGAACCTCAAGCGCCTCGATACTCCTCCGATCCCTTCCTTGCGGCCGGCGCACAGGCGCCGACGGCCATAGGCCTGGCGCCGCTGGCGCAGCGGGAGTCAGGCACCGCCCACAGATCGCGGCTCTCCGAAAGCGAGACATCATCAACTCCGAGTCGGGTGGGAGACATCAGTGATCGGGATTGGGGGGATGAGCTCGATCAACTCTTGTTGCTCGATGTCGGCGGTGAGGAGCTGGCGGGCGGCGTTGGCGTAGCGGACTGCGGTGTTCTCGGCGATGCCGAACACCGCCATCAGGTGCAGGGCGTCCGGGCCGTGCACGAGGGCCTCTTCGAGCTGGCGGTCCATGCGCAGCTGGTTGAGGGTCACGCCCACGCCGTTGAAGTGCTGGCGCAGCCACCAGTCGCTGACCGCGCGGTCGTCGTGGCCAGTCTGCTCGGTGAGCAGCAGGTGGGGGTTGGCGGTGTGGGGCCAACGCTTGTGCCGGGCGGCGAGGTAGTCCTGGACGGCGTGGCGGGTGAGGTCGTCGAGCCGGCGGGCGTGCCCGGCGATGGTGATGCGGCGGTTGGGCAGGTCGACGTCGCCGACGGTGAGCTGGCGCATGGCGATCGGGCGGGCCGCGTGGACGACGGCCAGCACCAGCAGCAGCCGCCGCTCGGGCGTGGTCGCATGCCGCATGGCCCGCTCGAGCACGTCCGGGCCGAGCGGCTGGGGCAGGCCGGGGTCGGGTGTGCCTGGCCGGATGTGGGTGGTTGGGTCGCGGAAGATGCGGCCGTGGCGTTTGCAGAACCGAAACAGCGAGCGCAGCGCGACCAGGGTGCGCTTGCGGGCCAGCCCGGTCAGCGGGTCGGTGATGGCGTGGAGGTCGTCGCGGGTGACCTCACGCAGGTGCCCGTAGCGTGCCGACCATGCCAGCAGGTGGGGCCTGAGGGTCCGCAGGTAGTTGCGGACCGTCTGCTCGGCGCGGGGGGTGCTGCGCGGCCCGCCATCGCGCAGCGTCGTGGCCCAGGCGGCCACGTCGGCGGCGATCCCCGTGGCGAGCTGGTCGAGTAGCCGGGCACGCCAGGCGTCGAAGGCGGGGGTGCGGTCGTCGTCGAGCACGCCCAGGCGCTGGAGGACCTCGGCGGTGCGGCTGACGTTGAGGCCGAGCCGGTCGACCTGGGCGACCTGGGAGTAGGCGAGCCGGTCACCGGGTGCGTAGTCCGACAGCAGCACCAGCAGCGCGTCGTCGACCTCCTCCAGCAGGTAGTGGGACCAGCCGCGGACCTCGGCGAGCTCGCGGGCAACCGCCTGGGCGTTGCGCACAAACGGGCTGGTCGCGTTGGCACGGGCGCGGTAGAAGCGCGTGAAGTCATGGCGGACCGCGAACAGGCGGAGCTGCCCGGGGATCTGCGCGTCCGGCGGCTGGGAGAACTCGAGTCGGGCGGTCCGCTGGCGTACGCGCACGCGTGGGCTGCGCATCGGAAGAAGCAGGGCGAGCTGCCAGGCGCCGATCCGCTGTCCGGCCGGGAGCGCGCCGCGGCGGGGCGTGTGCGGGACCAGGGTGAGTTCCAGGCGGCACAGCCGGCAGTAGCCCTCCTTGACCGCCACGACCCGGCCGCAGCCCCCGCACGGCCTGGCGGGATGGTTGCGCGTGTAGGTGTAGCAGGCCTGGCAGAGCACGATCTTCGAGCCAGACAGCCAGCCCCAGCCATAGCAGTCGCGGCAGGTGCCCAGCCTGGGGCGGCTCACACAGGCGGTAGCGAGCGCTGGCCCCTGGGCTTGGGCGTGACGGCCGGCGAGCCGGAGGATGCCTGCGCGGCCCGGTCGGCATCCTGCTGCGACGGTGCGGGCCGAGTGACCTTGTCGGGCTCGGCAAGCAGCAGCTCCTGGACCCCGCAGCCCAGCGCGACGCAGATCACGTCCAGGTCCTCCAGCTTGATGGAGGCTGGCTGGCCCGACCACAGCCCCGACATCTTGCCCGCCGAGATCACCAGGCCGTGGTCGGCGAGCAGCCGCTGCAGCTCGCTGGCCTTCCAGATGCCACGCTGCGCGGCGGCCAGCCGCAAGTTCCACCTCATCCCAGCAGTCCCTCCAGCCGCGCGGCGGCGCGCTGCTGCCCGGCGATCCAGGCGTCCTCGACATGGGACTGGTGGACATGGACGTCGCGCATCGTGGTGGCCACCCAGACATGGCCGAGGGTCGCCTGGATGGCCAGCAGGTCCATACCGTGCAGGTAGAGCTGGCTGGCGCAGTAGTGGCGCAGAACGTGCGGGGTGAGCCGCTCGCCCCAGGCGGGCAGGTGCCGGCCGGCCGCCTCGGCCAGGCCGCGGCGCAGCGCATCATCACCGACCCGCCGGGCCGAGGCGTCGGCGTGTTTGCGCTCGGAGGGGAACAGCGGCGCGCCAACTCGGGTGTGGTCATCATCGAGGTGGCCCCACACGTCGCTGACAAACCACGCAAGCGTCCGCCGGGCGCCGTTGATCAGCGGCACCATCCGCTGCCTGGGGCCGCTGCCGCGGGAGCCCTTGCCGAAGCGCACGTGCAGCTTGCCGAAGCGGCCCAGCTCCCAGCGCACGTCGGCCAGGTCGAGGCTGCGGACCTCGTTGACGCGCAGGCCCACCTCGGCCATCAGCCGCGCCGCGGCGTAGTTGCGGGCCATGGGCGCGTACTTGCGGCAGGCCGCCAGGTCCGCCCGCCATCCCGCGAACAGCGCCTCGACCTCCCGCTGCGACGGTGGGACGCGGAGCGCGACCCCGCCGCGTCCGCGGGGGGTGTTCAGCTCGTCCAGCGGGCAGCGCACCACCTGGCCGGTCAGGGTGTGCAGCTCGACCTGGTAGCGCAGCTCCAGGAACTGAAAGTAGGTCCGCAGCGACTGCGCCTGGCCAGCCGCAGCCCATTCGAGGACGAGCGCAGCACTCGGCCGAAGTAGCCGTCGGCATCGGCGGGCTGCAGCTCCCACAACGGCCGGTCGAACCAGGCCCGCAGCTGCTCCAGGTGCCCAATATCCGCGCGGATGGTGGTGTCCGCCAGCCCAGCCGACGCCCGTGCGAGCACGAACCCGGCCAGCACGTCGGTCTCGAACGCCTCCAGCTCCTCGGCGGTCGCCGGCACTCGCCGTTGCTGCAGGTCGCGCACCACGCCCAGCGCCACAACGCCCCTCCGATAGTTCACGGATAGCTCGAAGCTCTCGATCAGGGCGCGAATCCTTCACGAAACCCGAGCGGTCGTCAACTCCGCTCGTCAGAGAGCCGAACCCACCAGTGCCCTGGTCGCAGCGCTCATGAAGGGCAACCACACACCACAGGACTCGCCGAACCCCCGGGTTATCCAACAAGAAGTGTCGCACCCCGCTCCGCCCCTACCGCACGGCAGGTCCGGGGCCACGATGTCGTGACCCCGGTTGCGCAGCTCCGCCTCCAGCAGGTGCCAATACCACGCGCTGTCCGCGGCGCCGTGGATCAACACATATGTGGCCATAGTCAGCGGTCCTCCCGATAGTGCACAAGGCGGTCGGCGAACTCGCCCGACCGGCTGCGGGACCGGCCAGGAGCGGGTGAGTGAAGGCGGGCACCGCCGGTTCCTGGCGGGTCAGGCCGTGCGCTCAGGCTTTTGCGCTCGATGCACCGGCCGGTACCCCCGGAAGGAGTCGATCACGAACTGTTTGGGATAGCGGCCTGGCGGCGCCATCGACTCCGCTTCGTCGGGGAGCTCGTAGATGCCCAGCATGAACTGCATCGGATAGCTCGGTGACTGCCGGACCGTCTTGACCAACCGGTCGTCAACGAAGAACGCCACGTGATCGGGAGTCCACTCAGCGGCGTAGACGTGGAACTGCCGAGCGTCCAGCGCAAGCGTCTCGGCCGAGAACTCCTCGTTGATGGTCGGGTCGCCGAACCGGTGCACACCCATACCGACCTTCACGCTGTCGGGCCCCACGTCCCGGCCGAAGATCTCGCAGATGCAGATCTCCGCCGACCGGTTCGGCTCGTCCTCGTACCCGATCATCCACAGCGCCACCATGTTGTGTGGGTCGTCGATCGCCTTGGCTCGTAGCTCGAACAGGCCGTACTGCGGCGTGTACAGCCTGGTGCTGCGCTGCGCCTGGCGGACGACGGCGTGCGGGTTGAACCGGTGCTGGCCGACCGCGCTGCCGACCGGGCCGGCGAACACGCCGGTCTGCAGCGACGAGACTCGGACCTGGCCGTCGAACTCGGGACACCATGGCGGCTGGTCCCGGGCGATCAGCAACCGCAGGCAGCCATCGCCGGTCCGGTACCTCGCCGCGGCAGCCTCGCGGCTGCTCCAGTGCGGCAGGTGGTAGGGGAGCCAGCGCTCCTCGTCGAGGCGGTCGCCATCGAAGGTGTCCTCGAACTCAAGCTCGTACCCGGCCTTGCTGGCGGGATCGAGCACGCTTGGAGCGTCGGCGCTGTCGCTCATGCACGTCCCTCCACGCCCTCGGCCGCCAGCCGACCCGTTGATACCTTACAGTCGGTGCTCATCCTGGGGCCGCAGGGTGGCCGGGGCGTGGCCGGCCTACCAGTTGCCTCCCTGGTAGGCGCGGCTCCCGCTGTCGGTCGACAAGGTGGCGAACTGGCTCACCATGACCGGCGCCCTGCCCCCGGACCACCAGGTGCTCACGTGGATCCCGTCAACCCCGTAGATCAGGTACCGGCCGCTCGCGTCGAAGTCGAGGAAGCTGGGGTCGCTGGCCAGCACCACTGAGGGAGTCAGCTTGCCGGTCTGGGGGTCGACGTACACGAGCTGGTGCTTGGCAGGCACCTTGCCCGAGCTGGCAATCTCGGCGACGAACGCGAGCCGCCGAGCTTCTGGCCATGCCACGTTCAGGATGCCGAACTCGGGCGCCCTGGTGGTCGGCGCCGCCCTGCTGCTCGACGGGGTCCCACCGTCCGAGCAACCGGGCGTTCACGTCATCCGTCTTTGCGCACCCACGGAGCGTAAGGCCATAAAGCCCGTGACTGCCCATTGCCCCAGGCCGTGGGGAGTGCGACGCTTGAACGGCGGTCCAGCGGTGGTTGCGGCATGAGGACATTGGGGGTCCAGATATGGCCTGGGCGCGCACCAAAAGGGTGGGGACAGTCGCGAGGGTGGCCGAGGCCTGCGACGCTCTCACCGAGCAGATCGACCTGGAAGGTGCGGAGGAGCAGTACTGGCGGTACCGTTGGTGCACCGAGGTTATCCGGGTGCAGGAGCGCGTCGTCGCCAACCGCAAAAGCTTCTACTATCTGCGGGGGATCAGCGTGGTCTCGGGCGTGATCGTGCCTGCCCTGGTCGGTCTGAATCTGAACGGCCAGGCCGGGACGTCCGCGCGCTGGGCAGCGCTGGTGCTCAGTTCGATCGCCGCCGTCTCCTTGGCGGTATCTGGGCTTCTGCGGTACGGCGAGCGATGGAGGCTCTACCGCCGTTATTTCAGCCTGCTGTATGCCGAAGGCTTTCGGTTCGCAAACGCTGTCCGGTGATTACAGGACATATAAGTCGCACAAGGACGCCTTCGACCGTTTCAGCGACGCTGTCGAGCGTGCGGTCGGGCGCTATGAGCAGGAGTACATTACCGACATCGCCAAACTGGATCCTGGCGGGCGCGGCGAGGGCGAGGGCGAGGGCGGTGACGACGAGCCCGGTGACCATGAGCAGGTCCGTCGTCGGTAGCGCTACCGGGACGGAGACCGTAGCCAGCAGGAGCGCTCGCGCTCAACCCGAGCCGCGCTGGTCGGCACCGCCCGACAATTGTTCGCCGAGCGTGGCTACGCGCACGTGCCCGCCGCCGAGATCGCCCAGAACCTCCAGGCGGCCGCGAGCGAAGGGCTGCTGGTGCCCGCGCCGGCACCCGTGGCGACCAGGCGAGGGCGCTGCTCCAGACGGCCGCAGCCGGCCAGGGCCTACCGCAGCGGACCGCTCATGAGGTCCGCCAGGCCCGGCTCGGGCTCCAGGACCGCCAGGCCGCCGCCGACCCGGTCGGTCACGTAGACCAGGCCGCCGGCGTCGACGAACAGGTCGTTGGACTGGGCGGCGGCCTGCCCGGCAGCGGGACGCGGCACCCAGTGGGCGACCTCGCGGGGCTCGGCCGGGTCGGCGAGGTCGTAGACCCGCAGGCCGGCGTTGAAATAGGTCGCGAACACCAGCCGCTGGCTCCGGTAGGACCCGGGCCGGTTCTCGTGCAGGTTGTGCGGGCCGAAGCGCAGGCCAGCCTCGCGGTAGGCGCCGTGGGGGGCAGGGCACCGGCTCAGCACGGACGGTCGCGCCGGGTCGGCCACGTCGATCACGCGGATGCGCCGCTCCGGCGCCTGCGGCCCAGAGCGGAGCTGCTCGTCGGTGGCGACGACCAGGCGCCGCCCTGGCAGCGGCAGGCAGGTGTGGGTGCCGCCGCCGTCCCAGCGCAGGTTGCTCACCAGCGCCGGCTTGTGCGGGTCGGCCACGTCCAGCACGACCAGGTTGGCATCGTCGTAGCCGAGGTAGGCGAGGTCGCGGTCCAGCAGCGCGTGGTGCGCGGCGACGCGGTGGCCCGCCGGCCAGGTCGGCCGCTCGCCGCCGCCGCGCCACTGGCCGGGCCACCACCAGCGCCCGGCCTGGACGGGGCGGGTCGGGTCGCCGAGGTCGACGATCACCCAGATCCGGTCGGTGAATCCCTCCGGGGTCGCCGACAGGTGGGCGTAGCGGCCGCCGGTCCAGACCACGCGGTGCACCCCACGGCCACTCGACGCCCAAAAGCCGACCCGCTCGGGCGCGAACGGGTCGGCCAGCCGGTAGACCGCGAGCCCGGCGGGCGCCTGGCCGGGGGGCGGGGACGAGCCGTAGGGGAAGACCTCGTGGTTGACCAGGAGCAGGCCGTCGGCCACCTGGACCTTGTGGGTGTGGGTGCCCGGCGGCGCGCGCCACTGGCGCACCAGCTCGGGCGCCGCCGGGTCCGAGACGTCCAGGATCGAGGTGCCCATGCCGCTGGTCCCGAAGTGACCGACGTACAGGGCGTCGCCCTCGCGAAGCACCTGCATGCCGTCGCCGAAGCCACCCAGGTCGTGGTGGCCGACCAGCCGGAGCCCCCTGGCGCTCGCCGTCTCCACGCCACCGCCCTCCACGTCCGCCGCACCGGTCCAGTATGCGAGCGGGCCGGTTGGGGGGACAATCGCGGCATGGACACCACCGGTCTGGTGCTTGTGGGCCTGGCGATGCTGGTGGGCCTGCTCGGGGTGCTGGTCCCGGCGCTCCCGGGGCTGCTGCTGGTGTGGGCGGCCGTGCTGGTGTGGGCGCTGGTCGAGCGCACGGCCGCGGCCTGGATCGTGCTGGCCGCGGCCTCGCTGCTGGTCGCCTCCAGCCAGGTGGTCAAGTACCTGGTGCCCGGCAGGCGCATGCGCGCGGCCGGCCTGCCCTGGAGCAGCCTGGCAGCGGGCGGGGCGCTGGCGGTCGTGGGCTTTGTCGTGGTCCCTGTGGTGGGTGCGTTCCTCGGCTTCGTGGCGGGCGTGTACCTGGCCGAGCGGCTCCGCCTCGGCACCCACGCCCAGGCCTGGCCCTCGACCGTGCACGCGCTGCAGGCGGTCGGCCTGTCCATCCTCATCGAGCTCGGCGCGGGCCTGCTCATCGCCGGCGCGTGGCTGGCGGTGGTCGTGCTCGCCTGAGCCCGCGCCCGGTCACCCGGCGGGAGTGAGCCGATGCGGGAGCCTCCCGAGCGGTCGTAATGTCGAGATGTCTCTGTCGCCTGCCAGACGGGGGGCGGCTCGAGGACAAGCCGAAGAATGCGCATCTTGCGGAAGGAGACCGTCATGAGCGAGCAGGCAACCAGTTGGGTGGTCGCCGCGGACGCCCAGGGCCAGCCCACCAACCGGGCCTGCGCCCACCTCGGGCAGGCGCGCGACGTCACGCCCAGCGCGACCGAGGGCTGCGAGGACTGCCTGCGGGAGGGCAGCCAGTGGGTGCACCTGCGGGAGTGCCTGGAGTGTGGGCACGTGGGCTGCTGCGACAACTCGCCCCGCCGGCACGCGACCGCGCACTGGCACGCCACCAGCCACCCGCTGATGCGCTCGTGGGAGCCCGACGAGGACTGGGGCTGGTGCTACCCGGACGAGCTGCTGCTGCAGCCTGCCTGACCGTACCGGCCGGACTACCGTATCTGAATTTCTGTCGCGCCAGGACGCCCCGTCGGCGTGTAGCCGTGGTGTAGCCGTGGTGTAGCCGTGTGGGAGCCGGTCCGACAGACGACGGGGACTGGGAGCAGAGTCGACATATGTCGAACGTCGTATGTCAGACGTATTGACCCCACGAGAAAGCTCGAATAGCATGAAGTATCCCTACTTGCCGAGAAAGCTCGATATGCTTGTCACGAGCCCGCCGAGGCAGACATGGACCGGACCAGCCGGTCGGGTTGCATTCGAGACGGCGGGGGCTGTTGGCTCGTCGCGGGATGGAGGTTGCGATGGGGACGTTCAAACTCGATGACATCCGCCAGATCGCCGGGAGCGCGTCCCGGCGGGCGCGGTACCCGCTGCGCAGCTCGGACGACCTGGTCCAGGCCCTGGGGGGAAGGGACGCCACGATCAACTACGAAGGTAGGGGGCACAAGGCGGCGGAGGCTGCGCAGATCCCCGGTGCGGTCTTCCCCATCGAGAGCGAGGAGGACCTTATCGCCACGCTCGCCTCGCTGCGGGCGCGAGGGGGCGACCAGGCTGAGGGCATGCCACGCGGTGAGGAACTGAAGGACCTTCCACCGGATGCCGGAAGGCCAAGGGAGATCCCAGAGGGGGAACGCCTGCCGCGAGGCAAGGTGGGCGCCAAGGGCTGGAGGTGACCGCGATGGCAATCTGGATCTCACTCAACGATACCAGCAACCTCGCGCCGGTCACCGACGCGTTCTTCAGCGTGACCTACCACAACGAAGGCTCCGGGAACTACTACGTCTACGTCGATCCGAACCAGGAGTTCTGGGTCGACTCCCCCGAGTACAAGGTGCAGTACGCCAACTCCGACAGCTACACGTACATGCAGATCTCCCTGACCAAAGACATCTGGCCGTAGCCGACTCAGGAGCGCACGGGGCGGGAGCCAGTCCAGGCCCCTATCCGGTTTGCGGTGACTCGGGGATGGCGTCCATGCAGCACAACAACGCCGTGCTCAACGCGACGCACTTCCGCGCGGTCATCCGTGTGGCCCTTTGTGCGCACGGCCTGGCGGTGTCCAGGGAGCGGGTCGACCGCGCCGTCGCGGAGCGGTCAGAGATCGGGCAGTGGCTTCGGGACGAGGCGCTTCCCGCGCGCCTTCCAGGCTTTGCCGTCCCGGCCGACTATGCCGCGGTCGCGCGGGCGGACCCGTATCTGTGGGAGCGCCTGCCGCACATGCTCGGCTTTGGACATCAACAGGCCACCGTCTTCCGCGCTTTTGCAGCGCCGACAGCCGGCCTGGACAGCGACGCCGCCGTGCTCGCCGCGGTGTTCAGCGCCGGGATCGCCCTGACCGACTACCTGACCGACGAGGTGGACGAGCGGGCAGGCGTCCGCGCGGTCCTGCATCCACGGGCCGTCTGCGACCTGCTCGATCCTGCCGCCGATGCCGATGCCACCTTTGCGGCGTCCTACGAGCGCCTTGCGGACCCGCGCCTGCGGCTGCTCTGCACGCTTGTGGCGATGTGCGGGGCTGGGTTTCGCAACCTCCTTGTACGCGGTGGCAACCAGGAGGCCTGGGCCGGGCTGGTCGATGCCGTCAAGAGCCTGTACGAAGCCGAGCTGGTGGTCAGCACGGCCAAGCCAACGTCACGCGGTGCGCTGCGCCGCCTGTTGCCGGCAATCGAGGCGAAGTCCGCACTGCCGTTCGTGGCGACCTGCCGCATCATGAGGCTCGGCGGGCCACGGGGGCAGGAGCCGGCTCGTGCCGAGCTGGCGGCCGCGGCGCTGGGTCGCATCGTGTCCCTGACCGATGACCTGGCCGATTTCCCGGTCGACTTCCATCGTGGCGCGCCGAACGCCGTGGTCCTCCGCCTCGCCGACGTGCTGGCGGAACGGCGCGTCGCCTGGCCGAGCGACGCCGACGTGTACGACGTCGTGGACGCCGTCGCCGAAGACATCGTGCGGATGCTGCAGCCAGGTGCGTTCGGGTCCGAGGATGGCGGTGGCGCGGTGGCCGCCGGTCCGGCAGCGGCGGCGCTCGAGTTCGCACGGCTGGTCGTCGCCTATTGGACGGGCTGGCAGGAGGACGATGCAGCAGTCCTCGTGCAGCCAGACAGCCGCCGGGAGGTGCCGAGCAGCCCCATCGGCGCCGCCACCCAGATGCTGCTGGCCCAACAGCGGGACGGCTACCGTGAGGCCATCCATGACCTGCGCCTTCCGCGCCTGCGCCCTGAGGGGCCGTCCTTCGAGCCCCACCGCGCCGTGCTGTTCCAGCGGGCGGTCGTGCTGGACGGTCTGCTCGACGCCCTGGCGGCCGGCGGTCACGTACCCGCCGAGGTGCTCGCCGCCGAGGCCATCTGGATTCTGCGAGCGAAGCACCGCCACTCCCCTGGCGGCTGGAACTACGTCCCCGAGGTGCCAGAGCTGCCACCCGACGCGGATGACCTGGGCATGGTGGTGCAGGGGCTCTGCCGAGTCGGCGGCCCCGCACTGGCGGCCACGTGCGATGAGGGGATCTGGTTCGCACTTGCGGCGGGCACGCCGGATGGTGGGATCCCGACCTGGATCCTGGTGCGGAATGACCAGCCGCAGGCCGACGGGACGACGGACGTCTATCTCGAGCTGGCCGGCGGTCAGGGCGTGCACCCGGATGTAGTAGCCAACCTCGTTGCCGGATTGCTGCGGTACGACCCGGAGCGGTACCGGGAGGAGGTGGTGCGAGCCGCCGGGTACCTCGCGTCGGTGCAGGACGAACGCGGAGCCTGGCCCAGTCGGTGGTATGCCGGAGCCTATTACGGCACCTTTCGCGCGGTCTCTGCTCTCGGCGTCCTGGCACCCGGCAGCGCTGCCCTGGACCGGGCATCGGGCTTCTTGCGCCAGCACCAGCGCACCGATGGGAGCTGGGGTGACGGCTGGAGCGATCCCTTGGCGACCGCGTTCGCGCTCCTCTCCCTGATGGTCCTGATGGTCATGCGCACGGGGGTGGACGATCCCGCCGTGCAGCGGGGGCTCGCATACCTGGTCGACACACAAGAGGCGGACGGCGGCTGGCCGGCAAGCCCCTTTATCTCCTTCCTCTCCGCGGATGGCGCCAGGACCCGCACCTACGCCAGTCGCACCATCACCACGGCGTTCTGCCTCAAAGCACTGGCCGCAGCGGCCCGCTCGGCCGCAGCGGGCACTGGGGGCACGGGCGTCCTGGCACGTGCCGGGCGGCCCACCAGAGCCGTCTCCACGGTCACCGCCACGGATTGGGGCTGATCCCAGGCTGGGGTCACTCCGCCTGGCGGCTCGTCGTCCCCCCGCGGGTGATGCGAAGCACCAGCACGGTCGCTCCGAGCAGGAGCACCGTCGCGGCGAGCACGCCGATCTCGAGCGCCTGCGTCATCGTTCGTCCTGGACCGTAATCGGATATGCGGATCCTCGTCCTTTTGAAGGGTAGAGCTTCGTTCGCGTAGTATGAGCTTGCTCAGCGCACTCCACCAGAAGGCCCTATGGCGACCGGCGGCACGCCCCCACGGCACAGGCAACGGCCGAGCTGGCTCCATCCCTCGGGCCGGGCTCTCGACATGCTGCTGGCCTTGGCGTTCGTCACGCTGGTGGCCTTGCCGTTCGCGGCTCTTCGGGCCGCTGCTGGGCTCGCCGTCCGCCCGGTTCCACCTGAGGTCGCCCTGCCGAGCTTCACGCCGTCGCCTGCGCCGCGGCTGCGCGACCTCCCCGCATTCAGCGACGGCGGTCAAGCGGCTCGGCTCGTCTCCGCCCGGGACAAGCCCGTTGACGACAACGCCCTGCAGACCGTGTTGAGCTCGCAGGCGGCGGTCCTGCTCAGCGCCCCGGTGTCGGTCCGTTTCCTGGCTGTCGTGGGGGACGGGCAGACCAGCGTCCAGTACAGCCAGGGCCCGCTGGTCGGCGCCTACCCGTACCGGTACCGAGTGCTGGACGGCCTGTTGGACCGAGCGCTGCCGCCCACCCTCGACGCCAGCCAGCGCGCCATGGCCAGCGACCTGGCCGGCCTGCTGATTCTGGCCGCGGCCCACCAACCGCTGCGGTTCGAGAACGCCGCACCCGCCGCCTTCGCCCTCCTCAACCGAGCCAGGGCCTCGGGAAGCTGCCTGCCACAGTTGAACCTGGCCTTCCTCATCGCAACCGACGCGGAGGCGGACCCCGCCCACGTAACCGGGGAGCTGCGCAGGGCCGCGAGCGCGTGCCCGTCGGACCCGACTCCGCTATGGCTGCTCGGCCA
>Ga0137372_10004432_pt1 | contig 13681 bp, 9 predicted proteins | sample SagtaG_6_FD_104911 | JGI IMG/M metagenome (GOLD analysis project Ga0137372, IMG submission 104911) | Vadose zone soil microbial communities from Sagehorn Ranch, Mendocino, California, USA - Sage1_R_60_16 metaG | ecosystem: Environmental > Terrestrial > Soil > Vadose zone | place: USA: California...
AACCTTCCGGTGGCACTTCCTTAGCTTGATAAGCGAGAATTGCCTCGCTTTTGCCAATCTCGATGTATTCGAGAATGCGTTTGTAGGCGGCCTCGTCAATCACCGGGCCAACCATCATCCCTGGTTCTTCCGGATTGCCGACCCGCAAACTGGCCGCTCCAGAAAGTAAACGCTCCATCACGCGATCGTAATTTTCGTCGAGAAGGATCAGGCGCGAGAGAGCCGAGCATTTTTGTCCCTGATAGCCGAACGCGGAATAAGTTGAATCGACGATCGCTTCATCTAGATCGGCGTCAGAATCGATGATCACCGGATTTTTGCCACCCATCTCACAAACGACGCGCTTCAGTTCGCGTTGACCGGGAAGCGTTTTGCCGGCCGATTCCCAAATCCTCAGCCCGACTTCGCGTGAGCCGGTGAAAGCGATAAGATCGATACCTTTGTGATCGACAAGGTGCGCGCCGATGACCGAGCCGCGGCCCGATAAAAAATTCAAGACGCCGGCCGGCACGCCAGCTTCCTGGAAAATCTCCATCAGCATCGCGCCGCAGATGATCGACTGCTCCGACGGCTTCATAATCACCGTATTGCCAGTGACCAGCGCGGCGGAAACCATTCCGCAAAGAATGGCGATCGGAAAATTCCACGGTGCAATCACCAGGGCGACTCCACGTGGCCAGTAGTGCTGATAACTTTCTTCGCCGGGAACATGCTGGGTTAGCCGCGGTCGCCCGATCTGCCGCATTTGTTCTGCGTAGAAGCGGCAGAAATCCACCGCCTCGCGAATGTCGCCATCTGCTTCGGCCCACGGTTTGCCGACTTCGAAAACCTCGAGTGCGGAAAGCTCGTAACGCCTCCGGTCCATGATCGCCGCAGCGCGTTCAAGCAAGCGAGCTCGCTCTTCAGAGGGCGTCCGGCTCCATTTATCAAATGCCGTGCGGGCAGCTTTGACGGCACGCTCAGCTTCTGGAATTCCCGCTTCCGCCACGTAACCGACGACCTCCTTCGGCGCGCTGGGATTGACTGAAGGCGTAAGTTTGTCCGTCCAAACCTTTTCGCCCCCGATGACCAGTGGATATTTTTCACCGAAGCGATTGCGCACTTCACGCAATGCGGTGCGCATTTTTTCCTGGCTCTCTTGATAAACGAAATTCACAAGCGGTGAGTTTTCGTAAATATCGCCGGGTGGAGATTCAATGGAAGCGCCATTTTTATGATGTCGATCTTCGGTAATAGCCGGGATCGTGGTCTCGGGCAGCTGGGCGCGGTTTTGCCTGACGAGTTCTTTTGGATCACGCAGCAATTCCTCTGCAGAAACATTCTCCGAAAATTTCGCGCGTAAAAATCCTTCATTCGATGTGTTCTCAAGCAACCGCCTCACGAAATAGGACATTCCAGGGAGCAATTCCCCGACCGGGCAGTATTCACGAACGCGATAACCCATTTCGACCAGGGCGCGTTTGATCGGCCCTGCCATCCCATACAATAGTTGAAACTCGAAACGGCTGCGATCAATTCCGAGTTCGTCCGCGAACGCCTGCGCGTGCGCGATGCTGCGAACATTGTGTGATCCAAACGCAGCGGTAACGATCGATTCGTTTTCCAAGAGCACGCGCGAGAGTGCTTCGAAATTTACGTCACTCTCCGGCTTCTGAAAATAAACGGGGCAATTCCAGCCATTCTGTCGCGATTTTATTGTTTCGTAATCCCAATACGCGCCTTTCACCAGCCGCACCGTGAAACGCGTGCCGCGTGCGCGGCCCCAGTCGATCAGACTGCGCAAATCGGTTTCGGCATCCCGCAGATAAGCTTGAATCACAATGCCGGCGTCCGGCCAGTCCTCGAATTCTGCTTCGGTGAAGATCGCTTTGAACAGCTTGAGCGTTATATTTTTGTGCGCGTAACTTTCCATATCGAAATTGATGAACGCACCGAGTTCGCGGGCGCGGCTTAGAATCGGTCGCAGTTTCGGCGCAAGATGCGCAATGGCATCCGCTGGATCGGCCGGATTCATCTGCGAATAGAGCGCGGAGATTTTCACAGAAAGATTTACAACCGGAAAAAGCCCCGAATTTTTTTCGAGTGGATTGGTCCAGCCTCGCGTTTCCCGGGCGAGGCAATCAAGCAAATCAAGACAGCGCTCAGCATACTCGTCAGCTTCCTTTTCGCTCACGACGGCTTCGCCCAAAAGATCGACCGTGAAACCGATTTTTCGCGCGCGGCGCTTGCGCAACGTTTTCATTACATCTTCGCAATTTTTTCCGGCGATAAATTGTCGCGCCATTCCGGAAACGTTGCGTCGCAAGATGAATGCGCTGATCCACGGCACGACCCGCGCGACGCGGACACCGGTCCGAATGACCGGCGCGAAGCCGTTACGCATACCAGCGAAATATTCCTCGAGATGCTGGACGATATCACCCGATTTCCGAAGCGACGGCAGCACCTCTACAAAGCGAAACATCTGCACTTTGAAGTGCTCATCGCGCATTGAGAGAGCCATCATCCGCTGGTAAAAACCAGCTTTGCTGAAAAGTGATTCCGGATGCTGATCGACCAGAGTAAAAATGTGTTCCCCGCGTGCCTCGATCTCGCGTTGAAGCGAACTCATCGCGGAAAATTAGCCGCCGTTTTAGGTTAGGCAAAGCGGAAGGGATTTATTTCGCAGGCAGTAAATAATCCGGTCCCGGAGACGGTCAGTTGACGGGCCGTAATCGAATTAATAAATGAAACCGTTGCGCAGAATTTCGGGGAGCAAGTGGAGGGATTTGCCTGGTGGACTCCAGAGGCCCAGGGCTCGGGTTCGTCAGGCAATCTCTTTTTGTGGGCTTCAGGCATACCAATTTGCTCCCCGGGCCGAACGCGATTAGCAAGATCGACATGAGCCAATCTGGCGGGCGCCATGAGTTTGCCAGTGACAACACGGCGGGGATTTGTCCAGAGGCATGGGCCGCCCTGGAAAAAGCGAATACGAGCGAGGTATCATCATACGGCGAAGATCAGTGGACGGCGCGCGTATGCGATCGTATCCGCGAGATCTTCGAGACTGATTGCGATGTCTACTTTGTTTTTAACGGCACCGCGGCAAACGCGCTGGCGCTCGCGCAGCTCTGCCATTCATTCGAGAGCGTTATCTGTCACGAGCATTCACATATTCACACGGACGAGTGTGGCGCGCCGGAATTTTTCACAAAGGGATCGAAGTTGCTCCTGATTGATGGCGCCAACGGGAAGATAGACATCGGCCAGGCGGAATTGATGCTTGCACGTCAAAACGAGCTCCATTCGCACAAACCGCGCGCGATCAGCATCACTCAATCAACCGAACTCGGAGCGATTTACATACCCGAGGAGATCGCGGCGATTAGCGGATTTGCGCTTGCTCGCGAAATGTTGTTGCACATGGACGGCGCGCGTTTTGCCAACGCGGTCGCGGCGCTCAATTGTGCCCCGAAGGCGGTTACCTGGGAAGTTGGCGTTGATGTTCTCTGCTTCGGCGGCACGAAGAATGGCCTGGGCGCCGGCGAGCTGGTTATTTTTTTTAAAAAAGAGCTTTCGCGCGAATTCGATTATCGATTGAAGCAAGGGGGCCAGCTCGGTTCGAAAATGCGTTTTCTCGCCGCCCCATGGCTCGGACTTTTGACGAATGACGTTTGGCTGCGGAATGCACAGCACGCTAACCGCGCGGCGAGTCAGCTCGCGAATCGGCTGAAAACCGAAGCCAAGATCGACATCGTCTTTCCGGTCGAGGCAAACGGGGTATTTTTCCGAATGAATGAGGAACTCGCACGCGATCTCCATGCGCGCGGCTGGCATTTTTACAAATTCATTGAGCCGGATGTTTACCGCCTTATGTGTTCATGGTCGGTGACTGATCAGACCATCTCCGATTTCATGGCGGACGTTGCTGCGTTAAATCATTGAACAGATAACGATGACGCGACATCTGTATAGGAACTAGAATGAATCTAGTCGCGCGAGCCTTGATCTTTACCGCGGTTTTGCTTGGAGGATGTCGAGCGACCCGCGATGTTGCGGTTACCTCTTATCATGTGACCCGCGATGTCGCAGTCGGTTCGTATCGCGTTGCCACTGCACCGGTGCATTACGCCTTAAAGGGGCACCGCGGCGATTCCTCAACGACAGCCACGACGAGAGAGACACCGTCGTCCGACGTTACGACACCCGGCGAACCGGTTCCAGCGCCGACGATGGCTGTGACGCAGCAGTCGCAACCTGTGGCCCCAAGGGTTCAAAATCGCTCAGCAACTATTGCCCCGCGTGTGAATCACAAGGAAACATCGCAAGCGAAGACAAAACCGGCGCCATCGACACACCCTGCCTCTGCACAGCTGGAATTTCCAACCGCTAAGTCAATCCCCGGCAAGCCTGGATACGTCCTCAGTCCCTTTGATGCGAATGGAAGATATGTCGATGTGAGCGGTTACACATCTGGCAGCAAAGTAAAAGATCCGTGGACCGACAAAATCTTTATCGTTCCCTAACCTTCGGGAAAATTTCGTAGCAGGATTATTCCGATCTGTTGCTGGTTGGTGCGCATTGCCCCGCAGTTCCGCGAGTGCTACTTAAATATAATGAAATCGGCATTCCGACTTGGCGCGTATGCGATCGGCTACCTGTCGATCCTCGTCCTCGCCCCGCATGGCGAGAGCCAGTCTTATCAGGGCAAGGAACTTGTTAAGGCGGAACTGCTTGCCGATACAGACGCCGTTACTCCAGGGAAGCCATTCACCATTGGTTTGCTGCTTCGAATGGCCCCCGGCTGGCATACTTACTGGAAATTTTCCGGCGATGCCGGCCTACCAACCGAAATTAATTGGAACCTGCCCGCCGGTTGGAAAGCCGGTGAGATCCAATGGCCGATCCCGCTGAAAACGAACGACCCGGGCGACATCCAAACCTATGGCTACCAAGACGAAGTCTTGCTCATGCAGCAGATCACGCCCTCGGCCAAGATCGACAAATCATCAGTGAAACTTTCTGCGGATGCAAGCTGGCTGGTTTGCGAAAGGATTTGCATTCCTGGCAGCGCGAAGTTGAATGTCGATCTTCCGATTGCATCGGCAAACAACCCTGCGAACCAGGAACTCTTTGCCCGCTGGCGCCGCTTGCTTCCGCAAAGTCTACCCGAAACCGCAAAGGGAAATTGGAGTCGCATTGGATCCGATCTCCGTCTCAGCCTAACGACGACGGCACTGGCAAATTACCCAACGGTAGGTTTCTTCCCGTTGCCGCCAGACAATACCGCGGTCGGTCATCCGACGATTGAGTCGCGCAGCGGAAACGAAATCACGTTCCATATTCCAATCCAGTCGGCGAACAAAAGCTTATTGTCGATGGAAGGGTTGCTCGTTTTCAGTCAGCACGCCAACGGGGAAGACCGTGCCGCGTGGCAAATTACAAACGCTGCGATTGCTTCGAGCACGGGTTCCACTCCCGCACGCGGAATCTTCACGTTTCTCTTTTTCGGTTTTGTGGGCGGAATCATTTTGAACTTGATGCCCTGTGTTCTGCCGGTCATCTCGCTCAAGATTTTCGGTTTCGTTCAGCACGCGGGGCAAAGCCGTCAGAAAATCTTGCGCAGCGGAATCGCTTTTGCCGGTGGGATTTTTGCCTGGTTTATCGGTCTGGCGGCCTTGTTGATCGCGCTTAAAGCCGCGGGTCGTGAAATTACCTGGGGAGGACTCCAGTTCACGAATGCATATTTTGTTCTCTTTTTGAGCGTCATCGTTCTCGTATTTGCACTCAATTTATTCGGTGTTTTTGAAATTTCGCTGCCGCAAAGCGCCACCCGCGGATTGCTTGGCTGGACGGGGGCCCAAGGCGAAGCGGGCTCATTTTTCCAGGGAGTTTTCGCGACCGTGCTCGCGACGCCGTGCACTGCACCTTTTCTAGGAACCGCGCTCGGCTTCGCCTTTGCTCAATCTCCAGCCATCATATTGTCGATGTTTGTCGCGATTGCAGCTGGAATGAGTGCCCCGTATTTGCTGCTCTGCGCGCAACCCGCCTGGCTGCGCTTTCTGCCGAAGCCGGGACCTTGGATGCTCCATGTGAAGCAATTCATGGGATTTCTGCTGCTGGCGACACTGCTCTTCCTCCTTTACGTGCTTGGCGCGCAACGCGGCCTGGACGGCGCGATTTGGGCGAGCTGCTTTTTGCTCTTCGTGAGTATCGCGTGCTGGATGAAAGGCGCATTTGTCGTCCCGAGTGCATCGGTTGCGGCGAGACAGATTTCCGTCTTGCTCTTGCTCGTGCTCGTAATCGGCAGTGGTATTTATTTCATCGGTGGCAAATTTCGCTCGACGAAAATCTCAACCGGATCGACTCAGTTGGCTGGCGATTGGCAGGCGTTCACCCCCGAGCGGTTACAAGCGGAACTGGAGCAAGGCCATTCTGTGTTTGTCGATTTTACAGCGGCATGGTGTCTCACCTGTAAATTCAACGAAGCGAATGTGCTTGAGAGCGCTGCTGTGCGCGAAGCGTTTCAGCGTCATGCGGTCGTTAAATTGAAAGCTGATTGGACCAACGGCGATCCTATAATCACAAAATTATTGCAACAATTTGGCCGCCCAGGTGTCCCACTTTACGTGCTCTATCGCGGTAAATCCGAGGAACCAATCGTTTTTCCCGAATTGCTCACGAAGAGCATCATTCTCGATAAACTTGAAACAATCTCACACACCGTCGCTTCTCAATAATCTATGAAAACAAAACTCACGCTTACCATCGTTGCGTCACTCGTAACCACTGCGCTCTACGCGTTTGATCCACCTCCAGTTGGAACCGCGGCGCCGGATTTTTCGCTCACGGATGCGAAAGGCGAAACGTACTCGCCTTCGCAATACAAAGGCAAATACGTGGTGCTTGAATGGTTTAATCCGGAATGCCCGTTCGTGAAAAAGCATTACGGCAGTGGCAACATGCAAAAATTGCAGGAGGAATACACCGGTAAAGGCGTTGTTTGGCTAACGATCGATTCCAACGCCCCTGGGTCAGAGGGCAACCTTTCGGCCGATGCGGCCAGTAAGGTCATGACCGGCTGGAAAACGCGGCAGACCGCGCTCCTTCTCGATCCGGAAGGCAAAGCCGGACGCGCTTATGGGGCAAAGAATACACCGAACATGGTTGTAATTAACCCAGAAGGGAAAATTGTTTACGAAGGCGCAATCGACAGCAAAGCGACGCCTAATCCCGCAGACATTCCCAATTCGACGAACTACGTCAAAGTCGCGCTCGACGAATCGCTCGCGGGCAAACCCGTTACGACTTCGACGACCAAACCGTACGGTTGCTCGGTCAAATACAAATGAGTCGGTCGAAAAGCTGCGACACGCAGAGAAGGGCTAGAGGCTAATTTCGTTTCTTCGAAACCTGGGAAGCCCATCGCAAGATCGGCATCGGTGTCAGGCGGACGAGCAACATCCCGACCTTCATGGCGAAACCGGGAATGACGAGCGGGCGGTCTGCTTCCAGTGCAGCGAGTGCATCGCGCACTACCTGTTCGACCGGAACATGAACGAACCCCGGACCGCCTTCAGGCTGTTCGCCAGGGCGTTTTGCGACCTCCTGAAATTCGGTGTGCACAGGACCGGGACAGAGAGTGCACACGCTCACGCCGGTTTCACGGAGTTCAGCGCGGAGCGCTTCGGAGAAGCTGGTCACGTACGCCTTGGTCGCAGCGTAAACAGCAAATCCGGGAATTGGCAGGAAACCGGCAGATGAACTCACGTTCAAAATTGCGCCGCGTTTTCTGGCAATCATTTGCGGAAGCAAACTGCGGGTGAGGAAAGTAAGCGCGACGACGTTTACCAGTGTCATTTGCTCATTGCGTCTGGGGTCGCTTGTGGCGAAAGCGCCGCTATCGCCGAGACCTGCGTTGTTGATTAAAAGATCGACATGGATTTTTTCGTGCTCTAGCCACGCATTCAATTCTTCGACGGCGGAATGATTCGCGAGATCAGTTTTGCGAATATGAACGGTCAGACTGGGATGCTGCCGAGTTAATTTGTTGCGAGCCTCACTTAATCTCTCCTCGTTTCGTGCGACGAGAACGAGCGACTGCGCCCGCCCGGCGAGCTGTTGGGCAAATTCGCGCCCGATTCCAGACGATGCTCCCGTGATCAGCGCGTTGCAATGATCAATCTTCATCGGGAACGTCTTAGAGCTTCCAGCTCCGATTTGGTGAGCGGCCGCCAATGGCCGCCCGGCAAATCGCCGAGTCGAAGGTCTCCAATTCGGATACGCACGAGATGTTTCACTTCATAGCCGATTTTGTGAAACATACGACGAATTTGCCGGTTGATTCCTTGCCGCAGGACAACCCGCAAACGGGTAGGACCGATCGCAACCAGCCGGGCGATCTGCGTGCGTTGGCCGTTGAGATAAATCCCGCGTAGTAACTTCGCCGCCAACGTCGGGTCCCAGCGACGATCAAGCGTGACCTCGTATTCCTTTTCGATCTTGTATCGCGGATGCGTGAGCTTTTGCGCGAACTCGCCATCATTCGTGAGAATGAGCAATCCTTCGCTCTGCGCGTCGAGCCGGCCGATATTAAAGAGCCTAGGAAACTTTGACGGCAACAGATCAAAAATCGTGTCACGCGCATGAGGATCTTTTCTTGTCGAAACGAAACCGGCTGGTTTGTTGATGACAATATGCAGCGGCCGATTGGTGTGGACGAGCTTCCCGTCGACTTTCACGTGATCGTGCGCGGAAGGTTGCGCACTAAAATCGGTGCAACGCCGACCATTAATTGTAACACGCCCGTCGGCGATCAACTCGTCACAATGTCGGCGCGAACCGACGCCGGCAGCTGCGAGGAAGCGATTGAGGCGCACATTTAAGCGTTAAAGAATCGAAGAGGATCGCTTCAACGAGCCCATCACGCCTCCGGTTTTGTTTTCGGAAGGCCAATAACTTTTCGGCCCTCTTTCCACTGACCGCGTTTCTTGAGCAACTCGACGCGCTCGAAGCGTTTCAAGACATTGCGCTTTGCGGTGATCGTGCTGGCTCCTCTCAAACTGCGATGTTGTGACATAAACTGGTTATCCTCGTAGCAATCCCTGTTTCACGGACGATTGAAGTCAATCGCCGTACCTGTTGTGACATAGATCGCTCCCGGTTTCCGCGCGAAAATGAGTGGCAAGCTACTTCGTCGCGTCGTTTTTTCAAATGAGATCGTTCGCGTCCGCCGCATGCGCCGGGTGCGCAGCTCGCCATTTTGCCAGCAGGCGCCCCGAAATAGCGGTCTTCATAATTGATTGCTCAGAATGACATACGGACCGCAGGTGGTGACTTGATGGTAAACATGGAAGCGCGCCATCAGTAATTTTTGCCAATAACCGAGACGACTTTGCTGGACGATTAGATAAAGTCCGTGTGGCGCGGCCCACTTTTCAATCACGGCATTTTCGTTCAACTCGAGCTCGCTTGGATCAGAGCCAACGACGGAATCGTCTTCTGTCGGCCGATTGAGGAGGAAAAATTTCCGATTCAAGTAAAAAACAAGGCTGCTTCCTTGATGGAGGGCCCCTTCGTAAACAACTGCGTCGTTGTCGCCGAGTCGCTCGTTGAGAAAGCGCCCGGCGTTGGCGAGCGAGAAATTGGGCGCCATTCGCGCGACGCCGTCGATCATGCTGAGTCCGGCGGGAATCATGGCAGCCGCGAGCACAACAGCGGCAAACCGTGGGCGGCGGTTCGCGATCAAGTAGAGAGCAACGCTCGCAAAGATCACAAGTGACGCCGCAACAATGCAAGCCATTGGCCAGAGGATTTGCCAGGTTGCGGCCGGCACATCCTGCAAGACGTGCCACGCTGAAAATCTTATTTCATTTGCGATCCGTGGTCTGCCTGAATCAGCAACATGTAATGAAATCGCGGCAAGCGCGCCAACGGCAAAGCCGCAAATCCCGATCGCAACTGCGCCAGCCATGCGTAGTCCGCGCGGCATTCGATCCCATGTCGTCGCGGCCCAAAGCGCGAATGCGCTCCACATGCTCATTGAGTAATAATCCTGACGTCGCCCGATCAAAAGGAGGGGCAAAAAAATCACGCCTATCCAACAAAGAGGCAGGGCGTCAGCAAATTCAATCTCACGCGGTCGCACCACACGTCGCCAAGCGAAAATCATTCCTGGAATTACGGCAAAAAGCCACGGAAACCACCATGCGAAATGTAACCCAATAAATTGCAACCGGGGAACGTCATCATCATTTCCAAGAATGGGTTTCAGCCAATCATTGTTGACTAGCCGATGAAGTACCCCGGGAAAATGTCGAGCGGCCCAAATGTACCACGGTGCAACGATCAAAAGAAAGATCAACATGTGGTGCCAATGGAAAAGTGCGCGGAATCGGAGACGGGCCTCACGGTAAAAAATTCCGAGCAGAGAAAGAATGGTGATCAGGTAGACTAACCCGAGAATACTTTTGCTCAGACAGGCAAGGGCCGCGCAAATCCAGAAACTGGCGAACCAGACGCCTCGATGCTGCCGGCGTTGGTAACCACAGATCGCGCAAAACATCCCGCCGGCGACAAAAGCGCTGAAGACCGGCTCCGGCATGATGATCCGCCCCAAGAGAAATGTGCCGCAGGAGGAAAGATAAATCAGACCAGCCAGAAAGCCGTGCCAGTAATCGCGCAATCGTTCTCCGATTAGAAATGTGAAGGCGACGGTGGCAACGATTGCGAGAGCGATCGGCAAACGTGCGGCAGCCTCGTTGCTGCCAAAGATTTTGTAGCAAAGGAGGATTAGCCAATAAAGCAGAGGCGGTTTTTGCAGACGCGGCAGGCTATCGTTAGTCGGTAACAGCCATTGGTGCGATTCGATCATCTCGCGAGCAGCCCCCGCATATTGGCTGTCGGTCTCATTGTAAAGATCGCCCCAGCCGATTGTTGCGACGTGCAAAAGCGCTGCCAGCGCAATCAGGATAATAAAAAGCGCCTGGCGCGTGGGCGGCGGATTAATGGCCGGCGGCTCAAGGAGGGTCTCTTCGATTCTGAAGGCGCGGCTACTTGCGATCATCGAAGTGTTACCCTGTTCGCTGGACATGGGTGTCCGGCGAACGTGAGCGTGCATCTGCTCCCGGTTTCCGATATTTTTCCCATTCCCCAGGCAGGCGGAGCAGTTTCACCGCGGGCATCTCGATTAACGCGACTGATTGGCGGCAGTTGACGATTAGCACATTGTCCTTTGGTCGAATGATACGGAATGCGCACCAAAATCTCGCGCGCTCCAGTTCGTCGAGCCAGCCTTCAATGACAAGTCGGTCGCCAAGTTTGGCGGCGCGACGATAGTCGATCTCAGTGCGTACGACCACCGGATATCTTTGAGTTTTCGCCATTTCTGCGAGCGCAAGACCGAGCTCTTCGGCCAGGAGTGTGCGTGCAGTTTCGATGAACCGCAGATAGGCGATATTGGATACGACGCCACCGCAATCAGTATCGAAAAACATTACTTGCACTTCTGTGCAGATACGCGGCATTGCGGCAGTCACAATCAACAATCATCCTAGAAGGCCTTCGAAAGCAACGGCAAACGTCCGGCGAACCCGGAATCGAATCATAAATCCAATCAGGCGAGGGCCGAAGGCGCCGATCTTTGCAAGAGTGCCAAGACCCCATTGATTGCTTCATCAACGCTGACCGCTTTCATACAACGAAAATCAATCGGACATTCGCGCAAAAAGCATGGGCTGCATTCGACTTGATGCCGCACAATAATATGCCGATCGCCAAGCGGTCCAGTAAGGCGAGGCTCGGTCGAACCAAAGATAGCAACCGTCGGGACACCGAGCAAAGAAGCAAGATGCATCGTACCGGTGTCATTCGTCAGCAATAGGCGGCATTCACGCAGCTCGCCGATCAGTTGTTCAAGGGTCGTCTCGCCGACGCGATTCACGCATGAGTGGCCGAGCGTCCTGGCAATCATCTCGCCGACGGCGACGTCCTTCGGCGTTCCCAAAAGAATCCATTGCACGGATAATTTCGCGGCAACCGCTGCCGCCACTTCCGCGAACCTTTGCGGCAACCATCGCTTTGCGGATCCGTACTCGGCGCCAGGAGACAGGGCGAGCTTCACGCGGTCGTCTCCTAGAGGGACGGTCCCCGAGCCGTCGGAAATATCGCGGACGCGAGGGAGCGCTTCCCTCCAGTTGTCTTGGACGCTCGCGCCCAGTTCGCGTGCAACTCGCATATAACGATCTGCCTGATGCTCGATCGGCCCCGGTGTTTCGCGTTGGCAAATGATCTGATTGAGCAACCAACTGCGGAAATGACCGCGATAACCGACTCGTCGCGGAATTCCGGTCAGCCAAGTTTCCAACGCCGCGCGCAAAGAATTTGGAAAGAGAATAACAACGTCGAAACGCGACTGCCGCCGTATCGAGCGGACCGTGGCGAGAAGGGATTTATTCGGCAGCGGGATAATTTCGCTCACTTCCGGAACCAATTTCCACATCGAGGCGATCTTTGATGGCACAGCGACGGTAATGTGCGCGTCCGGACGTCCGGTCTTGATCGCACGGACTGCGGGGACACTCATCGCGGCGTCACCCAGCCAGTTGCTTGAGCGAATTAGAATTCGAAATGGCTTTAGATCACGAGCTGAAATTCCCGGCGGCAAATAGACGCCGCGTTTATACCGCGCGAGAAGAAAATTGGGCTGGGGCGTTTTCCAGCGATTGTGCACCCAAAACCAATCTTCCGGTGCCACGCGAATCTGTTGCTCGATAACCTCATTGATCATCGAAGTCAGGGCTGCAACGGAAGCGCCGGGCTGGTCAAAGCGATCAGTGAATACCATGCGCCAGCGCGCTGGACCTGTTGTGTAAACTCCAGCGGCGATGAGCGCTGCTCGGGTGCGCTTCGCAAGTAAACCAGGCAGAGGTGAAGTGGACGCCAGTCTTCCGAGAAACGGCGCCCAAAGCCCATGGTCACCGGCATGTTGATCGGACAAAACGCCGACTCCGCCGCCTGAGCGCAGTAATTCGACCACCGGCTCGAATCCGGCCTGGCGGTCAAACAGTTCCAACCCAGCTTGGCTGCGCGTCCGACGTACATGCTCGTCAATGAAAGGATTACCGAGTTTCTGATAAACGCTTGCATTTCGCACGTATCCGACAAACTTGGGCATCAATTGCGCGAACAATTCCCACGTTCCCAGATGACTCAAAACGAGCACGACCGGAACGCCTGCGCGAAACCGGCTATCCATGGATTCGATATTTTCGATCTTGATCCGTTGGAGGATTTTGTCCGGCGACATTCGCGTCAGTTTTGCGCTGCAAAGCAGGTTAGCGCCAAGGCGTTGAAAATGCCGGCGCACAAGGCGATGCAATTCGCGCGGCGACTTTTCATTGGCAAACGCGATAGCAACATTGCGTTCTGCCAGGCGTCGATATTTCCCGGAAACGAGCCAGGCCCAAAAGCCAAGGAATCGGCCAACAGCAAACAGAAATCGCAATGGCAGCGCGGAGGCAATCGCCGACCCCGTGCGATAAAGAAGGTAAACGACAAAGTCGAACATTGCGGAACTGGCAGTATCGCAGGGGTGGCGCGGCAGGGTAGATTTGCCTGCGCCTTGCTTCAACCAATATAATATCGGCGTGTTGCCACGGGACATCCATTCCGTCCGTTCGGATTTTGCGCGCGTCATTGCGCG
>Ga0137372_10004436_pt1 | contig 13677 bp, 10 predicted proteins | sample SagtaG_6_FD_104911 | JGI IMG/M metagenome (GOLD analysis project Ga0137372, IMG submission 104911) | Vadose zone soil microbial communities from Sagehorn Ranch, Mendocino, California, USA - Sage1_R_60_16 metaG | ecosystem: Environmental > Terrestrial > Soil > Vadose zone | place: USA...
AGCGCCGCAGTCTTCACTTGACCGCATAAACTCTTACGCTGGCGGCGTAATCGTTGACGTTGTAGCGACGTAGCAAGTCGGCAATAACATCGTGTAAGTCGCCGAGTGCGCTTGCCGGTTGTGGCGTACAACAGGCGGTACCCGCGAGCGGTAACTCGCTTGAAGAGGTTGATGACCCTATCGCCAGTGGCGCTGAAGTTTCTGTCATAGCCGGTGAACAACAGCCCGCTTGATTCTCGACCTTCGCATACGCGTTGAGGTCTGCGCCGGAGTCCACGACTTCCACATTTGAGAAGCCAGCTTCCACGAGTCCTTGTCGATAGTCTTCAATCGGAATCGCACCAGCGATGCAACCCACGTAAGCCATGATGTCGTCGCCCAGTTCGGCGGGAAGCGGCTGCTTTAGCGCGATGTCGCTGACGGCCAGCCTGCCACCGGGTTTGAGCACGCGCGCAATTTCCCGAAAGACCGCCCGCTTGTCCGGCGCCAGGTTGATGACACAGTTGCTAATCACGCAATCAACCGAAGAGTCAGCGAGCGGCAGGGCGTCAATGGTCGCCAGGTGAAACTCGACGTTCGAGACCGCGCCTGCTGCCTGACGTTTTCCCGCGTTGCGACGGGCGAGGTCTATCATCTCCGGCGTCATGTCTATACCAATCGCCCGGCCTTGACGTCCCACCTTCTCAGCGGCGAGAAATACATCAAGTCCGCCGCCCGACCCCAGATCCACAACGGTTTCACCTTCGCGCAAATGAGCGATTGCCGTGGGGTTTCCACACGACAAACCCATGTTCGCTTCCGCGGGAATGGAGGCCAGTTCCTCGGGCGAGTAACCGAACGCTTCTGCTACTGCCCGTACTCCGTCCTGTTCGCTTGATAAACCACTCTTCGCCACCGATCCATACCTTGACCGCACCGCTTCGACAATGGATTCCGACATCAGTGCCTCTCCTTTCGACCTGCGTTGCACATTTGTTTGACTTATCATACCGCGATAGCGGTATCACAACAGCCTGCTCATGGTTCCTATAATACGCTGCGAGACATCACTATTACTCACCGGCGAAGCTAACCTCAGGCTCGAGCTTCGTCTCTGTTCTGATTGAGTTGGAGATTAGACAGCTCTTTTCTGCTTTCTCCAGAATGCGACCCGCGCGTTCGGCATCGCGGGCGTGGCTAATCAGGAGTTTGGGACGCAGTACGACCTCGGTCATGATGAAACCCTGCCCCTCCAGCTTTTCTAACTTTCCCTTCGCATCCGCGGTAAAGCTGACAAATTCCAGTTTCGAGTTTTCCGCAATGGCCAGAAATGTCGTCATAAAACACGAGTTGACCGCCGCTACGAAAAGATGTTCCGGCGTCCAGACTCCTTCGTGTCCTTTGAATTCCGGCGGAGCATCGACTTCCATATCTGGCAGGTGCGGCGCACTCAAATCTCCGCTTCGACCTCCGGTCCAGGCGACCTCGGTAGAGTAACTATATTGGTTTTCCATAATGATGCCTCACTCTTTAACTGACACTCCAACGGTTCCTAATCTTTTCCGGTGCTTATGCGATCAAGCGATGACTGTCCGCGATATGAGCCTCAAGCACTTTGCGTATTAACTGACACGCTTGCTTCACCTCCGGCATCGCCAGAGAGCAGTAGATTTGTTTGCCTTCGCGTCTGGTCGTCAATACGCCCGCGGACTTTAAGACGGAGAGGTGTTGAGAAAGGCTCGTCTTCGAAATGCCTAAGGATTCCTGCAGCTCGGAACTGCCTCGTTCACCCTGGCCCAGAAGGTCCAGAATCTGCAGGCGTCCGGGATGAGCGAAGGCTTTGCAGATGCGCGCTTGCCGTTCAAATATTTCCATGTCAATGCTCTTTCTGGGTTTGATCTTCCTCATTTGTTCGGCTTGTCACAGCAGGACTAGTCTTTTCAGGCTCGTCCTGCATTGCTGACTTCCTTTCTATTTGTTTGCGTTGCCTGGGGCTTTCATCGGATTGCCCGGATAGCCAAGTGCCTTCCAGTCCATGCGACCATGCTGGCCGTGACAATCGATACAGCGTAGAGCATTCTTTGCCGGCTGCACAGCATGAAAGATACCCATGTATCTGGTCGTTTCAGTCCAGGTGTACTGCGCGTTGTCAACACCGTATAACTCCTTCGCTGCGTTCTTTACGGCCGGATCTATCTTGCCGTCGGGAAAGAACTGCTCGACGGTGATCGGTATGATCCAGTTTTTGCCGGCGAGCAAGGGTAGCCTCGCCTTGTGAACTTTGAACGCGAAAATTTTCGCCTTGGGGTCTTCACGTGAACCTTGCGGCATCATCATGCCGACTGAACCATCCGGCAAACGCTGCGCCGGCTCTCCGGGCAATTGCGCTTTCGTCATGCCATTGAACCACGCGTAGACGGGTGTCACGTCTTTTTGCAGCGTGATGGTAGCGGTATATCGGTTCGTTTGCTCATTGAACAGCGGCGTTGACCAGTCGCGCATCATGTCGGTCGGTTCCTCGCGAGCAAAGCTCGGGATGTGACAAACTGAGCAATTTATCCGCTTAGCGTGGCGATTGAGAGGCTCCAATTTATGTGGCGTCGAGGTGTGACAACCTGAACTCTCGCAGCTTAGCGGGTTGTTTGGCATGTCGCTGCCCGACAGGTCCGCACCGCGACCACGCACGTGATGATCGTCGCCAGCATGACAAGCGACGCACTGCATGTTCTTGCCTGCCGTCGCCATGTGCACGTCGAAATCACGATCGGGATCCGCGAGTTTGTATTCGATGTCGCCTCGCTTGTAGTTTGGCCCGCCTCCTGAAGCCGCATGGCAACGCAAGCACATCACGCGAGTCGGCATTGAGATGCGTTTGGCAACCGAATTGAGACCTTCAACGTTATTCCAGAGAATTGGCCGCCATTGAAATTCGCCTCTCTCGTTCGCATAGAGATCTCGGCGGTAGCCGCTTGCGTGACACATCAAGCAGTCGATGTTCTCGAGTTGAGTCTGAGTCATTTGTTCAGACGGCATCAGGCCGCTGCCTGCATGACACGCGGAACAACCGCGGCTGATCACATCGCCGCGGGAATTCTTGACCAGCCCGATCCAGTTGCCGATCGGGCTGGTGCAAAAATCATTAAACGTGTTCAGCTTGCCCAGCTTCTTGCCGCCTGCATTGACGATATTCGGCGAAGGCCCACGCCATTGGTAATGCTGCGAGTGAAAGAAAGTCTCGGCCTCTTTTTGGTGACACTCCAGACAGGTTTTGGTTCCTTCGTAATGCTGAAAGTACTCAGCGTGCGTGTACTGCTTCTCCGTTTGAGCGTGTGCCAGACCAAGAACGAGGCCGAGCAGCAGAAGAGTGAAGGTGATTTTGTTTCTCATCAGGCCCTCCTCAGAAACGCGTAATCATGCTCAGCGTAAACATCCGCGCTTTCTTGTATGTTGGGAAGCCAAGGATCGGCGTTGAATCCAACAACTTTGGCGCTCCTACGTGCCAACCGGAGCCTGAGTAGTTGTAGTTGTAGTTGATGTAATCAGCCTTGACGATGAACCGGCTGTTGATGCGGTGCGTCAGATAAGTCTCAAACACATTGCCGCGGGTGTTGGTCTTTGGTGCAATGATGTCATCCTCAGCCTGAGCGAAGTTGAACCAGTACTTGCTGCCATGGTTGAACTCAAAGCCCAGCTTGGTGCGATCCTCGTTCCTGAAGCTGTAGCGGGCGCCGACGTACACCATGTAGCCGTTGTGATTCTCCGGAACATCGAAAGGATCCGAACCGAGCCCGCCAAACGGTGTCGTCAAGCCGTTAGGTCTCAACCCAACATAGTTGAGGCTGCCATACACGTCCCATTGGCCAAACTTTCTCGTCAGGTTGATGCCCGCCAGATTGATGTTGCCGAGGTTCGTCGAGGGCGTGAACCGCATCACCACCGGCGCTCCGACAGAGTCACCGGTGAGTGGGTTGGATGGAAGGACAACCAGGCCGTTGAATCCATCGGTTACGTCGAAGGCTCGGGCTACTGTCAGTTGAACCAGAGTTCTTTCAGTGGTCCACAGGTCCAGATTAGCTCCCGCGAAATGGACGTCCTTCAGACGGTCTTCAGGTCGTTTGAGCAGGTCGGCATTGCCGAAGCCAGACTCGTAACCGAGGCCATAGCAGAATCGAAACACCGAATGCTCACCAAAGTGATAGCCAAACGTTAGACCATCAAACTGGTAGTTGATCAAAGCGCCCGATGGCGTGCCTCCGCGCAGCTCATCTTCGCGATACTGCATTGGCGGTCCCTCAGTCGAAGGACGCCGGCCGATCGACAGGAAGAACTTCGACCCGGCAATTTTGTTCCAGGTAAAGTAAGCGCGTTCGACTCGTAGGAAGTCGCCGCTGGGTACTCCTGCTGTCGAGCCATCTACGTTAAGGCTCGTTGGTTGTCCGTTGAATACCTGCACGCCAGTCGAATCGCCGAACACTTTGTACATGCTCAAGCGCGCGGTCACGCTCACATTCTCAGAGACTGGTGCGTCGAGATTAAGGCGCAAGCGGTTCGTGTAAAGGATCTTATTGTTCGCTTTGTACTCGGGAACAAAAGTCGTTGGCATCAGCATTCCAAACAACTGCTGTTGCAGTTGCGGCGGAAATTGGCCCATCGCCTGTTTGAGTTTGTCGAACGTCAGATTCTGAGTGAAGTACTGATAGTCGCCATAGTGGGCGGCGACTGTTTGGTTAATCTCGTCAACACTGGCCGGCGGTCGTCCGATGGTATTCATTGTGAACATGCTCTTCACAACCAAATTTTGCAGCATCATGCCGTCGAAGTGAGCGGGTATGGTGCCGCGGATTGAATGCGCTTCGAAGCGATAGTCGCCGCCAATCCGCACGCGCTGCAGCGCGTTATCACGCTCAGTCCTGGTAACGCGCCGGTCCAGCTCTTTGACTGTCGCCTGCGTGTCCGGCTGATCGGTTTGGGGTGGTTGTTTCTTTTCCTGCGCCGCTAGGCGCTCTTCCATTGCAGCGAGCGACTTCTTTAGCTGCTCTACCTCAGTGCGGAGTAGCTCGGTTTCGGATTGTGGTTGCTGAACGACCTGCTTTGATTGGTCTGACTTTGGGGGTTCTGGAGCCTGGCTCTGGGCCAGGGTCACTGGCCCGGAGATCAGTAAAACTGCAAATAAACTATAAATGAATCTACGCATGGATTCCTCCCTAATTGAAGGTCGACGAAGGGAGAACCCGGGACTAATCGCCACTACACGTCTGTGGCTGCTCCGAGTCCGCCGCATGATCGATGCAGAACTTTTCGATTGCCTTGAGTTGCTCAGGCGTCAATGCGTCGAGCAGCTTCGTTTCCTGATTAGGCATTCGCACTTCCTTATGTTTCTGAATGAGCTTGGTTTTGTAGAAGGTCTTCCACTGATCCGGGGTCAAACTCATCGGTGTATATTCGCCGTTCTCTGAGTTCGTTTCGTGGCAGGCGCGACAGTTCTGTTTGTACAGATCTTTGCCGCTTTTGCTCTGCGCGCCGGCGCTTGATTGGTCGCCCAGCATGAATACCAGCAGTGGCAATGCAAAAAGGAAGGCGAAAGCGATTGATAACATCAGCCTTGGCATTGCTGATTTCATGGCTTCCTCCTCTTGCTGTGCACTTACATTTCGCGATCCGTTGGACCGCGACTGCTGATAGGGCAATTGCGGGACCAGCGAGAGTCGTCTGCTGATAGGCAGGATAGAACGCCGGGGCCGATGAGCCTTAACCGTGTTCTTTAGCGGGATAATAGTGGCGTTAGGCCAGCAGCCGTCCCTTTCCGCGGCCACAACGCTCACCAGCCGACCGTTCCGCGGAGAGGGAAAATCCCCAGTTACAGTCCAACAGTTGCGGAATTTTGCAACTGTGCAACTCCGAACTTAAAGACAGGCCGATGAGTTAGACCGGGAACGACTGTTGCTTAGTCAGCAGCGAGGAGTGACCGAATCCGCAATCCATCTATGAAGGGAGAATGAAATGACAATCGAAAGGTACTTGAGATTAATTGCCGGCAGCTTTGTCCTTGCCACCCTGTTGCTCGGCTACTTTCACAGGCCGTACTGGTTCTTGTTTACCGGGTTTGTAGCGATCAACCTGATCCAATCTGCGTTTACGAACTGGTGCCCGATGATGAGTTTCCTTCGCTGGCTGGGTGCAAAGAGCGACGCAGCGCCGGTTTCAAGAAGCTCGGAAGCGTGACTTATATGCTGTTGCATAGTTGGTTGAAAAGAGTAGTGGTGGCAAGCGTTTGCCTGGGGCTGTCAAACCTTGGGGTTACCCGTTCGGCGCCGGCTCAGTCACAAGCCGATCCGATCGCGGCGCCAATGGTCGTAAACGGATATGGCGAACCGCTGACACTTCCTCAAGCTGTAGAGATCGCGCTTGCCAGGAACCCTCTGACGCGAGCTACGGCGGCGGGTCGAGAACTTGCCGATGCGCAACTAGCTGCCGCCCGTGCCACGCGGATGCCGTTGTTGCAGGCATCAGAATCCGTGACCACGAGCAACAATCCGGTCTTCGTATTTGGCTCACTCCTGGAACAAGGACGATTCGGCGCAAACAATTTTCTGATCAGTTCACTAAACAACCCCGCTGCTCTCACTAACTTCCGTGCCGGCCTGTCAGTTCGCTTTCCACTCTTTGATCAGAAACAGAGTAAAGCGCGAATCGATCTGGCCAGACTTGGGCAACAACAGGCTGACCAACATACGGAACTGGTCGCGCAACAGATTCGGTACGAAGTGCTCAAGTCTTATTACGGGTTGTTACTGGCCCAGTCGAGAGTAGTGGTAGCTGATGAGGCCATACAGATCGGCACCGCCGATCTCAAAAGGATCAAGGACAGATTCGAAACGGGATTCGTTGTACGCTCTGATCTGCTCGCAGCCGAAGTTCAGGTGTCGGAATTCCGGCAGCAGAAGCTTCAAGCAATAACTGAACTTGCCATCGCTGAGGCGGCGTTGAATACCGCGCTTGGCTTGCCGGTAGATTCACCCCATACCATCACTGACCAATTAAGTGAACGACTCTTCAGTATTGAAACCCCGGATGAGCTTAATCGCCTGGCGCTCCAGCAGCGGCCTGAATATGCCCGCGCGATACTGGTGGTGCGAGGCAATGCGCGGCAGGTGCGCGGAGCGCGCGACGAGGTACTCCCGCGCGTGGACGCATTCTCTACTGTCGGGGTAAGTGGCCGCAGTCCAATAACTGGCAGTTCTGACTACGCAGTGGGCGCTTCTGTCACTGTCAATGTCTTCGATGCGGGACGCAAAGCCAGAATCAACCAGGCTCGCGCGGCCGAGGCCATCGCCCAGGCCGAACAGGAGCAACTGTCCAATCAGATCAGTTTTGAAGTTGTGCGTGCTTATCAACAATTTGTTACTGCGCGAGAGCGCTTGCAAGTCGTCGCTCAAACTATCGCGCAGGCTAGTGAAGTTCTGCGCATAGTGCAGGATCGCTATCGTGAAGGGCTCACAACTATTACGGAGGTACTCCGAGCTCAGTTGGCCCTGGTGCGCGCCCGCACCGACGTCTTGACGGCTCGCCACGACCATTACGTGGCCTATGCAAACGTCTTGTTGGCCACGGGAAGACTGAAAGATATTCAGCCATTCGTCTTGTGACATCGGCGGGAGCACCAGTCTATAGCCAGTGTGTGAAAAACAGAGAGGCCATCGATGAAATACGCGCTTACTTTCGCTTTAGTCATCCTCGCTCTTGCTGGAGCAAGCTCATGCGCCAGAAACCAGAAACAAGCAACAACGACCGCCCCAATGGTGCAGGGCGCAAAGATTGAGACAGTCGCTCAGCAGCCCATCGACGAGAGCTACGAGGCGGTCGGCACAGTTCGCGCGAAAATCAGCAGCATTGTTTCATCTAAGGTAATGGGAAACATTGTTGCGATGAAGGTTCGCGAAGGCGACACAGTGCATGTGGGTCAGATTCTCGTGGAGATCGACAGTCGAGAGGCCCGGATTCAGACCCAGAAATCGAGCGCCGGATTAGTTGAGATGAGTGGAGCCCTGGATGAAGTAGATCGAAGCATTAAAGCGGCAGAGTCTAACCGGACCGCCGCTGAAGCCAATCGGCAGCTTAATACCTCCACCTTCCATCGTTACCAACAATTGCTTGCAAGACAATCGATTAGTCCGCAGGAGTTTGACGAAGTTCGAGCCAGGCATGAGGTGGCCTATGCTGAAGCTGAAAGTGCCGGGCGAATGCTGCAGTCGCTGGAGGCGAAAAGGCGACAGGTGCTGGCCCGTATTGATCAGGCAAAGGCGAATGTCGCCGGCTCTCAGGTTTATTCGAGCTTCACTCGAATTGCGGCCCCCAATAACGGAGTTGTTGTTTCCAGGCAAGCAGATGTGGGTTACATGGCCGCGCCGGGCGCGCCTTTGCTCACGATCGAGAGTGGCACTGATTATCGGCTCGAAGTTGCCGTACAAGAATCCCAAATCAACAGGATTCATCTGCGCGATCAGGTCCGCACACAAATAGACGCTCTGGGTCAGCAAGAACTTGCGGGCACTGTGGTTGAGATCGTTCCGGCTTCTGATCCGGCGAGCAGAACTTACCTGGTCAAGATCAGTATCTCGGCGCCTGAAGGCAATCAGCTAATCATTCGTTCCGGCCTCTACGGTAAAGCCCGCTTCATCACGGGTCAGACGCAAGCCATCACGATCCCCCGAAAAGCTGTCGTCGAGCGCGGCCAACTTACCAGTGTGTACGTGGTAGACCAGTCGGGCCTCGCGCGCATGAGATTGGTGAAGACTGGCAAGACATACAGCGACCGGGTGGAAGTGCTCTCGGGGCTAAAAGAGGGCGAGCAGATCGTGGTTGATGGCGTGGCAGCGATGAATGATGGCAGCCGGGTGCGAGAAGCCGCTCCAGGTTTGTCGCCGGCGACGAAATAGCCGAGGTGCAAAGAGGGATGAGAGACGGACTTGGTCCTGCCGGAAAACTGGCGCAGGCCTTCATCAATTCCAAACTGACGCCGCTCGTCATTGTTGCTTCCATCCTGTTGGGTGTCGGCGCAGTCCTCATGCTCCCTCGTGAAGAAGAACCACAGATCGTGGTGCCCATGATCGACATCTTCGTGCAGATGCCAGGCGCATCTGCTAAAGAAGTTGAAGAGCGGGTGACGAAGCCGATGGAGAAACTGCTCTGGGAGGTTCCTGGGGTGGAGTACATCTATTCGACCTCAGCACCCGGTTACTCGATGGCGGTCGTCCGCTTTTACGTCGGCCAGAATGAAGAGGCGAGCATCGTCCGGCTCAACCAGAAGATGTCCGCCAATTTTGATCTAATTCCAGCGGGCGCCGGCACGCCGCTCATCAAGCCGCGCTCGATAGATGACGTGCCCGTTCTAGCCCTCACTCTTACCAGTGACCGCTACGATCATTTCACGCTCAGGCGTATTGCGGCGCAAGTTCACGACCAGATTAAAGAAGTCAGAGATGTTTCGGAAGTGAAGATTATCGGAGGGCAGCGCCGTCAGATTGGCGTGCTGCTGGATGACGCGCGCATGGCTGCTTACAGCGTCGCCCCGGCGAGCATTGTTCCTATGCTCGAGCAGGAGAATAAACAGTTGCAGTCGGGCAGCTTCTCATCGGGAAACCGCGAGTTTCTCGTCGAGACCGGAGGTTTCATGCATTCCGCCGAAGAAGTCGGCGACGTGGTCGTCGGTGTTTCCAACAGCCGCCCCGTGTACCTGCGGGACGTGGCGCGAATTGAAGACGGCCCGGAAGAGCCGGCCGATTATGTTCTTTACGGAACCGGCCCGGCAGAGAGGGGGAATATAACCACCACTGCTGCATCGACGGCAACGCAGAATGTGTTGCCAGCCGTCACGATCTCCGTCGCTAAACGCAAAGGCACTAATGCGATCGCGATAGCTGATCAGGTGATTGAGAAGGTCAAGCTGTTGCAAGGCACGCTGATCCCAGGCGATATCAATGTCGTAGTTACGCGCAATTACGGCGAGACGGCGAGCGAGAAGTCGAATGAACTTCTTCTCCACATGATGATAGCAATCCTCTCCGTCTCGCTGTTGATCTGGCTTGCTCTTGGCTTGCGCGAAGCAGGAATTGTCGCTACGGCCATTCCAGTAACGCTCGCGCTCACCCTCGCGGTCTTCTACTTCTATGGCTATACGCTCAACCGGATCACGCTCTTTGCCCTGATCTTCTCGATCGGCATTCTGGTGGATGACGCCATTGTGGTGGTCGAGAACATGACGCGCCACTATCGCCTGCCTGAGAATCGCGGGCGCGCGGCCGTGGACATTGCCCTTGAGGCTGTGAACGAAGTGGGTAACCCGACGATCCTGGCAACCTTCGCCGTGATCGCGGCGATTTTGCCAATGGCCTTTGTGAGCGGGCTGATGGGGCCGTACATGAGGCCGATTCCCATCGGCGCATCCGCCGCGATGGTCTTTTCACTCCTGGTGGCATTCATTGTGACGCCCTGGGCAAGTCTGCGTCTTCTTAAGCGAGAGAGCGATCATGACGACTCGCACGATCGAGAAGCATGGACGACGCGCGCTTATCGCCGTGTGATGGGTGCACTGATTCACGACCGACGTTGGGGCTATACGTTTCTCTTAGGCGTGGCCCTGTTGCTGGTGGGGGCGCTCTCACTCGTCGCGCTGAAGTTTGTGCGCGTGAAGATGCTCCCGTTCGATAACAAGAGCGAATTTCAGATCATCGTTGACATGCCCGAAGGCACGACCCTCGAAGGCACGGCGGCGGTGACGCGTGAGATCGGAGATTACATTCGCACTGTGCCGGAAGTGACGGACTATCAGATGTACGTCGGCACCGCTTCGCCCTACAACTTCAACGGTCTGGTCCGCCATTACTTTCTGCGGCGAGGGGCCAACGTGGCGGACATTCAGGTCAACCTGGTGCAGAAGGGCCAGCGATCTGCGCAGAGCCATGACATCGCCAAGCGCGTGCGTCCCGCAATTCAACAAATCGCCGCAAAATACATGGCCCGCGTCAAAGTCTCTGAGACGCCGCCGGGTCCGCCGGTTTTACAAACGCTGGTTGCTGAGGTCTATGGCCCAAATTACCAGCGCCAGATTGAAGTTGCCCGACAGATTGAAGATATCTTCGACCACACTGAAGGTGTCGTCGACGTTGACTCGTATATCGAAGACCCGCAAGTCAAATATCATTTTGTGGTAGACAAAGAGAAAGCGGCCCTGAACGGCATTTCGGCTGAGCAGGTGGCCGCCACTCTGCGTATCGCAATCGAAGGAATGAACGTTGGCCTGACGCACCAGCCACAGGAAAAAGAGGATGTGGCGATTGTCCTTCGTCTGCCGCGAGCCGAGCGCTCGAGTGTTGACGACCTGAAGCAGATCAAGCTTATCGGGCAGCAGGGGAACCTGGTGTCTTTAGGTGAGCTGGTACGCGTTGAAGAGCAGACGGCGGACCAGAGCATCTATCACAAGAATTTGATGCCGGTCGTCTATGTCACCGGCGATGTTGCGGGAAAAGTGGAAAGCCCCGTCTACGCCATCCAGCAACTCAACGAAGCTCTGGATCATTTGAAGCTGCCGGAAGGCTACGGGCTCGAACGTTATGTCGCCAGCCAGCCTTTCAGCGCCGATAAGCTCGCGATGAAGTGGGACGGCGAGTGGCACATCACTTACGAAGTCTTCCGCGATCTGGGATTGGCCTTCGCGGCGGTGCTCGTGCTGATTTACATCCTCGTTGTCGGGTGGTTCCAATCCTTCAAAACGCCTCTCACTATCATGGCCGCGATTCCGTTTTCGCTCATCGGCATATTGCCTGCGCACGCTCTGATGGGTGCTTTCTTCACTGCCACCTCGATGATTGGCTTTATCGCCGGCGCGGGGATCGTCGTGCGCAATTCGATCATCCTCGTCGATTTCGTCGAACTGAGATTGAATCAGGGGATGACTCTTGCAGACGCTGTGGTTGATGCCGGAGCGGTTCGTTTCCGCCCGATGATGTTGACGGCAGCGGCGGTCATCGTCGGCTCGGCGGTGATTTTGTTTGATCCGATTTTTCAGGGTCTGGCAATTTCGCTGATGGCCGGAGAGGTCGCTTCGCTTTTGCTTTCGCGCATGACCGTGCCCGTCCTCTTTTACATGAGTGAAAGGAAGAAATATGAGCGGCCTTCGGTCGAACTTCTGAGCCCTCCGCCTGACTCATTTGATGAGGCTGAGGCTCCTGCTGCCGAGCCTCCGGCCCTAACTGCCGAGAACGTGCCAGTAGGTCAATCCGAGGCTCAAACGGAACCAGCTACCGGGAATGAACACCGCGCTGAAGGCGAGCACAATCCGACGCTGGAGACATCAGAGGCGGCCGACCGCAACGATGATAACGAATCGCCAGGCAAAACCAATTCTGTTTAGAATGGATCCCTATGGACTCCGCACTGACTGTTGACCGCCTGCAATTTGCTTTTACAGTGACCTTTCACTACCTGTTTCCACAACTAACGATGGGACTCGCGCCGTTGATAGTCATCTTCAAGTCCCTGGCGCTTTGGAAGAAAGAGGAGCGGTACAACAGGGCCGCGCGGTTTCTGGCGAAGATCTTCGCGCTCAGTTTTCTGTTTGGCGTAATCACGGGCATCCCGATGGAATTTCAGTTCGGGACAAACTGGGCGAAGTTTTCGCATTTCTCAGGCGGGGTGATCGCCACTACGCTGGCGATGGAAGGGGTCTTCGCCTTCTTTCTGGAATCATCCTTTCTGGGACTGTTTCTTTACGGCGAGAAGCGCATCGGACCAAAGTGGCACTGGCTCGCAGCCTTCATGGTCTTCTTCGGCTCCTGGCTCTCGGGTTATTTCATCATCGTCACGGATGCCTGGATGCAGCACCCTGTCGGGTACAGTCTGGCGGCTGACGGCACTGCGCATCTCAACAGCTTCTGGGCGCTATTGTTTAGTCCCTGGGCCATCTGGCAATACATACATAATATGGGCGGCGCAGTGATCACCGGGTCCTTCGTGATGACTGCGGTCGGCGCATTCTATCTGCTTTCCCGCAAGCATACAGAGTTCGGTCGCCTCTTTGTGAAGACAGGAGTGATCGTTGCAGTCATCGCTTCAATCTTTCAACTCTTTCCCTCCGGTGACCGACAAGGCCAACTGGTCACTAATTTTCAACCAGTCACGCTCGCCGCGATGGAGGGACTCTTTCAGACAGAATCGGGTGCGTCTATTGTCCTGATCGGCCAGCCGGATACAGCCGCACAACGACTGGACAATCCTATTTACGTTCCCGGTATGCTCAGCTTTCTGACTCACCGCCGTTGGGAAGCTACAGTTAAGGGTTTGAACGAATTTCCTCTCGACCAGTGGCCGGACAATATTCCGCTGCTTTATTACAGCTATCACATCATGGTTGGGCTGGGAACGCTGTTTATCGCCGTCATGATTGCGGCCGTATTTCTTCTCTGGCGAAAGACGCTCTTTGATGCCCGCTGGATGCTGTGGATTCTAATGCTGAGTTTCCCGTTTCCGTTCATCGCCAACACCGCCGGATGGATCACAGCAGAAGTGGGCCGCCAGCCCTGGCTCGTTTACGGCTTGCTGAGAACAGCACAGGGTGCTTCGCCGACGGTCTCGGCAGGGAACGGTCTGTTCACTTTGATCGGATTCATGGGGATGTATCTGGTCTTAGGGGTGATGTACCTC